>Ga0187893_10006349_pt1 | contig 20309 bp, 19 predicted proteins | sample MA1701074metaG_FD_139574 | JGI IMG/M metagenome (GOLD analysis project Ga0187893, IMG submission 139574) | White microbial mat communities from a basaltic lava cave in the Kipuka Kanohina Cave System on the Island of Hawaii, USA - MA170107-4 metaG ...
GGCTTGGACGTGCTCCTCGTGGAAGTCGCCGATGAACGCAGTCGCGAGGCCCTCGTCGGTCGCGGCCAGCATGAACAGGAGGGCGGCAAAAGCCACGTCCGTGTAGAGGTACTTCCCGGCGCCACGGGCGCCGTAGCGTTCGGCCTCACGCAGCAGATCCCCACAGAACACGACCGTCACGTCACCGGCATCCGGCCGGGCGCCTCGGCTCCAGGACGCTGCGGCCAGGCCGCGTCGGGTGGCCGCGTCCCGCGTGACGACCAGCTCGAGGGGTTGGGTGTGGCCGGCACTCGGGGCCCGTTGCGCGGCACGCAGCAGCCGCCGCAGCGTCGCATCGGGCACGACCCCCGGCCTGAAGGTACGGATCATGCGCCGGCGACGCAGCACTTCGTGAAACTCCATGCGGTGGCTCCTTCCTGTTGGTGCGCTCCCCTTCTCTGGGTGGTCTGGCAACCCCTTCACCGTGCTCCCGCGCCGAACGACCCAGATGAGGGAGATCGCACGCGGCCCACCGAACTAGGGACCGTTTCGTCGGCCAGGCGGAACGGCGCGGAGGTGAGGAATGAGCGAGCGCACTGTCATCGTGACGGGGGCCTCGAGCGGCATCGGGGAAGCCACCGCGCGGGCCTTTGGTCGGGCCGGGGATCGGGTCGTGCTGGTGGCCCGCCGCGTCGACCGTCTGCAACAGGTGGCAGCCGGGCTGTCTGGTAGCCTGGTTGTGCCAGCCGACCTGACGAAGGGCGAGGATGTCGGGCGTGTCGCGGCCGAGGCCCTGGCGCGATACGGCCGCATCGACGTCCTGGTGAACAACGCCGGACTGGGTAAGTATGACTGGCTCGAACGGCTGCCGGAGGAGGACATCCGCGCGGAAGTGGCGGTGAACATGCTGGCGCCGATCCTCCTCACCCGGGCCGTGCTGCCGGCGATGCAGGTCCAGGCCAGCGGCGTCATCATCAACGTGGCGTCGGTGGCCGGCAAGATCAGCACGCCCACGATGTCCATCTACAATGCCACGAAGTTCGGCCTGGATGGGTTCAGCGAAGCGCTGCGGCGCGAGGTCGGCCCGCAGGGCATTCACGTCTGCGTCATCTATCCTGGACCGGTCGTGGGGACTGAATTTGGCGCGAGGAGGGTGAAGGGCAGAGGGCTGACCGCCGTGAGCGCGCGCCTCCGGCAGCTGCCGGGCCTGCAGACGAACACTGAGAGGGTCGCGCGGGCGATCGTGGGTCTCGCCGACCGCCCCCGGCCACGCCTGGTCACCCCGGCGCTCTACGGCGTGATGATCGCGTTGAACACCCTGCTGCCCTCCCTCGTGGACGTCGTCCTCGCGCGCACCACCCGCCGCGCACGCGAGGCGCTGGCGCGGCCCGAGCCTTGACAGCGCTGCGTGACCGAGAGAGGATGAGGGGAGCCCTCGTAGCCGCTGTGCCGGCGATGGGGAGCAACATCGAGAGGCGGCGATGAACAGATGGCACGAGGGTCCGTCAAGTGGTTCAGCGCGGAGAAAGGGTATGGTTTCATCACTCCTGACGATGGGACGAAAGATCTCTTCGTTCACCACAGCGCCATCCAGGCAGAGGGCTTCCGAACCCTAAATGAAGGTGAGAAGGTCGAGTACGAGGTGACGCAGGGGCAAAAGGGCCCGCAGGCCGTCAACGTCCGCACCGTCCAAGGGTAACATCAACGTTCCGAAAGCTGAGAGAGGCCGACTGGTCGGCCTCTCTCAGCACATCTTGTTTCCGTCCTCGCACGCTAGACGGTCAGTGACTCGCCTGTCGACCTCCTGAGGGGGTTCCCGGCCCGGCATCCGCCGCCAGTTTCAACGGGTACTGGGTGACCAGATCGCCACCCCTGAACACCTTGATCCAGTAGAGCGACGCGGGCATGAGCACCTCCCGGCGAACACGGACGGAGACCGTGCACAGACGCGCCAGCGTCCCCGGGGTGGACTCGGGTTCGAGCATCTGGGTCACTTCAAAGATCGGCCCCAGATCCTCGCCCCGGTCGGGCCAAACCCCCACCGAGCACGAGACCGGCTCATCGAAGAGGATCCAGCGTGTATGGATGGCGATCTCCTGGCGGTCGAGCCTCGCATCGCAGGAGACGATGCGATGGATTACCAGATCATCACGATCGCTGGTGGCTGCGCGGAGTTCGCCGACGAACGAGAAAACCAGATGACCCTGCATGTGGCGCCCTCCCCGAGCGTGACATTCACGCGCTGAACCGCGAGACAAACTTGGCTGCGCGAGGTCCGCTGCGTGTGGGACGGCGATAGGCGTACTCGAGGACCCTGGCGCCGGCCTGTGGAGGGAAGACGACCTGCACCAGGCTCCCCCCGTTGAACGCCTTGACGGTCCCCCCGGTGGCCCTGCACGCTGAGCGAAGTGCCCGCTTGAGCTGCGTCATGAGCGCTGGTGAACCCACCAGGCTGAGCGATCCGCTGGCACGCGGCGAGGGTGGCTCCCGTCGAGTCCCGCCGAAGGGCGGGCTGAGTCGACTGCCCTCGAGGTACCCCCGCACGAAGTGCGACAGAATGGGTGTCGGGATGTACTCGAGCGGGACGGCGCTTTCCTCAATCGATCCGGCGATGCCCCACTGGATGAGCATCTCCGCCAGCGGGCGGTCCCGTACGTAGACCTGCCGCCCGCTGAGGCTGCTGTCCGCAAACTCGCACGTCGCACGACCGACCACCAGATCCGCGAGCAGTGACTGGATGTGGGGGGCGTCATCGGGATGGATTGCCAGGATGAGCGTGCAGAAGTTGTTCTGGCCGAGGACCCGGCCGCTCGCCGCGATGTAGCCGAGCCAGTAGGCATGGAGTCGGGCCAGCGGTGTGAGGTCGCGACGCTGGAAATCATAGGGGGTCGCCAGGGCGCATGTGCTCATCGAAGACCGCAGGAATCCCAGGACCGTGGTCGCGGGCAGATCATGCTTGGCGGCGATCTCCAAGACGGTCAGCCCGTTGGCCCGATCTGCATGGATCTCGTAGATCCTCTTCGGGGCCTGCCTGGGGACGCTGTGCGGGACGGATCTCACCTATGAAGTATACCATTTTTGGAGGCGGATTGCCGGGAGGAGCGTGCTGTTGATCCACCGAACACCCCTTGAGAGTTGACGATTCGCTGGATCGACGTCTGCACGCTTGCCATGGGGACCCCCCTGCGCGTCGCCGTCCACGAGATCGACGGCACGTCTGATGGCCCCACGCTGGGGGTATCCGCCCTCATCCACGGCGATGAGGTCACCGGACCGGAGGTCGTCCGCAGGCTGCGCGAGGCCATCACCCCGGCGCGTCTGCGGGGCCGCGTGCGCCTCGTGCCCGTCGCCAACCCGCTCGCCTACCAGACGCTCACGCGTGGGATGCCGCTGGCGGTCGAGATCGGCAATCTCAATCGCGTGTTCCCGGCGGACCCGTCGCTGGACCTGACGGCCCGCCTGGCCCACGCGCTGCAGACCCGGTTCCTCGATCAGGTGACGCACCTGGTCGACCTGCACGCCGGCGGGACCTTCCCGATCGTAGACTACAGCATCAGCCTGCGCGATTTGGACCTGGCCCTGGCGTTTGGTCAGCGGGTGGTCCGGCAGGTGGACGGCTATGCCGGCACCATGGGCGCCCTGGCCGCGGCCCAGGGGAAGCCGGTGGTCATCGCCGAGATCGGCGGCGGCTACGCGCTCGACAGCCAGTACATCGAGATGGGTGTTCGCGGCGTGTTGAACGTCATGCGCCATCTGAAGATGATCGACGGTGGTCTCGAGCTGCCCGGCCGGCAGACGGTGATCCGAGACACCGCCACGCTGCGCCCCGGCCACGGCGGCCTGCTGCACTCTGAGCTCGGGGCTGACGCGATGATCCGCGAGGTGCCGCAGGGGACACTCCTGGGGCGCGTCGTGTCGCCCCATACCTTCGAGACACTGGAGGAGTTGCGCGCGCCATTCGCGCGCAACGTGGTGCTCCTGCTCCGCCCGGGAATCACGGCCGTGAACCCGGGTGACTACGGGTACATGCTGGGCAATCTCGACGGGGCACGCACCGTCACACACTGAGGCCGGCAGCGACCGGCCGGGGAGGGATTCCATTGTCACGACGCATGACGCGGCGGACATTGCTGGCAGAGAGCGCCAGGGCCGGACTCAGTCTCGTTGCCCTGGCCGAAATCGGGGGCGTCACGCTAGGCTTAGCGCAGCGGGCGTCCGCGGGCGGCGCCGAGCGGCTGACGCTGTTCGTCTGGTCTGGCCTCAACCTGCCCACGGTGGCCAATGAGGTCGCCAAGTTCTACATGCAGAACAACCCGGGGACGACCATCGAGGTGTTGGAAGGCCAGAACTTCGAGATCTACCCCAAGATGGTCAGCGCTCGCAAGCTGACGCCCGATCGGCCGTTGGTGCACTTCGGCTATAGCAACACACAGTTCACCTACCAAGGCGACATCGACGACATGTGGGAGCCGCTGGATCTCAAGAACATCCCCAATGCCGTCAACGTCGCCGACGCGTACAAGCGGCCCGGCAACAAGGGCATCGGCTTCTCGATCGCACCGGTGGGCCTCATGTACAATCCGAACTTCGTCCGAGAGGCTCCCACATCGTGGACCGACATGTGGGCCCCACGGTTCCGGGGCAAGGTGACCTCGATCAAGTACGCGTGGTACACAAACGGGCTCGTCATGGCCGCCCGACTCAACGGTGGCAATGAGCGGAACATCGATCCGGGCTTCCGGCTCTGGGCCGAGCGGGCCAATCAGTACGTCGCCTTCGCCAACAGCAACGTCGAGGTGCGCGACCTGGTGGTGCGCGGTGACGCCCATCTGGCGGCAATGTTTGGGGGCAACGCGCTGACCTGGAAGCAGCAGGGCGCGCCGGTCGAGTTTGTCATCCCGCGCGAGGGCACCATCGCGTTCCCGCTCTTTCTGGTGGTGGCGCGTGGCGTTACCCCACAACAAAAGCGCGTGGCCGAGGGGGTCATCAACCTCATCCTCTCCGATCGGTGGATGGCCCGATGGTCGGCGCTGACCTTCTTTGTGCCGACATCCAAGAAGGTGGTCGTCCCGCCGAGCCTGCGCGATCTTCCGATGTACAGTCCCAAGGAGATCGAGCGGGCCGTGCAGTTCGATTGGGCAACGATCGCGCAGAACGAGGCGGTCTGGCGCGAACGCTGGGACAAGGAAGTCGTGGCACGTATGGGGCGCTAGACACCGGTCGGCCAGGACGGCATGTTTGTGGACGCCGACGTTGAGCTGAGGGAGGTCTCGAAGCACTTCGGGGTGGTCGTCGCGGTGGACCGGGTCTCGCTCCAGGTCCGCCGCGGCGAGTTTTTCTCGCTGCTCGGTCCGTCCGGGTGCGGGAAGACCACGACACTGCGGATGATCGGCGGCCTGGAGTTTCCGACCGCGGGGGACGTCGTGCTCCGCGGCCAGGTGGTTACCGACGTCCCGCCGTACCGGCGGTCCACGAACATGGTCTTCCAACACCTCGCCCTTTTTCCCCACCTCACCGTGTTCGAGAACATCGCGTTCGGCCTACGCCTCCGCCGCGTCGCCCCGGCCGAGATCGGCCGGAAGGTGGAGGCGGCCCTCGCCCTGGTGGACCTGCCGGGCTACGCGTTTCGCGAGATCCACCAGCTATCGGGTGGCCAGAAGCAGCGTGTGGCGATCGCGCGTGCGCTGGTGAACGAGCCCGCGGTCCTGCTGCTGGACGAGCCTCTGGGGGCGCTGGACTTGAAGCTGCGCCTGGCGATGCAGGCGGAACTCAAGGCGTTGCAGCATCGGGTCGGCACCACGTTCATCTACGTCACGCACGATCAGGGCGAGGCGCTCACCATGTCCGACCGTATCGCCGTCATGAACGACGGGCGCATCGAGCAGATCGGCACCAGCGAGGAGATCTACGCACGCCCGCAGACGCGGTTCGTCGCGGCGTTCATCGGCGAGGCCAATTTCCTGGAGGGCCGCATGGCAGGGTCGGCCGCCGGCCCGTCGGGGGTTCTGGTGGAGGTAGACGGCCTGCGCATCTGGGCGCAGGCCGATGGCGCCCCGCCGCCGGGCACGCCGGTCACGGTGTCGGTGCGCCCCGAGCACGTCAAGCTGGGTGCCGCCGCCGGCCGCGCTCCCAACCGGTGGGAGGGGCGGGTCGAGGACGTGACGTTCATGGGCGCCGTCGTCCGGGCCCGCATCACGCTCCCCGGAGGCCAGGCACTCGTCGCGGAAGTGCAGAACGACGCCGCGGCCGGTCTGGCGCCCGGGACACCCGTGGCCGCGGGCTGGTCCGCGCAGCATACAATCGTGCTCGCTCGCTAGCCATGGCCAGTTCAACCGTCCTACCCGCCGTCGCGCCCCGCCGCACCTGGCGGGCGACGGCTCGGCGCCTGGGCCACCTCCCGCTGCTGGCGCCGTCCGTGATCCTCTCGATTGCGGTCTTCTGGGTGTGCATGGCCGTGCTGGTGATCATGAGCGTGTACCCGTTCCTGGCATCGGGCCCGCCGCAGTTCACCTGGGCCGCCTGGCGGCGATTCCTCACCGACCCGTACTACTGGGGCGTGGTCGGCACGACGCTCCGACTGGGAGCGATAGTGACCGGTCTCAGCGTGCTGATCGGCTACCCGACCGCCTATGCGATCAGTAAGATCCGCCGGCCGAGCTGGGCGCTCGCCGCATACCTGATCCTGTTTGCGCCCATCCTGGTCAGCGTGGTCGTGCGCACCTACGGGTGGCTGCTCCTGCTGTCGCAGACCGGCGCCGTCAACTACGTCCTGCGGACCCTCGGGCTGATCCAGACCCCGATCCCGCTGATCTTCAACATGACCGGCATCATCATCGCCATGGTGCACATCCTGCTCCCATTCATGGTGTTTCCGATTCTGAGCGTCGTCGGACAACTGACGCCCGACTTGAAGGAGGCGGCCCAGGACCTCGGCGCCAACCGGTGGCAGACGTTCCGGCGCGTGACCCTGCCGCTCACGCTCCCCGGGGTGGTCTCCGGCTCCCAGATCGTCTTTACATTGACGATCAGCGCGTTTGTCACGCCGTTCTTGATGGGTGGTGGGCGGGTGCAGATCCTCAGCGGGCTGATCTACCGCGACATGGAAGCCGTGAATTTGGGATTTGCCGCCGTGGTCGCGCTGGTGCTGCTCCTGCTGGCGATGGCCATCCTGGCGGGTAGCAATCAGCTCGTTCGGCGCTCGTACTCGCGGGCAGAGGTCGCGCGCGTGTGAAGCCCGGCCGCGATCCCGCGCACACCCTGTTGTTCCTCCTCCTGGCCCTGGTGCTGATCTTCATGCTCGCGCCGATCGGTTTCGTGCTGGTCTACGCCTTCAGCAGTGTCTCGTATGCGATCTTCCCGCCGCCGGGCTACTCCATCCGCTGGTTCGTCAAGCTGTTCCAGCAGGAGGCGCTGTTTCGTGCGGCGCTCAACTCGCTCATCGTCGCGGTGGCGGCGACCGGTGTCAGCCTGGTCGCCGGCACGCTGGCCGCTCTGGCCCTGGTCCGGTACCGCTTTTTCGGCCGCGAGGTGCTACGGGCGTTGTTTCTGGCGCCCCTGATCGTGCCCCGCATCGCCTTCGGGGTGGCGATGATGATCTACGCGCTCCTGCTGCGCCGCTTTGGCGGGCTCGACAGTCTGATCCTGGCCCACCTCATGGTGACGCTGCCGTTCGCGATCTCGATCCTCTCCGCGACCCTTGTGGCCGCCGACCGCTCCCTGGAAGAGGCGGCCATGGACCTCGGCGCCCCGCCGCTGTTGACCTTCTGGAAGGTGACGCTGCCGCAGATCCGCACCGGCCTGGCCGTGAGCGGGTTCTTTGCCTTCATCATCTCGTGGGACCAGGTCGAGACGTCGCTCTTCCTCGTGAAGACGGACAACAAGACGCTCCCAGTGGAAATGTTCTACTACCTGCAGCGTCAGCAGGATCCGGTGATCGCGGCGCTGTCCACGTTCCTGATCACGGTCGCGGTGACGGTGGCGGTGGTCGCCGTCCTTACCGTCAAGCCGCGCGATCTACAGCGCCTGCTGGCCGCCGGCGGTCGCTGACACCGACTTCGGAACCCCTCATTGAGCGGTTGCGTAGTACGCGGTGTCATATTCGGGTATAGGAGGAATGAACCCAATGCGACGGTTTCGATGGCCGCTCGTTCTGTTGACCACACTGGCGTTGCTGGTGCCGTTGGCCCCTGCGCGCGCTGAGCCCCCGGGTGCCGAATGGCGTGACCCGACAGACCGGCCCGAAGGCAACGGCTACTGCTTCAGCGGCCAGCTGGTCTTCGGCGGTATCGTCATCCAGGGCGGCCGTTGTTACAATTTCTATCTGGTTCGCACCGGGTCAGGCGGGTTCCTGGGGTTCGGGCCGTCCGGCCCGCTGCTCGTGCCGGCTGGCCAGTTCATCCGGATGGGTGGCGCGGATCAGTTGCGGAGTCTGTTCAACTACTTGGTGCCGCTCCCGTTCGTGCCGGCGGCAATCCCGGTGAACGGCGCCCAGTTCATCAACGTGCAGGTGGCCATCCCCCAACCAAACTGGCTCGTGATCGTCTTACCGCGGGGCGCGGTCGGTGGGGCGAGGCCAATCGAGGTTGGCTTCTCACGGTAGACGCCGCGGCGGGGCCGGCCCGCGGCACAGAGGAGGGAGTCCCATGGGGCGAATCCGTGCAGTGGCTGGTGTCATCACGTTGCTGCTCTTGATGTCGCCGGCCGCCCCGGTGCTGGCCGCGGGTGCGAGCAAGGACAAGGGTAAGGGCAAAGCCGACACGGGCGGCGCCAAGGTCATGAAGGTCCAGCGCGACGGCCATGCGTACTGCTTCGAGCGGGCGATCGTCTATGGCGGTGCCGTGGTGACCGGCGGCCGGTGCTACACGTTCTACATGCTCCGGACGACCGGTGGCATCTTCCTGGCCTTCGGCCCACCGGGTCCACCGATGATTCCGCCCGGTCAGATCGTGCGCATGGGCACCCCGGCCGGCGCAAAGATGAAGGGGCGGTTGTTCTACCTGGTTCCGGTCAACGCGCCCGTCACGATCATTCCGGTGGATACCATCCGCTATATCCCGGTGGTGGTGGCGCCGCGGTCCGGTCAAGTCGTGATCACGGTCCCGAGGGCCGCGGCGGGCGCCGCGCAGGACCGGCCCATCGAGCTGGCGTTCCTGGAGCGCTAGCCGGCGCGGGCTAGCCCCGCGGGGACGACCCCCGCGGGGCCGGAATCTCGTTGACCGCCTCGGGATTTTCGAGCGAGGTCAGGTCGCCCGGATCCCGCCCCAGGTACCGGGCACGGATCACGCGGCGCATGATCTTGGCGTTGCGTGTCTTGGGCAGGTCGCGCACGAATTGAATATCCTCGGGGGCCAGGGCCTTCCCGAGATGCGCGGCCGCCACCTGCTTGAGCTCGTCTCGCAGCGCGGGTCCGGCGGCGGCGCCGGCGCGCAGCACGACGAAGCACACGATTACTTCACCCTTGATGTCGTGCGGCACGCCGATGGCAGCCGCTTCGATCACGGCCGGATGCTTTGTCAGCGCGGACTCGACCTCCGCCGGCCCGATCCGCTTGCCGGCCACGTTCAGGGTGTCGTCGCTGCGCCCGAGGATGTACCAGAACCCGTCAGCGTCTATCCGCACCCAATCGCCGTGCACCCACACGCCCGGCCAGCGTGACCAGTACGTCGCCAGATAGCGGTCGGGGTCGCGCCAGAAGCCGCGGGTCATGCCCGGCCACGGCTGTGTGATCACCAGTTCGCCGACCTCACCACGCACGGGCCTTCCTTGTTCATCGTAGACATCGGCCGCCATGCCGGGGATGGGGCCGGTGAACGCTGTCGGCACTTGTGCATGCAGCGGATCGCAGCAGACGATCCCACCGGAGATCTCGGTGCCGCCTGAGTAGTTCATGATGGGACACCGGCCGCCCCCAACGTGCTCGAAGTACCACTTCCAGGGGTCGGGATTCCACGGCTCGCCGGTGCTGCCAAGGATCCTGAGGCTGCTGAGGTCGTGGCGGTGCGGCGGCTCCGAGCCGTGGCGCATCAGCGCGCGCACCGCCGTCGGGGAGATGCCGAGGACGCTGACCCGGTGCCGCTCGACGATCTCCCAGAGCCGATCCGGCGCCGGGAAGTCGGGCGTGCCGTCGTAGAGGACCATCGTGGCGCCCAGCAGCAACGTGCCCATGATGAGCCACGGGCCCATCATCCAGCCCAGGTCGGTGAGCCAGAAGACCCGGTCCTGGGGCCCCACATCGAAGCAGAAGCCCATGTCCATGGCGCCCTTGAGCGGGAAGCCCATGTGGACGTGCACCGTGCCCTTAGGCCGGCCGGTCGTGCCCGAAGTGTAGATGATCATGAACGGGTCTTCGGGATCCATCACTGCTGCCGACGCTCCGGTGGGATAGTTGCGTGTGACGTCATGCCACCAGAGATCGCGGCCCACGGTCCAGGGCACCGCGGTACCGAGCCGGCGGAACACGATCATGCGCTGCAGGCTGGGGACCTGCGCGGCGGCCTCGTCCGCGATCCGTTTCATCTCGATCGTTTTCCCTCGCCGGGCGAACCCATCGGCCGTGATGAGGAGCTTGGCGCCGCAGTCGTTGAGCCGCGTCGCCACGGCAGGCGGTGCGAACCCGGAGAAGATCGGGACGTAGATCGCGCCGATACGAGACAGCGCCAGCGTCGCGATCGCGACTTCCGGTGTCATCGGCATGAAGACGCCGGCGACGTCGCCCCGGCCGAAGCCGAGCCCGCGCAGTGCGCCGGCCAGCCGGCCGACCTCTTCGTGAAGGTCCTGATAGGTCAGGACCCTGACAGCGCCCTCCTCGCCCTCCCAGACGATCGCAGGATGTCCGCCGCGGCCGGCGCGGACGTGCCGATCGAGGCAGTTAAGCACCAGGTTGGTCTGGCCGCCAGAGAACCAGCGCGCCCAGGCCATACCCCGCGTCGTGTCCAGCACCTGGCGGTAGGGGCGCATCCACTCGAGGCCGAGGTCGTCGGCAACCGCGCCCCAAAACCACGCCGGGTCCTGGATCGATCGATGATAGAGGGCGTCGTAGTCGCCGAGCCCGTGGCGCACGATGAACCGGTGCAGCCGGCTGGCCTGCGCCTGCGTCGGATCAGGTCTCCAGACAGTGTGATCCGCAGTCGGTGGTGTCGTGGACGTCTCCTAACGGTACTTGCGACGCGCCTATTGTAGCAGCAGGGGACAGGCCGCGCAGGGGCCGGTGCGCCGGACGGCGAAGTGCCCGGACCGACACCCACCACCAGCGGACAAGGCAGTCCACTCCGCCCGGCTCCGCACCCCGCGGTCTGGCGGCCTGTTCTCATCACACGGAGGTGAGCGGCGCGATGAAGGTCTCGATCACCACCAACGGGGTCTCCTCCAGTCACGACGTCGAACCTCGGCTCCTGCTCGTGCACTATTTGCGCGAGGTTCTCGGGTTGACTGGGACCCACATCGGGTGTGACACGTCCAGCTGCGGCGCATGTACGGTCACGCTCAACGGGCTGGCGGTCAAGTCGTGCTCGGTGCTGGCCGTGCAGGCCGACGGCGGCAAGGTGGGCACCGTCGAGGGCCTGGCCACCGACGGCAAGCTCCATCCCATTCAAGAGTCCTTCTGGGAAGAGCACGGGCTCCAGTGCGGGTTCTGCACGCCCGGGATGATGATCACCGCGCTGCAGATCCTCGAGCGACACCCACAACCGACCGAATCCCAGATCCGACACGGCCTGGAAGGCAACCTCTGCCGGTGCACGGGCTACCAGCACATCGTGAACGCCGTGCAGTCGGCGGCGCGCAAGATGGCGCCGTCGGGGGGGAGGTGAGGCGTCGTGGCGGTCACAAAACTCTTCGGTGCCCGCATCAAACGTCGGGACGATCCGCAACTGATCACCGGTAAGGCCACCTACACAGACGACGTCAAGCTGCCCGGCGCGGCATATGCTGCGATCGTCCGCAGCCCGCACGCTCATGCCCGCATCACCCGGATTGACACGAAGAAGGCCAAGGCCACCAAGGGTGTATTGGCCGTGTACACGGGGCGCGACGTTGCCGACAAGCTCTCCCCTGTTCCGTGCGCCTGGTTGATCCCGAACGCCGGTCTCAAAGTTCCGGCGCGGCCGGTGATCGCCGCCGACCGGGTTCGGTACGTTGGCGAGGCGGTCGCGGTAGTGGTTGGCGAAGACCGCTACATCGCCCGAGATGGCGCAGAGCTTGTCGACGTGTCCTACGAGCCGCTATCGGTCGTCGTCAACCAGGAGAAGGCCGCGAAGCCCGGCGCCCCACAGCTACACACCGACATTCCAAACAATGTCACGTTCACCTGGAAGCTGAGCGGCGGAGACGCCGCCGCAGCCTTCACCTCCGCAGACGTGGTCGTCCGGCAGCGCTTTCTCAATACCCGGTTGATTCCCAATGCGATCGAGACCCGCGCGGCGACCGCCCAGTACAATGCCGGCACAGGCGATCTTACCGTGTGGCTCACGTCTCAGAACCCGCACATCCATCGGTTCGTGCTGTCTATCATCCTGAAGATGCCTGAGCACAAGATCCGCGTGATCGCCCCGGAAGTCGGGGGAGGGTTTGGCTCCAAACTTGCCGTCTATCCCGAGGACGCCCTCGTCCCGTTCCTGGCCCGCGAACTGGGGCGGCCCGTGAAATGGGCGGAGGACCGGCGCGAGAATTACGTGGCCACGACCCACGGCCGTGATCACATCACAGACCTGGAGGTGGCGGCCAAGCGTGACGGCACGATTCTGGGCATCCGCGGGCAGACCTATGCCAATCTCGGCGCCTACGTGTCCCTGGCGGCCCCGGGCGTGCCGACCATTCTTCACGGCCTGATCCTCACGGGACCCTATGACATCGGTGCCATTGATTACACCGTGTACGGCGTGCTCACCAACACGACCCCCGTGGACACGTACCGCGGAGCCGGGCGACCCGAAGCCACGTATCTCGTCGAGCGCTTGCTGGATCTCGTCGCCCAAAAGACTAGTCTTGACCCCATCGCGGTCCGGCGCCGGAACTTTGTGTCCAAGGACAGGTTTCCGTACACGAACGTGGCCGGGCTGGCCTACGATAGCGGAGACTACCAGCGCGCGCTGGACAAAGCCCTGGGCATGCTCGACTACAAGGCGTTCCGCGCCGAGCAGGCCGCCGCGCGCAAGCAGGGCCGGTACCTGGGTATCGGCTTCTCCACCTACGTGGAAATCTGTGGGCTCGGCCCGTCCCCGGTGGCTGGCGCCGTGGGATTCCAGGGAGGGCTCTGGGGCAGCGCGGTCATTCGACTCGCCCCGACCGGCAAGGTGCAGGTCTTCAGCGGCGAGTCGCCCCACGGCCAGGGCGAGAAGACGACCTTCGCGCAGGTCGTGGGCGATCAGCTCGGCGTGCCGATCGATGACGTCGAGGTGATCTTTGGTGACACCGCGCTGACCCCAATGGGCTGGGGGACCTACGGGAGCCGGACGACCGCTGTCGGCGCCGGGGCGATCACGATGGCCTGTGGGAAGCTCGTCGAGAAGGGGAAGAAGATCGCCGCTCACCTGCTGGAGGCGTCGGAACAGGACATCGTGTTCGGGGACGGCCGGTTCTCGATCAAGGGCAGCCCCGACAAGATGAAGACGATCCAGGATGTCACGCTCATGGCGACCCTGGCCTGGAACCTGCCCGCCGGGGTCGAGCCGGGGATGGAGGCCTCGGCGTTCTACGATCCCCCCAACTTCACCTACCCGTTCGGCACGCACATTTGCACGGTCGAGATCGACGCCGAGACCGGGATCCCCGGGATTTTGCGCTACATCGCCGTCGACGATATCGGGCGCGTGATCAACCCGATGATCGTTGATGGGCAGGTCCATGGGGGCGTCACCCAGGGCATTGCGCAGGCGCTCTTGGAGGAGGCGGTGTACGACGAGAACGGGCAAGTGCGCACCGGCTCTATGATGGACTATGCGGTCCCGAAAGCCTTCCAGATGCCAAGGTTCGAGACGGATCACACGGTGACGCCCTCACCCCATCACCCGCTCGGGTTGAAAGGGGTCGGGGAGACCGGGACCATTGCGGCCACGGCCGCCGTCGCCAACGCGGTGATCGATGCGCTGGCCCCGCTAGGGATCAAGCACCTCGACATGCCGTACACGTCCCAGCGATTGTGGAACGTCTTGAAGCAGCGAAAGGAGGCCGCCCGATGATCCCGGCGAGTTTCGACTACGTCGCGCCTAAGACCGTTAAGGAAGCGGTCCGCCTGCTCGGCAAGCGTGGCGCCAAGGTCATGGCCGGGGGACAGAGCCTGTTGGCTTTGATGAAGCTCCGGGCGACCGCGCCAAAGACCGTCGTGGATCTGTCGCGTATTCGAGGGCTCTCGTACATCCGCGAGGCCGGCGGGCGTCTCCGGATCGGGGCCATGACGACCCACGCGGAGATCGAACGATCGGCCTTGATCCACCGCCGGTGCTTGGTGCTCGCCGAGGCCGCTGAGCAGATCGGTGACCTCCAGGTTCGCAACCGGGGGACGATCGGCGGCAGCCTGGCGCACGCCGATCCGGCCGCCGACTACCCGGCGGCGTTCCTCGCCCTGGGCGGCTCGGTTGTGGTGCAGGGGCCGAAGAAAGCGCGAACCATTTCAGCCGATCAGTTTTTCACCGGGCTGTTCGAAACGGCGTTGAAATCCGGGGAGGTCATCACCGAGATACAGATTCCTCTGACCCCTGTGATCAAGGGCTCCGCGTACCGGAAGATGAAGCACCCGGCCAGCGGGTTTGCGATCGTGGGGGCGGCCGCGGTGCTGCGGGCGGGGAAGGCCGGCGACCAGCAGGTGTGCCTGGCGTTCAATGGTGCCGCGGCGCATGCGTTTCGGGCCACACAGGTCGAAGCAGCGCTGCAGGGCAAGGCCGTCTCGGAGGCGGCCGTGCGAGCGGCCATGGAGCGCGCCCCCGACGGCGTGGAGATGCTGGAAGATCTGGCCGCGGATCAAGTCTACCGCGCGCACCTGGTGCGGGTCTTCGGCAGGAGGGCGCTGCTGGCCGCGGCAGGCCAGGCGTAGTCTGACCGGGCAGGCGACGCTCCAAGGGAAGGCCGCCGTCGTCACGGGCGGCGCCTCCGGCATCGGCCGGGCCATCGCCGAGGCCCTCGCCCGCGAGGGCGCCGCGGTGTGTGTGGCCGACATCAGCGAAGACGAGGGGCGCCGCGCGGTCGACGCGCTCACGCGGGCCGGCGGCCGCGCGCTATTCGTCCGCACCGACGTGGCGAACGTGGACTCGGTGCGGGCCATGGTCCAGCGAGCAGCTGATACCTTCGGCCGGCTCGACATCCTCATCAACAATGCCGGTCTGCAGCACATCGCGCCAATCGTCGATTACCCCGAGGCGCAGTGGGATCGGCTGGTCGCCATCATGCTCACAGGCACGTTCCTATGCACCAAGTACGCCCTCCCGCACATGATTCGCCAGCGCTGGGGACGCGTCGTCAATATCTCCTCGGCGCACGGACTGATCGCGTCGCCGTTCAAGTCCGCCTACGTGGCCTCCAAACACGGCATCGTCGGGTTTACGAAGGTCGCCGCGTGGGAGGCGGCCGAGCACGGGGTGACGGTGAACGCGATCTGCCCGGGCTACGTCCGTACGCCGCTGGTCGAGGGGCAGGTCACGGCCCAGGCGCGGGTGCACGGTATTCCCGAATCCGAAGTGGTGAGCCGCATCATGCTGGAGCCCCAGGCCGTGAAGCGACTGCTCGAACCACAGGAGGTGGCGGCGCTCGTCGTGTTCTTGTGCTCCGAGGCGGCCGGGGGCATCACCGGTGCCGCGCTGCCCATCGATGGCGGGTGGACCGCGCACTGATGCCACTGCCTGACCGTGCCTTTGAACCCGGCCAGCGGGCCACGTTCACCAAGACCATCACCGAGGCCGATATCGCCGCCTTCGCCGGGCTCTCCGGCGACTTCAACCCACTGCACATGGACGCCGAGTTTGCCGGCAAAAGCCGGTTTGGTGCGCGGATCGCGCATGGCATGCTGACCGCGGGCCTGATCTCCGCCGTGCTGGGCATGCGGCTCCCGGGCCCCGGCGGCATCTATGTCAGCCAGACGCTGGACTTTCGCCGGCCGGTTCACATCGGCGACACGATCACAGCCATTGCCGAGGTCACCGCGTTCGAGCCGGAGAAGCGCCTGCTCACGGTGCGGACGACCTGCGTCAACCAGCACGAGAAGACCGTGGTGGAGGGGCAGGCGGTGCTCCTCACCCCGCCTAGCCAGCCTGCGGCCTGGGACTAACCGTTACAAGTGCACGGGTCCGCCTGGGGAGGGTAAACTTTTCGTGGTGTTGAACCGTAGAATGTGCTAGAGGCCATTGTGAACACGGCAGGGAGGGAATCTTGTCCAGGCGTCTGATGCCGCTGCTGCTCGCGCTCGTGCTCGCCGTCGGAATTATCACACCGCCGGCCCTGGCGCAGACCCCGCCCCCCGAATTTGGCGTTGCCCTCTTTGTCGAGACGTACCGCGTGCTCCGTGACGAGAGCCTGGCCACGCCCGGGGTGGAGGTGCTCCTGCGCGGCGCCGACAGCGGGCTCCGCACCCTGCTGCGCGATGAGGGGCAGCCGACCACGGTGCTGCCGGCCCTGACGCTCAGCGGCGACGAACGCACCGACGTCGACCAGTTCGTCCATCGCATCGAGCAGGCGCAGCAGCTCTCTCGCGGCCGTCCGATCGCGGTCGTGTACGCGGCGATCAGCGGGATGGTCGCGGCGATCGGCGACCCCAACACCGCGTTTTACAACCCTGACGCGTTTGCACAGTTCGTCCGCCGGACGCGCGGCGAGGATTTCGTCGGCGTCGGCATCGTCATCGAAGAACGCGCCGGGCAGGTCGTGATCACGGAAGTGCTAGAGGATTCGCCGGCGAGCGAGGCCGGGCTGCGGGGCGGGGACGTGATCATCGCCGTAGACGGCGCCCCGGCGGCCGGGAAGCCGCTCGACCAGGTGAGCCAGCTGATCCGCGGCTCCGAGGGGACGTCGGTGGTGCTCACCCTCCGCCGCACGGGCCAGGATGCCCAATTGACCATCACCATCACCCGCCGGCGGCTCCAGCAGCGCGTCGTCAGCACCCGCGTGCTCCCGTCGGGGGTCGGCCATCTACGACTGACGCAGTTCACCCAGCCGTCGGCTGAGATGGTCGCGGCGGGGCTCAAGGCGCTTCTGCAGGAGGGCGCGCGCGGGATCGTGCTCGACATGCGTGGCAACCCCGGCGGGCTGCTGGAAGCCTCGGTGAACATCGCCAGCCACTTCCTCGACCAGGGCCTCATCGTCACCCTCGAGTCGGGGCGCGGGCAGTCCACACGGTACACCGTACGCCCCCGCGAGCCCAAATACTCGGGTCCCCTGGTGGTACTGGTCGACCGCGGCAGCGCGAGCGCCTCTGAGGTCGTGGCCGGGGCGCTCCAGGACGCGGGCATCAAGCTCGTGGGGACGCGCACCTACGGCAAAGCGACCGTCCAGGCTGTGTATCGGTTCCGCGACGGCAGCGGGCTGCGCCTGACGATCTCGCGGTATCTGACGCCGAGCGGACGGGACATCGAGGGGCGCGGGCTGAACCCCGACATCGAGGTGACCGCCGCCGGGGCACCGTTTGGCAGTACGGATGACTCACAACTCAACCGGGCGGTCGCGGTCGTGCAGCAGTCCGCGGCGACTTGGCCGTCACGGAATCGCGTCGATACCGTGCGGCGGATGGAGACGCGGCCCGCCTTGCGCCTGGTCGCGTCGGCGACGACGACTTTCTCCTGGCACCTCACGAGCTGGACCTGCTGATCCGCGGCCACAGGAAAACCTCCCGCCACATCGGAATCTACTGACCGCTGAGGACGGCCGCCGCGATGCGGCCGGCCTCGGGTCGTCTGTCTCGGAGCCTCGTGGGTGCCGACTCTCGGAATCGTCCGTCGCAGCGCCTACTTCGACTCGGTCGCGCTGATGCTCGCGCAGCGAGAAGCCCGTGGCCTCGCCGGTGTCGAGGAGGTCGGTCTGGTCATGGCCACCGACGCTAACAAGGCGCTGCTGCGAGAGAGCGGCCTTGAGTTTCCGGAACTGGCCTCCGCTGGCCCCGATGATCTGGCCGTGGTCGCGCGTGCCGCGTCCGTCGAGCAGGCCCAGGCCGCGCTGGCGCTGGCCCAGGCCGCACTGATGCGCCGCCGCGCCCCGACGTCAGGGGAGGCGTACCGGCCGAAGACGATCGCCTCTGCCGTGCGCCAGCTGCCCGAGGCCACCCTGGCGGTGATATCCGTACCCGGACGGTTCGCGCGGCCCGTGGTGCGGGAGGCGCTCGACGCAGGGCTGCACGTCCTGCTGTTCTCGGACGGCGTGCCGATCGAGCACGAGATCGAGCTCAAGGCCCGCAGCCGCGAGCGGGGGTTGCTGTTGATGGGGCCCGATTGCGGCACGGCCATCGTCGGCGGCGCCGCGCTCGGCTTTGCGAACCGGGTGCGTCCCGGGCGCATCGGTCTCGTCGCCGCGGCCGGGACCGGTCTACAGGAAGTCACGTCGCTCATCCACCGGTTCGGCGGCGGGATCACCCACGCGATCGGCACCGGCGGCCGCGATCTTTCGGGGGCGGTCGGCGGGGTGACGATGCTCCAGGGCCTGCGGGCGCTGGCGCTCGACCTCGAGACGGACGTGATCGTGCTGATCAGCAAGCCGCCGGCAGGCGACGTCGCGGCACGGTTGGTCGCCGCGGCCGCGGCGTGCGGGAAGCCGGTGATCGTCACGTTTGTCGGCGCGACGGTGCAGGCGGTCGGCGCCGTGGAGAGCGCCGCTACGTTGGAGCAAGCCGCCCAGCGGGCCGTTCGGCGGGCCTACGGGATCGCGGTCGAGGCGGGGACACTCCGCAGCCTTCCGGCGCAGGAGGCGGGACGTCTGGCGCGGGATCAGCGGTATCTGCGGGGTCTCTACAGCGGCGGCACCCTGTGCTACGAAGCCCTGGTCTTGCTGCGTCGACACGTCGGCGCAGCGTTCTCGAACACCCCGCTGCATCCCGATGACGCGCTCGATCCCGTGACGCGCAGCCGCGCCCACACCGTCATCGACATGGGCGGCGACGAGTTCACCCAGGGCCGCCTCCACCCGATGCTCGACCCAATGCTCCGCCTGCAGCGGATCCGGCAAGAGGCGGCGGATCCCGAGACCGCGGTGCTTCTGCTGGACGTTGTCCTAGGCTACGGTGCGCACCCCGAGCCCGCGGCGGCCCTGACACCCGCGATCCGCGAGGTGCGCGAGCGGGCCCATAGGGCCGGGCGGCACCTGAGTGTGGTCGCCTCGGTGTGCGGGACCGACGGCGATCCGCAGAACGCCGACGCGCAGCGTGACACCCTGATCGAGGCGGGCGTGCTGGTGGAAGACAGCAACGCAAGAGCCGTCCGCCTGGCCGGGCTGATCCTCGAAGCGCACGGAGCGCGTGGGACGCCCCTCGAACCAGAGCCGATCGCCGCGGCCGCGACCGCGCCCCCCTGGCCAGACGTCAGCTCCATCACACGGCTGCTGCGAACACCGCCGGCGGTCGTCAACGTCGGCCTCGAGCTGTTTGCCGAAAGCCTGCAGGTGCAGAATATCCCGCTGGTATCGGTGGACTGGCAGCCGCCGGCAGGTGGCAAACAGCACCTGTTGGATCTATTGGATAAGCTGGAAGCGTAGGTCGGGCGTCATTTCAACGTGGAGGTGGTGACAATGACCAAGATGCGAGGTGCGACCCTGTTGGTGCTCGTTCTTGCCATCAGCATGGGAGCGCCGCCGGGTCCGCTCCAGGCCCAGGCTCCCAGGCTCGAGCGCGCGATCAAGGTGGGCATCATCGACACCTACAGTGGGCCGCCCGCCGTGTTTGGCAACGATGCCCTCAATGGCTTCAAGCTCGCGTTGGCGGAGATCAACAAGGACGGCGTGCTCGGTGCCAGGATCGAGTTCGTGACGCGCGACGAGCGGTTCTCCCCGGAAGTGGGGTTGAGCATGGCTCGAGAGCTCGTGCTGCAGGAGAGAGTGGACATCCTGGTGGGCACCATCAACAGCGCAACCGCCCTGGCGATCGGCGCGTACGCAAAGGAACAGAAGATCCCGTTCCTGGTGTGGATCTCCAAGAGTGAGAAGATTACCGGTCAGAGTGGGCATCGATATGTCTTCTCGACCGGCGAGAACACGGCCATGGCCGGCCGTGCGATCGCCGAGGCGCTGGCCCGCAAACCCTACACGAAGTACTGGATCGGAGCGGAGGACTACGAGTACGGCCACTCGATCACCAACTCGTTCTGGAAGTTCATGAAGCGGATCAAACCCGAAGTCACCCTGGCCGGGCAGAGCTGGTGGAGAACCGGTGA
>Ga0187893_10006350_pt1 | contig 20304 bp, 18 predicted proteins | sample MA1701074metaG_FD_139574 | JGI IMG/M metagenome (GOLD analysis project Ga0187893, IMG submission 139574) | White microbial mat communities from a basaltic lava cave in the Kipuka Kanohina Cave System on the Island of Hawaii, USA - MA170107-4 metaG ...
GCGCGCGTTCCGCGTGGAATCACGCCCCATGGGTCGCTTCAAAGCCATCAAAGGCCTGGAACATCTGCGAGGCGTGCGGTTGATTGATCAACAGCCGATCGGTCGGACTCCAAGGTCCAATCCCATCACTTATCTTAAAGCATTCGATGACGTCCGTAGGATCTTCGCGTCCTTGCCAGAAGCCAGGCGACGAGGTCTCACCCCTACACACTTCTCGTTCAATACGCCCGGTGGCCGCTGTGAACGGTGCCAGGGGAACGGGTATGAAAAGCTGGAGATGTACTTCTTCGAGGATATCTACGCGAGGTGCGAGGAGTGCGGCGGGCGACGTTTCCGGCCAGAGGTGCTGGCAGTTCGATTCCGGGGAAAGACGATCCATGACGTCATGGGCATGACCGTCAACGAGGCCCAGTCCTTCTTCTCAGGCTCCACGCGGCTGAGCGAGAAACTGTACCTCCTCAGCTCCATCGGTCTCGGGTATCTGCGGTTGGGACAGCCAGCTACTACCCTGTCCGGTGGTGAGGCGCAACGTCTGAAAATCGCCGCGGAACTCAAGGACCGTTCCGCGCGCGACCTTCTCTATATCATGGACGAGCCTACAACAGGACTGCATTTCGAGGACATCAAGAAGCTACTGGCGGTCCTCAACAAACTCGTTGAGGCTGGCAATACAGTGGTGGTAGTTGAGCACAACCTGGACGTGATCAAGACCGCGGACTGGATTATTGATCTCGGACCGGAAGGAGGAGAGGAGGGCGGGCGGATCGTCGCGGAAGGACGGCCGGAGCAGGTCGCGCAAACACCGGGCTCGCACACGGGACGCTTCCTGCGCCCCCTGCTCAGCCTGAGCCACTGACTTGCGGTCCGTTCCTCGGTATCTATCGAGCGGATGTTAGGCACCTGGCCGCTTTTCGGCCGTCGCTGTAATCTGCAGGCGCTGGTCCCCTCTCATGATTTCTAAGGTGAGTGTTTGGCCGGCTTCGACTTGACAGGCGCGTTTGGCTTGTCGCTCTGTCTTGGTGGTCGCAATTACTGATCCGTTACAAGACAGGACTACATCACCAACCTTGAGCCCTGCTTTGTCGGCCGGAGAGCTGTTCCTGACCTCCTGGACAAGATAGACGCGTGAGCCGGACAGCTCGCGCAGGTTCCAGTTCACTCCGATTCTACCCGTGCCGAGTAATCCGGTCCGCACCCCAAACCTGGCAAAAATGCGATGAGCGATCAGCCTCGCCAACACCTCCGGCGTGTCTCTCGTGGAATCAGTCAAGTGCCCTTCTCCGCCAAACAGCAGGAGGCCAGTTTCAACATCAATGATCCGCAACGACAGAGCAACTTGCGTCGTGTTCTCCTGTTCCTGTCTCTCCCACTGCTGCACCTCTCCTACCACAATGGCTTTCGCGCCCACCAATTTGCCGACCCGCAACGCATCTCCGTCGTCGGCATGCTGAAGCTGGACAACCTGCTCCTTGAACACTTGCTCGAGCCTCGTGCGTTCGACGATGGTCATATCCAGATCCAGGAGCAGGTTTGTCACCATCCCTGAAACTTTTGCGCCAGAACCAGGCGCGCCCGCAGCGTCCGTAAAGGTCATCGCCGCCATGGTCTGATACTTGTCGATCATATCGCTGTTAATGGGACCAGATCCGGTGGTAATGGGCTCCCTCCCTTGCGTCTCATGACCCGCAGCCTCACTACCATCAGCAAGGGAATCAGTCGCCACACAGGCCTTTCGTTTTTTAAGCATCACCAGCGGCGATCCCCACGCGCATAATTGATCATTCACCAGCACCACATGGTATGGATACTCGCGATTATAATGGGCCACTGAATTTGTGAACGGGTAAAAAATACAGCCCCCGATCCAGATCGACACAGGGCACAAGGAGAGCTCATAGAGCCATTGCCTTCTGGCGGTTAGGGAGTACTCCCACACGAGGACCCGACCATCGTCCCGAAGAATCCGATCAGGTTTGCCGATCTCCTCGACAACCTGCGTTTTCGTCATAGGAAGTGCGAGGCGATCGAGCTTCGCCTCTGAATTGATCACAGTATAAATGACCCCGCATCCGGACAGGCTTGCCGCGATGATGAGACTTCCCACCATCCAGATCACGAGTGACCTCATCTGTCGGACCAGCGAAACACCCAACCGCCTGAGCGAACGATGCACCGCGCGGCAGCAGGTCAGAGAAACCCAATTGTACCGATGGTCGTAGCTGCTTAGTTCAGACTCGGGTCAGGCGGCATCTCGGCGTAGAATTCGTACGGCCGCCCGAGCGAGCGAAGAATATCGGGCCAGATGAGCGTAGGATCTTTCTCGAACACGATTGTCGGGTCGGCGGGTAGAATAACCCAAGCACCGGTTTTCATCTCTTGTTCAAGTTGGCCCGGCCCCCAGCCGGAATACCCGACATAAGCACGAAATGCCTCGGTCCCAGTCGGGATCGTGAGCAGCCGTTCCAAGACCCCCATGTCCCCGCCCAGATACACTCCGTCGAAGACGTGATGCGTGTCGATCGGCGTTTCGCTGAGACGGAACAGCACCAGTACATGATTGGGCTGCACCGGGCCGCCCGAGAACAGGACATGGTGCTGCCCCTCGAGGACGGGAACTTGTGGCAGCGCTTCCGAGATGAGCATGGCAGTGGGACGATTCACGACGACCCCGAGTGCTCCTTCGGGGCCGTGCTCGCAGAGCAACACGACAGTCTGCCGGAAATTGGGATCGCGCAAGGCCGGAGCGGCAACCAGGAACACGCCTTTGCCAAGCGATGGTGCCATCGCTTCATCCTACCTCGCGGAGGAACTGCTATTCAAGGTGGGCACGGTATGGACCCGGGGTAGGGCTCACGCCTCATACAGGTGCTTCCGGCGGTCGCGAAGGAGGTCATTGTACGGGTTGAGCGACTTGTTGCGAGCCTCCCTGGGGTCAATCTCAAGAATCGTCAGTTCTTCCTGATCAGATGACGCACGGTGAAGAATTCGGCCGCGCGGGGTCACGATCTCGCTGTTCCCGATATAGGTCAGCCGATCCTTCCCGCCACGTTCTTCGAACCCAATCCGGTTGGCCGTAATGCTGAACATGCGGTTTTCAAGACACCGGGTCACCATTGCATCCGGACAGTGCGGCAGCACCAGATTCGAGGGATGGCAGAGGATCTCGGCGCCTTTGAGGGCAAGCGTCCTCGCCGCTTCGGGGTAAAACCAGTCGAAGCAGATCATCACCCCGACCTTCGCTGAGCCGATATCCCAGACCTGGAAGCCAGTCTCGCCTGTGGAGAAGAACAGCGTTTCTTCATAAAAGAGATGTGCCTTGCGGTAAATGCCCAGCAATCCTGATGGACTCACCAGCACCGCCGAATTGTAATAGCGTCGCCCATGGCGCTCCGGTAGACCGGCCACGAGGTGCATGGCCCGATCTCGTGCCAGCTCGATGAGCCTTGTCGTCGTCGGGCCACCAGGCACAGGCTCGGCTAGCGACTCCACTTCTTCTTGAGAGACGAACTGGTAGCCGGACGCGAATAGCTCCGGGAGCACCATCAGGTCGCAACGGACCTCGGCCAGCCTTGTTGTGACCTGGTTCAGATTGCGCTTGATGTCCCCGAAGATCGGATTGAACTGGAAATAGCCGACGCGCATAGCCTACAAAACAAACGGGCAGAGGGGAATCCCTCTGCCCGTCCTCGAGTTCGATTCCACTAACTTGATTATTTGATCTCCGACATATGCATGATCGCGCCCTCAGCCGCCTTCGTGGCGATGTCTGCGTGGCCCGCCTTCCCGTGCTCCACAGCGTCCTTCAGGCCTTTCACTCCCTCATCGAGGTGCGGGTTCTTCATGTCTTTCTGGGCTGCCTCGGCATGCTTTAATGCGCCTTCCGCGTGTTTCACCAACACGTCCGCATGCCCTTTTTTCCCATGATCCACCGCTTCCTTGGCATGCTGGATCGCCTCGTCAACATGTTTATTACTGCCTGCCAGTGCGGAGGGGTTCATCAAAGGGACGGTTAAGAGTGCCATCATGAAGCCCACCACCATTGCTCCAAGGAGAATTCTTCGCTGCATGGCATACCTCCCTATCTCAGTGCGTTCGTTGATCGACCCGGACGGCAACTCTCCGGGAGCATTAACTCTTAACGGCACCTTACCACGTGACAATTTCTGGGTCAAGACGGTCTGGCCGCCTCTTGTCCGATGATTTTATGAAGCAATTTGACATCCGTTTCGACCGGCGTGGAAAAGTCTCGACTCCACTCCCACCAGGAACCAGGGTAATTTCTGACTTTTGGATAGCCGACGACCTTCAACACGAAGTAGAGCCAGGCAGACCGAACCCCCCCGGTACAGTAACAGATCACTTCCTTGGTTTCGCTGAGCCCTTTTTCCTGCAAGCTCGCCTTGATCTCGTCGAAATCCTTGAGAGTCGCGTCGGGTTTAAGGAAAGTGTTCCATGGCACGCTGATGGCCGACGGAATATGTCCGGGTCTGGGAATTCCCACCACCTCCTTGCCGGCATACTCTTCGAGACTCCGGGCATCAGCGATGAGAGTCTCAGGATGAGGGCGCTTGACTAGCTGTTTCAGATCGTCTTTCATCATGATGAGCTCGGGGACGGGCGATGCACGGAAATCGCCCGGTTTTGGACTGGCTGTTCCATGTTCGTACGGTCGTTCTTCAGCAACCCACTTGACCCAGCCCCCGTCCAGAATCTTGAGGTTGGTGAGACCGAGATACTGGAGCATCCAGAACATGCGCCCCTCATCGCCCCAGTTGTCGAAGGGATTGGAGTAGATGACGATGTCGCTGTCATTGTTGATCCCGAGCTCCCGGATCTTCCGCTCTAACAGCGAGGTATCAGGGTGCAGCAAGCCCTTGGCGACCGCTTGGGGATCGCTGAATTCATGCCACGTGGCGTGCACGGCGCCAGGAATGTGGCCACCGAAGGCATAGGCGGCTTTGCCGCGGACATCAATGATCACCAAGCCGGATCGGCCCAGATTCTGCTGAAGCGTTTCGGTATCGATTAAGAACGGATGCGTCATAGTGCTCCTCTTCGTCGTCTCTGCGCCTCGGGCTAGCCGCTCTGCGCGCCACCAGCGGCGCAGGCTAAGCGCGGAGCATAGGTTGTCTCGTTCAAGGCTGCCGCGAGATTGTTAGATAACGGGAAGCCCCGCTCATAGATCGTAAAGGAATACGGGTCTTCAGCCGTCAGCCCGTACTTCCTTTTCAGCATCTCATGTTGATCATCCGTCAGGATATGGTATCGCACAAGGGCTTTCAGTGTTACCCTGTCCCCTTCAGTCGGAAGGCGATAGGAGAAGGTGTAATCTCGGCTGGCCAACGGTAACAGCCGATTGTCGTACAGCTCTACAATCGCCGGTTGCCACAAAATCCAGCGCCCCATCGTGTCCGCCTGCCGGTCGAGCACCTTCCCCTGGTCATCCTGCACGATAAACTCGACCGTAAAGTGCCGGTCAGGATCGCCAGTCGGGATCTTATGCCCTGCCCCGGCGTTGATCAAGGTCAACGTAAATCGGACTTGCTCTCCCGCCTTCGGCGTCGCTGGATCAGCCTTCACCTGCACCGCTACCGCCCGTTTGATCATCTCAGGATCATGACCTCCCCGCCAGAGATGCCGCCGCCCCTGCCGAATCGGCCCCCCGTTCGCCACCGGCCGCTCTATCTCTGGCATGTGGCAACTCTGACAGATCATGCCCCGCTCCTGCATGAAAAACTTGCCCTCATATTCTGCATAGGTCCCGCAGGGCCCGACTCTATACAACTGGGCGGGTCCTGAAACCACGTTGTGGCACCGATAGCAGACCTGCGCCGTGCGAAAGGACGGATCAAACTTGGTGGGATGCGGTGCTACCGAATCATCAAAAGGCCCCATGATCACTCCCTCGCGGACATGGCACGCCGCGCAGGTAATCGCCTCCTTCTGATACTCAGGATCGTAGTGGGGATTGGGTGCCTGGATCGCTTTCTCTACCCGTCCACGCGGGATTTCCTTAATCAATGTCGGCTGCTGGTTCTCCATTGGAGTATGGCAATTCAAACAGACCCAGATATTGCGGTCTCTCTTCCAGTAGGCCTGAAAGAAGGGGTCCTGGTAAGCCTGTGAGTGGATGCTGGTCTTCCACTCCTCGTAGATCTCACGGTGACAGGTTCCACAGGACTCAGCCCTCAGACTGTCAATCCCCTTCGGAGTCTTCTGATAGGGAATGGCTTTCTCATAATCGGACCTGAGACCAAAAATGACAACAGGCTTGACCTCCGTATAGTAGAGATAGACCAGCATCGCAGCTCCCACTGCACCCAGGACGATCTTCAAGAATCTTCGCATCTGACGTTCAAGACCTTCCGACTGGCTTCAGACGTCCAGCAAGGCAACCACATGCCGCTCGACTGATGCAGCGAGCGCATTCAGGTTGTAGCCCCCTTCCAGACAAGACAGGATTCGACCCTGACTATGGCGCCTCGCGATCCCGACGACGATGCCGGTCAAGGTGGCGTATCCCTCCTCCGTCAAGCTCATGCTGGCCAAGGGATCGTCTCGATGCGCATCGAATCCAGCCGAGATCAACACAAAGTCAGGCTTGAACGAGTCGGTGGCAGGTACGAGCACCCGCTCGAAGACCTCCCGATAGTCCTCGTCACCCTGCCCGGCCGACATGGGCACATTAATCGTCAGGCCTTCGCCCTTCCCTTTTCCACGTTCGGTGGCTCGGCCAGTCCCCGGATAGTGAGGATATTGGTGTGTACTGAAGAAGAGCACGGATGGGTCGTCATCAAAGGTATGCTGGGTCCCATTTCCATGATGGACGTCCCAGTCCACAATCAGCACGCGGGCGACCCTGTGACGGAGTTGGAGGTAGCGCGCAGCGATCGCCACATTATTGAACAGGCAAAATCCCATCGCCCGATCGCTCTCCGCATGATGACCGGGCGGGCGGACCGCGCAGAAAGCACTGTCCACAGTGCCGGCCATGATGGCGTCGGCGGCAGCGAGCGCTCCTCCGGCAGCCAAATACGCGGCTGGCAAAGAGCCAGCCGACATGGAGGTGTCTGGGTCCAGGGATACTCGACCGCTGACCGGCGCCTTGCTCTTTAGACTCGTCAGGTACGAGGCTTCATGCACCTGCGTGATCCACTCGTCCGCCACGCTCGCGGGTTCGATGCGAACGAGGCGGTCAAACACTCCGCCTGCCTCCAGCCGAGACACAATGGCCCTGAGGCGATCTGGAGATTCAGGATGGCCGGCCCCCATGTCGTGCTTCAGATAATCTGGATGATAGACGAACCCTGTACGCGCCATCGCCAAGACTCACGGAACAATGAGCAGCATCGTAACATGGCTGAAACGCCGTAGACAATCATGCGCGGGCCATGCTACCGTGAGACTGTTGGTGCAGCCATCGAAGGATCTTTCGCGTGGCAAATCCCCGCATCGAACCACTGAAAAAAGTGCTAGCGATTGACCCGAATGACGAGGTCGCCTGGTTCGGGTTGGGAAAAGCCTACATGGAGGATGCGAATTTTGAAGAGGCGGTCAAGGCTCTGGAAGGCTGCATCAAGGTCAAACCCACCTACTCCGCTGCCTATTATGCCCTCGCGCAATCGCTGCACAAGCTGGGGCGGACCGACCAGTGCCGGCAGGTCTGCGACCAAGGCATTGAGGTGTCCACCAAGAACGGCGATGCGATGGTCACGAAGAACCTGGGCCTGCTGAAACAAAGCCTCGGGGAAGGTCGCTGAAACCCTGGTTACAACAGTCCTCTCAGGGCCTTGAGCTCCGGCGTGCTAAGAGGATATCCCGCAGCCGGATTGAGAATCAGCAGCCGCACGCGCGGATAGGCAGTTTGCTGTGGAGGCCGTTGTACCACCTGCACGTTCGCTAGCCGCACTCCGGACCGCGCAGGCAATGACCGCACATCCCAGAGCGAGAGGAGGACCGCGCTGACCTGAGGCACCAGCGGCAACATCACGGTGACGGTGCTCGCCAATTGCTTAAGATCCAGCTCTTCGCCTACACTGTTACGCAGACCACCGCGTTGGCCGTCTCGATGCGGCATCGTGATCGCCAGCAGAACCGGCGCGCAATAGTCAACCAGTTGCCTTGCTTTCTGAGAGACCCTGGCGACGAGCCGGTTGATTAGCGCACGGCCCTCCTCCCCGTCCTCCACATCATCCATTTGCCGAACTCGCGTGGTCATATTCAGGGGCAGGCGACTGGTTGAGCCGATCATCGCCGTGACCTCTACGAAGAACCGATCCTGCCCGAGGCAACATTCCAGATCTGCTGTCCTGGACTGAGACTCGGGAAGGAACCTGACCGAGAACCCCGCGCGTACCAGCAGAGTCGCCAACTCTAGTTCGGCCAGCGCCGACTCCTGGGCGCCACGATCATTGCCGGTCAGTCGGTCGATCAGACGAGCAAGCCTGGTTCGGCTGCCCCGATCGGCACAGAGGCGGTGTAGCGTCGTCCATTGCGCTTCAAGCTCTCGGGTCAATCGCAGGGGTCTGTCGGCACACGGCGGCCTCTCGGCTCGAGCTAGCCATCCATGTCTCACAGGCCACCCAGCCTTCACTCGGAAACGCTGTCGGGCAAGAGAGCGGACCGCTACTCTCTTGTGGCGAAATTTCCTCATTGCCGGAACCAGATCATCAGCCGTCGGGGCCTATAGCGAACGTGGTTGACTTCCACCATGAATGGCGAAGGCCTCGAATTTTAAGAAAGGATCGGAGGCCTAATGGTCTGACTCTTGAAGCAATTCCGGGTGCTCGCGAGCGATCGTCTCATACATTTCGTCCAGCCAACGGCCTGCATATCCCAGCACCTCCCGGACAAGCGGCTCAGGGTAGCCCGTTCGTTTGATCGTCCATTGACAGACATACTCGAGAATCGTCTCCCGTCCAGCTTGAAATGAGGACGTGGTAGCCAGGGCGGCCAGTTCCGCCAGGCCCGTCCTGATGACCTCAGCAACGGTCTCACGTCCGTAGGACGTACTCACGGTTACATATTGCACCGCACGGTTCACCTCAGACTCAGTCACCACATTTCCCTCCCAGTCCAGTGCGGATGAGGATTTTATCATTCGGGTCCCCTGTGTCAACGAGTTCACTACCCATGATCATACCCTTACCATCCCCACCGTACTGGCTTCACTTCATGTGCCTTTAAGCGCGCCTATCTATTCATAAATTATTGATATATATAAATAAAATTGATTTCACGCTGATAAGTCCTGAGTGTTATGATTGCAGAGTGGCTCCATGCCCGCGGGAGGGTAACACCATGAAACGCCCCATTGTGAAACGTATGAGCATGAAACCGTCGCTGCGGAACTTTCAATCAGGAAACATGCCGGAACGGTGGGATCTGTCCCATCTGCTGAAGAACCCCACCGAAGATTTCGAGACCCTTGCGAAGGATCTGGACAGCAAGGTCTCCCAGTTTGAATCGTTTCGGGACAGCTTGAAGCCAGAAATACCAACCCAGGCTTTCCAGGAAGTCCTGAGCCTCAACGAGGAAATTACGGCCATTTCAGCTAAATTGGGCGCCTACTCCTACCTCTGGTTTTCGGAAGACACGAAGAATCCCCAGGCACGGGCCTTCAAAACCAAGGTTGAAGAGCGGTTGACTTCGTTCCAGAACCGCATGCTGTTCTTTGACCTCTGGTGGCAGAAGGTGGACGAAGTGAATGTCACCCGACTGCTTGCGACCTCAGGAGATTTGCAATATTACTTGGAATCCATCCGTCGGTTTCAACCCCACACCCTGTCGGAACCAGAGGAAAAGATTATCAATCTGAAGAACATTACCGGCCGCAGCGCGATCAATACCCTCTACGACGTCCTCACCAACGGGTTCACTTTCCGGCTGACCGTCAACGGCAAGCGAAAGACCCTGACCAGAGAGGAACTGTCGGTTCACCTCCGAAGCGCGACGCTTCGGGTGCGGGAAGCGGCCTACAAGGAGCTCTATCGAGTCTTTGCAGCCAACCATGACCTGCTCGGCGAGATCTACACGACGCTGGTACACGACTGGAAGGGTGAGAATCTGCAGTTACGCAAGTTTGCTTCGCCAATTGGGGCGAGGAATCTTGGCAACGATGTCCCTGACGAGGCGGTCACAGCACTCCTGTCGGTCTGTTCCAAAAACGTCGAGGTCTTCCACGAATACTTCCGTCTGAAGGCCAGGATCTGCAAGATTAGACCAATGACCCGCTATCATATTTATGCACCACATAGGGCTGACCGAAAACGGTATCGATACCAGGACGCCGTCCGGATGGTCCTGGAGGCCTATCGGGCCTTCTCTCCTCGGTTGGCAGAGCTGGCAGAACGTGTCTTCACCGAGCATCGCATCGACGCACGCACCAGGCCTGGCAAGCTGAGTGGGGCTTACTGCTATAGCGTGGTGCCCGGATTCACCCCCTACGTCTTGTTGAACTATACGGGAGAGGCTCGAGACATTGCCACGCTGGCGCATGAGCTGGGCCACGCCGTGCATGGGATGATGGCAGCAAGCCATTCTGTCTTCACATTCCACGCCACGCTCCCGCTGGCTGAAACCGCCTCGGTATTCGGCGAACGGGTGCTCTCTGATGTCTTGATAGCGCAAGAACCAAGCAAAGCCGTCAAGCAGGGGCTGTTGCTTGCTCAACTCGACGATATCTATGCCACTGTGTTGCGCCAAGCCTATTTTGTCCTGTTCGAGAATACTGCACACGACATGATCGCAAACGGCGCGACCGTGCAGGACCTGGCATCAACCTACCTCGCTAATCTGCGTCAACAGTTCGGCAAGGCGGTCGCGGTACCGGATGAGTTCAAGTGGGAGTGGCTGACGATCCCGCATATCTTCGGAAGCCCCTTCTACTGCTATGCCTATAGCTTCGGGAACCTCTTGGTGCTTGCCCTATACCGTATGTATAAGGAACGAGGGCCTGCCTTTGTCCCGAAGTACCTACATCTGCTGGAGCTTGGCGGTTCCAAGAGCCCTGAGGCTATCGTCGGCGAAGTCGGTGTGGATATACGCTCCGAGGCCTTTTGGCAATCAGGGCTTGACACGATTAGAGAGATGGTCGAGGAGTTGGAACGAACAGGCCCGTAACTGGAAATAGCTTCTCTCGCGATCAAACATTCCTGACCCCGCCCAACCTGCCCTTCCTTCGAGACTAAAAAAATCTCTTGACAGTCAAATGGAAGCCCATTACAATCATCATATTGATAACGGTTATCATAATCGTTTATAATGAGTCTGGGTCGGACGGTCGGCACAAGGACTGCGCGGCTCTTCCCCCAGATTAAGGAGGCAATTCAATGTATATCTGTCTGTGCAAGGGCCTAACCGAGTCTGACGTTCAACGGATAGGCCAAGTCGGCATCGTCGAGGCAGAAAAACTGGTCGAGGTCTTGGGGCTGAACGACGACGATTGCTGCGGACGATGCGCCTGTGATATTCAAGAATTCGTGGCCCTAGCCACCTGTAAAATAGATCTACGGTGTCCTAACTCTGCCCAATGTCGATATTTGTTTGACAGTTACCTGAAACCTTCCTGATAGTCGCCTTAAAGTCCCAGCAAAACGCAACCCGATCTGTTAAGCCAGCTCACAACCTCCCATGAACAATACAGCAGTTATTTTTTTATGGAGCCCCGCTTTACTATCCAAGTGACCTCTGCTACCCGCTTCCCAAGGTCTTTTGCGCCAGCCAGCTCCTTGCCATCAATGCCTGGGCTATCTCCCTCGGTCGTCGCTGACGCTCCAAAGGCCCCTCCTCCACTGACCACAATCATCTGGTTTCCCAGCATCGCTGCAAGGATTGTTAAGAGCGTGACTTCCTTGCCCCCAGCTACTTGTCCACCTGTGACAAAGGCCGCACCAACCTTGCCTCTCATCTTAAATTCTGGAAAGACCCCAAACTTGAGCTGCCAATTGTCAAAGAACGTCTTGACCTCCCCAGCCATATTGGACCAATAGACCGGGGAGCCGACTACCACTGCGTCGGCCGAAAAGAGATCCTGCGCTGTTACCTGTCCCACACGTTTCAGCACCACAACCGTCCCCTGCACACCTTTCGCCCCCTCCACCACTCCTTGAGCCATCTTTTCCGTATTGCCTGTCACCGAGTGATAGGCCACGAGGATCGTCACGTGCGACGACGGCTCGGTTGCCAGCGCGAACTCCTGTGGAATGAACGAAAACACAATGAATGCAACAAATTGAACCGACTTCCTGCTCATACGATGCCTCGGGTTAGGAGCTGGACTTGAGAGAAGACAGGTAGGGAACGTGATCCGTGAACGTGCTGGAGATGCAGTGTTCCACCGAAAATGCCGAGAGAGGCAAGCGATATGACACTTAATGCCGAACCGTCTCCTCGTCCATGTGTTCTTCCACCGACACCTCGGTCAAGGTTCCTCGATAATCGCACTTATGGCAGCGGATCCTCCACTCTTCGATCCACTTCTCCTGAACATAGGATTGCCGACATTTAGGGCACACAAAGACGCCCTTCTTGTAGAGAACCCTTCGCTTTTCTTTCATCGCTCGCTCCTCATCGTCCGCAGGATTTCTTGGAAAAGTCTGGCACAGGAGACCGTCGGATTGCAAGCGGGTGGATCCTCTGCTTCTGTTCTCACTGGTCTGCCTCGTCCGCCTGTCGCTTCTTGAGTTCTTCCTCCACCAGCACACGCCGGAGCACCTTGCCTACCAGTGTCTTGGGAAGCTCGCTTCGAAACTCAACCTTCTTGGGAACCTTAAACTTCGCCAGTTCCTTCCGACAATGTTCCAAAATCTCTGCGGTGGTGGCTGTCTGACCGTCTCTCAAGACCACATAGGCCTTGATCAGTTCCCCACGAAGGCCCTGAGGGAGACCCACGACGACTGCATCCTTGACCTTGGGATAGAGGATTAGGACCTCTTCGACTTCACGCGGATAGACATTCTCCCCCCCCGACTTGATCATGTCTTTTTTGCGATCTTCGATGTAGAAGAAACCAGCCTCATCCCGGCGAGCTAGATCACCGGTGAACAGCCACCCTCCCCGGAGCGCCTGCTGTGTTTCCTGGTCCCGTTTCCAATATCCCTGCATGACCTGAGGCCCACGGATAACCAACTCGCCGATCCCGCCAGTCGGCAGTTCGCGCTCTCCGATCTCTACGTCCATAATCCTGGCATCAGTGTCTGGTAGGGGCAACCCGATGCTCCTTCGCCGCCGCTGTGCGGACGTACAACGGATCGGATTGACATGGGTAACAGGTCCCGCTTCCGTCAACCCGTATCCTTCCACCAGTCTGGCACCAGTGAGTGCCTCAAACCGGTCCTGCACGGACGGATGAAGCGGCCCGGCACCGCTGATGCAGAGTCGAATAGACTTCAGGTCATAACGGTCTAGGTTTTGATGAGTATTGATAGCCCCGTACATGGCTGGAATACCTGGGAAAACCGTGACACGCTCACGCGCAATCGCATCCAGAACTTCCGACACATGAAACCGAGGAAGCAACACCAGTGTCCCTGCGATGCTCATCGCCAGGTTCTGGCAGGCGCTCATCCCGTACACATGAAAGAACGGCAGCGCACCCAGAAACACCTCCTCCCCCTCACGCAGAGAATCCATCCAGTGGCGGCACTGCCAGGTATTGCAGACCAAGTTACGGTGTGTCAGAACCACACCCTTGGGAGTCCCTGTCGTCCCTCCTGTGTACTGCAGTAAGGCAATGTCGTCCGGCGACACAGAGACGGAAGGCTTGGCTGCTGAGCCACCCATGAGCTGCTGCAGGCTGTGAGTCCCCATGCTTCGCGCCGGAGCAGTCCTACGGCCCCGCCGCAGAGCCTTGAAGGGGTACAGCAGGCGCTTGAGCCACGGTAAATAGTCCTCGACTTTGGTGAGAATCACACGCCTGAGGCATGTGCGCCTGAGAAGGGGCTCAATCCTGGGATAAAATTGGTCCAGCGCCAGGATAGTCTCGCACGCGGAGTCTTCGATCTGGTGTTCAATCTCGCGCTCGACATAGAGCGGATTAATAGGGGTGACCAGAGCGCCAGCTCGCAAGCTCCCGTAATACCCAATCACAGTCTGCGGCAGGTTGGGCAACATGAGTCCCACGACGCTTCCTTTATTGACCTGAAGGGTGATCAGCGCTTGCGCGAACTGATTGGCAAGAGCATCCAACTCGCCATAGCTAATGACGCGGCCATAGAAACGGAGGGCTGGGCGAGTAGGGAAACGGGCAGCGGATTGGGTCAGCAGTTCGGGCAGGGAGAAGTCTGGATAAGATAGCGTATGAGGGATCCCTGCATCATACTCTTCTATCCATTTTCGGTCGCTCACAGACCGACGCCCCCATTCCTCTAACCGAACCCCGCGCTGCCCTACCGTCCCATCGGAAACATGTCGACTACCAGAATCAATCTGGTGGGTTTCATGATGTGCTCGAGCCTTGACAGAAGATGGAGGGCTGGCTAGGATTCGCGCATGATGGTCTCCATGATCTGGGCATCGGTGAAACGGGCCTCGACAGCCGCAGGACAGGTCTGGCCTCTCATACCTGTATTGGTATGTACTGCTTTGCTGCCGGTATCAGCAGGCTCTGAGCCAACGTCTTCGGACAATAGACTGGTACCGGTGACAACACCAGCAGGAGTGACGATTCTTGCTGAGGTGGCTGACACCACAGAGAAACGAGCCAGGGGCCTGATGTTTCGGAAATCACTGCCCAAAGACCGTGGCATGCTGTTTACCTTTCCTGAACCTCAACACTGGACCTTCTGGATGAAGAACACCAGGATTCCCCTCGATATCATCTGGATGGACCGGAACAGAAAGATTGTGCATGTGGAACGGAATGTGCCGGGCTGCAACCGGACCGATGATGGATGTCCTCAATATCAGCCGAATGAGGAAGCATCTTACGTTTTGGAACTGGCCGCTGGCATGGCGGATACCTTAAAGTTGCACCGAGGGGTCAAGCTTCAATTTCAATGATGGCAGTGACTCAGTTACCTGTGCGTACGTCCCCAGAGAAAATTCTGAATGCGCGCCATGAGAGAGTGTTTCTGTGACACCAGCGCGACTTTGGCACTCTCACGGCTGAGCTGTTCCTTGGTCGCCGCCATCTCGACATGCCGCTGAGCGACCACCTCGCTGATCCGATCAACCAAGCTCCCGTCTTCCTGAACCACCCGGCTCAACGCCTGCTTGCTAATGGCCACAACCTTCAACGGTGTCATCGCCAGTACCGTCGCGGCCCTGGGTTCGCCGGTCAGCAAGGACATCTCTCCAAAAAACTGCCCTCCCTGTAGAGAGGCCACCGTCGAACTCAGGCCATCCTGACGGACGCGTACCGCCGCTGTTCCATCCAGAATGATGAACAACTCTTCGCCTGGCTCCCCTTGACGGACAACCTGCTCCCCGGGAAGAAACTCCTGAACGCGGGCCTCCGATGCGAGACTCTCGATCTGTCGTGGAGCCAAGATCGCGAAGAAATCAACCTTGGCGAGATGCGCGACGATCTGGTCCGCCTGTCGCTTCATCACCGCGCTCCTATCCTGGGGCATCAGCGTCTGCACCACACGCTGCGGGAATGGGATCTCGATGCCGTTGCGCTGGAAGGCAGACCAGACATACGTCATGACCTCGCTCTGGATAAGTTGGTGTCGGGAATAGTCCTCAATCCAGAACCGCAGTCGGTATTGAATCCCGGAATCCTTAAAGGCCTCAACCATGGCTTCAGGCGCAGGGTCGGTCAAGACACCGCCTACTGCGGAGGCTGCGTCCGCCAGGATGGCGCGCACCTGAGCAGGAGGGGTTCGGTACGCCGCCTCGACCAGGATGTGACATCCATGAGCAGTGGTCGGCCGGCTGTAATTGATGAGACCGGCCTGGATGACGTTGTTGTTGGGCAGCGCCACATAGTCGTTATCTCTGGTCCGCAAGGTGATGTGGCCGAAGCCGATATCGGTCACTACCCCCTCTTTATCCATCACCGAGATCCAGTCCCCAACCCGCATCATCTTGCCGAGAGAGATGCCGGCAAAAAACCGGACGAGGGTATCGCGGAGGGCAACGCCTACCACGGCAGTGGCCACGGTGGGAAGAGCCACCAGCGCAATCACATTGATGTTCATGACCAGCCGCAGCGTGACCAGGACAGCGACAGTCAAACCGGTCATGAGAATGAGCGTCCGTAGCACGTCGGGAATGTATGCACCCTTCCGGTCGATCAGATGATCCTCGATAACCAGAAGGTCCACTAGCTTGAGTAGGACGAAGGAGACGCCGAGGTAGGTCGTGAACTCCAGCCAGGCCCTGGCTCGTGAGGGGAGAGGAGCAACCAAGCCACCGCTAAACAGCAGCAGTGTACTGGCCAACAGCAAGGTTCCCACTAAGACAACGACCACCGAGACGGGAAGACCCTTCTGCCGCCGCCGCGTGAAATAGACAAGGACGACCAGCCCCAGGACAATCCCCAGGTCGGTAAGCCCTAGTTTGACGAGAAATGTTCCGACGCTCATCAATTTCGCAAGGAGACAAGCCCTGTCCTGTCATGGCAGGTCGTCAACAGGACGATCCTACCGTTCCTGCCACGCTCGAATGCGTCGAGCCGTGATAACCCCGTCCACTCGTTCGATGGCCTTGAGGACTCGGTCGAGATGCGCGGTATCGGTGACCTCGATCACAAAATCAAGTGCCGCTTTCCGGTCTTCCCTGGTTGTAATCTCAGCCCGGCTGATGTTCGCCTCGCACCCGGCAATCGACGAGGACACATTAGCCAGCACCCCCGTCTTATCGACCGCGAGCACGGACACCTTGACGGCATGCGTGCTTGGAGCGGTGGTATCCCATTCGACCTCCACCAATCGATCTCTGTCATAGTCCAACGCCTCAAGATTCGGGCACCCCACCGAATGAATCGTCAAGCCTCGCCCCCTGGTGATATAGCCCAGAATCCGATCGCCAGGAACCGGGTTGCAACATCGGGAAAGCTGCATGAGGAGATCACGACCGCCCTTGACTTTGACCCCCTTTTCATCAGGTTTCCCAGGCTGGGGTTTCAGGACGTGCGGCTCCGCTGTCACGGCTCCACTGTCACCGCCGGAGCGTGTAGGGGTTAACCGATTGATCACCTCTGAACTTGCCAGCCGACCAAACCCGATCGCGGCGACCATTTCATCCGTCGTCTCAAAACCGGAGTCGCGTGCCACCTCCCGCAGCCGGTCTGATTTGAGCATTTGCGCCGGCGGCAGACCCTGGCGACGGAATTCGCGCTCCAGTAGGCGCCGGCCGATTTCGAGGCTGCGCTTCTGTTCTTCAACCTTGAGCCAATGTTTGATTTTCGTTTTCGCGCGCGGCGTCCGGACAAACTTCAGCCAGTCCTTATGGGGGACTTGGGTGGAGGAAGTGAGGATTTCCACCGTATCGCCACTGGCGAGCTGGTGCTTCAGCGACACGATCTTGCCGTTGACCTTCGCGCCTACACAGTGATCCCCGATCTCAGTATGAATGGCGTAGGCGAAATCAACGGGGGTGGACCCGAGTGGCATTTCCTTCACCATGCCCTTGGGCGTGAACACATAGACCACATCGTGAAAGAGATCGAGTTTGACTGAGTCCATGAACTGACGGTTATCAGGCAGATCCTGGTGCCACTCGACGAACTCCCTCAACCAACTGAACACCTTCCCATCCTTGTCGCCGATCTGACCGCGTTCTTTATATTTCCAGTGCGCGGCGATGCCATACTCCGCAACCCGATGCATCTCCTCGGTCCGGATCTGAAACTCGACGTGCTCGCCCTTGGGACCCACCACTGTGGTGTGGAGGGACTGATAGAGGTTGGATTTCGGGATCGCGATGTAGTCTTTGAACCGTCCTGGAACCGGACGCCAGAGGGAATGGATCAGGCCCAGGACCGCGTAGCAATTCATTTTGGCGTTCGTGATGATCCGGATCGCGGCGAGATCATAGACCTCCTCGAACGAGATGGACTGCCGTTCCATCTTCTGATAGATGCCGTACAGATGCTTAGGCCTCCCATGGACCTCGCCCGTCAGGCCCGCGTCAGCCATCGCCCGCTTGACCACCTGAATGACTTCCTGGATGTACTGCTGGCGCTCTTCATCACGTTTTGCGACCCGCAACGTCAGGTTCGCATAGACGTCAGGCTTGAGGGTCTTGAGACAGAGGTCCTCCAGTTCGTTCTTCATCCAGCCGATGCCGAGACGATTGGCCAGCGGCGCGTAAATCTCGAGCGTTTCCTGAGCGATCTGCTGCTGCTTGGCTTCGTGGAGATGCTCCAGCGTCCTCATGTTATGGAGCCGGTCGGCCAGCTTGATGAGGACGACCCGGATGTCGTCGGCCATCGAGAGGACCATCTTTCTGAAATTTTCTGCCTGTTTCTCCTCGTAATTTCTAAACGGGATTTTCCCGATTTTGGTCACCCCGTCCACCAAGCGCGCAATGTCCTTGCCAAACTCGTGTTCCAATTCCTCCGGTGTCGCGAGCGTATCCTCCACCGTGTCGTGCAGTAATCCGGCGACGATGGCCGTCACGTCCGATCTCAGTGCAGTCAACACCCCGGCGACTGCCAGAGGATGTTGGAGGTACGGTTCGCCCGACTGCCGGGTCTGGCCTTCGTGCGCCTTGGCTGAAAAGGCGTAGGCTCGACGAACCAGTGCCATGTCCGCATCGGGGTTGTAACTTTCAACCCGCTTGATCAACTGATCGATGTGAGTGATCGTCTCGTACATGGACGTCGGGTTACACGGTCTGACTCAGCTTGACATCCCTGATTCGCAACTGCACTCGGTCCAGGCCGTTCCATCGGTTCATCTCGGGCACGAAAGCCAAATCCACGGGCCGCTCGGCCGACAGCCCGAGGTCGGCCAGAGACCCCATCCCAAACCCGATGCCTTCAAACGACAACGAACTTCCGTGACGAACCCTCAGCTTGAGATGACAATCGCCGACCACCCGTGAGTCCAGGACCGCCAGATTCCTGACGGCGAGCGTCGGTTCCGGATTCCCCGCCCCAAATGGATGCAGCATGTTCAACTCGCGGACAAGCTGCTGATTCACCTCCCTAAGATTCACCTCCGCATCCACATGCAGCCCCGGGAGTTCGGGCTGACCGCCGGCCCACTCAGATGCAACCTGAACAAATCTCTCACGGAACTCTGGAAGGCGGGATTCCTTGATGGTGAGACCGGCAGCGCTGGGATGGCCACCAAAGCCTTCCAGGAGGCCGCGGCAGGCCGAAATTGCCTCATAAAGATCAAAGTCCCGCACCCCCCGCGCCGATCCCTTGCCGACTCCCTGCTCATTGACGGCGACCACCACTGCAGGCCGGTGGAACCGCTCCACCAGCCTGGCTGCCACGATCCCAACCACCCCTACATGCCAGCGTCGCGACCAGAGCACGAGCGCGGCCGGAACATCCGCAGTGCCAATCGCTTCAAATGCTTCGGCCGTGATCTCTTCCTCGATCCGCTGTCGGTCTCGATTCAGACGCTCAAGCTGCTCTGCGAGCATCCTGGCTTCCAACTCGGATTCCGTCGTGAGGAGGCGAACGCTTGCTCCGGCATGGGCCAGTCGTCCGGCTGCGTTAATCCGGGGAGCCAGCTTGAAGGCGATCGTACCGGTCGTGCAGGCTCGGGTGACACCGGCAACTTGTTTCAGCGCACGGATCCCACAGCGGGCGTCTCGGGAGATCTGCACGAGCCCCTCGCGGACGAACCATCGATTCTCATCCTGCAATGGGACGACATCCGCAACAGTGGCCATGGCCACCAGATCCTGCTGAGAGTCCAGGGCCACGTCTCCACTCCCATATTTATCGGAATAGGCCTGGATGACCTTGTAAGCCACCCCTCCGGAGCAGAGCCCCTTGAATGGATATGCTGAATCCGGACGATGTGGGTTCAGAATCGCTTGCGCGGGGGGGAGGTGGGCCTCGATCTGGTGGTGGTCGGTGATCACGAGGTCCAGCCCCAGTCGATTCGCCACCTCGACTTCACGATGGGCGGTGGTTCCACAATCTGACGTGACAACCAATCGGACGCCTTCTTGCCAGAGTGCACGAAGTGCCCCCTCATTGAGTCCATACCCTTCCCGGACACGATGGGGAATATACGCTCTCACATTGGCCCCGAGCCCATGGAAAAACGCCAGATAGAGGCTAGTGGCTGAAATCCCGTCCACGTCATAATCGCCGTAGAAACATACCAGCTCTCCACCGCCAACCGCCCTGTGCAGACGATCAACCGCTTTCTCCATGTCAGGAAGCAGGAA
>Ga0187893_10006351_pt1 | contig 20303 bp, 24 predicted proteins | sample MA1701074metaG_FD_139574 | JGI IMG/M metagenome (GOLD analysis project Ga0187893, IMG submission 139574) | White microbial mat communities from a basaltic lava cave in the Kipuka Kanohina Cave System on the Island of Hawaii, USA - MA170107-4 metaG ...
CTAACCCGGGCGGTTCGACTTCCAGATGCCACGGGCTTGTCCCGTGGAGTTTCACGCTCGCCGCTAACCCGGGCGGTTCGACTTCCAGATGCCACGGGCTTGTCCCGTGGAGTTTCACGCTCGTCGCTACAGTAGCCGCCAACGTGAGACTCCACGGGACAAGCCCGTGGCATCTTCAAGAGAGCCATCGCTGTTGTAGCCGCCAACGTGAAACTCCACGACACAAGGTCGTGGCATCTTCAAGTGGTCGGATTTATTTTTCAAAGACCATAAGTCTCCTTCACTCCTGCTTATTCCGAGTTCATTCCTGTCTCAGCGCAACTAGAGGATCAACTCGCGTCGCCCGGCGCGCCGGCAGATAGCAGGCCACGAGCGCGACGACTGCGAGCAGCAGCGCGACCCCGGCGAAGGTCAGTGGATCAGTCGCGCTCACGCCGAAGAGCAGCCCTCTCATCAGGCGCGTCAGCGCCAAGGCCCCGGCCATACCGAGCGCGACGCCGAGCGCGACGACCGCCATGCCTTGCCGGATGAGCAGCCGCAGGACATCCGAACGGCGCGCGCCAAGGGCCATCCGAACGCCGATCTCGCGCGTGCGCTGCCCCGTGCTGTAAGACATCACGCCGAACAGGCCAATGGCCGCCAGCGTCAAAGACAGAGCGCCAAAGCTGCCGAGCGCCGCCGCCGCAACCCGCGCCGGAAACAACGGCAGCCGCAGATGCTCAGTTAAAGTCATCGCGCCGAAAACCGGCAGATGCGGATCGAGTCGTTCAATCTCACGGCGCAGCGCCGCCAGCGTCTGGGCTGGCCCGCCGTTCGTGCTCACGACCAGCGTGGTCAACCCGGCGTAGGACTGTCTGATCGAAGTGAAGACGAACGGCTGCGGGGCCTCGCTGAGGCTGCGATATTTGCCGTCCTGCGCGATCCCGATCACTTGAATCGGCTCATTGTCGCGGCTCGGAAGACTGAAGCGTTTGCCGATGGCGTCAGCGCCCGGCCAGAAGCGACGCGCAAAGGTTTCGTTGACGACCGCGACGCGCGGCGATTGTTCATCATCCTGCTCGGTGAAATCGCGTCCCTCAATCAAGCGCGCGCCCAGCGCCTGAAAATATCCGGGGCTGACCTGCGCGGCCCCAGCGAGCGGCGCTTCTCCTTCACGCTCCGGGGGCTGGCCTTCAATGTTGACGGGAAAGACGGCGACATACAGCTCAAGTGGGACGAGGTTCCCGAGGCCCGCCGCTTGCGCTCCGGGCAGCGCGCGCGCGCGTTCCAGCAGGCGCCGCTGAAACAGCCGTCCACGTTCGCGGTCGTAGCCTTGCAAATCCAGATCGAAGGAGAGCTTGACGGCCTGTCGCGGATTGAAGCCCAGTTCGGCGTCCTGCATTCGCGCCAGCGCGCGCAGCGCCAGGCCCGCGCCAACCATCAGCGCGAATGACAATGCGACTTGCGCCACGACCAGCCCGCTCGGTAACCGCGAGCGGCGCGAGCCTGCAGCGGTCTGGTCTTTTAGCGCCGCGACCAGTTCGGCCCGCGCGGCTTGCAAGGCCGGTAGCAGGCCGAACAGCACACTGGCCGAGAGCGTGAGGCCGAAGGCGCCGACGAGCACGCGCGCATCAAGACCGAGTTCGGTCGAGAGCGGCACGTCCATGGGCGGTCTGAAACTCCCGGCGGCCCGGATCAGCCAGGAGGCCAGCCACAAGCCCAACGCGCCACCCAAGCCTGCGAGCAATAAACTTTCGGTCAATAACTGCCGCACGATGCGCCACGCGGGAGCGCCCAACGCCATGCGCACGGCGATCTCGCGCCGGCGCTCCATCGCGCGCGCCAGCAGCAGGTTGGCGAGGTTGGCGCAAACCAGCAGCAAGACCAGGCCGGCGACGCCCATCAATACGCCGGAAAACCCCAGAAACGGCCCGCGTCCCGCCGACCCGAATAAGCCGGGCCGTGAAAGCTCGATGGCCAGGTCTGCATTCTCGCCGGGATGCTCGCGCGCGAGTTGCGCGGCCAGCAGCCTGAATGAACCGCCAGCTTGCGCGACGCTCACGCCGGGTTTGAGCCGGCCCGCCAGGAAGAGGGGTCGCGCTTGCGATCATTCAACCATTCCCGACCCGGCGTAATCTCGCTCTGCATCATCAGCGGGAACCAGATTTCCGGCGTGTAGTTGATTTCGAGGCCGAGGAAATGCGGCGGCGCGACGCCGATGATGGTGAAGCTGAGCCCATTGATGAGCGCATCCCTGCCCACCACCGCCGGGTCGCCGCCGAAACGTCGCTCGAAGCAGCGGTGACTGATGACCGCGACCGGATGCGCGCCCGGCGCGCGATCATCGTCGGGCGCGATCAACCGTCCGAGCGCTGGTCGCACGCCCAGCGTCTCGAAGTAATTGCCCGAAACCAGATAACCCCAGACGCGCTCACTCGCGCCCGCGTGTCTCAGGCTGACAGGCGCCATGGTGTAAGCCAGCAGCCCGCTCAGCGCCTCGTTGCGGTCGCGCAGGTCTTTATAGTTGGGATAAGAGAAGAGCGGAAAAGAGCGCGTTTTCCCCACTGTGTTGTTGAGCGCGACGAGTCGTTCCGGCTCCGGCGCCGGGAGCGGGCGCAGCAAATTTTTGTTGATCAAACTGAAGATCGCCGTATTCGCGCCGATCCCGAGCGCCAACGTGAGAATGGCAATCAGTGTGAAGCCCTTATGCTTGAGCAACATCCGCACGCCGAAGCGCAAGTCTTGAAACATTTCGTCCTCCCATCTTCTTGGTTGCAGCCACAGCGCATCCCAAAATGCGCTCGTGCTGCGCCAGAGCAAGTCAAGTTTGTTTTTCCAATTGAGTTTGTCCCATTCGGCCAGCAATTCTTCCCGATGCCGCAGTTCGGCCTCCCACTCCTGCCGCCAATCGGCGCGAAGCCTTCGCGGCACGATCACGCCAATCAGGCGGATCAGCCAAAGTTGCGGTCTGATAGATGGTCGTTTGAAGAACGAGCCCATCACGCCATTTCCTCCTCAGGCTTTGGTCGGCTTCGGATTGCGCTCCTGGTTGAGATCGTTCTGCTCCAACAACCGGTAGCGTTTGACGGCTTCGGCCAGCGCGTCCTGCCCGGGGCGCGTCAGCTCGTAATATTTGCGCGGCGGGCGCTGCTCGGCTTGCGCAATGCGGTGCTTTTCCCATTTGGAAATCAGATAGCCTGTGTCTTCGAGCCGCCGCAGCGCCGGATAAACCGTCCCGCCCGGCAACCCCGTTACGTCAATGATGTCGAACCCGTACAAATAGCCGTTGGCCACGGCTTGCAGAATGACTGCTGATGAGTAGGTGAGAAACCCTTTGCCCATGTGGTGAACTCCTTCGAGAATGATCGAGAGGATAGAATCCTTTCTAGCAAGGATTCTATCTAATCAGGATTCTACATAGGGTATGTGACGAAGGCAAGACTGTAGTCGGGCGCCCGTCAAATTTTTTTTCGCGAGATGGCTGCGGGCGGCGCTTTACTAAACCCCAGTCTGGAGTTGGAACTCAACCACGGGGAGCACGGGGAACACAGGGAGGAATTGATAGTTTGCACGAGCCGAATCTTTGTTCCAGGCTACCTTTTCCCTTCTTTTCCCCGTGTCCCCCGTGCTCCCCGTGGTTTTTCCCTTCAACTCCAGACTCGAATTTACTTACGCTTCTCTTTCTTCTCGAACTTGTCGGGTTTGAGCGACGGATTGACTTTGACCTTCTGAATCTCGATCTCTTCAGTAAGTTGATCGCCGGTATGCCTGGTGAGGCGGTGTGGCAGAGTGAGGCCATTGACGTTGCGGTAGTCTGAGGCCGTCCATCGCGTCTCGACTTTCGACGTTCCGGTCTTGTAGGTCAGCATCATTACCCGACGCGTCCGCTGATCTATGAAAAGACGCGCCGCGAAGTTGTGAGGGCCTTTGAGATCGAGAACATCCGCTGTCTGGCCGCCGTTCTGAGTTTTGGCTTGACCGGCGTAAGCGCATTCGAGCGGCAGCAAGGGTGGAGCGGTCAGTAACCAGACGAGCAGCAGCGGCGTGAACCCCGCCTGGATGGCGAGCGGCTGATTGATTTGATCGGCTGAGTTGGCGCCGGAGCTGTTACCAGTTGAGCCAAAATCGTCCGACATACCGCTCAGTTCAGCCGCCATACGGGCAGCCAGGCCAGCCATGTTGTTGGCCACCTTCTGTGCGGCGCCGGCTCCATCGCCAACCCGCTTTTTATTTTTACCAGGCGCCGCCATTGCGGCGCCGGGGCTGATGACCTCCGACCAGGCTTGCGAACCGTTGATAGTTTGAATCAGGATGAGGTCATTGCCGAAGCCGAGGCCGAGGTTGATGACAACGGTCTGCGAAAACTTGTCGGGCAGGAGCGCATCCAGGGTCATCTCGATCTGATTCTCGCCGCGGGCGAGGCGGTGACTGGCCGTGAGCGAGAGGCTTTCGAGTGGTTTGGCCTTGGTCTCATCCCAGATGGCGGCGCGCGCTTGTTTGAGTACAGCTTGCGCGCGCGCTTCAGGGGCGGCAGCGGAAGTTGGCTGAGCCTGCGCTGGTAAAGACACACTGAGAGCGAATGCGAGAGCTAACAGGACGCTGCGCATACTTATGACTCCTTCTTGAGCGGGATTGGATTGGATGTGCGGGGGAAGCAGTTTTCAGTTCCCAGCCTGAACTGAAAACTGCTTGACTGTTTAGCGCTGCTCTTCTTCAGGCGGTCTTCTCTTCTTTTTTTTAGGCGGGCGCTGCGATTCATCCTTGATCGTATAGCCAGCCGGGACTGCAAACAACGAGGGATCAGGATCGCTCCGATTGATATTGGTCAGGCGGTAAGTCGTCACACCGGATCGCGGATCGCTGTGTCGGGTCATCACACGCATCTGCAGCTCGGGCGAGAACCATTCTTCGTCCACGATCTCGATGGGTAAGGTGTTGCCGATAGCCCCCGCAGGGATAGTGAGCGTGAAGCGCACGCCTTCAGCCATCACGCCTTCGATCATTTGTTTGCCCAGCGATTCCTTCTTCTTTTCCGCTTCCAGGCGCGACTGATTCGGGCCTGCCACTTTCACAGACACCGTCTGCTCTCCGCTCGCCTCCTTCATCTTAAGCTGCCCTGCCGCTTTAAGCTGCTCTACCTCCGCCTCGACTTCCTTCGCTTTCTTCTCCATCTTCACCTTATCAAGCTCGGTTAACACGGCGAGTTTGTTTGGCGCTGTCGCTACCTTGCGAGCAGTGTTCGTGCTGTAGTCAAGATCGTACAAGACGCCGGCGACCGGATCATTGATCGTAATCCCGTGCGGTGGATTGCCGGCGGCTGTCCAGGCGCCCACGGCCAGCAATGTTTGTTCGCGCCGCGTCCGCCCATCGCGATCACGGTAAAGGTTGACTTCCGACTTCCGGATAATCTGATTGCCGTCGCCGAGCGTTTGAGTCATTTCGGTGACTGCCGTCGCCGAATAGGGCGCTCCCTTCACAAACTCCTTGTCTTCGATCGCCAGGACGACTGTGATGGTGTCCAGCATCATTCCAAGAGCAGCATCGTCCTGGATCAGAACTTCAGCCTTTCTATCGATCACCTCCACGTCCAGCGGCTTCTTCTTCTTGACCGGCTCCTGATCCTGCGCCAGTGAGTTGCTATTGCCGAAGCTCAGGACCGAGAAAGCGAGCAAGCTAATGATCGCTATGAATCGTGATCTATGTTTGTTCATAATCGTGTCCTTTCTTTCCAACCGGTCGCTGCCGCTCCCGGTGCTGTTATCACTGAAATTGCCGCAGGCCGAGATGGTCATCTTGCCTGCGAGATTGAGCGATGGCGTCTTTCGTATGCACGAAACGGATCGCCCGCGCCAGTCCGTCGTGTCTGAGCACTATGTCGGCTTTCACCGAACGATTCCGCATCTCGCCATCAACCGGCAAGCCAATGGCCAGGAGCGCCGCCCCCAACATCTCGACGCGCACTATTTGATTGCCCTTGAATGAGCTGAAATCGTCTCCTTCTATCAACGGGAAAAACCTGGTGACCACTTCAACCTCTTCCGGTTCGTTCCTGGACGCTTGGCGGGGCGCCCGCCTCTGTCGCTTCTCCGGTTGCTGAGTTACCACTTGATCGCGGCCAACCGGCGGCTCTGCCAGTTTTTGCGGTGGGGTTTGGGGACCAGGTGTATTGACTGGCGTAGGCAAAACGACTGATCCCTCGCGCTTTGCTTTGAGCAGGCTCTCTGACCGCCAGAAGACGGCCATTGCCGGAATCAAAATCAAAATTCCCGCCGCGACCGCCGCCAGTTTCCAACTCGACCAATGCCTGGCCCTGCCAAGCAGCGATACGCTTGCGAACTTCGGCGTCGCGCTTTCCGCCAACACGGATTCAATGCGGGCGCGCAATCTCGCTGTTGGAATGAAGGCGGGCAATTCGCCATCGAGCGCGCGGGCAAGTGTGGCTAGCGCCTGCTCTGCCTCCTGCGCTTTGGCGGCGCAATCGGCGCATTCAGCCAGATGAGCGAACACGCTGCCATTTGCATCAGCCTTTAGCTCGCCGTCCAGGTAAGCCTGCAATCTTTCTTCATTCAAACAAGGTGTCATGACTTCCCGACCTTTCCGTACACTCTGGTGAACTCGCGCCGAGCCCGAGCGATCAAACTTCCAACATTGGTTTCGTTGACGCCGAGCGCGGCGGCGATTTCTTTGTAAGACAAGCCTTCGTGCTTGAGCAGCAGGCAACTGCGCATCGGCTCCTTGATCTTCGCCAGCGCGCGCTGGGTCTCGGTGATTTCGGCCTGGCGCAATAACTCTTCGTCCGGACGGGTAATCCCCGTCGCCTGGAGCAGGCGCGTGACGAAAGTCTCATCGCGCGACCGGGCGCGGCTCAAGCCGCGCTGCGCATTGCGAGCCACATTCGCCGTCACGCGCAACAGCCAGGCGCGCAGCAAACCATCACGCTGCGCCGCGTCCAAATTCTGGTAAAGGCGGATGAACACTTCCTGCGTGACATCTTCGGCCAGCCCCGGATCGCGCGTGATCGCATAAGCGTAGCGATACACCGCTCGATGATGCGTGACGAAAGCCTGATCAAAGCTCAGTCGAACGGCCACGACCGTCTCCGGGGGCGCGTCCGATTGGCAGTCCATCGAGATTAGCTCCGTTCCGTGTATCATTGCTTCTCGAACTAAAAACACCGCCGACGAGCGATTTGTGGCGGAAATTTTCGATGACTTCTTTGGTTGGTAATGGAGGGAATATAGCCACCTATGTCGCAAACAATGCTCAGGGCAAAACTGGTTGTTCCTCCCGCCCGGTCACGGTTGGTCGAACGGTCACGCCTGTTGGACACGTTGCTGGCCGGGTTGTCTGGCAAACTCACGCTCATCTCCGCGCCCGCCGGTTCTGGCAAGACCACGCTCGCCGGCGACCTGGCGCGACAAGTCAAACAACCTGTCGCGTGGTTATCGCTCGACGCGGGCGATGACGATCCGGCGCGGTTGATGGCCGGGCTGATCGCGGCGTTCAAGCTGGCTGACGCCGGGGTTGGCGCCGCGACCGAGGCGTTGCTGCAATCTCCGCAACCGCCGCCGCTGGAAAGCGTGATGGCCGCATTGCTCAATGAGATAAAACCTTCCGTCCTCATCCTCGACGATTACCACGTCATCAAAAACGAAACCATTCATCACGCCTTCGCCTTTTTCATCGAGCATTTGCCGGCGGGAGCGCATCTGGTTATCGCCAGCCGCGCGAATCCGCCGCTGCCTTTGCCGCGCTGGCGTGGGCGCGGCGAATTGACCGAATTGCGGATGCCCGATCTGCGCTTCACGGCGGATGAAGCCGCCGTGTTTTTCAACCGGATGATGAAGCTCGAACTCGCGCCGGAGAGCATTGCCAGGTTGACCGCGAGCGCCGAAGGCTGGATCACCGGACTGCAACTGGCCGCGCTTTCGTTGCAGCGACGCGAAGACAGCGATCAATTCATCCGCGACTTCACGGGCCGCCATCATTATGTGCTCGATTATCTGATGGATGAAGTGACGGCGCGGCAACCGGCGGAGATTCAGGCGTTTCTCTTACGCACCTCCGTGCTCAGCCGTCTGACCGGTTCGCTGTGCGACGCGCTGACGGACGTAACCGGCGGCCAGGCGGCGTTGCGTCAAATCGAGCAGGCCAATCTCTTTCTGATCGCGCTGGACGAAGAGCGGCAGTGGTATCGCTACCATCATCTGTTCGCCGAATTCCTGCTCACCGCGGCCCGGGCGGCGCTGGGAGAAGTTGAAATCGCCGCGTTGCACTCCCGCGCCGCGCGCTGGTTCGAGCGTCACGGCTACACCGCCGAAGCGATTGAACACGCTTTGGCCGCCGCCGACCACGACCTCGCCGCTCAGTTGATTGAACAGACCGCTGATGATCTGTATTCGCGCGGCGCCATCCCCACGCTGCGACGCCAGCTTGAGCAGTTGCCTGAAAGCGCGCTGACAGAGCGGCCACGCGCGGCGATTTATTACGCCTGGACGCTCTTCTTCAGCGGCCTCGGCAGCAGCGACGCCGCGAGTGTTTTCGCGCAGGCCGAAGATTACCTGCGAAAAGCCGAAGCCTTGATCGGCGACAGCCCGGAGGCGAATGAAGAGCGCGGGATGATCTTCGCCGTGCGGACCTCGATGTCGGGCGCGGCCTCCGCGCAAAAGCCATCACAGGAGGCTGGCGGCGGCTTGTCGCAGACGATTCAATACGGCGAACAGGCGCTCAGCAATTTGCCCGAACGCAACCTGACCTGGCGCTCGGTGGTCAACCTCGGTCTGGGCTTCGCTTACCGGTTGGCGGGCGACATGGCGGCGGCGACCAGAGCCTTCACCGAAGCGAGCCGGCTGGCCGAAGCGGGCGGCAATCTGTCGGGCGCGTTGTATGCGCTCAACCACGGCGGCGCGCTGCTCATCGCGCAGGGCCGCTTGCACGAAGCCGAGCGCGTTTACCGCGATGGGTTGCGCCTCGCCCGCGAACACAAAGCTGAGCAATTGCCGATCCTCGGACAGATTCATTTCGGATTGGGGCGATTGCTTTATGAATGGAACAGGCTCGACGAAGCGGCGCAATGTTTGAACAAAGCGCGGGCGTGTTGTGAAGCCGGCGGATTTCCGATTGCCGACGTGATGATGGCCTTGGCGCGCGCGCGTCACGCGCAAGGCGACCGTGAAGCCGCGCAGGCGGCGGTGAGCGTGGCGATGCAAGGCGGCGCGACGCGCGGCGTCAGCGCGACCTTTCTGGCGCAGGCGGAGATGGAGCAGGCGCGACTCAAACTGGCCGCAGGCGATGTGGCCGCCGCCGCGCGCTGGGCGAAGGCCGCCAACCTCAGGCCTGATCAGCCTGTGGCCCCGTGGCGCGAGGCCGAGTATCTGACGCTGGCGCGCGTGTTGATCGCGCAGGGCCAAGCTGATCAGGCGAGCGGGCTGCTCGCCTCGCTCAGGCAGGCAGCCGCGACGAGCAACCGCACCGGAAACCTGATCGAAATCCTCACGGTCGAGGCGACGGCGCAGCGCGCGCGCGGCGAGACCGAAGCGGCGCAGGACTCGCTCAAACAGGCTCTGGCATTGGCCGAACCGGCGGAGTATGCCCGCGTCTTTGTCGACGAGGGCGAGCCGCTGGCGGCGCTGTTGCATCAGCTTTATCAGCGGTTGAAGAAAGATCACGACCATCAACTCGGCTTCTCGCGCGAGTACGTCGAGCGATTGCTGCTGGCGTTGCGCGGCGAGCAGCGCGCTTCGCCGGACCCGGTTGAAGCGAATCAATCGCTGATCGAACCGCTGAGCGAGCGCGAATTGGAAATCCTGCGGTTGATCGCCGCCGGGCGGTCGAACCGGGAGATCGCCGAAAAGCTGTTTGTCGCGCCGAGCACGATCAAATGGCACGTCGGCAACATTTATGGCAAGCTGAACGTGCGCACGCGGACTCAGGCGATTGGGCGCGCTCAGGAGTTAGGAGTGTTGTGAAGTTAAGGAGCAAAATGCTTGCCAGAGGTCTTGAAATTCTGCATAGTGTTACTGTTTCTGAAAACAAGACGCAAAGTCTGATCAGCTTTTGGCTTCGATGGAAAATTGAGACCATCAATTAAGCTTCAAATAGAAAACCATGTCTGAAGACCCGATTCCAGAGAGAGAAGACCTGCCGAACAAGCCCCTTGTAGAGGCGATTTTTGAATTACAGTGGGCCTTGAGTTCAGTGGAAGGACAAGGAGATCTTGACCCAGGTTTCCGCATTCTCCTTGGCCGCCTCTACGACCGTGTTCGAGGTGAGTATCCCTTCCTGGAAAATCTGCCTCAGGCTCAATTTCCTGAAGAACTAACGGGCAGACTGGTAAGGCACCGATTCCGTGTTGCGAAAGATAGTTGGCCGCTTGTTCAGGTTGGGCCTGGTGTGCTGTCGGTCAATGAAACACAAGGGTATACGTGGAGTGATTTTCGCCCTCGTTTGACTCAAGCCGTGAAAGCCTTGTTTGAGTCATACCCGACTGACATTCACCAATTGAAGATCACACAAGTTGCGCTCAGGTACTTGGACGCCATCCCATTTGATGAAGAGGCTCCTCTCCTCCAGTTTCTCAAGGAATATCTTCACACCACTATTGAGGTTGACCATCGGCTTTTTCAGAACTTACAGACCGCCAACTCACCATCTGGCTTGTCTCTCAACCTTGTATACAAACTTCCTGATCTGCCAGGAGCGATTGCCGCTTCATTTGCTGTAGGAATGCGAGCCAATCAGCCAAGTATTATTTGGGACACTCAAGTTTTGGCGCGCGCAGACGATACTCCTCAAACAGCAGAGGAATACGAATTGTGGCTTATCAGAGCGCACGATATATCCGGTCGGTGGTTCAGAACCCTCTCGAGAGGCAAACTCTATGAGTCTTTCAGGAGCAAAGAATGATGAACGAGTATACCTATCCATCTTCTGTCCCGTTCACATCTGATATTCGAGTGCAAGATGGCATTCGCGAAATCCGAAGCGCGCCTGCCCCCAGGACGCCTCACTTATCTCCGCTGCTCGAAGGAGTACAAAATTTGTTTCTGGCTGTCGCTGCGATTACTGCGCCGCACGTTTACATTACTGAAACTCCCATCCTTCGCCGATCCGTTTCTTCGGCTGTAATCTGGGGTATTCCACGTAAAGGACGCAAAATTTCTTTACGGGAGGCGCGACAAATTGCATTACGAATTCTGGCTGAAACAGAGCGCGAGCTACGGGAAGAGCGAAGCGCTGAAGCCAGATTTCTCCTGAGCGCCTGGGAGGACCGTCACACTGAAAGCCAATGATTTACGAGTCAGTCCAGATTGATGACCCAATCAGGCAAGGCGATATTTTCAGTAACGTACCTCGTGTTGACCTTTCCCTTGCTGACATTGTTGTGGTGGATGACGATGATAGTCGTCAAACGACATGGCGTGACTTGGTGCTTGAAGGAAGCGCCACTCAGGGAGTTGCCGCAGTTCTCCCAGTCAAAGCTGTAACCGCAATCGTGATTACACAAGACTGCGATGCAGTAAGAGGGAAATATTTGTCTCTTTGTCAGATGGATGAATATTTACCTTCAGTTGGACAGAAGGACCCTCCGAGAAACCCCAAGAAATGGCAATCTCTCATAGTTGAGCAGGCGCGGACCAACCCACGGTTGATCTACTTCCCAGCGGCCCCGGAGAGAGGAATCAACGAACGGATGGCAGTTGATTTCAGGGTTATTCTTCGCTTGCCGCGCACAGACTTGGAAGCATTGCGGGAAAACAGAATTGGAAGGCTCAATCCAACTGCGACTGAACATTTTCGGGAGACATTAGCCCATTTCTTCAGACGCTACGCGTTTAATGAGTGGTATCCGCTGACTCAAGAGGAATTTGAAGAGTACGCAAAGGAACGCCGGGAACCAATAGAGCCGTACCCTTGGCAAAAGGCATAGTGAGCGCGAGAGACCGCGCACCGGCCAAATAACTCGTCCAATCGCTCAGGCGTGGCGCCATTAGGCAGCCTGACGGCTCACCAGTTCACCTGCAAAACCCCCACCCCACCCCGACCTTCAGCGGGTTACTTCCGCTCCCATCCTCAGTACAATCCGCCGGTCGTCGGAAATATCAACCCACAACAGGAGCTACGACTATGGCAATCAAGGGAGCCGTGCTTGAGTCAGGCCGCCTCGCGCCACACCTGCTGGTGCGCGGCGCGGCGCAGGCAATGGAGTTTTATCAGCGGGCGTTGGGCGCGGAGGAATTGTATCGCTCGCCCTTGCCCCACAGCGGCGGTCTGCACATTCAGTGTCGCATCGGCCAGGCAATGCTGATGCTGACGGATGAGGGGCCAGAGCACTGCGGCGAAGGGCAGCATCCGCTCGCCTCGCCGCAGACCTTGAAGGGATCGAGCGTGACGCTGGACATCCGCGTGGACGACGTGGACGCGGCCTTCCAACGCGCTGTGGACGCGGGCGCAACCGCGACGATGCCGCCGATGGAGATGTTCTGGGGCGACCGCTTCGGCATGCTCATCGACCCTTTCGGCCACGTCTGGTCATTGACGACGGTCAAGGAAGAACTAACGCCGGAAGAAGTCGAGCGGCGAATGGCGGAGTTGATGAAGCAGATACAACAGCCCCAACCGAGCGGAGAGTGACGATGGCGAAAAACAAGACTCTCTACAGCGTGCATCCGGGCGTGGCGATGATGCAGAAGTGGGTGGTTGATCTGCCCGCCAAGACCGGGCGTTCGCTCGACGAATGGATCGCGCTGGTCGAAGCCGAAGGGCCGCCGGCCGAAAAAGAACGCCGCGAATGGCTGAAAGAAAAACACGGTCTGGGCACGAACGCCGCCTGGCGCGTCGCTGAGCGTTCGGTCGGCAAAGGCCACGAAGAGAGCGACCCGGAAGCTTATCTGCAAGCGGCGGAAGAATACGTCGCGGCGATGTTCGCCGGAGCGAAGGCGGGTTTGCGGCCAACCTACGATCAATTGCTCAACCTGGCCTTCAGCCTCGGCAAAGACGTGAAGGCCTGTCCGTGCAAGACGATTGTGCCGCTTTACCGCGAGCGCGTCTTCGCCGAGATCAAACCGGCGACGCGGACGCGGATTGATCTCGGCCTGGCGCTCGGTGATCTGCGCGGCGCGGGCCGCCTGGTCGAGAACACGAACCGGCCCAAAGGCAATCGCATCTCGCATCGTATTGCGATTGGCAGCCCGGATGAGATTGACGATGAAGTGACGCGGTGGCTCAAGGCCGCTTACGACCTCGAAGCGAAAGAGCAGCGGTAGGTTATTTCCGGGGAATAACACGATGATCAAACGGATCAAGCTGACGGGCGTGTTTGTGAACGACGTGGACGGGGCTTACGACTTTTACGTCAACAAGCTCGGCCTGGAGATCAAAGACGATCAACCGACGGCGGATGGCGGGCGCTGGCTCGAACTCGCCCCGCCCGGAGCCGAGACGCGGCTGGCGGTCATCGTGCCGCAGCCGGAGAAACCATACCTGGCGCTCGGCGGATTCACTCACATCGTCTTTTCGACCGATGACATTCAGGCGACTTACGAAGCGCTCTCCGCGCGCGGCGTCCGCTTTATCGAGCAACCGGCCAGACAGATTTGGGGCGCCGTGCAGGCGCAGTTCGCCGACCCCGACGGCAACATTTTTCTCCTCGTCGAAGGAGACGATTAACAATGAAGGAGGGAGGAAGTATGAAACGAATCCTGCTCGCGGGCTTGCTCGCGGCCATCACAGTTCACCTCTGGGGTTTTCTTTCGTGGGCGGCGCTGCCCTGGCATCAGGCGACGATCCACAGTTTGCCCAACGAAGACGCAGTGCTAGCCGCATTGCGCCAGCACGTCAATACCGCAGGCGTCTCTCGGTTTCCCGCCGAGCCGGCGCTGGAAAGCGACTGGCAGGCGTTTACGGAAAAGTATCAACGCGGCCCGGTTGGGATGATGATGTACTGGCCGCAGGGATCGAACCCGATGAGTCCGCAACCGTTCGTGGGCGCGCTGCTCTTGAATCTGATCGCTGCCACGCTGGCCGCCTGGCTGTTGTCGTTGGCTGCCGCCGGTTTGAAAGACTACCGGCGGCGTGTGGCGTTCGTCGCGCTGATCGGCGTGTTTGCCGCGCTGGTTTCTTTCCTCACGCTCTGGAACTGGCGGTTTATTCCCACCAGCTATGCGCTGGTGATGGCCGGCGAACTAATCCTGACGTGGACGCTGGCGGGACTGGTCCTGGCTTGGCGGATCAAGCCTGCCCAGATCAACGCTTGAAAAGGAGTCTTTCATTTCAGCGGCGCTGACGCCCTGAGCGGCGCGTTTCTCGAAATGCGCAACCAATCCACTTATCCACCGCAAGCGAAGAATCCGAAAGGCGAACAGCACGAGGATCGCGGCTTCATCAGCTACGACAAAGCGCGCAAGAAATTCGTGTTGCGGCAATTTCACGTCGAAGGCTTCGTCAATCGGGCGTGAGCGCATAAGCGTAGCGATACACCACTCGATGATGCGTGACGAAAGCCTGATCGAAGCTCAGTCGAACGGCCACGACCGTCTCCGGGGTCGCGTCCGATTGGCAGTCCATCGAGATTAGCTCCGTTCCGTGTATCATTGCTTCTCGAACTAAAAACACCGCCGATGGGCGATTTGTGGCGGAAATTTTCGATGACTTCTTTGCTTCAATTCCGCAATTCGCAATCCGCATCCCGCAATTCGACGAGTGGTGGAGCGGCGTGCGGGAATCCATTTTATTGATGCCTGGTCAAGGCAGGCGTATACTTCAGTCGCAGTCGGAATTAGAGTCAATCAGAATTGGCAAAGCGACATCGCCCTGATGGCCGCTGATCCGCAGATTCAGGCGGAGTTGCGCGCTATCGAACAGGAGTTCGCCGCTGCGGAAGCGGACGGTCTGGAGCGGATTTCGCCATCGGAGATATAATGGCGCACTGGAAAGGAGCAACAATATGTCAACTATAACTGCTGAAAATATCCTGACGCTGATCGAACAGTTGCCGTCAACCGAGCGCATCCGGCTGAACCAATTGCTGGGGCAGCGAGAAGCTGCCCCAGCCAAAGCCAAACCGCCGCTCGATAAACGTGTGCCGTGCGAGCCGATGCCGGACAGAACGCGGGAAATGAAATGGATCGAGGAACACAAACACGAATACGCCGGGCAGTGGGTGGCGCTCGATGGCGACCGTTTGATTGCAGCCAGTCCCATCCAGCAGGAAGTATGGGACGCCGTCAATACCGACGGCCCAACGTTGCCGCTCGTCCATCGCATTCCTTCGCCTGATGATCTGCCGTACATTGGCATTTGAAGATCATGAAACAACTCACTTTCGCTGAAGAACACCATTACAAGGATGATGACGAAGGCATTCCCCTTCAGGTCAGGCTGACCTACGCCGGGCACAGCATTGAGGTCACGGCCAAAGTAGACCCCGGGGCCGCCGTCTGCCTCTTCAGTCACGAGGTCGGCCTCAAACTCGGCGTCCCGATTGAGCAGGGCATCCCAATCAAGCTGGGCGGGCTAACAAGTTCGCTCGACGCCTTCGGTCATGAGGTCACGCTGCAAACCGGCAATATCGCTTTCCAAAGCTTCGTTTATTTTGCCAAGTATCCCGACTTGCCGCGTAACCTGCTCGGCCGGCAGGGTTGGCTGCGCAACCTGAAACTTGGCCTCATTGATTACGACAACCTGCTCTACTTCGGCGCCTACGGGTCATAGCCAGACCAAACGTCAGACATCACCTCGCGTTGCCCATCGCCGGATTTGTGCTCTGCCGCAAGCGGGAGTAAAGTTGAAGCCGCGCAAGTCTTCAGTTTCAGCAGTACCGTTCACAACCAGGTTTTCCGCCATTCGCAAGGAGGTCGTCTATGTTCAGCCGCAGTCTGTTTCACCATCGCCCGTCCGCCATCGTTCGCGTCATCACCCTCTGCGCCCTGCCGCTCGTCATCGCGTTGGCGGCGACGATAGCTGTCACATCCCGCAGCGCGGCGCGGGCGCGGCGCCTCAGCTTTGAAGACCGCGTCGCCGCGTGAGCGCGCCCTCGAAGCGGTCTACCATCGCCATCGCCTCTGGCCCACAGACAAGTGCGCAACCCAAACCATCGCTCGACGAAGTTATGCCCGAAGCGGCGCTCGGGCGCAAAGGTCGAAGATTACCTGCGGATGTCGCGCGCGCTCGAACTCTTCGCGCGCAGCGCCGCTCGCGCCCGCAGCCTGGCAACAGGAGCTGGAGCGGATGGCGCGGCCGCAGCCGGATGCCCGCGCTGCTCGGCGAGTTGTGGGCGGCGCTCGGGCGCGATCCGCTGCTGGCCGCCGAATGCCCGGCGCGCCCGGTGGTGGCCGAGCGGGAGTTGCGGTGGTGGTTTGAGGAGCGAGGAGCGCGGAGTCGGCGACGCCGCGGCGCTCGATTCATTGCCGCGCGCTCAACGCAGGTTTATACTTCGGCCCGGTTCAAATGACATTGAGGGAGGAGCGAGTTTATGGCCGCCGCAGAACTTGAGTTACGCGTCATGGCTTTGGAAGCTGAGATGACGCAGGTGAAGAAGCAATTGGAGAAAGCGATTGACTCACAGGAAGATTGGCTGGACGCCATCTACGGCGCTTTCGCCAACGACCCGCATTTTGAAGAAGCCATGCGGCTGGGACGGGAATATCGTGAGTCGCTGCGCCCCAAAGCTGTCAAGAAAACAGCCCGCAAAACGACGAAGAAAGCCGGAAAGAAATCTTTGAAAGGACGCCAACGTTGAGATGTACATTCTCGACACCGACCACCTCAGTCTGCTGGGCAGAGCCGACAGCCCGGAGGCGCAGCGTTTACGCTTCCGGCTAGCCGGCTTGAAGCCGGCAGAGAGAATCACCACCATCATCACTTTCGAGGAACAGATGCGTGGCTGGATGTCACACCTGGCACGGGCGCGCTCACTTGCTCAGCAGGTGGAGGCCTACGACAGGCTCAAAGAATTTTTGGATCGCTATCTCAAAATCACGGTGCTGAAGTTTGACTCGGCGGCAGCCGCTGAGTTTCAACACCTGCAAAGCTTGCGTCTGCGCATTGGCACGATGGATTTGAAGATTGCCGCCATTGCCCTTGCGCACGACGCTACTGTACTCACTCGCAACCTCAAAGACTTCAGCCGCGTGCCCAACTTGCGCGCCGAAGATTGGGCGGCATGAGAGACCGCGCGCGCTGCTGAACAAAACTACAACCTACAACCCCAGGGAGGTTCGCCTATGTTCAGCCGTAGCCTGTTTCGCCATCGCCAAGGCGCCTGCGCGCGCGTCGTCGCCTTGTGCGTCCTGCTACTCATCGCCGCGCTGGCAATGACCAAGTCCGGAGCCACGCGCCCGATCCGCAATCCGCAATCTGCAATCTGCAATCTGCAATCTGACCTTTGAAGACCGCGTCGCCGCCCAGCGCGCCATCGAAGCGGTCTACCATCGCCATCGCCTCTGGCCCACGGACAACCCGCAGCCCAAACCGGCGCTCGACGAAGCGCTGCCCGAGGCGGCGTTGCGCGCGAAGGTGGAAGAGTACCTGCGGATGTCGCACGCACTCGAAGTCTTCACAGGCGCACCGCTCATGCCGGAGCAGTTGCAGGCGGAATTGGATCGGATGGCGCGGCAGACGCGGGCATCCGCCGTGCTCGACGAGTTGTGGGCGGCACTCGATCACGATCCGCTGCTGCTGGCCGAATGCCTGGCGCGCCCGGTGGTGGCGGAGCGGGAGTTGCGCAAGTGGTACGAGAAGGATGAGGGCGGAAGGATGAAGGATGAAGCGCGCCGGTCTGCCCTTCATCCTTCATCCCTCATCCTTCATCCTTTCGAGGCGTGGTGGAGCGGCGTGCGGGAAGCAATGGGCGTGGAGGTGTCCGCGCCGGAGTTTGCGTATCGGTTGCCGGAGATTGCGGCGGTGGCTGCGCCGTGCGGGGGTGATGCGTGGACAGCGACGAGCACGATTGGCGCGCCCAGTGCGCGAGATGGGCATTCCGCTGTGTGGACAGGCAGCGAAATGATTGTTTTTGGGGGTGGGACTGGCGGCTTCGGCACTCTCAACACAGGCGGTCGGTACAATCCGGCGACGGATTCTTGGACTGCCACCACTTCATCTGGCGCACCGAGTGCGCGAGATTCACACACTGCCGTGTGGACAGGCAGCGAAATGATCGTTTGGGGCGGTTTTGGTGGCAGCCTTCTCAATACGGGCGGGCGATACAATCCTGCGACTAACGCTTGGACAGCAATCGGTACAACAAATGCGCCTAATGGAAGAGCCGGTCACACCGCCGTTTGGACAGGTAGCGAGATGATTGTTTGGGGAGGCGATGGTGGCAGCACTTTAATCAACACGGGCGGACGATACAATCCGATCACTGACTCCTGGACATCCACCAATATAACTGGCGCGCCCAGTAGTCGACTTGTTCACACTGCTGTGTGGACGGGTAGCGAAATGATTGTATGGGGCGGCTTTGACTTTGCAGCCAATATTCTTTTCAACACAGGCGGTCGGTACAACCCAGCAACAAATTCATGGACAATCACTAATACCACTGGCGCGCCCGATAGTCGATTTCGTCACTCAGCCGTGTGGACAGGCAGTGAGATGATCGTTTGGGGCGGTTTTACTAACAGGGATCGGGTTAACACAGGCGGGCGATACAATCCGGCAACGGATTCGTGGATGGTCACCAATGTCGCTATCGCGCCTAGTGAGCGAGAGTCTCACACCGCCGTGTGGACAGGCAGTGAGATGATCATCTGGGGTGGCTTGGGCAGCAGTGGCGGTTTCAACACAGGCGGACGGTACAATCCGACGGCGAACTCGTGGATAGCCACTATTATAATCAGTGCGCCCAGCGCACGGAGCAACCACACTGCCGTGTGGACAGGCAGTGAAATGATCATTTGGGGTGGCAGTGGCGACAACGCTGGAGGACGTTACTCGCTCAACCTGCTCACCATCTCCCCCACCACCCAATCCTTCACCGCCACCGGCGGCCCCGGCAGCGTCGCCGTCACCGCCCAAGGCGGCTGCACCTGGACGGCGATGAGCAACGCCGGCTTCATCACCATCACCTCCGGCAGCAGCGGCGCGGGCAACGGCGCGGTCAACTTCTCCGTCGCCGCCAACAACAGCCAGAACGCGCGCACCGGCACGCTGACCATCGGCGCGCAAACCTTCACCGTCACGCAGTCGGGCGAAAATCCGCTGCCCACGCTCAGCGGCTTGAATCCCGTTTCGGCCAGCGGCGGCGGCTCCGCGTTCACGCTCACCATCACGGGCGCGGGTTTCATCAACGGCGCGACGGTGCGGTGGAATGGCGCCAACCGGACGACGAACTTCGTCAGCAACACCCAACTGAGCGCGCAGATTCCCGCGAGCGACCTGATGACGCTCGGTCCGGCCACGATCACGATCATCAATCCGGCGCCGGGCGGAGGGGCTTCCAACGCGCTGAGCTTCAACGTGACCGCCTCGGTCAGCAGCATCTCGGCGGCGAGTTTCAGCGGGGCGGAACTGGCGGCGGATTCGATTGTCGCTGCGTTCGGCAGCGAGTTGGCGACGCAGACGCTGGCCGCGCCGGTCTTGCCATTGCCGACCACGCTGGCTGGCACGACCGTGCGGGTGCGTGACAGCGCCGGGATGGAACGGCTGGCTCCGCTCTTCTTCGTCTCGCCCGGGCAGGTCAATTACCTGATGCCAGTAGGCACGGCTCCGGGCGCGGCTACGGTGACGATCACCAGCGGCAGCGGCAAGCTCTCGCTCGGCTCTGTGCGAATTGCCACGGTCGCGCCAGGATTGTTCGCCGCGAACGCCAACGGCCAGGGCGTGGCGGCGGCGGTCGCGTTGCGCGTGCGCGGCGATGGAACGCAGAGCTACGAGCCGGTCGCGCGGTTTGACGCGGCGACGGGACGGTTTGTGCCTGTGCCGATTGATCTTGGGCCGGCGACCGACCAGGTCTTCCTGATCCTGTACGGCACGGGATTCCGCAAGCCTAGCGCGCTCTCAGCCATGACGTGCAGGATCGGTGGGACGAACGCAGCGGTCTTGTTTGCGGGAGGAGTCGAAGGCCTGGTCGGGCTGGATCAGAGCAACGCGCTCATCCCGCGCAGCCTGATCGGGCGGGGCGAAGTTGATGTTGTGTTGATGGTGGATGGGAAGGCGGCGAATACGGTGCGAATTGGCATCCTGTGATCTGAAAACCAGGCGAGCTTCGACTTGTCTTTACACCGACCTTTTCACGGCGGGATGCCGCGAGCTTGTCTCATTGGCATCTACACAAATTTTTGAACTTTATTTTTCCCGCGGCTTTGCCGCCCGATGTGCGGAAG
>Ga0187893_10006353_pt1 | contig 20297 bp, 17 predicted proteins | sample MA1701074metaG_FD_139574 | JGI IMG/M metagenome (GOLD analysis project Ga0187893, IMG submission 139574) | White microbial mat communities from a basaltic lava cave in the Kipuka Kanohina Cave System on the Island of Hawaii, USA - MA170107-4 metaG ...
ACCGACGCGGGTTCGCGTCACGGGACCCGAGCAGCTGGTCCTCGGGCTCGACTCGCTCGAGCTCGCCCCGGTGAGGCTCGAAGGCAGGCGCGACACGCTCACGGCCGTCGTGCCGCTCGTGAACCTGCCCGAGGGCTGCACCGCCGAGCCCGCCACGGTCACGGTGCGGCTCCGCATCCACCGGAGCGGCGGGTGAGACGGGCGCGCGCGCGGCTCATGGCGGCGGCGTTCGCCTCGCTGCTCGCCATGGTGGCGGGTGCCGGACCCGCGGCCCGCTTCGTCGAGGCGCCGGTCGCCGCCGGCCCCGGGAGCCTCGCGCCGATGCTCGCCGCCGGCGCTGGCGGCCGGCTCGTCTTGAGCTGGCTCGAGCCGGCGGCCGGCCAGGCACCCGCCGGCGCGCCGCGGGCCCACCGGCTGCGCTTCAGCACCTGGCGCGCCGGAGCCTGGACGCGGCCGCTCGACGTGCTCCGCGACGACAGCCTGTTCGTCAACTGGGCCGACGTGCCGTCCGTGGTCCCCTTCGGCGGCGACACGCTGGTCGCCCACTGGCTGCGGCGGACCGCCGCCGGCACGTACGACTACGGCGTCCGCCTCGCGCGCTCGACCGACGGCGGCCGCACCTGGGACGCGCCGGTGACGCCGCACCGGGACGGCACCACCGGCGAGCACGGCTTCGTCTCACTCGTCGCCTGGCCCGAGGGCGGCGTCGCGGCGCTGTGGCTCGACGGCCGCGGCATGAGCGGCCACGGCGAGGACCCCGGCCAGTCCATGACGCTCCGGTCCACCGTGCTCGAGCCGGAGGGCGGGACCGGCGCCGAGACGCTGCTCGATGCGCGCGTCTGCGAGTGCTGCCCGACCGGTGCCGCGCGCGCGGGCGAGGCGGTGGTGGTCGTCTACCGCGACCGCTCCGAGCGCGAGCTGCGCGACATGCACGTGGTGCGCTGGCAGGAGGGGGAGTGGAGCGACCCGGCGCGGCTCGCCGCCGACGGCTGGCGGATCGCCGGCTGTCCGGTGAACGGCCCGGCGGTCGCCGCCGCGGGCGACGACGTGGTGGTGGCGTGGTTCACCGCCCCGGAGGACTCGGCGCGCGTGCTGCTCGCGCGCTCGAGCGACGGCGGGCGGAGCTTCGGCGCGCCGGTGCGCGTGGACGAAGGCTCGCCCACCGGGCGCGCCGACGTCGCGCTGCTTGCAGACGGCTCGGCCGCGGTGAGCTGGCTGGAGGACGTGCCGGCCGCCCGGAGCGCCCCCCGGAGCGGCACGGGCGCGCGCGCCGTCGCGATCCGCGTGCGGCGCGTCTCGCGCGAGAACCGGCTCGGTGAGCCCGTCACCGTGGTACGCAGCACCACCGCGCGACGCGCCGGCATCCCGCGGCTCGTGGCGCTGGGCGATCGCCTCGTGTGCGCGTGGACCGACCCCACCGAGCCCACGCGCATCCGCTCCGCGAGCCTGGGCGCCGGGCAACTTCCGCGCTGACGCGCGCGGGCGTGCGGCGGGCTCCCGCGCGCCGCGAGACCGTTTCGCCCGCGGGCGACTGCCGGGAGGCGTTCCTGCCGCCCCGGCCGCTGCGGCTCTAAGTCCTCCGGCCTGTCGTGCGGCGTGTTCCTCGCCGCCGCGAGCGCACGGCCGAGCAGCGGCCGGTGCGGGCGCGGGCGAAAGCTGGACGAGCGCGGCGCCGCGCGGACACGCCGGACGCGACGTCGTTCACCGGTCCGTGACGCGGCGGGCCCTTCGCGCGGGAATCGCGAGTGGCGTGAATCCTGCGTCTTGACACCCCCGGAGGCGGGCTCCTAAATTTCACCTTGGTCGTGCCCCGATCCGGACCCGCCAATTCCGCGGCGGGTGCCCCCGCGCGGGCGCCCCGGTCCGCGCGACCCCACCGAGCCGACGCCGTCGGACTCGGCCTCGCCCCAGACTCCGAGACCCCACCCGCTCCGCATCGCCGCGACGCCCGGATCCCCTGCCGGACGTTCCCGCCACGCCCCTCGCCCCCGACCCAGAGCCCATCATGGAAGACACCACCGCCGAGGTCGTCGCCCCCGCCGCCGACATGCTGGACCTGCAGCAGCTCAAGGCCCGCACCGTGGCCGAGCTGCTGAACCTCGCGAACGATCTGCAGATCCCGGGCACGAGCGGGCTCCGCAAGCAGGAGCTCATCTTCAAGCTGCTCGAGGCCCAGACCGAGAAGAGCGGCCTCATCTTCGCCGAGGGCGTGCTCGAGATCCTGCCCGAGGGCTACGGGTTCCTGCGCTCCGCGACGTACAACTACCTGCCCGGGCCGGACGACATCTACGTGTCGCCGTCGCAGATCAAGCGCTTCGACCTGCACACGGGCGACACGGTGAGCGGCCAGGTGCGGCCGCCCAAGGAGGGCGAGCGCTACTTCGCGCTGCTGCGCGTCGAGGCGATCAACCTCGAGTCGCCCGAGACCGCCAAGGGCAAGATCCTGTTCGACGACCTGACGCCGTTCTACCCGGTCGAGAAGCTGAACCTCGAGACGCGTGACCGCTGCCTCGAGACGCGCATCGTGGACCTCGTCTCGCCCATCGGAAAGGGCCAGCGCGCGCTCATCACCTCGCCGCCGAAGGCCGGGAAGACCGTGCTCATGCAGAAGATGGCCAACGCCGTCGCCGAGAACCATCCCGAGGTCATCCTCATCGTGCTCCTGATCGACGAGCGCCCCGAGGAGGTCACCGACATGGCGCGCACGGTGAAGGGCGAGGTGGTCTCGAGCACGTTCGACGAGCCCGCCGAGCGCCACGTCCAGGTGGCCGAGATGGTGATCGAGAAGGCCAAGCGCCTGGTCGAGCACGGCCGCGACGTGGTCATCCTGCTGGATTCCATCACCCGGCTCGCGCGCGCCTATAACACGGTCGTGCCGCACTCCGGCAAGATCCTCTCGGGCGGCGTGGACGCGAACGCGCTGCAGCGGCCCAAGCGCTTCTTCGGCAGCGCCCGCAACATCGAGGGCGGCGGTTCGCTCACCATCGTCGCCACCGCGCTCATCGAGACCGGCTCGCGCATGGACGAGGTCATCTTCGAGGAGTTCAAGGGCACCGGGAACTCCGAGCTGGTGCTGGACCGCAAGGTCGCCGACAAGCGCATCTTCCCGGCCATCGACATCAATCGCTCCGGCACGCGAAAGGAGGAGCTGCTGCTCCCGGGCGACGTGCTCTCCCGCGTGTGGGTGCTGCGCAAGTTCCTCTCCGAGTTGAACCCGGTCGAGGCGATGGAGTTCCTGATCGGCCGGATGAGCGACTCCAAGACGAACAAGAAGTTCCTGGAGAGCATGAACTCGTAGGAGGCACGCGGAGCCGCCTTCGGGACGCCGATCCCACGCCACCGAGCCGGGCTTGTCGGCGGCTGGACACCGAAACGAAGCCGCGTGGACAGCCCGACTCCCGCTCGTGCATACTCCCCGCCCTCACTTTCACCCAGGCGGAGCGCTCGGGACACCCCCGTTTCCCGCCGCCGGACCCGGCCCGACCCCTCGCGGCGCGGCGCCCCCGGCGGAGGGCGGGAGGGCACCCACAGAATGTGGGCCCGGAACGCCGCCGCGGCGGAGAATCACCCCATGAAGGCTGGAATCCATCCCGTCTACGAGACGCGCACGTTCCACTGCTACGGCTGCGGCCAGGAGTGGACCACGCGCACGACGCTCAAGCCCTCGACCTCGGACGGCAAGGTGCATCTGGACATCTGCTCGAACTGCCATCCGTTCTTCACCGGCAAGCAGAAGCTGATCGACAAGGCCGGCCGCGTGGACCGCTTCCGCAAGCGCTACGCGAAGGTCACGCCCGCGGAATCCACCGACAAGTAGCTGCTTCGCGCCGGCTCCCGTAGCGGGCTCCACCTGCCCGCGCCGGGAGCCGCGCGCTTTCCTCCGGAGGTCCGGTGCCGTTCCTCCCGCTCGGCGGCCAGGCGGTGATCGAGGGCGTCATGATGCGCTCGCCCACGCAGGTCGCCGTGGCCGTGCGCCGCCCGGACGGCTCGCTCGGATTCCTCGAGAGGCGCTTCGAGTCCATCACCCGGCGCGTGAAGCCGCTCGGCTGGCCGGTGCTGCGCGGGGCGGTGTCGCTGTTCGAGACGCTCTCGCTCGGGATCGCCGCGCTCAACTTCAGCGCCGACGAGTCGTCGCGCGAGACCGACCCGGCGAAGGCCGAGCAGAAGCCAGGGCTCGGCTGGCAACTCGTGCAGGGAGCGACCGTGGTGGTCTCGCTCGGGTTGGGGCTGCTGCTGTTCGTGGTCCTGCCGGCCAGGCTCACCACCTGGCTGGGCTTCCACGACCGCGTGGGCTTCGGCCTCGTGGACGGGCTCTTCCGGCTGCTCGCGTTCGTCCTCTACCTGTGGCTCATCAGCCAGTGGAAGGAGATGGCGCGCGTGCTCGGCTTCCACGGCGCCGAGCACAAGGCCATCCACGCGCTCGAGGCGGGGGCGCCGCTCACCCCCGAGAGCGTGCAGACGTTCCCGCGCTTCCACCCGCGCTGCGGCACCACGTTCCTGTTCATCGTGGTGCTGGTGAGCATCGTGGTGTTCACGTTCATCGGAAAGCCCGCCGGCGTGCGCGACCACCTGCTGCGCATCGCCTGCATGCCGCTGATCGCCGGCGTCGCGTTCGAGTTCATCCGTCTCTCCGGGAAGCACTTCGACAAGCCTTGGGTGCGGGCGCTGGCCTGGCCCGGCATGCAGTTCCAGCGCCTCACCACGCGCGAGCCCGACCTCGAGATGTGCGCCGTGGCCATCGCCTCGCTCGAGAAGGTGCTGGGCGACCCGGCGCTCGAGGCCGCCCGCCGCGCGGGCGGCGACCGGGAAGTGAGCTTCGTCCAGTGATGGACGCCGCCTTCCAGAAGGCGCTCGCCCGCGTCGAGGCGCGCTTCGCCGAGCTCGACCGGCTGCTCGCCGAGCCCGACGTGGCGCGCGACCCGAAGAGGCTCCGCGACCTCGCACGCGAGCGCGCGAGGCTTTCACGCACGGTGGCCGCCTCGGCCGAGTTCCGCCGGCTGCAGCAGACGATCGCGGACGACCGCGCGGCCATCGCCATGGGCGACGCCGATCTGGCCGAGCTGGCGCGCGCGGAGCTGCCCGGGCTCGAAGCCCGCGAGGGCGCACTCCAGGCGGAGCTGAAGAAGCTCCTGCTCCCGCGCGACCCCGACGACGACAAGAACGTCATCGTCGAGATCCGCGCCGGCGTGGGCGGCGAGGAGGCGGCGCTGTTCGCGGCCGACCTCCAACGGCTGTACTCGAAGCACGCCGAGGCGCGCGGCTGGAAGCGCGAGGTGGTCTCGGTCACCGAGGCCGAGGCCGGGGGTCTCAAGGAGATCATCTTCACGCTCGAGGGCGACGGCGTGTACCGCGAGATGAAATTCGAGTCGGGAGTCCACCGCGTGCAGCGCGTGCCGGCCACCGAGGCCTCGGGGCGCATCCACACCTCGGCGGCCACCGTGGCGGTGCTGCCCGAGGTGGAGGAGGTGGACGTGGAGATCGCCGAGAAGGACCTGCGCGTGGACGTCTACCGCGCCGGCGGCCCGGGCGGCCAGGGCGTGAACACCACCGACTCGGCCGTGCGCCTCACCCACCTGCCCACCGGGCTCGTCGTCACCTGCCAGGACGAGCGCTCGCAGATCAAAAACCGGGCGAAGGCGCTCAAGGTGCTGCGCGCGCGGCTCTACGACCTGAAGCTCCAGGAGCAGCAGCAGAAGCAGGCCGCGACCCGCCGCTCGCAGGTCTCCACCGGGGATCGAAGCGCCAAGATCCGCACCTACAACTTCCCGCAGAGCCGCGTCACCGACCACCGGATCGGGCTCACGCTCCACTCGCTCCCCGACTTCATGGAGGGCGACATCGGCGCCATGACCGAGGCGCTGCAGGAAGCCGACGCGGCCGAACGGCTGGCGGAGCTGGCGGGCGAACCGGGCTCGTGAGGCCCGGCCGGCCCGCGCCCGCGCGCGCCGGGAGCCTGGGAGCCTGGGGGCGGCGGGCGCGGGCGCGACGCCGGCCCGGGCGAGAGCCCGCCACGATGGAAGCGTAGCGCGCACGGCGTGAGCGGCCGTCCCGCTCGCGCGCCGCGCGGGGGCGGCCGCCGCGCGAGGCACGCGCCTTGCGGGAAACGCGTCGCGACCCCGCGCCCCCCGGAGCGCGCATGCACCGCACCCCCACGTCGGCTCCTCACGCACGCGCCGGACCCCTGGCGCCCGCCATGGACGGCCTCCGCGCCTGGGCGCTCGCGTTCCTCGCAGCGGCCCTCTGGTTCGAGGTCCTCTGGCGGGCGGCGCCCGGGACGCTCGCGCAATCGGCGCCTCCCGCGCTCGCCGCGGCCGTGGGGCTCGCCGCGCAGCTCGCGTTCACCGCGGTCGAGGCCTCACTCGGTGTCGCGGCCTGGGGCGCGCTCGGCTTCCGCGTCCGCTGGTCGGCGCTCGCGCCCGCGCTCCTCACGGTCTCGACCGTGGAGGCCATCGCGGTCGCCGTGGCCTCGGGCGCGACCGGGCTGCACGAAGGCTGGAGCACCATCCTTGCCGGTCCACGCGCGGCATCCGGCGCCGGCGCGGACGCGCTCGCGCGGGCGTTCGCGAGCTTCGGCGTGCTCACGCTGCTGCGCCTGGCTCTCGCCGCCCATGCGCACGCGGCGGCCGCACGCGTCTCGTGGTGGCGTGCCGCGGCGCTCGTGCTCGTCTTCCACCTCGCCAGCCGGCTGCTCGTGTGGTGGAGTCTCGACCTGATGCAGGGCCGGAGCTACGAACCCTGGGGGCACGTTCCGCCATGTCCGGACGCTGGGACCGCCTGAACCTCGTCGCGCTGCTCCTTGCCTGCGCGCTGTTCGCCGCGCTCGGGCTCGCCTGGTGGCGCGACCGCGCGCGCACGTTCGCCGAGCCGCGCTGGGACCCGGCTCGCTTCGTGGCCCTGGCTCCGGACTCGGCCGCCGCCGGCGAGCGCTGGGTCGTGGCCGTGAACCTCACCTGCCCGCACTGTCAGGAGCACCTTCGGGTGCTCGCCGGGCGCACCGCGGCGCGTGCTGCTCCGCCCGCGCTCGCCGCGCTCCTCGTGGACCAGCCCGGCCGGCCGTCGCGGCTCGACCTCGGCGTGCCGCTCGCGGGCGGCGCGTGGTGGGACAGCGCGCAGGTCTGGCGCGAGGCGTGGGGCCGGCGCGCCTATGGCGAGACGTTCCGCTTCGACGCCCGCGGCAGGCTCCTTTCGTCCACGCCGGCCGGCGTGGTGCCGGACAGCGCGGCGGTCCGCCTGTGAGCGCGCGCCGCGGCGCCGCCCGCGATCCGCGTCCTGCGGCCGGAGCCGCCGCTCACGTGCAGCCCCCGGTGTCCCATCGGCCCGCGCCCCCGCGGCCACAACCCCAGGGGGTGTCCATGGATACCATCCGCTCCCGCCACCGCCGGCACGGGGCGCCGCTCCTCGCCCTCGCCGCGCTCCTCGTGTTCGCGCCCGCCGCGCTCGCGACCGATCCCGACGCACCGGACGAGACCGGCGACGGCTGGCGCAAGATGATCCACTACAGCCGCTGCGCGCTGATGGTGTTCGGCGCCGTCACGCCGACCCAGTGGGCGGGCGCGTTCCTCGACTGCGCGCGGCTCTTCCTCTCCGAGCCGCCGCTCCCGGGAGGCGAGTGATGCGCGCCCGCCGGTTCGCCTCGCTCGCCCTGCTCGCGCTCCTGCTCGCCTCGCCCGTGCGGCCCGCCCGCGCCACGGACGGCGACGGGACCGCCGACTCGCGCTTCGGCGTCGTGATGATGGTCGCGTGCGGACTCTCGCTCAAGGCCTCCACCGTGGCACTCGTGCCGTGGTCGGGGCTCGCCGTGGTCACTTGCTTCCTCGGGCTCGTGGACGCGGCCATCTCGCCCGACGCGGCCGACCCCACGCCGCCCTCGCCGTGATCGGCCGCTGACACGTCCCGGACCGCCGGCGGCCATGCACCGGCGGTCCGGGCTCGCTATGTTCCCGGGCATGGCGACCACCGTGGGCGAGGCGTTGCGCCGCTCGATCGCCCGGCTCGCCACCGCCGGCCATCCGGCCAGCGACGCGGAAGAGCTCCTCTCGCGGCTCCTCGGCGTGGGCCGCGGCGACCTGCGCGGCCTGCGCCCAGCGAACCTCGCGGAGGATCGCGCCGCTGCGCTCGAGGCGCAGCTCGCGCGCCGCGAGGCGGGCGAGCCCGTCCAGTACATCACCGGTCGCGCCGCGTTCCGGAACCTGGACCTGGCCGTGGACCCGCGCGTGCTCATCCCGCGGCCCGAGACCGAGCTGCTCGTGGAGGGCGTGCTGGAGTACCTGGCAAGTCGCGACGCGTCCGCACGCCTGCCGCGCGTGCTCGACCTGGGCACGGGCTCGGGCTGCATCGCGCTCGCCATCGCGCAGGAGCACGCGCGAGCGCGCGTGACCGCCACCGACGAGAGCTTCGGGGCACTCGAGGTGGCCCGGGCGAACGCCGAGGCGTGGAGTCTCGCCGACCGGATCACGTTCGCGCAGGGTCATTGGCTCGACGCGCTCGAGCCAGACGTTCGCTTCGACGTCATCGTCTCCAACCCGCCCTACGTCGCGATCGCGGAGTCGCCGGAGCTGCCCGCGGACGTCCGCGACTGGGAGCCCGCACCGGCGTTGTTCGCGGCCGGGCGCGGCCTCGCCGACCTGCGCGAGATCGTGGACGAAGCGCCCCGGCACCTGGTGGCGGGAGGGCTCCTGGCCCTGGAGCTGGCCGAGGCACGCGCCGCCGAGGTGGCCGCCTGGCTGGAGGGCGCCCGCGACTGGAGCGCGGTGGAGCTGCGCGCCGACCTCGCGGGCAGGCCCCGGCTGCTGTTCGCCCGGCGTGAACGGGGTCCCGCCATCGCGCCCGCCCAGTGGGGCGAGGAAGGCTGAGACCGGCGCCGATCCGCGCTCGTCGTACCACCTGAGTACCACCACCGCGGCGCTCGGGCGCGCGCGTCGCCTCCCGGAGTGGGGCACCGGCTCTCGCCGGGCGGCTCCCGGGGAGAGCTCCCGCTTGCCGGGGCGCGCGAGCGCTTGTGAGAATCTCGTCGGAGTCGATCGCCGGGGCCCCCGACCGGGTCGCGCCTCGCCCTGTGGTGGCCCACGCTCTCTCGCAGGGGCCTGCCCGGGTGGGATCGGGCCGCCCGCGGCCCCTCACGAAGGCCTGACCCAGGGCCACGAGGCTCGGGTACACTGCGAGCCACCCCTCTCACGCTGGTCCGACCCACCCGAACCCCCGAGGTCGTCATGTCCGACACCGCTCTGCTCGCCGACATCGCCGCCCGCGGCTATGCCCGCCCCGATGTGCTCGTGAGCACCGAGTGGGTGGCGCAGAACCTCAAGAACCCGGCCATCCGCATCGTCGAGTCCAACGAGGACTCGCTGCTCTACCCATCCGGCCATATCCCGGGCGCCGTGCAGGTGGACTGGGCGCTCGACCTGAACGACCCCATCCGCCGCGACTATCTGGACCGCGCCGGCTTCGAGAAGCTCATGTCCAAGATCGGCGTCACGCGCGACACCACGGTCGTGTTCTACGGCGACAAGAACAACTGGTGGGCGTGCTACGCGTTCTGGGTCTTCCAGCTCTTCGGCCACACGAACGCGCGCGTCATGGACGGCGGCCGGCTCAAGTGGGAGAAGGAGAAGCGCCCGCTCACGCGGGACGTGCCGACCTACCCCGCCACCAGGTATCAGGCCCCCGAGCGCGACGACACGCGCATCCGCGCGTTCCGCGACGAGGCGCTCTCGCACATGCGCGCGCACAAGAAGATGGTGGACGTGCGTAGCCCGCAGGAGTTCACGGGCGAGCGCACGCACATGGCCGAGTATCCTCAGGAGGGCGTGCTCCGCGGCGGGCACATCCCGGGCGCGAAGAACGTCCCGTGGGCGCGCGCCTGCAACCCCGAGGACGGCACGTTCAAGGACGCGGCCGCGCTGCGCGCGATCTACGAGGGCGAGATCGGGCTCACGCCGCAGGACGACGTGATCGCCTATTGCCGCATCGGCGAGCGGAGCAGCCTCACCTGGTTCGCGCTCACCTACCTGCTCGGGTATCCGCGCGTGCGGAACTACGACGGGAGCTGGACGGAGTGGGGCAACTCGGTCGGCATGCCCATCGAGAAGCCCTGACCGGCGCGCACCGGGCATGCGGCGGCTCGACCCCGGCGCGGGAGACCCCGGCGCGGGGCGGGCGATGAGCGAGCGGCTCGAGGTGCCGGAGCCGCTCGCCGCCGCGCTGGCCGAGTTCGACTCGCTCGACCGCGGCCTGCGGGCCGAGATGCTCATCGAGGCGGCCGACCGCTTCGAGGGCGTCCCGGCCGAGGTGGCGAGCCGGCCCTACGACGAGGAGCATCGCGTGCCGCGCTGCGAGTCCGAGGCCTACCTCTATGCCACGGATCGCGAGGACGGCACGCTCAAGCTGTGGTTCGCGGTCGAGAACCCGCAGGGGGTCTCGGCCAAGGCGTGGGCGGTGATCCTCGACGAGACGCTCTCGGGCCAGCCCCTCGAGCAGCTCGTGCGCGTCCCGCAGGACGTGGTGTTCCGCATCTTCGGCCGCGACGTCTCGATGGGGAAGGGCCAGGGCATGGTCGGGATGCTCGAGCAGGCCCAGTTCGAGGCACGGCGGCGGCTCGAGCAGCGGCGGCGGGAGCGCGAGGGGCTCTGAGTCCGGGGTCCTGGCAGGGAGGGACGATCATGTACGTCATCGCGGGAGTCACGGGGAACACGGGAAGCAGGGCTGCCGATGCACTGCTGGCGCTGGGCGAGAAGGTGCGCGTGATCGTGCGCGAGCCGGCGAAGGGCGAGCCGTGGCGCGCGAAGGGCGCCGAAGTCGCGGTGACGCGGCTCGACGACGCGAAGGCGCTGGCGCAGGCGCTGAAGGGCGCGAAGGGCGCGTGGCTGCTCGTTCCGCCCCGCTACGACGCGGACGACCAGCTCGCCGCCAACCGCCCGCTCATCGCCGCGCTCGGCGAGGGGGTGAAGGCGAGCGGCGTGCCGCACGTGGCGTTCCTGTCGTCCGTGGGCGCCGACCAGGCGACCGGCACCGGTCCCATCCGAAACCTGCGCCATGCCGAGGAGGTGCTGGGCGCGGCCGCGAAGAACGTCACGTTCCTGCGCGCCGGCTACTTCTTCGAGAACTTCGCGCCCGTGCTGCCCGCGACCGCGGGCGGCGCGCTGCCCACGTTCCTCATGCCGGACCGGCCATTCCCGATGGTCGCCACGGCCGACGTCGGCCGCGCCGCCGCCGAGCTGCTGCTCGAGCCGGCCAACGACCGGCGCATCGTGGAGCTGTCGTCGGTGCGGCCCTGGTCGCCGAGCGCCGTGGCCGCCGAGCTGTCGCAGATCCTCGGCCGCACGGTCGTGGCCCAGTTCGTGCCGAAGGAGGCGGTCGTGCCGACGCTCACCGGCATGGGCTTCCCGCCCGGCGTGGCCGGGCTCGTCGAGGAGATGCACACGGCATGCAACGAGGGCCGCGTGAAGTTCGGCGCGAGCGGTGCGGTGCGCCGCCTGGGCCAGCTCGGTGCGGGCGACGTGCTCAGGCCGTTGCTGGAGCGGACCGCGACGCACGCCTAGCCTGCATTTCGCGCTCGCAGGCCACGGGCTCAGGAATGATGCAGGCTAGTGCCCGTATCCCGAGTCCTTCTCGCCCGCGCGGATCTCGACCATGAGCGAGTTGGCCTTGGACGGGATCGGGCAGTTGTAGTGCGGACTCACGGCGCAGGCGGGGTTGTAGGCGAGGTTGAAGTCCACGAGCCAGCGACCGTCGGGGAGTCGCTCGGGGTCCAGGTAGCGACCCACTTCGTAGGTGACCTTCCCGGTTGTGGCATCGCGGAAGAAGATGCTCACGCTCTGCTCGTCCACGCCGGGCTCCAGCAGCCGGTGCGCCTCGAGCCGCACGGGCTTCCCCTTGACGCGCAGGTCGAACCAGCCGGCGAGCACCGCGCGTCGCGAGTTGCCGCGCGTGCTCTGGATGACGGTCGTGTCGCCTTTCGGATTCGGCGTGAGCGGCACGACGAAGCGGTAACCGAGGTCGGGCGGGTACCAGGCGAGCCCGTGGTAGCGCGCGAAGTCCGGGCTCCTTGGGTCGAACACGATGAGCGCTGGGAAGCGCTGGTGCGAGAGCCGCACGGTGAAGCGCCCCACCTTCACGAACCCGGGCGCCACCACGGCTGAGCGCCGCCGCTCGTCGCGCACCCGGAACGCGGCGGTGTCGCCGAGGGCCTCGACGAAGAAGGAGTCGCCGCGCACCGTCACGCGCAGGTGTTGGGGGGCCAGCTCGGGATCGTCCACGCGCAGGTCGCAGCCGGCCGCGCGGCCCAGGACGAGCGACGGCTTCCCGCCGAAGTCGGTGCGGCCGACCGCCGCCAGGTACGATGTGGGGCTCTCCCGCAGCCACTTCTCGGTCTCGGCCCGGTCGGCGGCATAGGCGGCCATGAGCGAGTCGGCCTGGAGCGGGTTCGGGACGCGCACGGGCTCCGCGCCGCGCGGGGCGGTGTGCGCGGGCGCTACAGCGAGGAGCAGCGCGACCAGCGCTGGCGCCGCGCTCAGGGACAGCGGTCTCGAGGTCATGAGGTTGTGCGCGGAAGCTAGTCCAGCGCGGCCGCTCGTGCACGAGGTCGTGGAGCATGGAGCGTGCGCGCGCCGGCAGTGTCACGCATTCCGCACCGGCCGTGCGACGGCGTGGGCGCGTTCTGCCACACCCCGCATCCGCGCTGGGCCTCCCGGCGCATTGCCCTGACCCGGCATCCCCGGCATAATGCCGCGCGCCGCATCGCTTTACGTGAGACTCGCCGCGGGCCACGGAGCGGACCCGCCTGACGACACACTTCTTGCTGGGAGCCCGGCGCATGGATGCCGCCCCCCTGATCCCGCCGGCCGACACGGCCACCGAGAAGATCCCCATGGACGCGCTCGTGATCCACGGCGGCCGCCCGCTTTCCGGGCGCGTGGCCATCAGCGGGGCCAAGAACGCGGCGCTGCCGGTGATGGCGGCCACGCTGCTCGCGCCGGGGGTCCACCGGCTGCGCAATGTGCCCGACCTGCGCGACACCCGCACGTTCGCCCAGGTGCTCGCGAAGCTCGGCGCGCGCGTCCACTTCGACGGCGACCTGTGCACGATCGACTCGACGAAGCTCGATTCGGTCGAGGCGCCGTACGAGCTCGTGAAGACCATGCGCGCCAGCATCTACGTGCTCGGACCGCTGCTCGCCCGCATGGGCAGCGCGCGCGTCTCGCTCCCCGGCGGCTGCGCCTGGGGCCCGCGCCCGGTGAACCTGCACCTCTCGGGGCTCGCCGCGATGGGCGCCCAGCTCGACATCGATCACGGCTACATCGTGGGCCGCGACGTGAAGCTGCGCGGCGCCCAGTTCTCGTTCGACGTGGTCTCGGTGGGCGCCACGGCGCAGCTCATGATGGCGGCGACGCTCGCCCAGGGCACCACGGTCCTCGACAACGTCGCGATCGAGCCCGACATCACCGTGCTGGGCGAGGTGCTGGTGCAATGCGGCGCCCGCATCAGCGGCCTGGGCTCGCGCCGGCTCGTGATCCACGGCACGCGCGAGCTCAAGCCCATCGACACCACGATCATCCCGGACCGCATCGAGGCCGCGACGTTCGCGGCCGCGGCGGTGATGACAGGCGGCAGCATCACGCTCGAGCGCGTGGTGCCGGACCACTTCGAGGCCTCGCTCCGGAAGCTCGAGGAAGCGGGCGGCCAGGTGATCCGCGAGCACGACGAGGTCACCGTCACCGGCCGCGGCCGCCCCGAGGCGGTGGACGTGACCACGCAGGTGTTCCCCGGCTTCCCCACCGACATGCAGGCGCAGATGATGGCGGTGGCGTCCATCGCGCAGGGGACGAGCGTGATCGAGGACACCATCTACCTGGACCGCTTCTCACACGTGCCCGAGCTGCAGCGCCTGGGCGCACGCATCGAGCTCAAGGGGAACGTGGCGGTGGTGCGCGGCGTGGAGCGGCTCCAGGGCGCTCCGGTGATGGCCACCGACCTGCGCGCGAGCGCGGCACTCGCGCTGGGCGCGCTCGTCGCGGACGGGGAGACGCGCATCTCGCGCATCTACCACCTGGACCGCGGCTACGAGCGATTCGACCAGAAGCTCACGCAGCTCGGAGCGAAGGTCACGCGCATCCAGGAGTAGGCGCGCCGCCGCGGGCCCTCGCCCGCAGGCGCGACCGGGCTACTCCGGCAGCTCCACCACCTGCGCCTCGCGCAGCACGCCCTGCCAGAGCAGCGACTGCGCGGCGGCGGCGGCCTCGTCCCGCGAGCGGAACGTGCCGAGCTGGAGCCGGTAGGACTTGCGCCCGTCCTCACGGATCGTGCTCACCCAGACGCGGTGGCGGGTGAGCCGTCCGACGTGCTTCTTCTCGGCACGCGCCCGGTCGGGATCGTCGAACGTGGCCACGGTGATCGCGTAGCGCGTGTTTCCCTGACGCGGCGTCGCGGCGGGCTCCTCCGGCGCGAGTAAGGCGGCCGGCGGGGACTGCGTGGCGGACGCCCTCGTGCGCGACGCCGGCTGCGTCCTCGCCCCGGAGCGACCGGCGGGCTTCGCGGCGGGGGCGGCGGCGGGCGGCGCGCTCACCTGCGCCGGCGCGGGCTCCGCGGTCCGCGCGCTCGTCGCGCGAGCGGGCGTGGGGTCGGGCTTCCGGGCGCTGGCAGACGTCCGCGGCTCGCTGCGGGAACGCGCGACCGCGCGGCTCGGGCGCGCCTCGGTGGCCTCCCTCTCGCGCTCCGTCGCCTGCGTGGCCTCCGGCGGCGGCATGATCTCCGGCGCGACCGTAGCGGCCGGCGGCGCGGGCGAAGGAAGCACCGCGACCTGGGCCTGTCTCGCGGGTTCGCTCGTGCGGCGCTGGCCGACGAGCACGGCGACGAGCGCGAGGCCCATCACGAGCGTTGCCACCTGCCAGGGGAACGCCGGGTCGCGGCGTCGCGGCACGCCCATGTGCCGGCCGGGCTCGAGCTTGAGCGGCGACCACGTTGCGGCCGTGTCCTCCTGCGCCCGGGCGGCCTCCGCCCCGGCGGCGGTTGCGCCCGCGGCCGCGGAGCGCGCAGCCGGCTCGGAGCGCGGCGCGTCGGCGAGGTCGGCGAGATCCCGCCGGCGGCGCCCCGCGTAGTGGCCGCCGATGTTCACGCCCGACCCGCCGAAGCGCGACACCCAGTCCTTGACGCGCGGGTCGCCCGAGGGCCGGATCGCCACCGGTTCGGCGGGCTCGCTGCGCGCGACCGTGGCCGGGTTCGCCTCGGCGGGCTCGGTCGGCGCGGGGTCCGTATCGGGCGCCACCGCCGGCGTCGCGGCCTCGCCGGCCGGCTCCACGCCGGCGTCGCCGCCCGTCGTCACGTCTGGGGCATCGGGGACGCCGCGGCCGAGCGCCTTCCATGCCGCGCGCACGTGCTCGGGCGAGACCGTCGTCGCGCCCGTGCCCGCGGCGACGCGCGCGGCCTCCGCCGCCACCGCCTCGATGTCGCGCAGGGCGCCGAGCGTGAGCGCGTGGATGTCGCGGCAGGCCTTGCGCGAGAACTGCGCCGGGATCGCGTCCGACCCGCTCCGCGAGCGCTGCAGCAGATGGTGGCGCGTGTCGTGCGCCGAGAGCGGGGCCAGCGTGACGCGCGTGGACACGTCATCGCTCGCGCCCGCCAGGTCGGGTGACTCGAAGCGCGCGGCGAGCGAGGGCTCGCCCACGAGCAGCACCTCGAGCGGGCACTGCCGCTGCGCCGCCCGGACGGCCAGCCGCGCCAGCTCGAGCACGGCGTCGTCCGGCAGCTCGTGCGCGTCGTCCACCACGAGCACGGCCACGCGGCCGCCGGCGCTGGCGTTGGCGAGCGACTCGATCAGCCGCTCCTGGTGCGCGATCGGGCTCGCCCCCGGCTTCGGCTTCCCGTCGAAGGCGGCGAGCAGCGCGGCGGCGAGCGGGCCCGGCTCCATCCTGCGCGCGGACAGCGTCGCCGGCGTCACGCGCGCGCGCCAGCGCCGGAGAGCTTCGCGCGCGAGCGTGCTCTTGCCCGTGCCCGGCCCGCCGGTGAGGAGCAGAAGCGGCTTGCGCGCACCCAGCCCGCGCTCCATGCGCTGGAGTGCGTCCTCCGTCACCGCCGTGGCGTGGAAGCCTTCGGTAGCGCGGTCGTCGTGAGGGGTCTTCCCGGCGGCCATGCGAGCTGCTCCGCTAGCGGCGGCGCCGCGGCGCGGGCAGGTTCTCGACCATCGCCTCGGTCACGAACCCGCGCGAGAGCAAGCGGTCGGCGTCGCGTTCGGCCGCGCCTTCGGTCGCGTAGGCGCCGAACAGGATGCGGTAGCTCTTCTGGCCGCCCGCGCGGACCGGCTCGACCCACGCCTTCTGCCCGGTGCGCCCGGCCAGCGTGCGCGCCTTCTCGCGCGCGCGATCCTCGAACAGGTACGTGCCCACGGCGAGGCAGTAGCGCGACGGCCCTGGCTCGGGCTCGGGGTCGGGCTCCGGCGCCGGTTCGCCGATCGGCGGCTCGAACGGCCGCAGGTCGGCCTCGGCCGCCGAGTCGGGTCGCAGCTCGCGCAGGAGCGCCGAGTCGGCGAGCATCGCGGACGACGGCGCGGGCGCGACGGCGGTGACCGGGTCCACGAGGTCCGTGCCCGCGTCCGCCTGCCGGTCGAACGCGCCGCGACGGCCCAGGATGAACGCGGCGATCGCCATGCCGAGGATGAGCACCGCGGGGATGAGGACGGCCAGCACGCGGTCGAGCCGTGGCGGCGTGGCCCCGGCCTCGGGGAGATCGCCGGGATTCGCGTGCCGCAGGTGCGACACCGTGGTCGTGGCCGCCGGCTGCGCGCCGGCCGCGCGAGGCGCGGCCGGCCTGGCCGCGGCGGTGGGCGGTGTGGAGACGGGCTTGACCGCCGCGTGCGTGAGCACGACGGGATCCGGCGTGCGGCTGCCCGCCGCCGCCGCGCTCGACGCGGTGGAGGCGGTCGTCGAGGCCTGCGCGGGGGAAAACGACGGGCTCGGCGCCGGTTTCGCGAGCGGGGCCGGTGGCTTCACGACGTTCGCCGCCTGCGCCTGGGCCGCTCGGCGCGCGAGCCGCTCGGCGCGCCGCGCCGCCGAGCGCTGCTGCTTGCGCGAGATACGCGGCTGCGCGGAGTCGGGCGTCGCACCCGCGGGCGTCACCGGCAGCGACTCGGCAGCCGGACGCGCGAGGCCCGGCTGCGCGGTCGAGGGACCCTTCGCGGCCGCGTGCCCGGCAGGTGCCGGCTGGCTCTCGGTGCGCGCGGTCGCGCCGGCGGCGGGCCCCACGGGAAGTCGCGGCGGCTCGACCGGCGCTGGCGTGACGCCGGGCGCGGACGACTCGCGCGCCGAAGCGCCCGCCGCCGTCGAGCGTGGCTCGGGCATGGCGGGCGCCGGCGACTCGTCGAGGACGAGCGGCGGTGGCGTGAGCTGCTCCGGCGTCACTTCGAGCGGAACGGGTGCCGCGGCCGGAGCCTCGGGCACCTCGAGCGGCGCCGGGTCCTGCCGCGCGATGTGCGTGAGGTCCGCGGGCGCCGGATGCGAGCCCGCGCGCGGCGGTGCGGCCGCCGACTTGGCCTGGACCGCGGCTTCGCGCGTGCCCGACCGCGGCGCGACCTCCGGGGCAGCCGTGTTCGAGGCAGCCGGCGCCGCGGGCCTGGGCGCCGGCGCGACCGGCGGCGCAAGCCTGCGCGCCGCCTCGGCGTCGCGTGCACGCTCGAGCCGGCGGTTGCGCGGAGGCTCGCTCTTCGCGGGCGGCGCGGCCGCGGGCTCGCCGATCGCGCCCTGACGCGCGGGCTTCGCCGCCTCGGGGGTGCCCGCGCCGGGCGCTCCGGCATGGGACGGCGGGCCGGGCGGCAGCTCGGCGGGATCCGCGGGCAGCAGCTCCGGAGCCTCGCGCGCGGGCTGCGCGCCGCGACCGCCGAAGCGGATCGGCGGCTGGCCGGCCGTGAAGCGCGACACCCAGTCGCGCACGCGCGGGTGCGACGAATCGAGGTCCGTGGCCTGCGGTGCCGCGAGCGGGCGCCTGCGCGCGGGCGGCGGCGGCACGCGCACCGCCGCGCGCGCCGGCGTGGCCGGCGGCTTGTGCGCGGCGATCCGCTCCGGCTTCTCGGGGATGGCGGGCCGGGACGCGGCGGCAGGAGCGGGCGGCTCGGCCGGCGCCGCGGCGTCATCGGCGGCCGCGGGAGTGCGGACGGCCTCGCCCGGCGCGGCAGCCTCGGCGGCCGGCAGCGCGCCCGCCGCCTCCGTGGGGTCCGACGGCGACGCCGCGGCCAGCACCGCGCGCACGTGCTCCGGCCCCACCTGCGCCGAGCCCGCCGCGTGCGCGCAGCGGATCGCTTCGTCGGCGAGCGCATTCACGCGGCCGGGGATGCCGTCCGCGCCGTCGTGGATCTCCCGCGCCGACTTCCTCGGGAAGATCTCGTCGCCCTCGGTGGTCTGGCCGCCCAGCACGTGCGTCAGGTATTCGCGCGTGTCGGCCAGCGACATGCGGTCGAGCACCGCGCGCACTCCCACGTGCACCTCGAGCGGCTCGTGCTGGTCGCTCGCCAGGCGGTCCACCAGATCGGGGCGGCCGGCGAGCACCATCTTCACCTCGAAGCCCGCCGCGGAGGCCGCGCTCTCGATGCGGCCCAGCTCGGTCAGCGCCTCGTTGTCGAGCACTTGCGCCGAGTCCACCACGAGGAGCGGCGTGAGGCCCTTCTGCTTGATCGTCCCCAGGACGTGCGTGAGCCGGCCCACCTGCTCGGGGCGCTTGTCCTTGCCGCGCACGTGGCCGCCGAAGGCGCGGATCGCGTCGGCGAAGATGGTGGACGTGCTCGACTTCGACGCATCGAGCCACGCCGCCTGCACGCGGCTGGACCAGCGCGCCACCGCCTCGCGGAGCGTGGCCGTCTTGCCGACGCCCGCCTCGCCGGTGAGGAGCACGATCGGCAGGGCGTGGTCGAGCCCCTGCTCGAGCGCTTCGAGCACCTGTGCCGCCGGCGTCGTCGCGACGAAGACGTTCCGCTCCCTGGACTCGAAGAAGGCTTCCGCTGCGCTCACGGTATCGGGGTTCGGGGTGGTCCTGATCGGCCGGGCACGAGGCCCGGGTGAGTCACGGGCACGCGCGGGTTATCGGCGGGAAGGGCGGACCGGATGAGGGGGAAGCGCACGGGCTTGGCAACGTTCGGACGCGTCCCGTGCATCGCGCGAGGGCGCGGGGGCGGCCGCGGGGGAGCGCGCCCAGGGGGTCGGCCCTCGGACGCCGCGCACCCGCCTCTCCGGGCGCCGACCCCGCCTCGCGCCCGCCCCGTCGCCCGCGCACTCGGGCGCGCGCACGCCGGCGCCCGCGCACTCGGGCGCGCGCACGCCGGCGCCCGCGCGCTAGAATCCCTGGCGCAATGGCCTCCCGATCCCCGAAGTCCGCGGGCGCGGCCGCGGCGCGGGTGGCGTCCGCACCCGACGCTGCCGCGCGCGCCGCCCCCGCGCGCCGGCTCGCCGTCGTCGGCACCGCCGGCCACATCGACCACGGCAAGACCGCGCTCGTTCGCCGGCTCACGGGCGTGGACACCGACCGGCTGCCCGAGGAGAAGCGCCGCGGCATCAGCATCGATCTCGGTTTCGCTCCGCTCGTGACCCCCGCCGGCGTGCACGTGGGCATCGTGGACGTGCCCGGGCACGAGCGGTTCGTGAAGAACATGCTCGCCGGGGTGGGCGGCGTGGACCTCGTGCTGCTCGTGATCGCCGCCGACGAGGGCGTGATGCCGCAGACGCGGGAGCACCTCGCCATCGTGAAGCTGCTGGGAGTCCAACGCGGCGTCATCGTGCTCACGAAGCTCGATCTGGTGGAGAGCGACTGGCTGGCGCTCGTGACGCGCGACGTGCGCTCGCTCGTCGCCGGCACGTTCCTGGCGGACGCGCCCATCGTGCCGTTCTCGGCGGTGAGCGGGGCCGGCCAGGGTGAGCTTCTGGCCGCGCTGGATGCGCAGCTCGCGCCGCCGGGCTTGCGTTCGAGTGACGAGGCCGTCCGGCTCCCCGTGGACCGCGTGTTCACGGTCGAGGGCTTCGGCACCGTGGTCACCGGCACGCTGTGGCGAGGCCGCGTGCGCACCGGCGACACGCTCGAGCTGCTGCCTTCGGGGCGGCCGGTGCGCCTGCGGCGAGTGCAGGTGCACGGGAAGACCGTGGACGAGGCGCTGGCCGGCCAGCGCACCGCGCTCGCGTTGCACGGCGTGGAACGCGAGCAGGTCGAGCGCGGCGACTGGCTGGGCGCGGTGGGCTCGCTGCGGCCCTCGCGTGTGTTGGATGTGCGGTTCGAGCTGCTGCCCGACTACCCGCGCGATTGGAAGCCCGACACGCGGGTGCGGTTCCACC
>Ga0187893_10006354_pt1 | contig 20296 bp, 22 predicted proteins | sample MA1701074metaG_FD_139574 | JGI IMG/M metagenome (GOLD analysis project Ga0187893, IMG submission 139574) | White microbial mat communities from a basaltic lava cave in the Kipuka Kanohina Cave System on the Island of Hawaii, USA - MA170107-4 metaG ...
ATCGCCGCGGCGCTCGCCCCCGGCGGGAGCTTGCTGATGCGCGTGTGCGACGACGGCGCCCGGGCGCGCGCCGCGCTGACGCGCGCGGCGGACCGCTTCGGCGCCCTGTTCCGCGGCGAGCGGATCTGGCGGCTCGCTGGCCGCAGCGCCGCGGACTGGATCGGCGCGCTCGAACGGCTCGGGCTCTCCGCGCGCGCCGAGCCCGCCAGCCAGGGCACGCCGTTCGCGAACGTGCTGATCACGGCGCGCCGCGCGCGCTGACGGCGGCGGCTACTTCACCGCCGCGCGGATCGACGCCTCGACCTGATCGGTGCCGACGTCCTCGGCCGCGGCCAGCTCCTGCACGAGCAGCGAGCGCGCGTTCTCGAGCAGCTTGCGCTCGCCGAAGCTGAGCTCCTTGGTGTGCTGCAAGCGCAGCAGGTCGCGCAGCACCTCGGCGGTCTCGAAGATCGTGCCGAGCTTCAGCTTCTCCTGCAGCTCGCGGAACTGGCGGCTCCAGGCGATGCCCGCGCGCGCCTTGGTGCGCTTGCGCTCCTTCAGGATCTTCCAGATGCGCTGCGCGTCGGTGCGCTCGATCGGCGGGCGCAGGCCGACCTCGGTGATGCGGTCGCGCGGGATCAGGATGCGCGACTCGTCGTCGAGCTTGCGCAGCACCAGGAACTCGAGCTTCTGGCCGCCGATCTCGCGGATCTGCAGCGCCTCGATGCGCGCCACGCCGTGGCCGGGGTAGACGGCGAGCTCGCCGACTTTCGCTTCCCACTTACGCACGGTCGTGGCCACGTCGCCCCCCGAAGCACACACCTACCGAGAACCCCGCGCACTCTACCACTTGCAGCCCGTCCGCCGGGCTTTCCCGCGCGCTTGCAACGAACTTGCGCCCGAGTTTACGCTGCTGACCGCGCGTTCAGCGCGCTGGACGGCGCTTTCAGGAACCACGCGGGGGACCAGTCGAGCATGGGGCGGACCAAGGAGGAAGTCCTCAAGGACTTCCGGACCGGCGAGATCGTGCAGGCGGCCCGCCGCGTGATCGGCGAGCTCGGCTTCGCCGACGCGTCGATGGAGCGGATCGCGCACGAGGCCGGCGTCGCGAAGGGCACGATCTACTTGTACTTCCGCAACAAGGAAGAGCTGCTCGCCCAGGTCGCCACGCACGGCTTCGCCCAGCTGATGGATCGCGCGCGCGCCGACACCGTGCGCGTGCGCGGCTCGGAGGCGAAGCTCGCCGCGCTGACCCGCGCGATCCTCGAGCACTCGAGCGAGAACGAGGAGATCTTCCGCGCGCTGCACGAGCACCGGCAGCTCCGGCCCGAGAACCCTCCCCTGCTCGCGGCCACGCTCGAGGAGAACCTCGAGCAGCTGGTGAGCTTCGTGGCCGGGATGATCGAGCGCGGCTCGAAGAGCGGCGAGCTGCGCGAGTGCAACGCGCGGCGCGCCGCGCGCTTTCTGGTCGAGTCCATGCGCGGCGCGATCCTCGAGCGCCTGCGCGAGCCCCCGAGTGCGAGCGTCCAGGCGGACGCCGCGGTGATCGTCGATTTCTTCCTGCACGGGATCGGCCCGACGGAGCCCAAATGATGCGCATGTGGATCGGTCTTCTCGCTCTCCTCACTCTCGCGCCGCTCGCGCGCGCGCAGGCGCCCGCGCCGTCGGAGGTGCTCGGCCAGGATCGGCTGATCACCTTGAGCGAGGCGGTGGCGCTGGCGCTCGAGAACAACCTCGGCCTGCAAGTCGAGCGGCTCGACCCGGCGATCGCGCGCGAGAACGTGCGCGAGGCCTGGGGCGTGTTCGAGCCGAACTTCGTCGCGGGCTACGACCGCCAGCACCTGGAGACGCCGGTCGCGAGCGCGGTGCAGACCTTCTTCGCGGGCCAGCTCACGGACAACACGACCGAGGACTACTTCGTCTACGACGCCGGCCTGCAAGGCATCCTGCCCTGGGGCTTCTCGTACCACTCCGGCTACCTGATGCAGCAGCTGCGCTCCGACTCGAGCTTCTACGCGCTCGACCCGCAGTACACCTCGACCTGGCGCACGGAGCTCGGCATCCCGCTGCTCCGCAACCTCTACTGGAGCGCGCCGGATCTGGTCGTCCGCAAGTCGGAGATCTTCCAGGGCATCAGCGACGAGAGCTTCCGCGCGCGGCTGAGCGACACGGTCGCCCAGGTCGAGGCCGGCTACTGGGAGCTGGCGGCCACGCGCGCTCTGGAGGGCGCGGCGGAGCAGAGCGTGAAGACCGCCCAGGACCTGCTCGACCAGACCAAGGTGCAGTACCAGGTGGGCGTGGTCTCGAAGGTGCGCGTGACCGAGGCCGAGGCGGGCCTCGCGCAGCGCGAGTTCGACCGGATCGTGCGCGCCAATGCGGCGGCGGCGGCGCAGGACCGCCTGCTGACGGCGATCCTCGAGCCCGGCATCTCCGACTACACCTCGACTCGGCTCCGCACCGAGGAGCCGACCTTCGTGCCATACGAAGTGGACGCCGAGACGGCGCTCGAGCGCGCTCGGGCCCAGCGGCCGGAGCTCGCGCGCGCCCAGCTCGAGGTCGAGAACGCGGGCTACGACCAGGACTACGCCTGGAACCAGAAGCTGCCCGAGCTGAACGTGGTGGCGAGCTACGCGAACTCCGGCATCTCCGGCGAGCAGAAGGTTCCGGCGGGGGCGCCCCGGGGCTTCACGTTCAATCCGGCCACGCCGGACGGCCTGCCTCCGGTCCCGGTTACCCAGCCGCAGCTCCCGTTCTCGACCAGCCGCTGGGGCGCGGACAACGACTTCATGAGCGGCGACGGTGAGCACTCCTGGGGCGTGCGCGCGGACTTCCTGGTGCCGATCGGCAACGACTCCGCCGACGCGCGCTACGTGAAGAGCAAGATCAACCTGCGCCGTGCCAAGACCCGCCTGCGCATCGAGGAGCAGAACGTGATCGTCGACGTGCGGAACTCCGTGCGCGATCTGCGCAGCGCGATCGACGGCGTGAAGGCGTCGCAGCGCGCGCGCATCGCCTCGGAGGAGACGCTGCGCGCCGAGCAGGAGCGCCTGCGGCTGGGCGACTCGACGCCGCATACGGTGCTCGAGTTCGACGAGGACCTGCGGCTGGCGGAGTCGAACGAGATCCGCGCGCTGCAGGTGTACCGCACTGCGATCGCGGCGCTCGAGCGCGCGCAGGGCACGCTGCTCGAGAAGCTCGGCATCGACGTCGCCGGCGAGCGCGAGAGCGGCGTCGACTACTGATCCCGAGGACGCTCGCGCGCGCGGTTGTCAGGTCCGCCCGCGGGGGGCTAACCTGCCCTCTCTCGCGAGCGGCGTTCGCGTGTGATGCGTCTCACGGACCGCGGCGCTCGACGCACCGCAAGGTTCAGGAGTGACCATGGCGTTGTGGAAGAACAGAGGCGACGGCGATGCGATCGAGCAGCGGCCCGAGCCGACGCGAGTGACGAGTTTCGCGCCGCCGGCGGCACCGATCGGTACCGTCGAGCGCCGCCAGTCGGGGGGAGTCGAGATGGCGAACATCGGCAAGTCGATCAGCATCAAGGGCGACGTCGTCGGCGACGAGGACACGATCCTGGAGGGCCGCGTCGAGGGCCGCGTCTCGCTGCGGAATTTTCACCTCACCATCGGCCCCAACGGCGACGTCCAGGGCGAGGTCTCCGCGAAGCAGGTCACGGTAGTCGGCAAGATTGCCGGCAACGTGATCGCGAGCGAGCGCATCGAGGTGCGCGAGACCGGCCGCATCCAGGGCGACCTGATCGCCCCGCGCCTGACCGTCGCCGAGGGCGCGGTGATCAACGGCTCGGTCACGATGAAGGAAGCGGGCTCACTCGGTCAGGCGCGCCCGGCCGAGAAGAAGCCCGAGCTCTCGAGCGCGCCGAGCGCGCCGCTGGTGCAGAAGGCCGGCTGAGCGCTCGCGCCCCCCGGGCCGCGCCGGGCGGGCGCCGTCCGCTCAGGTCGCCGCGCGCGCCTTGCGCTCCGCCGGCGCCGACACGCGCCCGTAGCGCCGCCCGAGCCACAGCAGGGTCGCGCTCGCGACGTACACGGTCGAGTAGACGCCCGACAGCATCCCGATCAGCAGCGCGAGCGCCATCCCGCGCAGCACGGGCCCGCCCAGGATCAGGATCGAGACGACCACGAGTAGCGTGAGCCCCGAGGTGAGGACCGTGCGCGAGAGCGTGGCGTTCAGCGCCTGGTTCACGACGTCGTCGAGCTCGGTCTCGCCCCGCGTCGCCACCGTCTCGCGGATGCGGTCGTAGATCACGATCGTGTCGTTGATCGAGTAGCCGATGATGACCAGCAGCGCGGCCAGCACGTTGAGGTCGAACTCCCACTGGAAGATCGAGAACATGCCGGCGGTGATCACCACGTCGTGCACCAGCGCGATCACGCCGCCGGGCGCGTACTTCCACTCGAACCGGTACCAGACGTAGAGCATGATCGCGAGCCAGGAGAGCGTGAGCGCGATCAGCGCCGAGCGGCGCAGCTCGGCGCCGACGCGCGGGCCGATCGACTCCGAGCTGCGCATCGTGACGTCGCCGCCGAGCTTCGCGCCGAGCTCCTTCACCAGGTCCACGGACAGGTTGCGGTTCTCTTCCTGGGACTTCGTCAGGCTGACGCGGAAGGTGCGGTCTTCGGGCGGGCCCACGCGCACCACCGAGGCGTCGGCGTACTCCGTGCCGGACAGCGCCGAGCGCACCTTCCCCTCGTCGATCGGGCCGAGCGCCTCGGGCGCCTGGAACTCGACCACCGTTCCGCCCGCGAAGTCGATGCCGAAGTTGAAGCCGCGCGTGACCATCGAGACCAGGCAGACCGCGCACAGGATCGCGGAGATCGTCACCATGATCCGGTTCTTGCCGACGAAGTCGATCCTCGTGGCAGTCTTGAAGAACTCCATCAGATCCTCAGCTTCTGCGGGTTGTCGCCGTACACCCACTCGATCAGCGCGCGCGTGACGACGAGCGCCGTGAACATGCTGGCGATGAGACCGATCGTGAGCGTGACGCCGAAGCCCTGCACCGGCCCGCGCCCGAACAGGATCAGGATCACGGCCGCGAACAGCGTGGTCAGGTTGGTGTCGAAGATGGTCCAGAACGAGCGCGCGTAGCCGGCCTGGACGGCGGTCCGCGCCGGCCTGCCCGCGCGCAGCTCTTCGCGGATGCGCTCGTAGATGATCACGTTGGCGTCGACGCTCATGCCGATGGTGAGGATCATGCCGGCGATGCCGGGCAGCGTGAGCGTCGCCTGCGACAGGCTCATGAGCGCGATGATGATCAGCAGGTTCAGCACCAGCGCCGCGTTCGCGAACCAGCCCGCCGTCGAGTAGTAGATGCCCATGAACACGAACACGAGCGCGATGCCGAGCAGCGACGCCTGCAGGCCCTGGCGGATCGAGTCGGCGCCGAGCGCGGGCCCGATCGCGCGCTCCTCCTCGATCACGAGCGGGATGGGCAGCGCGCCCGAGCGCAGCTGCACCGCCGTGTTCGCAGCCTCGTCGCGCGTGAAGTCGCCCGTGATCTGACCGTTGCGGCCGATTTTCGACTGGATCACGGGCGCGGTCACGACCTTGCCGTCGATGATCGCGGCGAGCCGGTCGCCGATGTGCTCGCCGGTGAAGTCGCGGAAGATCCGCGCGCCCTCGGAGTTCCACTGGAACTCGATCAGCGGCCGGTTGCGCCGGTCGAAGCCCAGGCGCGCGTCCTCGAGCATGTCGCCCGTCAGCGTCGCCTTCTTGGGCACGAGCAGCGCCTCGCTCTCCTTCCCGGTGGCGCTCTCCTGGATCACGATCACCTGGTCCTCGGGCACGCCACCGGGCAGCTTGGCCTCCAGCAGCTCCCTGCTCGGCGCGGCGTCGAGCACGGGTTTGAACTCGAGGAAGGTGGTCTTCTCGATCAGGCTGCGCGCCCCTGCCGCGTCGACCGCGCCGGGCAGCTGCACCAGGATCCGGTCCGAGCCCTGCGGCGCGATCACCGGCTCGCGCACGCCCAGGCCGTCGACGCGCTTGCGCAGCACCTCGACCGCCTGCCGCACGCCGCGATCGACGACCTCGCGCCGCCAGTTGTCGTCGAGCCGCAGCTCGATCACCACGTCGGTCTGCGAGACGTCCGCGATCTCGATCTCTTCCTCGACGAGCTTGCGCAAGCCGGGCAGATCGCCGCCCAGCGTGAGCACCTCGCCGCCCACCTCGGAGCGCGCGAGCAGGAGCTGCTTCTCCTCGGCGAGCTCGATGATGCTGCCCTTGATCCTCTCCAGCTCCTGGCGCACCGCCTCGCCGGTGTCGATGCGCAGCAGCCAGTAGATGCCGCCCTGCAGGTCGAGGCCGAGCTCCATCGCTTCGTCGGGAATCAAGGCGCTGTCGAGCCGCTGCTGCTCGGGCACGAAGCTCGGGACCGAGAGGTAGAGCGAGCACAGCGTCACGATCCCGATCAGGATCCAGCGCGCGCGCAGGCTCACGACTTCTCTCCCTCGGCCTTGCCCGGCGTGCGCGATGCGACCGCGGCGCGCGACAGCTTCACGCGCACGTTCGGCGCGATCTCGACCGTCAGCACGTCGTCGGCGAGCCCGACCACCTTTCCGTGCAGGCCGCCGGTGGTGACCACCGCGTCGCCCTTCTCGACCTGCGCGAGCATCGCCCGGTGCTCCTTCTCCTTGCGCTGCTGCGGCCGGATCAGGAGCGCCCACATCAGGAGCAGCATCGCGACCAGGAAGAAGATCGGGCTGCCGAGGATTCCGCCCACGCCTCCGTCGGCCTGCGCGCGCAGCGGTGGCGCCGGGACTTCGATCTCTGCTCGGGTGTTCAACGCGTCGCGCTCCAGTCGCCGGCCACCGGACCCGTCGCGTCGAGGCGCCGGAGCTTCGTGCCGGGGTAGTAATGTGCCAGAATCTGGCGATAGCTTCGGCCTTGGCGCGCGAGCTCGTGCGCGCCCCACTGGCACAGCCCGACGCCGTGGCCGGACCCGCTGCCGAGGAAGCGAACCCGGTCGCCGTCGCTGCGCGCCACGAACTTCGCGCTGCGCAGCGCGCGCCCGCCGAGCACCTCGCGCAGGTCGCGGCCCGCGAGCTCGAGCTCGCCGACGCGCACCCGCAGCACGCGGCCCGAAGGGCTGCGCTCGCTGACCGTCACGGCGTCGACGCGGCCCGGCGCGTAGCCGGCCTCGCGCAACGCGGCCGCCAGATCCGGGAGCGCGATCTCGTAGCTCCAGAAGTAGTCGGGCGCCGCGTCGTCGGGCGAGCTCACGCTGTGCAGGTAGGAGATGTCCTTGCCCCACACCTCGGCGGCCGAGGCGGTCGCGCCGCCCGACGAGGAGTGGAAGGCCGCGAGGATCGGCCGGCCCGCGAATACCAGCACCTGCCCGGCGGTCGCGCGCGCCGCGTTGCGCGCGCTCTCCGGCACGGCTCCGACCGCGTAGCGCTGCGAGATCACGGAGCCCTCGAGATCGAACGGCTCGTTCGCGCGGCGCGCGCGCTCGTGCAGCGCGTAGGAGCGCGCCACCACCGCCTGCGCGCGCAGCGCCTCCGCGGGCCAGCGCGCCGGCGTCTCGCTCGCCACGCTGCTCGCGACGTAGGCCTCGAGCGGCGCCACGTTCACGACGTCGAAGCCGCCCGCGCGCGGCATCAGCCGCAGCTTGCCGGGCAGCGTGCGGCCGTCGACCCGCAAACCGCTGCGCGCCGTGATCGCGACGGGCGCGCGGAAGCGGCGCGAGCCGATCGCGATCGCCCCCTCGCGCAGGTTCGCGCGCAGGCTGTCGCCGGAAACCGCGCGGCCATCGACCGCGAGCCCCTTTCCGGCCACGACCACCGAGGTCTTCGCGCTCGCGATCCGCACGCGCACGGAGGTCTCCGCAGCCGCGCCTGAGGCGGCGAGGATGAGCGCGACGGATACCGCGAGGACTCGCCGTCCGGCCAAGGGACTCCCCCACCGCATGCGGCGGCAGGTATCGCAAAAGCCGCGCGTTTGGTCAACGAAATCGCGAGGATCGCGGGCTTCCGGCCGATCGCGTCGAGCGGCTCGGATACCGGATCGTTTTCCCTACCACTTTGCGACCCGCAAGCGCGCCTGCAGGGGTACGATGGCCACAAGGAGGGAAGGACCCATGGTCAAGCAAGTCCTGGTCGCCATCGCCCTGCTCGGTCTAGCCTCGTCCGCGAGCGCGATGTCGACGACCTACAACGTCGTCCTGGGCCCCGAGGTCGTGGGAGCGACGGGCTCGGGCACCGGTACGATCGTCTACGACGACGAGCTGCACTCGCTCAGCATCGACACGAGCTGGTCGGGTTTGAGCGGCACGACGACCGTCGCGCACATCCACTGCTGCGTGGCGACGCCAGGCGCCGGCACGGTCGGCGTCGCGGTCACCCCGAACACGCTGCCCGGCTTCCCGACCGGCGTGACCTCGGGCTCGTACTCGATCGTGCTCGACCTGACGCTCGCGGCCACCTACACGAGCGCGTTCCTGACGGGAGCGGGCGGCACGCCGGCGCTGGCCGAGGCCGCTCTGTTCGCCGGCATGAACTCCGGCCTAGCCTACCTGAACATCCACTCGACCACGTTCCCGGGCGGCGAGATCCGCGACTTCCTCAGCGTCGTTCCCGAGCCGGGTGTCGGGCTGCTGGTGGTGGCCGCGTCGGCTCTGCTCCACCTGGCGCGGCGGCGCGAGGCCTAGCGGCGGCTCAGTAGCGGTAGTGGTCCGGCTTGTACGGACCGTCCGCCGGGATCCCCATGTACGCCGCCTGCTCCGGCGTGAGCTTGGTGAGCTTCACGCCGAGGTGGTCGAGGTGCAGCCGCGCGACCTCCTCGTCGAGGTGCTTCGGCAGGATGTAGACCTTCCGCTCGTACTTGCCGTTCGCAGTCCACAGCTCGAGCTGCGCGAGCACCTGGTTCGTGAACGAGGCGGACATGACGAAGCTCGGGTGGCCGGTCGCGCAGCCCAGGTTCAGGAGCCGGCCCTCGGCCAGGATCAGCACGCTGTGGCCGTCGGCGAACACGAACTCGTCGTACTGCGGCTTGATCGGGATGCGGCGCACGCCCTCGCCGGCCTTCAGCGCGGCCATGTCGATCTCGTTGTCGAAGTGGCCGATGTTGCCGACGATCGCCTTGTCCTTCATGCGCGCCATGTGGTCGACCGTGATGATCGAGACGCAGCCGGTCGCGGTGATGAAGATGTCGGCGGTCTCGACCACCTCGTCGAGCGTGGTGACCTGGAAGCCCTCCATCGCGGCCTGCAGCGCGCAGATCGGATCGACCTCGGTCACGATCACGCGGCAGCCCTGCCCGCGCAGCGCCTGGGCGCAGCCCTTGCCGACCTCGCCGTAGCCCATCACCACGGCGACCTTGCCGCCGAGCATGACGTCGGTCGCGCGCGCCAGGCCGTCGGGCAGCGAGTGCCGGCAGCCGTAGATGTTGTCGAACTTCGACTTGGTGACCGAGTCGTTGACGTTGATGGCGGGGAACAGGAGCGTCCCGTCCTTCTCCATCTGGTAGAGGCGGTGCACGCCGGTCGTGGTCTCCTCGGACACGCCGAGCACGTCCTTGGCCATCGCGGTGTACACGCCCTTGTGTGCGGCGAGTTCGGTCTTGAGCAGGCCCAGCACGACGCCCCACTCCTCGGAGTCGACGCCCTTCTTGTACTCGGGCACGCGGCCGGCCTTCTCGTACTCCACGCCCTTGTGGATCAGCATCGTGGCGTCGCCGCCGTCGTCGACGATCAGGTTCGGGCCCTTGCCGCCCGCGAAGCGCAACGCCTCGCGCGTGCACCACCAGTACTCCTCGAGCGTCTCGCCCTTCCAGGCGAACACGGCCACGCCGCGCGGGCTCTCGGCCGTGCCGTTCGGCCCGACCGCGACCGCGGCCGCCGCGTGGTCCTGGGTCGAGAAGATGTTGCAGCTCGCCCAGCGCACCTCGGCGCCGAGCGCGGTCAGCGTCTCGATCAGCACCGCGGTCTGCACGGTCATGTGCAGGCTGCCCATGATGCGCGCGCCCTTGAGCGGCTGGCTCGGCGCGTAGCGCGCGCGCAGCGTCATCAGGCCGGGCATCTCGTGCTCGGCCAGGCGGATCTCCTTGCGGCCCCACTCGGCCAGGCCGAGGTCGGCGACCTTGTAGCGTTCGCTCTCGTGCATCGGGGGTCCTTTCTTACAGTCGCGCCTCAGCGCGCGCGGATCTTGCAAAACGCGCCGCGGGGGCGCGGATTCCTACAGGCCGAGATCGCGGCGCAGATCGTCGGCTTTGCTGGTCTTCTCCCAGGTGAACGCGTCGCCGGTGCGGCCGAAGTGGCCGTGGAACGCGGTCTGGCGGTAGATCGGGCGCAGGAGATCGAGCGACTCGATGATCCCGCGCGGCGTCAGGTCGAAGCGCTTGCGCACGGCGCTCTCGATCTTCTCCTCGCCGACGCGGCCTGTGCCGAAGGTGTCGACGCGGATCGAGACGGGCTCGGCGACGCCGATCGCGTAGCTGACCTGCACCTCGATGCGCTCGGCCGCGCCGGCTGCGACCAGGTTCTTCGCCACCCAGCGGCAGGCGTAGGCGGCGGAGCGGTCGACCTTGCTCGGGTCCTTGCCCGAGAACGCGCCGCCGCCGTGGCGGCCCATGCCGCCGTAGGTGTCGACGATGATCTTGCGGCCGGTCACGCCCGCGTCGGCCTGCGGCCCGCCGACCACGAAGCGGCCGGTCGGGTTCACGAAGATGCGCGTGTTCGCGTCGAGCAGGTTCTTCGGGATCACCGGGCGGATGATCGAGTCGAGCACCTTCGACTTGAGCGCCTCCCAGGAGATGTTCTCGTCGTGCTGGGTGGAGAGCACGACCGCGTCGATGCGCTTGGGGCCGTCGGGGCCGTACTCGACGGTGACCTGCGACTTCGCGTCGGGGCGCAGGAACTCGAGCTCCCCCGACATGCGGCACTCGGCCTGCCGCGCGACCAGCTTGTGCGCCAGCATGATCGGGAGCGGCATCAGCTCCTCGGTCTCGGTGCAGGCGAAGCCGAACATCATTCCCTGGTCGCCGGCGCCCTGCTCCTTGAACAGGCCCTCGCCCTCGGTCACGCCCTGCGAGATGTCCGGCGACTGCTCCTCGAGCGCGACCAGGATCCCGCACGTGCCGCCGTCGAGGCCCGCGGCCGCGTCGTCGTAGCCGATCTCGAGCACGGCCTTGCGGATCACGTCGGGGATCTTCACGCGCGCCTGGCTCGTGATCTCGCCGGCCACGCACACGAAGCCGGTCTTGGTCAGGGTCTCGCACGCCACCCGGCTCTTCGGGTCCTGCTCGAGGTACGCGTCGAGGATCGCGTCCGAGACCTGATCGGCAACCTTGTCGGGATGGCCCATCGAGACCGATTCCGACGTGAACAACCTGCGCGCCATGGTGGGTTCCTTCCGCCCGGGGATTGACGGGGCGAGTACTGACGGGGGCGAATCCTAGCCCTGCAGGACGCTGCGCTCAAACGCCTGCGGGAAGCGCGCGCGCATGCGGTCCTCGACGCGCTCGCGGATCTCCTCGGCGCTGCCCAGGCGTAGCGCCTCGGCGAGCAGGTCGCGCGCCTCGGCCGCGGTCGAGTCGCGCAGGATGCGCTTGAGCAGCGGGATCGCGAACGGCGCCATCGAGAGCTCGCCGATGCCGAGCGCCAGCAGCACCCAGCAGTGCAGCGGATCCCCAGCCATTTCGCCGCACATGCCCACCACGATGCCGGCGCGGCGCGCGGCCTGGCCGATGCGCTGGATCATGCGCAGGTGCGCGGGGTGGAGCGGCTCGTACAGGTAGGCGACGTGCTCGTTCGAGCGGTCGACGGCCAGCGTGTACTGGACCAGGTCGTTGGTCCCGATCGAGAGGAAGTCGGCGAGCGGCGCGATCAGGTCCGCGATCATGGCCGCGGCGGGGGTCTCGATCATCACCCCGAGCGGCACCTCGTGGTCGAACGGCACGCCCTCGTCCGCGAGCTCGGCCTTGACCGCCTCGAGCGTCTGGCGCGCGAACTGGACCTCGGCCAGGTTCGAGACCATCGGCAGCAGGATCTTGAGCTTGCCCGCGGTGCTGGCGCGCAAGAGCGCCCGCAGTTGGGTCTTGAAGACGTCCGGCCGGTTGTTGGACATACGCACGCCGCGCAGCCCGAGCGCCGGGTTCGGCTCCTCGGACAGGTCCAGGCCGGTCGGCACCTTCTCGCCGCCGAGATCCAGGGTGCGCACGGTGGCCGAGTACGGCGCCACCGCCTCGATGATCTCGGCGTAGGCCGCGCGCTGCTCGTCCTCGCTCGGCAGATCGTGCCGGTTCAGGAACAGGAACTCGGTGCGGTACAGGCCGATGCCCTCGGCGCCGTAGCGCAGCGCCTCGCGCGCCTCGTCGATCTGGTCGACGTTCGCGAGCAGCCGCACCGCCACGCCGTCCTTGGTCTCGGCCGGCAGGTCGACGTAGCGCATCAGCTCGCGCGACACGACCAGGAGGTCGGCGATCTGCTTGCGGTACTCCGCGATCGTGGCCGCGTCGGGGTCGACCAGCACGCGGCCGGTGCGGCCGTCGAGCACGAGCGTCACGCCGTCCGCGAGCTCGCGCGAGAGCTCGCCGCCCACGCCGACCACCGCCGGGATGCCGAGGCTGCGCGCCATGATCGTGACGTGGGAGGTGCGCGAGCCGGTCTCGGTCACGAAGCCCGCCACACTGTCGCGTGTCACCTGGGCGACCTCGCCGGGCGAGACCTCCTCGGCCACCACGATCACGCCGCGCGGCGCGTTGCGCAGGCCCTCGGGCTCGCGGCCCATCAGCGCCTCGAGCACGCGCCGCACCACGAAGCCGATGTCGCTGGCGCGCTCGCGGATGTACGGGTCGTGCATCGACTCGAACACCTGCTCGAGCCGCCGCCACTGGCGCTCGATCGCCCACTCCGCGTTCAGCAGCTGCTCGCGGATCGCGGCCTCCGCGGGCTCGATCAGCGTCGGGTCCTCGAGGAACAGGAACTGCGCGTCGAAGATCGTGCCGACCAGGCCGGTGCCCTGCATGCCGCGGCGGATCTCCTCGAGCTTGGCGCGCGTCTCCGCGAACGCGACGCGCAGGCGCTCGATCTCGTGGTCCGCCTGGTCGGGGCGGATGCGCCGCTCGGGGATCACGATGCGCTCGCGGCGCAGCACGAACGCCGGACCGATCGCGATGCCCGGCGAGACGGGGATGCCGCGCCGCTCGTTGTCGGGGGCGGTCATGCGCCTTCTCCGAAGCGGTCCTCCACGAGCTTCGTCAGCGCGGCCACGGCCTCCTCGGCGTCGGGGCCCTCGGCGGCGATCTTGACCGTCGTGCCGAGCGATGCGGCCAGCGTGACCAGCGCGATGATCGACTTGCCGTTCGCGCGCGTGCCCTCGCGCTCGAGCGACACGTCGCTCTTGAAGCGCTCGGCGACCTTCACGAATGCCGCCGCGGCGCGCAGGTGGAGACCGAGCTTGTTCTGGATCACGCAGACCCGCTCGACGCGACTCACGTGGCGGTCTTCCCCGGCTCCCGGCTCGACAAGAGGTCGCTGGCGACGGAGATGTTGCGCCGGCCGTAGTCGCGCGCGACCTCGGCCAGCTCGTGGATGTCCGCGCCGCCCTTCGGGCGCGCGACCTTCACCAGCATGGGCAAGTTCACGCCCGTCACGACCTCGACCCGACCCTCGTCCAGGAACGAGAGCGACAGGTTCGAGGGCGTGCCGCCGAACATGTCCACCAGCACGAGCACGCCCTGGCCCTGGTCGACCTCGTGGATCGCCTTGTCGATCTGCGCGCGCATCTCCTCGGGCGCCGTGGTGGCCGGGTCGACCCCCATCGCGCGCACGTGCGGCACCTCGCCCACGATGTGACGCAGCGCGGCGACGAATTCGTCTGCGAGTCGGTAGTGCGAGACGACCAATACGCCGATCACGGCTCACTCCTTCGCGCCCGCGCCACGTCGCGGTGGGTCACGCGCACGTCAATCTTGCGCTCCCGCAGGTGCCGGTCCAGAGCGCAGGCCACGGCCACCGAGCGATGCTGCCCGCCGGTGCAGCCCAGCGCCACCGTCAGGTGCGCCTTGCCCTCGGCCTCGTAGCGCGGGATCAGGAAGTCGATGAACTCGCACAGCCGGGCCATGAACTCGACCGTGTGCGGTGAGTCGAGCACGAAGGCCGCGACGTCGGCGTCCAGGCCGGTGCGCGCGCGCAGCCCGGGCTCGAAGTTCGGGTTGGGCAGGAAGCGCACGTCGAACATCAGGTCCGCGTTCTCGGGCGCGCCGTGCCGGAAGCCGAACGAGACCAGCTCGATCTCCATCGCGGCCGCGCGCTCGGCGCCGGTGAAGTGGCGCGAGACGTGGCGCTTGAGCTCGTGCACGCTCATCTGGCCGGTGTCGATCACGAGGTCCGCGAGCCGCGCGATCGGCACCAGGAGCTCGCGCTCGCGCGAGATGTCCTCGTAGAGCGAGCCGCTGCCGCGGGTGGGGTGGACGCGGCGGGTCTCGGAGAAGCGCTGCGCGAGCACCTCGTCGCTCGCCTCCAGGTAGAGCAGCGTGGTCGGCAGGCCGCCGTCGCGCAGCCGCGCGAACACCTCGGGGAAGCGCGACAGGAACACGCGCTCGCGCACGTCGACCGCGACCGCGAGCCGGTCGCTGCCCTCGCGGAACAGCTCGACGAACGGCTCGAGCAGCACGACCGGCAGGTTGTCGACGCAGTAGAAGCCGAGGTCCTCGAGCGCCTTCATGGCCGTGGTGCGGCCCGCGCCCGAGAGCCCCGAGACGATCACCAGCCGCGGCCCGAGGCTCACGTGCCCTCCCCGCGCAGCAGCGCGAACACGCGCGCGTCGAGCTCCTCCGCGCCGCTCTTGCCGCGGCTGCGCAGCAGGTGGTTGCGCGCGCCGACCTCGACCAGCGAGGCGATGTTGCGCCCCGGCGCGACCGGCAGGTGCAGGACCTCGACGTCGAAGCCGGCCACGTCCTCGCTGTGCCGCTCCAGGCCGATGCGCTCGACCTCGCCCGCGCCCCACTCGTCGAGATGGATCACGAGCTCCACGCGCGTGCGCTCCGCCACCGACTCCGCGCCGAACAGGCTCGGCACGTGCACGATGCCGATGCCGCGCAGCTCGATGTAGTGGCGCACGAGCTCCGGGCTCGAGCCCGAAGGCGCGCCGTCGCGGTCGGTCGAGATCATCACCACGTCGTCCGCCACCAGGCGGTGCCCGCGCATCACGAGCTCGAGCGCGCACTCGCTCTTGCCGATGCCGCTGCGGCCGAGCAGGAGCACGCCGACCCCGGCCACCTCGACCAGGCTGCCGTGCACGCGAGCCGGCGCCGACACGGGCTTCGCCACGTCAGTGCCTCGACTCTTCCTCCTCGATCGCGCGGAACAGCTCGTCGGTCGTGCCGACCTCGCGCAGGCGGGCGCGGAAGGCGTCGATCCCGAGCAAGCGCGAGAGGCGCGCGAGCAGGAGCAGGTGCGCGCTGCCCTCGCGGCCGGGCGCGACGAGCAGGAAGAACAGGTGGGTGGGCTGTCCGTCGAGCGAGTCGAAGTCCACGCCGCCGCGCGACAGGCCGAAGACCGCGAGTACCCGGTCGAGCGACTCGATGCGCGCGTGCGGAATCGCGATGCCGTCGCCCATCGCGGTCGAGCCGAGCTTCTCGCGCTCGACCAGCATCGCGTACAGCTCGGCGCGGTCGAGCCGGGGGACCGCTCCGACCAGCGAGTCCGCCAGCTCGCGCAGCACCTCGGGCTTGGTCTTCCCGCGCAGGTCCACCTGGCAGGCGTCGCGCACGAGAATGTCGGTGAGCTTCATGGCCTTCGCGCCCTCCGCGAGCCGGCGAAATCTAGCCGATCTGGCGCCGCCGGGTGGAGGAAAGAATGCGCAGCGCCTCGCGGTACTTGGTGACCGTGCGGCGCGCGATCTCGATGCTCGAGTCCGACAGCATCTCGGCGATCTTCTGGTCCGAGAGCGGGTTCTTCGGGTCCTCGGCCTTGATGATCTGCATGATCTTCTCCTTCACCGACTCCGAGGCGATGCCTTCGCCGTCGCCCGTGCGGATGCTGGAGTTGAAGAAGAACTTGAGCTCGAACAGGCCGTGGGGGGTCTGCACGTACTTGGCCGTGGTCACGCGCGAGACGGTCGACTCGTGCATGCCGATGTCGTCCGCCACGTCGCGCAGGTTCAGCGGCCGCAGGTGCTCCGGGCCCTTGTCGAAGAACTGGCGCTGGAAGCGGATGATCGACTCCATCACCTTCACGATCGTGCGCTGGCGCTGGTGGATCGATTTGATCAGCCAGACCGCGGAGCGCAGCTTCTCGCGCACGTACTCGCGCGTCTCCTTGCCCTCGCCGTCCTTGCGCGCCAGGACGTCGCGATAGGCGGCCGAGACGCGCAGCTTCGGCATGCCGTCCTCGTTCAGCACCACGTGGTACTCGTCGCCGAGCTTGTGCACGTAGATGTCGGGCGTGATGTAGACCGGCTCCTCGCCCGCGTACTGGCGCCCGGGCCGCGGCTCGAAGCTCGCGATCAGCCGCGCCGCCTCGGCCACCTGCTCGACCGTCACGTTCTCGAGCCGGGCGATGCCGCGGAAGTCGTGCTTCTGCAGGCCGTCGATGTGCTGCGAGACCATGCGGATGGCGAGCCCGTCCTCGATCCGGGCGACGCGCATCTGGATCAGCAGGCACTCCTTGAGAGAGCGCGCCGCCACGCCGACCGGGTCGAGCTCCTGCACGCGCGCGAGCACGCGCTCCACCGCGTCGGCGTCGGCGTGCACCTCGGCCGCGATCGCTTCGACCTCTTCCTGCAGGTAGCCGTCCTCGTTCAGGTTCCAGACGATCTGCAGAGCGATCTCGCGCTCGATCTCGGTCATCTCGAGGAAGCCGAGCTGCCAGATCAGGTGGTCGGTGAGCGAGGTCGCGGGCGTCAGGTTCGCGTCCAGCGCGGGCCGGTCGTCGTCGCCGCGCGACAGGCTCGTCTGCGGCCGCGACTCCATGTAGTTCTCCCAGTCGAGGTCGCCGACGATGTCGTCCGTGGTGGGCAGCGCGGTCTCGGCTTCGGGTGCGGTCTCGGGCTTGGGCGTGTCGGGCAGCGCGAGCGCGGACTCCGTCTCGTCCTCGCCGACCTCGTGAACCGGGGCCTCCTCGTCCAGCGACTCCTCGAGCACGGGGTTCTCGACCAGCTCCGCCTGGATCGTGTTCACGAGCTCGAGCCGCGACAGCTGGAGCAGCTTGATCGCCTGCTGCAGCTGGGGCGTCATCACCAGGGACTGCGAGAGCCGGATCGATTGCTTGAGCTCGAGTGCCATCGCTACAACCTGAAGTTCTGCCCGAGGTAGATCTCGCGAACCGTCGGATCCTCGGTGATCTCTCCGGGCGCTCCCTCGCGGATGATGCGGCCGTCCTTGATGATGTAGGCGCGGTCGCAGATCGACAGCGCCTCGCGCACGTTGTGGTCGGTGATCACGATCCCGATCCCGCGCTCGCGAAGCTGCGCGATGATCTTCTGGATGTCGATGACGGCGATCGGGTCGATGCCCGAGAACGGCTCGTCGAGCAGCATGAAGCGCGGATCGAGCACGAGCGCGCGCGTGATCTCGACCCGGCGCCGTTCGCCGCCCGACAGCGTCGCGCCCTTCTGCTTGGCCTTGGCCAGCAGGTCGAGCTCGCCGAGCAGGTCGCGCGCGCGCTGCCTGCGCTCGCGTCGGGACAGGTCGAGCGTTTCCAGGATCGCCAGGACGTTCTCCTCCACCGTGAGCTTGCGAAAGATCGAGGGCTCCTGCGGCAGGTAGGTGATGCCCTTCCGCGCTCGCATGTACATCGGCAGATCGGTGATCTCTTCTTCGCCGAGGTAGACCCGGCCGGAGGTGGGGCGCACGCGCCCGACGATCATGTTGAAGGTGGTGGTCTTGCCCGCCCCGTTGGGGCCGAGCAGGCCGACCACCTCGCCCGGGCCCACGGCGATGCGCACGTCGCGCACGGCCTCGCGCGCGCCGAACTTCTTGCACAGGTCACGGGCGTGCAGCGTGGGACTCATTCGCCGCCCGCACCGGGCTCCGCCGGCTCCGCCGGCGCGGGCGCCGGCGTCGGCTTGCCCGGCCGCTCGCGCACGCGGATCAGCACGTCGCCCACCGCGCGCACCGTGCCCTTGCACAGGTCGAAGAAGATCGAGTTCGCCTCGACGTCGTCCTGGCCGCGGCGCAGCGAGGCGCGCTGGCCGGCGCTCTTGCACTCCGCCGTGCAGGCCACGTTGTCCACCCAGGCCTCGTTGCAGCGCGCCTGGTTCGCGCCCTGCGTCATCACCACCGAGCCGCGCGCGGTGATCCGGTCGGGCCGGCCTGAGGCGTTCTTCGGGTAGACCGCCTCGAGCCAGTCGGTCTCGAGCTTCATGTCGCCCTGCGTGGCGCGCACGTTCTTGCTGAAGACCACGCTCTCCTGGCCGGACTCGGTCTTGGTGCCCTCGGCCAGGTCGGCGGTGATCACGAGCTCGGCGTTGGGCGTGAAGCGCAGGCCCAGCCGGTCGACCGCTTCGCCCGTGGACTTCGGCTCCTCGGCGCGCGCCGGCAGCGCCAGCGCGAGCAGGAGAGCGAGGCCGGCGACGCGCCGCCTCACCGCGGCACGACCCTCGCTTCGACCTTGCCGACCAGGCGCAGGCGGCGCTCCTCGAGGCCGAGCGTCATGCCGTCGGCGCGCAGCTCCAGGTTGGTGCGTTCGAGCCGGACCGGCGACTTGCTGACCAGCTCGCGCGTCTTCGCCACGTAGGTGACCGAGTCGGTCGTGAAGCGCTCGCCGGCCTGCGCGGAGCCGACCACGCCGCCGGAGAGCACGAAGTCGTCCCGATCCAGTTCGAGCTCACCGGTCGGCGCCGCGACCTCGATCTGGCCGCGGCTGTCCTCGCTGAAGCGCAGCGTGACGCCGGCGAGGTCGGCGATTCGGCCGATCATGTCGATCGTGGCCGCGTCGGCAGTGACCTTGAGCTCGCGCTGCTCGCCGCGGTAGCCCTCGAAGATCACGCCCTGGAGCTCGGCGGGCGGGAGCCCCTTCGCGATCTCGCGGCGCGGCGCGAGCGCGTCGAGCTCGGAGCTGCAGGCCGCGGACACGCAGGCTGCGGCCAGCGCGGCGAGGCATCCAGCTCTTGCTCGTCTCGGGTACACAAGCAAGAAGCATACCGCGCGCAGCTCCACGCTGCCCCTCCGTGCGGCTGAAGTCGGGACCCCGGCGCTCAGTCCGGAAGCGGCCCGTTCAGCGGCCCGTCCTCGAAGTCGGCGTCGGGCGCGGGCTCCAGGACGGGCTCGGGCGCGACCCCGAGATCCGGCTGCGGCTCCGACTGCAGGGTCGGAGCGGCGTGGCGCACCTCGACGTCGTCCTCGAGCACGCTCTGTACACCGAAGAGTGTGTGGAACGGCTCGTGCTGCCCGATCCACCAGGCCGGGTGGAAGATCAGCTTGTCGAGGATCACGCCGAACGGGTGCGCGGCGTAGGCGGCCACGCGCAGCGGGTGTCCGGCGCGGCGCGGGTTGTAGCGCGTCGGGCCCGCGAGCGCGGGTAGAGCGACACCGACCAAGACCAGCGCGACGAGCAGGCCACGTGCGTTCATGCGCGAATCCTCCGCCTTCTCCGCCCTCATCGGCGCGCTCGCGCCCGGGCTTGGACAGGCTCGTCGGGCAGGATCCGCCGCTCGCGCGGCTTCGTCAACCGCGGCGCGGGCTTCGCTGCCCGAGTCGCGCGTGCGCGAGCGGCTGGGGTCAGGGCTCGAGCAGGCCCTCCTGCATCGTCGTCGCGAAGCGTTCGCCGCTGGCCGCGTACATCGCGCCGAGCGCGAGCCCGCGGTTCCCGTGCGCGGCCGGGCTGTGGCAGTCGTAGACGAACCAGCCGTCGAGCCGCGGCGCGCCGTGCAGCCAGACCGCGTGGTCGAGGCTCGCGGGCGGTCGCGCGCCCCACTCGAGCCCGTGCGGCCGTCCCGCGCAGCGCAGCAGCGCCCGGTCGCTCGCGTACACGACCAGCGCGGACGCGAGCAGCGGGTCGGCGGGGACCGCGCCGCGCGCGCGCATCCAGGTCGCGCGCGAGGGCGCCGACACCGCCCCAGGCGCGTCGCGCTCGGGCTCGACCACGCGCACGTCGAAGGCCTCGAAGCCCATGCGCGGGCGCGGGTTCTGGGTCAGCCGCGCGCGCACGGCCTCCCAGTCCTCGAGCCCGTCGGGCGGGGGCAGCGCGGGCGGCGGGTCCTGGTGCGCGAAGCCGCCGCGCGCGGAGGTGAAGCTCGCGACCAGCTCGAAGATCGGGCGGCCTGCCTGTCTTGCGGTCACGCGCCGGTTGGAGAAGCGGCGGCCGTCGCGCGTGCGCACGACCTCGAAGTCGATGCCCGCGTCGGCGCGCCCCGCGCGCAGG
>Ga0187893_10006355_pt1 | contig 20294 bp, 12 predicted proteins | sample MA1701074metaG_FD_139574 | JGI IMG/M metagenome (GOLD analysis project Ga0187893, IMG submission 139574) | White microbial mat communities from a basaltic lava cave in the Kipuka Kanohina Cave System on the Island of Hawaii, USA - MA170107-4 metaG ...
CCAAGACGTCGGCGAAGCCGTCGTTGTTGTAATCCCCGCACGCGAGGCACGCGCCCAGGTTGCTGTCGGCCGCCGCGCCGCTGATCTGCGGCAGGCCGGCCAGCGTCGTGTTCCCGTCGTCGAGGATGGTTCCCTGCGCGGACGGAATGGTAAAGATCCGCCCGGCCGAGGTCGCGATGACGTGGGTCCCGGCTGAGTTGGCCTCCGCCGAGACGATCACGCTGACCGTAGTGCCGCCGCGGAAGTTGCAGGTGTTGATGCGCCGGCCCAGGCCGAGAAAGGCGGCGTTGCCTTCCCACGTGCGGCTGACGATCCCGATGTTGCCGGTCAATGCGCCGCCGCCGAAGGCCACGTTTACCCGCCCGGCCTCCGCCGACATGCCGGTGCTGAAGCCCGGCGCGCCGTAGACCACGTCCAGCGGCCCGCTGCCGTCGATCTGGGCGACGCCCACCGCGGCCCCGTTCATGTCGGCGGCCACGGCCGCCGGCGTCGTCGGGATCAGGCGGAACGCCGCCCCGCCGCCGGCATCGACAATCGTGGTCACGCCGGCATACCGTGCGGCCGAGCCGACGATGCCGTACACGGCGCCGGACGCCGTGCCCGTGTCGCCGCCGTCGTTCGGCGCGCCGACGACCAGGTCGGCGATTCCGTCGCCGCTCCAGTCGCCACACGCCAGACTGTATCCGAAGAAGTTCTCATCGGTCGCGTCGTCGGACCGCGTGAAGGCGGCACTGGCGGCCAGTGCGCCGCCGCCAACCAAGGCCCCGGCCCCGCCGATGTTGTACGGGTTCTGGGCGAAGCCGTTGAAGCCGCCGTGGTAATAGATGAAGACGCGGCCTTCCGAGCCGGCCATCCCGGCGGCGTCAAACGTGCCGTCGCCGACGATCAGGTCCGGCCGGCCGTCGTTGTCAATATCGCAGCACAGCAGGGCCGTCACATTGGCGCCCGGATGGGTGAACGAATCCACCAATCCACCCGCAACGGTCAGCGTTCCGTCATTGTTGATGACGTTCGGCCGCGGCGAGTTGGTGTTCACCGTCGGGTCGGCCGTCACCCCGTGATAGATGCTGATGGCCGTGCCGGTGCCGGCGATGATCTCCTGCACGCCGTCGCCGTTGATGTCGCAGCAGATCACGGCGGTACCCGTATAGCCGGGTCCGCCGTCCGTCTCGCGTGCCCCGTGCACGTTGACGATGGGCGTGGCGGCCACGCTGGTGCTGTTCACCAGACCAAACGTGTTTACCGCGCTGGTACCGGCCATGGGAACACGGACGTCGATGGCCGACGGCAGCGCCGGCTGCACGTGCGCGGTCAGGCCGGTCGGCGTGGAGGCCACGCTCGCCAGTCCCGCCTGGAACGAGGCGTTCACCGTGTACGTGCCGCGGGTCGCGCCGCTGACGTTGGCGTTGAGCGCCTGCGTCGCCGGCGGGGTCATGGGGGCCAGGGCCACGGAATTGAGATTGGCCGCCGCCTGTGCGTCCGCGGCCCCGCTCGTATCCGTCAGGATGAACTGAAGCGTACCCGCCAAGGTCGTGAGGGCCGTGTACGGCACGGTGATCGAATTGGGCAGGATCGTCCGGTTGCTCAACTGGCCGTTCGCCAGCGCCAGCCCCGAGAGCGACCCTCCTAGCGGCACTCCACAGGGTGGTGCGGGGGGAATAGGGGGCATCCCTCCGGCCGGAATCGTAAAGGCCGGCTCGATGTTGATCGTCACATCATCGGACTGGCTGGTGCCGTTCGGGCTGGTCGCGGTGCAGCGGAAGGTGTACGCGCCCGGCGGCAGCGTGTTGCCCGTGGTGGTGTTGGTCAGGCCGGTCCCGATCAGCCGGATCGGCGTGTCGGACAATTTCGGCACGGCCGTGAATCCCGTCGCCGCTGCGGATGAGTTGGCGATGATCACGTCCGACGCGGTCACCCCCGCCGGCCCGCTCAGGAACTGCCAGGCGAAGGCGATCCCGCCCATCGGAAACGCCGGATCGGTTGCGACGGCGGCCAGCCCGCCACAGCCGACGGCCGGGGGGACCGGCGTCGGCCCAAACACCACGCCCGCGCCGAAACAGAAGAAACACGTCTGGTCCGCGCCCGCGTTCACCACCAGCGTTCCCGGTGGCGGCGGCGGCGGCGGCGGGGCGGGGGTCGGACTGATCGTTACGTTCACCATCGCGCTGGCCGTCTTGGGCGGGAACAGCGGAAGGTTCGATGAATCCGATGCCGTCACGCTGAAGGTGTAGGTGCCGGGATTGGAGCAGGTCACGTTGACCGGGTTGCTCGTGCTGCCGTTGACGAAGTTCACCGTTCCGGGGCCGGAGCCGGTCCAGTTGAACGACAACGCGCCGAACCCGCCGGTCACGGCCGCCGAAAGCGTAAACGTATCGCCCGCGTTGATCGTCCCGCTCGGGGCCGTGATGCTCACGCCCAACGGGCAGAAAGCGGGGCCCAGCGGGATGAACCCGCAGAACGGCGCGAAGATGCCGCCCAGGCCCGGACAGCCCGTCTGCGTCACCAGCAGGGACAGCGCCAGCACGGACAGGGCGCCTTTGCCCAGAGCCCGGCGGATGCGCGACGATGTGATGGTTCGAGACATTCTGAAGACCTCCAAAAAAGTTCCTTGCGTTGCTTGCGAGATTTCGTTCTCGTTTCCGAATTCCACCCCGCGCCTGCGCTCGGGGTCCGAATCTATCAGCCCCGCGCCTGCGCTCGGGGTTTAGTGACTCCACGTGCGGGCTGTCGGGACTCTACGCTCCGTGAACCCTTGTCCTTGGGCCTCGTATCGGGAAACCCGCCGGCACAGAGCCACGGCTGCCGACAGGCATAATCCAAAAGAATCAGTCCGATCGCTCCGTCCGGCCGATCCGCGCCCCGGGACCGAGTCGGCGGTCAGACCGACTGACGGGGAGTATCGTCAATACCCTCTGCGAGTGGTTAGGAATTGTGATGTTCCCGTCAATCCGGTCCCGCGCCATAGACCTTGATTCGAACTCGTTTCCGGGCCTTCGCCGAAACCTCCCCGTCGCCGCGTAAGCGCCAACCGCAACGACGAAACGCTCCGAGCCCGGAGACTTACGAGGTGCAGCGGATACTAAAAGGGCGAGACCGCGATTGTCAATGGGCAACCCGCAAAAAACATGCCTCGCGCGGACCATGCGCAACTCGCGTGATCACAATAGGTTACAACTGCTGTTTGACCCGTCGCCTGTTTGACACCGCGGTAACGAACAGATTTTGCCTCTGGTTTTGGTCGTCGTACTGGCGTTCTTGCGGGCCTGCGGCGAACGAAATCGCATCTCCAGGAACTCCGCCGCCCTCGACACGGCGGGGGCTGATCGTTCGTACTGGCCGTCGGCCGTCCTGCCGGCAGTTCCCCGACCCCAGGGTGCGCACGGTGCGGCCCGAATCGGGGCTGGAATCCTTCCGTCAATCCGTCGTCTCGTCCGCGACGAAGGCCGTCGTGCCTGATTCGATGCCGCCCGGATACACCCACGACGCTCCAAAGTACACCAGCACGCGCCGCGCCGTCGCGTCGATCACCATTCCGGACGACCCAGCGCGCCCCTCCCACTCGATGATCTCGCCCGCCGCAACGGGGTCGGCGTGCGTCGCCTCCAGCACCCCCACGCGCCCGCCCGCCGTCACGTGCGACAACCGCCCCGCCGCGCGGCGCGGTAACGGCGGCGGCCGGACTCGGACCTCGCAGAACGGCTCAAGCCGCGCCGCCGCGGCCTGAGCCGGCCCGCGCTGCGGCGCCTCGTCTGGTCCCGGGTTCGACTCGATCGTGGCCCCGCAGAAGTCGACCTTCACCGTGTTGACCCGCAACACCGCCGCCAGCAGACCGCCCGGGTACGACAGGAGCCGCTGTCCGACCGCCAGTCCATCCACCTCGCCGCCATTGACGAGAAAGTAGCCGTCCTCGGCCCGGAACACCCGAAGAGCCGCCGTCCCGCGAGCCACGTCGCGCGGGTCGCGGCGGCGGACCGCGTCTCCGACGCGCACCGGCCTGCGCCCCAGCGCGACCGTCGCTAGACCGACCGCAAACGGCCCGCGATATTCTCGTAATTCGATCAGGCCGACGTACGCCCCGTCCTCTTCGACCTCGAACCGGTCGCCCGCCGCCGCGCCGTCGCGCGGATCGAGGGGGAACCAGACCTCCTGCTCCTCGCCGTGCGGGTCGACGCGGAGCACGAGTGACTTCAACCGGCCCGCTCGCAGCGCCGCGGGGGCGTGTGCGAGCCGCACCGCGTCGCCGGTCGCGATCGCTGCGTTCCCGACCAGCCGGGTCACGCCGGCCGCGGCCCCGCGGCGAGGGTCGATCCGCTCCACCTCGACCTGGGCGATCGGAAGCCCGCCGCGCAGCGCCCAAAGCCGGTCGCCCGGCAGAAACCCGTCGTTCGGCCGCGCGTCGATGCGGCACGTCCCGCCGTCCGACGCGACCTCGCTTACGACGCTCCAGAGTGTGCCGTCCGCCGACAGTCTCTCGCGCAGCCGCGCACTCGCGTCGCGCGGAACGACGACCGCCTCCAGACCCGCGGCGCGCCACGGCGCGTCGCCCGTGGCGACCGGCGCGGCGGCCATCCAGTCCACCTTTGCGGCCGGCCGCGCTCCCGGCCGTGCCGTCAGCGTCCCGACGGCGATCGGAGCGGCTTGCGCGACGATCACGACCGTGTCGCCGCTCCGGACGCGATCGGAATCGCGCGCATCGAACGTGATCGTCCCCTCGGGCGCAACCCCCGCGACGCGCAGGCGCGCCAGCGCCATGCCGCTCTTGTCCGGTCCGAGCCGCGGGCGCCAGCCCGCGGTCGTCTTGTCCGGTCCGAGCCGCGGGCGCCAGCCCGCGGTCGTCTTGCCCGGTCCGAGCCGCGGGCGCCAGCCCGCGGTACGTCGCGCGGGCGTCACCGGGCTGGCGCCCGGTGCTCGGACAACTGCCCCGAGGCGCGCCGTCTCGTCCGCCCGAGCCGCGGGCGCCAGCCCGCGGTCGTCTTGTCCGGTCCGAGCCGCGGGCGCCGGCCCGCGGTCGTCTTGTCCGGTCCGAGCCGCGGGCGCCAGCCCGCGGTCGTCCTGTCCGGTCCGAGCCGCGGGCGCCAGCCCGCGGTCGTCTTGCCCGGTCCGAGCCGCGGGCGCAGCGCGCCGCGTCGTCGCAGGGTCCGTCCCGCCGACGGCCGACCCGGCCAGCGCCAGCATGCCACCGATGATCGGCGACGCCCACCGCCGCGCGCAGGCCGTCCATCCTTTCACGGCCGCGGCTCCGCGTGCGGCACGAGCCGCGCCGCGCGGCGCCCCACCCGCGCCACGGCCACCTCCGCCACTGATTCCACTGTCAGTCGCTCCATGCACGCGTGCTCGTAGGGACACTGCGCACGCCGCCGCAGGTAACAGGGCGAACAATCCAGGTCCACCCGCAATACGTCCGCGTCGCGTCCGTAAGGCCCGGTCCGACGCGGATTCGTCGGCCCGAACAGCGCCACCAGCGGCCGACCGAACGCCGCCGCCAGATGCATCGGCGTCGAGTCGCCGCTGACGACCACCCGTGCCCCGGCCACGACGGCCGCCAGCGTCCGCAGCGTCGTGCGGCCGCACAGATTCACCGCCGCTCCGTCCGATGCGGCCTCGGCGGCCCGTCCGGCCGCCTCGTCCGCCCTTCCGCCCACCAGCACCGACGACAGACCCGCGCGCTCCCGGATCAGCCGCGCCAGCCGCCCGTAGCGTTCCGCCGGCCAGCACTTCGTCTCCCAGCGCGTCGCGGGCGCGAGCACCGCGCAGCCGTCGGCGGCCCGGGCGCCGGCCCCTTCGAGCAGCGCCGCGGCGGCGGCACGATCGGCCTCGCGCAGCGTCAGGCAGACGTCCGTCGACGAATCGTCGCAGCCCAGCGCGACGGCGACGAGGCGGTTACGGTCGGCGGCGTGCATCTCCGCGTCGCCTCCCCGGACGCGATGCGTGTAGAACAGCGGTGCGAACTCCCGCGCCTCGGCGAAGCCGACGCGCGTCGGCGCGCCGCTCGCCCGGGCCAGGAACGCGCTGCGAAACAGCCCTTGCAGGTCGATCGCCAGGTCGTATCGCCTCGAACGCATCGCTCCCACGAACGCGAGGAAATCCCGCGTCACCGCCGCGCTGCGGCCCAGCCGCGCGAAACGATGCCGCTCGAACGGGATCACCTCGTTCAATTCCGGCTCCGCCGACAGCAGATCCGCAAACGAAGCGGCCACCAGCCACGCGATGTGCGCCGATGGAAACCGCCCCCGAACCGCCCGCAGCACCGGCAGCGCGTGCAGGATGTCCCCGGCCGAACTCGGCTTGATGATCAGAATGCGCTCAAAACTTCGCTCGGCTAGGTCGCTCATCGCGGCGGTCCGTCCGGTCCGGCGGAGGGCGGCTCCAGGGCCAGCGTCCGCGGAATCCCCGCGCCGTCGCGCATCGTGCCAAGATGCCGCCAGCCCTCCGCCGCGAAGACGGCCGCTGCCCGCTGTTCCTGCCCCGCCGCGATCTCGATGAACGCCCGCCCCTCCGCCGCCAGCAGCCCGCGGCCCCGCGCGGCGATCCGGCGGATCAGGTCCAGGCCGTCCGCCCCGCCCGCCAGCGCCGTACGCGGTTCATAATCTCTCACGCATGCCGGCAGCGACGCCATCTCCGCCTCGGCGATGTACGGCGGATTCGACACGAGCACGTCGAAGCCCCCCGCCGGACGCGGCGCGCCCTCCGGCCCGTCCGCCTCCAGCAGCGTCACCCGCTCGGTCAGTCCGTGCCGCGCCACATTGCGCCGCGCCACGGCCAGCGCTTCGCCCGACGAATCCGTCGCCAGAACCCTTGCAGCCTGCAACAGCCGCGCGATCGCCACCGCCACGCACCCGCTGCCCGTGCCCAGGTCGAGGATCTCGTACGGCCTTTGCTCCCGCCCGCGACAGAACGTCACCGTCTGTTCGACAAGGACCTCCGTCTCCGGCCGCGGAATCAGCACCGCCGGCGTGACCTCAAACTCCAGCCCGTGAAACTCCCGCATCCCCGTCAGGTACGCGATCGGCGCGTGCTCGGCCGCGCGGCGCACCAGCGCCCGGAAACGATCGACCTGTTCCGCCGCGGGAACCGACTCGAACCGCGCATAGAGGTCGATCTTCCGGCACCCCAGCGCCGACGCCAGCAGCAATTCCGCCGACAGCCGCGGGTCGGCGACCTGCCGCGAACGCAGGTGCTCCCGCGTCCAGTCCAACAGGCGGCCGATCGTCCAGGGCTGCGCCGCCGTCGCGCTCATGCAACCTCCGTCTTGGCCCGGTACGGCTAGGATTCTCCCGGTACCGCAGAGAATCTCGTTGCGCCGGTACGGCAAAGATTCTCTTTGCCCCCCGCCGCCTCACGGCCGCGCCAGCCAGTCCATCACCCGCCGCACGTCCGGCCCCGACCCGATGTAGAGTGGCGTCCGCTCATGCAAGTCGGTGGGCTGCTTGTCGAGAATCCGTTCCTTGCCGTCGCTCGCCTGACCCCCCGCCTGCTCGATGATGAACGCCATCGGGTTCGCCTCGTACAGCAGCCGTAACTTGCCCTTCGGGGCCTTCGCCGTCGACGGATACATGAAAATCCCGCCCTTGATCAGCGTCCGATGAACGTCCGCCACCATCGAGCCGACGTAGCGCGACGTGTACGGCCCGGCCTCCTTCGATTTCGCCCACGTCAGGAACCGGCGGATGCCCTCGGGGAACGAATCGGCGTTCGCCTCGTTGACGCTGTAGGTCTTTCCGCCCTCCGGCAGGCGCACGTGCTCGTTGGCCAGCATGAAGTTGCCCGTCGAAGGATCGAGCGTGAACAGGTGGACCCCCGCGCCGGTCGTATAGACCATCACCGTGCTCGACCCGTAGACCACGTACCCGGCCGCCAGTTGCCGCGCGCCCGGCTGAAGCACGTCGCGCAGCCCCCCGTCCGGGACCGGGCCGGTCGTCACCCGCTCGTAAATCGAAAAAATCGTCCCCACCGACACGTTGACGTCGATGTTGCCCGACCCGTCCAGCGGATCGACCAGCACCACGTATTTCCCCTCGCCGGAGCGAGGGTTCAGCACGGTCGGACTCGGCTTTTCCTCCGATCCCAGGACCGCCACGTTTCCCCGGAACGACAGGCAGTGCTCCACGATCCGATCGGCATACACGTCCAGTTTCTGCTGCCGCTCGCCGTGGACGTTTTCCCCCTCCGCCTCGCCCAGGATGTTGATCAACCCCGCCCGGCGGACCTTGGCCTGGATCAGCGACGCCGCCAGCGTGATCCCCGATAGCAGCCAACTGAACTCGCCCGACGCCGTCGGGTGTTTGCGCTGCTGCTCGATGATGTGCTGCTGGACGGTGATCGGCCGCTCAATGTCGGTCTGGCCCACGACCCTTCTCCCTTGCGCGGCCGCGCCGCGCCTGACGGGGGCAACCCACCATCCTAACCCCCCAGCCCAAGCCCGTGAAGCGGCCCCCAAGCCCCACGGCGGCCCGATTGCGCCCGAGCGCGCATCCCGTACTTGACTTGAGCCGACAGTTTTCGGTATTCTGGTGTTCGTCGGCCCGGCTCCGTATGCTCCCTTCCGCGCCCCGGCTGACAAGGGACCGATCGTGTCGCGTCCGCCCCGATTGACGATCCCCGCCCTGCTCTTTGGCCTTTCCCTGATGATGTCGCGTCCTGCCTTCGCCATCCTCCGGGGCGACGTCAACTGTGACGGCGCAATAAACGGCCGGGACATCCAGGCCTGGACCGACGCGCTGCTCGACCCCGCCAAATACGCCGCTCGCTACCCCAACTGCTCGCGCTGCGCCGCCGACTTCAACAACGACGGCTTAGTTGACGATAACGACAAACTCCTGTTCATCGCCTGCTTGCTCAACCCCATTATCTGTTTAGTGCACCCTCCCTGCTTCTGTCCCTTGCCGCTCGTGCCGGGCGCCGCCGCGCCCGCACCGGGCGCCGATGATCCGGCCTTCGCGGTCGGCAGTCTCGCGGATTTCAACGACCGGAACGTCATCCGCGACGGCGGCACATTTCCCGGCATACCGGCGGACGTGCTTGAACAGGACGGGCAACAGTCATCGTTCGGTTTCCCGTTCGGCGGTCAGGACGCGATCAACGGATACGACATGAGCGGCCGGATCCGGTATCCGGCCGGCGGCGGCGGCGGTCTCAACGCCCCGGTTGCGGCGGGCGGGCCGTTCCCGCTGGTCGTCATCGCGCACGGCAACCATACGCCCTTTGCCAACGCCCAGGGCGGCGACCCGCCCGACGAAAACTACCGCGGCTACACCTATCTCCAGGATCGTCTGGCCACCCACGGATTCATCTCCGTCAGCATCGATCTGGATGATTTCTTCGCCCTCTTCCCGGGCATCCTGGCCCGGGCCTGGCTCGTGCAGTGCGCCATCGAGTACATGGATCGGCTCAACACGGCCGCCGGGACGCTCCAGGGGGCCATCGCCATCAATCAGGCCAGCCCGGCCAATGACCGCATCGCCCTCATCGGTCATTCCCGCGGCGGCGAGGCGGTCGTCCAGGCCGTCCGATTGAACGGAACGCTGACCGGCGTCGGCCCCGGCAACACCACCGGCGCGTTCAATATTCGCGCCGTGTTCAGTCTGGCGGCCACGCGCTTCTTCGACGGGACGGCCAACTGGGACATCATCATCGCCCCCGTGGGCGACCCGCGCCAGGCGGTCGTGTCCGCCAGCGTGCTGACCGGCGCGATTCCGTTCCTGGGAATGTGGGGCGACGCCGACGGCGATGTCAGCGGACCCGATTCATTCACACAGCCGGCGAGTGCCGGAGGAACGGCGCAGCGGACGACCTCCAATCACGTCGAGGGGATTTACGACGGCAGCACCCCCGGCCCCAAGCAGTTCGCCTGGATCGAGGGCGCCAACCACAACTTCTGGAACACCAGTTGGCCCGGCGACGACGGATCGGTGGCCGCAATGAGCGTGGTTACCACGCGGATCACCGCCGCACAGCAACGCGACCTGTTTTCCGCCTACTCAGTCGCCTTTCTCCGCGGCTACGTCCGCGCCCAGGCGGCCGCCAACGACCAGGCGGCCTATCGAAACTACTTCCGCTTCCAGCCCAATCAACTGTCGCCCGGCGGGGTCGCCGCCGCCCGCGCCCACCTGCAATACCAGGAAGTGGCCGCCAACCGCCGCACCGTCGACGACTTCCAGGCGAACTGCGCCCTGGCCACCACGTCCACCGGACAGGCCGGCGTTGCCACCGCCACCCTGGTTGGGCCGGCGGAGGGCGAACTGATCGGCGCATTTGACCACCCGCCCACCACGCCGGCCGGATGTCCGGCGGCCCTGGACTCACAATCCTGGTACCACAATACGCGCGGCCTCCTGGCCGAATGGAACGCCGCTGCCGATATCTACGACTCCGTCACCCTTGCCGGCATGCGCGACGTCTCGGGCTTCAAGACCCTCAGTTTCCGAATCGCTCAGGATCGCCGCGGCGCAGGCGCCGGCGGGGCGCTCGTGCTCGACGTGCAACTCGTCGACGGGGCCGGCGCGGCCGTCACCGCCAAGGTCCGCACCAACGCCATCACCACCATTCCCGCGCCCCAGTCGCGGGTCGACGGCTTCTGTTCCAACAACGGCGTGCCCTGCCGCGTCAACGCCAACTGCGGCGCCGGGAACACGTGCGACGACGTCGGTCTGCTCACCAAATCGATGCTCAAGACCATTCGCATCCCCCTCTGCAAGTTTAAGGAAGACAGGCCCGCGCTTGACCTGACGAACATCGTGCGGGTGCAGTTTACGAATTTTGACCGCGCCGCCGGCCGGTTCGGAATCGACGACATCGAGTTCTCGCAATGACGGGCGGTGAGGGTGCATCCATGAAGCAATCGGCCATGCGTTGCATTCCGCACGGGGTGCTTGCCCTGGCATTCGCCATGCTTTCGCCGACCCTGCGCGCCGCAGGCGAGCCGCCGGTGGCCGTCCAGCGCATCCGTGCTCTTGAGCCCGCCGATTCGCCCTTCGGGCGGTATCGCCTGGTCTTCACCGTCGCCGCGCCGCTTCCGCCCGCGCGCGGCGCGGTCGGCGCGCCCACCTTCTGGCTCGACAGGCAACTCGTCACCCTCCCCGAACCGCCCCGCGACCAGACCGTCCTCTTCGGCTACGTCGACGCCGTGCCGCAGGGAACCGCCAACCTCACGGTCACCATCCCCGGCCGGCCCGCGCCGGAGGCGCCCGCGCCCGGCATCTTCGTCGACGCCCGCAAACTCCTTGCAGGGGCCAGGCCCGCGGCGGGTCAGTACGAAGCGCCGCACATCCGCCGGTCGAAGGACGTCGACGACCTGCTCGCCGCGCTCGACGAGGCCGATGCCGTCCTTCCCGCCCGTTTGGTCCGCCGCGAAGCCCATTCGACGGCTTCGGGCGTCTTTACGCTGTTTTTCGACCCGCAGCGCCCGCTCAAGGGCGATCCGATGCTGCCGGCGTCGGAGCCGGTCCGCTTCGACGTGGCGGACCCCCGTCATGACCTGGAACTCGGTGCGCGGTACCTCCTCTTCGCCGCGGTGGAGCCCGCCGACCGGCACCTTTCCAATCGTCCCCCGCGGACCGTCCGCATCTGGTGGCCCGACGACGATTTCGTGCTCGATTTCGTTCAGCAGTGGATCGCGTTCGGAGACCTCTCGGCCGCCGACGAACCCGCCCGCCGCAAGGCCGCCGCCTTCCTCGCCGCCGGACTGACCAGCCCCGCCGCCGAGGTCCGCCGTTCCGCCGCCGCCCAGTTGCAGCGCGCCCCGGACCTGCGGGCATTGCTCGCCCCCGAGACGATCCGCTCCGTCCGGCGGCGCGCCGCCGACGACCCGTCAGCCCCCGCGCGCCGCGCCGTCCAGGACCTCCTCCGCGCAATCGACGCCGACTGATGCGGGTCTTCGTCGCGCAGCGCTGCGTGCTATACTTGCGGTATGACCATCGACACCTTGCAGAGCCGCCTGATCCGCCGGCCGTTTGAGCCGTTTCGCGTCGTCACGTCCAATGGAGCGCGTTACGACGTTCGTCTTCCGGAAAACGCCTTTCTCTGCCAGAGCGGCCTGATCGTCGCGCACGGCACGACGAATGGAAACGTACCGGAAAGTTACGCCGACATTGCCTTCCTGCACATTACGGCCGTTGAGAATCTCCCCGCCGGCCGCTCGCCGCCATTCTCCCGACGCCGGCCCGGACGCCGCTGATACGTCGGTGGCATTTCCCGCCGAAGACGGGTTGCCCATGTCCGCAGACGCCGACGCCCTCCGCTACTCCGTCAGCCGGCCCTTCGTGCTGCGCATCTCGGTCGCCCGCGAACACCTCGACGCCCAGGGCCATGCCTCCAACGTCGTCTTCCTGGACTGGATGAACCGCGCCGCCATCGAACACTCTGCCGCCCTGGGTTTCGACGCCGCCTACCGCCGCCTCGGCGCGATGTTCGTCGTTCGCCGTCACGAGATCGACTACGACCGCCCCGCCCGCCTCGGCGACGCCCTGCTCTGCGCGACCTGGATCAGCCGCGTCGGCCGCGCCACCGCCGAGCGACGGCACGAGATCATCCGCGCCGCCGACGGCGCGCGGCTGGCCCGCGGGCGGAACGTCTGGGCCTACGTCTCGGCCGCCACTGGTCGCCCGCACCGCATCCCGCCGCCGATCGTCGCCGCCTTTGACCCGCGGCACTTTGTCTGAGCGCAAGCCGCCGCACGCCTGGGGATCAAGCGCTTCAAGTTACAGAACTATCTGAAAACGCTCGGCATCTCTCGGCCCGAGGAGCGCTCCCCCGGTGGCAGTTGCGTCACCAGGACGCCATCTGGCACGTCCCATTCCGCTTGTTGCCGCCTCTGCCCCCCCGGACGAAGCTATCATTTCGTCGCGAATTCCATCAAGCGCGTGCACTCAATCAACCGGCCGATCGTTCTGAGTGTGAAGACCTTGCCTCGCGTGGCCAACAAGAGCTTCTTCATGTCCTCTCGCCGTATGCCGAACCCCCGGCCACCAATACAGGCAACTACGTCGAAGCGGCGCGATCCTTCGGACTGTCCATCCGTACTCAGGTGGGCAAGGTGTTGTACGCGCGTTACTTTGTCCCGCGCCGTGCCATCATCCTCGGCGATTTTCGCCTCTATCACCACTTGGGGATTGAATTCATCCGGGATGATGAAGTCGGGGGCTTGATCGAAGCCACGAATCTTTTCGGCGCGCTTGGTTTTTCGATAGCCTATGCCCGCAGCAGTCAATTGCTCCTCGATTCGCACCTCCAAGCTATCGCCGACCAATTCAGAGACGGAGTCCTTGTGCCCGGCGAATGGTCTGCCCAGGAAGCGTTCGTAGAGAAGCATGGGATAAGGCACGCCGAGCTGTGCGGTGGACCGGAGGTCAGCGAGTCCGCCACGCGTATCCGCCTTCTGAAGGCGGTGGATCTTCCCGGCTGGGGTCGTGGGCGCACCTTCCCTTAGCAAAGTGCAAGCGGCATCAATAAGGGCTCTCAGGCGTTGCTGTGTGGCTTCCCCCGGGCTGAGCGGCTTCAAGGGCGAGACGCGGACGGCGCGGTCGAGGCTTCGAGCCGCTCCCTGGGTCACCTCGACGCCGGTTCGTTGCGAGGCTACGTATGCCCATTCCGGTGGGGTAAACCCGAGCATCGTCCGCAGCACGATGATTGCGATCGGAGTCTGCCGGACTGCATCAAGAACAGCCGGTGGATCCAAGTTTGCAAACCCTGAAGTAGCACGTCTGAGGGACTCATAGCCGGTTTCGAACACGGCGTAGTCGACGAAGCCTTCTCCCTTGGGCAGGATGAGGAACTCGGACTCGAGCGACGCACAAACGGTCGTGACGAATTCCTCCAAGCGAGATTGAACGGCGTCGAATCCGAATTCAAAGGGAAACTCTGGCATGTTGGGCTCGGGGTCCCGATTCTGGCGGTCATACCTTTCGGAAGATTAGGATGTATTCTTCTCGCATTGTGTTCCGAATGCCCTCGATCTCGCGCGTGATGACCTTATGGAGCGGCATGGCGTGCTTGTCCGCGAATTCCATCATCGTTTGCTCCAAGCGGATACCGCCGGTCTGGTTGGTGTTCGAGCCGATGACGATCACGCAGCAAGCACCTCGTGTCATGACACGCGCGCATTCGCCAATGATGCAATTCATGTCGCGGAAATAGTGATCGACCCGGTTCCTGACCCGTTCTGATATGGTCCGCCCCTCGCCGCCGATAAGGCCCACCATGCGCGCTGCCAGCGCCTTGGGGTCGAGTCCTAGGTAGCGGATCTGGAGATCATCGTTGGCCACATAGTCGATCGCAAAGGAGTAGGGAGGCGAGAAAATGACACCCCGAACCGAGTCGTCTGGCAGGTCCAGCTTGCGGGCATCGCCACAAATGACCTTGCTTTTGCCCAGGTTGATCCCGAGTTCTTCGCGCACGATGTTGAACTCTTGAACCGCCGCAAGATAGCGACTCAGCACCGTTGGAAATAGTTGTCGGGCATTCTTGGTCTTGCGCCGGGTGGCATAGCCCATCGTGTCCAAGAATGCCAGCAGCACCAATTCCCGGCGTGCTTCGCTCCCGTCGAGTTCTTTCAACTTTATTGGGCCTTCGCCCTGTTCCGCGTAATCAAAAAGGGAATCGGTGGCGTTGCGGTTACGGTCGAAGTAGGCGAAGAGCTCATCGGTCATGTTTAGCAGTTTGACGAAACGGCTACAGTCCATGTGCAGCCCCGCCAGCTTAGCACGCGCCATCAGGCATGCGAACGGACTAAGTTCGACGCCGATACTGTTGATGCCGATGATGCTGGCTTCGATCAGCGTTGTCCCGCAGCCCGCCATCGGATCGAGAACGGTGTCGCCGGGCTTTAGCCCGATGATGTTCATGATCCCCTTGATCATTTGCGGATGAAACTTGCCGCGATAGGGGAACAGGCCATGAGTTGCGTACCCCACGCCATAGGCGTTGGCGTCGAAAAAGTTCTGACGGTGTTTGAGCTCGGGATCTACCTGCACAGGCCGGTGCTGGCAAATGTGGTAATGGTTGGTAATCCGTCCGTCCACTTTGTACAGATAGGCCGATCGCTGAATCAACTCATCATCTGTGAGGGTTTGCGTTTCACCATAGGCGAGATCAATTTCGTAACGCTGGCTGACTTGGGGCAGTAGCTCGTAGGTGGTCCCGAACAGGTCATCGATGAAGGACCTTTGGTACAACGGGGACAATTCAGCCGGGGGCGTCGTAGTTGTAGTCTTCAAAAGGCGTGAACTCATCTCAATCTCCCCGTTCGGTTAACGGTCCGACGCGGTCAAATTAGCCGATAGCCCGGTCATCTTCTAGCCCCCCCCCCAAGCAGGACGACGGTGCGTGCTACGCTCAGTGGAAACTCAAGACGAACGGCCCCATAAATGATTGAAAGTCGCCCTGTCACGCCCCGCCGCGCCGGCCTGCGCCGTCCGACCCGTCCCGGATTCGATCCACCAGCGCCGTCGTGCTCCGGCCCGGCAGCAGTTCCGCCAGCACCACCCTCCCCCCGTACCCCTCCACGATCTCCCGTCCCACGACGCCCCGCTCCGCCCAATCCTCCCCCTTGACCAGAACGTCCGGCCGAACGGCCTCGATCAGCCCCCCCGGCGTCGGCTCATCGAACGCCACCACATAATCCACGTCCGCCAGCCCCGCCAGCACCGCCGCCCGGTCCTCCAGCGGCACCAGCGGCCGGTCGTCGTCCTTGCCTTGCCGGCGGACCGACGCGTCGCTGTTCAGCCCCACAACCACCACGTCGCCCTGCCGTCGGCAGAACGCGAGGAACTCGACGTGCCCGCGATGCAACAGGTCGAAGCAGCCGTTGGTAAAGACGATCCGCTCGCCTCGGGCGCGGCGCCCCTCCAGTTCGGGCAGCAAGTCCGTCAGCGTCCGGCGCTTGCCGAGCCGCTCATGGTTCAGCCGCAGCAGTTCGGCCACCACTTCGTCCCGCTGGATGGGCACCGATCCGAACTTCTCGACCTCCAGCCCCCCGATCACGTTGGCCAGGGCCGCCGCCTCGGCCCCGGCGGCCCCGCGGGCCGTCGCAAATGCCAGCGCCGCCAGCACGGCATCGCCCGCGCCCGTGACGTCGTACACATCCCGCGGCCGCGTCGGCACGTGCTCCGCCGCGCCGTCCGGGCCGATCAGGGCGGCCCCCTCGGCGTCGAGGGTCACGCAGACCGTCTCCGCCCCGCAGACCGCATACAACCGCTCCGCCGTCCGCAGCACCGCCTCCATGTCGCCCAGCCGCTGGCCGCTCACCAGTTCCGCCTCGTTACGGTTGGGCGTGATGATCGTCGCCCCGCGATACCGGCCGTAATCCTCGCGCCGGGCGGGATCGACCAGAACCGGAAGCCCCCGCCGTTTCGCGGCCGCGATCACGGTCTGCGCGACCGCTTCCGTCACGACCCCCTTGTCATAGTCCTGGATGCAGACGGCCCGGCAGTCGCCCTTCAGCGCATCGAAACGTCTCACCAACTCCGCCCCCACTGCCGGCGGGACCGGCGACGAATCTTCCGCGTCGATCCGCATCAACTGCTGCCGATGCCGGTGCTGCGCCAGTCCGACCAGCCGCGTCTTGCGCGTCGTGGGGCGGTCGGGCGCAACGACCAGCCCGTCCGTCTCCGCCCCCAAACCGTCCAGTCGCTCCCGGATCCAGCGGCCGTCCGCGTCGTCGCCGACGAGGCCGATGCACAGCGGCCGGTCGCCCAGCGCGGCGAGCGCGGCGGCGACGCAACCGGCTCCGCCCAGCGCCGCGCTCTGTTCGACGATCCGCAGCACCGGCACGGGCGCCTCGGGGCTGATCCGCTCGGCGTCGCCGAACAGGTAGCCGTCGACCATGAAGTCGCCCACCACGGCGATTCGCTGGCCGCGGGGCCCATCCATCAGTTTCAGCAGGCGCTCCCAGGACACGAGAAATCCTATATACCAACGCTTGCCTTGCTCAGCGAGCGTGTGACCCCGCCGCAATTCATACTCCTCGATACCCGGTTCTGAGCCAATCGGTAGAATGACCGTGCCGCAATCTGGCTTAATATCCTGATTCTAAAGCAGTTACGTCCCTGCAAATCAGGGGTTCCTCTGTAAAGCGCCCGCATTCCCCCATCCCACCCCCTAGGACCATCGACTCGTCCTATAAGGGTTCAAGTTATCAGTACTGATACGCCGATTTCCACACCGGGGCTGGTGTTACCGGTCCACGGTCGGCGGGCGGAGGCGGCTCGCGTCACGTGGCCGGTTTATCGCCACCGGCGACACGGCAGGAATTGCGTTCATGCGAATCATCGCCATAGCGAATCAGAAAGGCGGCTGCGGCAAGACCACCGTGGCGATCAATCTGGCCGCCTGCCTCGCACGCGAAAACCAGCGAACGCTCCTCATCGACCTCGATCCGCAGGGCCACTGCGCGCTCGGTCTCGCCGTGCCCGAGGAACAGATCGAACTGAGCATCGCCGACGTCCTGGTTAACGGCGACGGGCCCGGCGGCGTCGACATCCCCCGCGTCACCTGGCAGATCTCCAGCCACTTCGACCTCGCCCCGTCGCGCATCGACCTGGCGTTGCTCGAACAACGCCTGGCCGGAGTGTCCGGCCGCGAAGACCGCCTCCGCACCGCGCTCGAGCCGGTCCGCGACAAGTACGATTTCGTCCTGATCGACAGTCCGCCCACCGTCGGCTTCCTCACGATGAGCACCCTGCACGCGGCGGACGAGGCGATCGTGCCGGTCGATACGGGCTACTTCGCGCTCCACGGTTTGGCCAAGCAGATCGACACCCTGCGCGAGGTCCCCGCCCGCACCGGCCGTCCGCTGGTCCTGCGCATCCTGGGCAACCTGTACGACGTCCGCACCAAACTCGCCCGCGAAATCCTCGCCGAACTCCGCAGACGCCACGCGCGCGACACCCTCTCCACCTTCATCAACTTCAACACCAAACTCAAGGAAGCCACCAGTTTCGGCCAGCCGATCACCGAGTACGACCCCGCCAGCATCGGCTGCCGCGACTTCGTCCGCCTCGCCCGGGAACTGATCGCCCTCGGCGGCGGACTGCCCCCGGAAGCGGTCCCCATCGACGTCCGCGACGAGGCCGATCGCATCGCCGCGGACGCCGACCGGCTGCTCGCCTCGTCGCACGCGCTGCTCGGCACGCGGCGCGCGCCCGGGTCGCCGGCCGAGTCGCCTGCGGCGCCCCCGGCCGATCCCGCCGAATTGGACCTCGCCTCGGACGCCGAGACAGCCGGATCGCCGGCCTCCGTCCCGCTCAGCCGGGCAGATCGGTTCGCCGCGGACGACGCGCCCGCCCGGGAACACGACGATGCCCGCCGCAGCAACGTGCCGCCCCCCGCGCATGCGCGGGAAGACGACGACGCCCGCCGCATCGACGCGCCGCCGGCCGCGCCCGCCCGGGCCTCGAGTCGTCCGTCCTCGCGACGGCTCGCCGCCGAACCCGACCTACCCGCGGCCGACGCGACCGCCCCCGCCGAACCGCCCGCCGCCTCGCACGCCGCGATCCAGCGCAGGATCGAGCGCCTCTACGGCCCCCAGCCCGCCGACGACGGCGTCCTCTTCGCCCTCGCCGCCCCCGGAGCGCGCAGCGTTCGAATCGCCGGCGAGTTCAACGGCTGGAATGCCGACGTCACTCCCCTGCGCGCCGCCGGCCCGGACGGCCGCTTCGAGGTCAAACTGCCCCTGGCCCCCGGGCGGTACCAGTACCGCTACGTCATCGACGGCCGCTGGACGAACGACCCCTTCAACCACCTCGTCGATACCAACCCCTTCGGCGAACCGAACAGCGTCGTCGTCGTCCGCGAACCCAACGTCCCCCTGCGACGGGCGTAACCGTCCCCTCAGCCGCTTGGCCCGGCCGACCCTGCGGCGACGCAATCGGAAGAGGATCGTGATAATCTGCTGACCGGCCTCGCGCAGCCCACCTGTCATTCCCGCACACAAACGTCGTCCCAGCGCACAAAGGTCACTCCCGCGCAAGGTCGTCACTCCTGCGAAAGCGGGAGCGGGAATCCAAACGAATCCGCTGCCGGCCCTCATTTCTCTTTCCCCCGCCTCGCGTAGATGCCTTGTTGTTCGTCGTTCCTTGCTCGTAGTCTTTTCTCTGTTGTTCAATGTTCGTTTTCCAGTTGTCTGTTGTCCGTTGTCCGTCGTTCGTCTCCCCCGCCGCACCGATCCGGAACGCTGATCCAGATACCTCGTTGGAACGCCCCCGCGCCGCCGTTTTGTGGGACAGGCGTCCCGCCTGTCCGCGCGCCGCCGTTTTGTGGCACCCGCCGCTCTGTGGCACCCGCCGCGGCGGGTGCCCGCCTTGGAGGGCGCTCAACCTAGCCGCGGATGCCGCCCGCCCCGGTCTCAACGGTCTGCGCATCCATTCGTTCGTGCCCGCGCTGACCTGCTGTCTTCCCGGTGGATACGGATCGAGCGAAGGATTAATAACATATTTTGCAGTTTTGTCTTGATAGCCCGGTCCGGTGCGGGTATGGTCGGCCGGGTACACGCGAGGCGCACTCGGCACTCGGCACGCTGGTGCGCCCTTCGGCGGGAAGGACCGCGGCAACCCCATGCCCCGCAAAGCCGCTTATTTGACCCTTTGCCTGACGCTCGCGGCGTTCTCCGCCCCGGCGGCGGGGAAAGCCGGCCGGCAAAGGGCACGCGATCAAAGTTTTTTCGTTCATAACGTCTTGTCGTGAAGGACGTTGGCGGAAACTTCAAAAAAATGCGAAAAAAGGGTGTAAGGTCCGGCGAGTTTTCCGGTCTACAGGGGCGGTGCGGGAGGCGGCGGATGCGGTTTGAGACTCCGGGTTGCGTGTCGGCCCTGCTGGCGGCGCTGGCCTTCTGCGCCCCGGCAGTCGGGCAGGTGCCGATGTTGCTGCATCGACAAGCACCCTCTCGAACCTTCGGTTACGTCAGCGACACGTCGTTCCGGAACAATTTCGGGCAACCCGACTCGGCGCTGGTCGCCGACCGGTTCGAGTTGGCCGCCGGCGGCGAGGCCTGCCGGGTGGTCGCCTGGGCGTTCTTCGGGGGCATGTCCGAGCCGTTCGATCCGCCGCCGCCGGCGAGCGAGACGGTGCGGGTGCGGTTCTACGACGAAGCGGCCGGCCTGCCGGGGTCGGAACTGCTGTCGCAGACCTTCGTGGACCCGCCGCGGGCGTGGACGGGCTTCACGGTCTCCGGCGACTCGCGCCGCCGCGAATACCGCTACGAGTTCCACCTGAGTCCCTGTTTCGCGGCCGCGCCGGGGACGGCGTACTGGGTGGAGATATCACAGATTAATGACATTGATAGTCTTTTTCGCTGGGAGGCGTCC
>Ga0187893_10006356_pt1 | contig 20286 bp, 21 predicted proteins | sample MA1701074metaG_FD_139574 | JGI IMG/M metagenome (GOLD analysis project Ga0187893, IMG submission 139574) | White microbial mat communities from a basaltic lava cave in the Kipuka Kanohina Cave System on the Island of Hawaii, USA - MA170107-4 metaG ...
ACCTTTCATCGGCTGGGTGGCGTCCCGGCCGCCACCGCGATGGCCCGTGATCGCAGCGGCGGTGCACACGCGCCTAACATGGTGGAAGTATTCTGCAAGCGCGCGGACACGCTATTGGAAGGGATCGAACGGCCGCCGCGGTGGCAGGAGGTGCTCGATTCGGAGCCGGGCGAGCGACGCCTGCTGGATGACGAGGGCCTGGACGTGGCGCTCGAGGCCGCAGGCGACTTCGCCGACATCAAGTCGCCCTGGTTCCTCCAGCACTCCCGCGGGGTCGCGACTCTGGCGGCGCGCGCAGGGCACGTGTTCGGTCTGCCTTCAGCCGACACCCGCGTGCTGCGCCACGCGGCTCTCGTTCACGACATCGGCAAGGTGGGGATCAGCGCCGCTATCTGGGGGAGAGGCGACGAGCTCACCGAGAGCGAGTGGGAGGCGGTGCGGCTCCATCCGTACTACACGGGCCGCGTGTTCGCGCGGTCCAGCCGCCTGGCGTCCATGGGTGAGCTCGCGGCGCTCCACCATGAACGGATCGACGGGCAGGGCTATTACCGGAACCTGCCGGCTTCCATGCTGTCCGCGCCGTCACGCATCCTGGCGGCGGCCAACCGCTTCCGTTCGCTCGTGGAGGCGCGCGCGCATCGTCGGGCCCTGCCGCCCGAACAGGCGGCCCGCCAGCTGCGCGCCGAGGCTGCTCAGAAGCGACTCGATGAAGACGCGGTGGCGGCGGTGCTCACGGCGGCGGGCGAGGGGTGGGCCGCGCCGCCGCGCGCGGCGTCCACGACCCTCAGCGAGCGCGAGGTCCAGGTGCTCCGGCTCCTGTCGCGCGGGCACACCATGAAGGCGGCAGCGGCCGAGCTGTTTGTGGCCTACAAGACGGTGGACCGCCACGTGCAGAACATCTACGCGAAGATCGGGGTCAATACGAGGGCCGGCGCGACGCTTTGGGCTGTGGAGCACGGCCTGACCTGATTCCCCACGCGGGCGGGGCGTGCCTCGAAATGGGGAGTTCTCCCGATGTACGAGCGCCCCGAGTTCCCTAGGGTTCTCCCAGCTGCGCGCCTGCAGCTCCAGCCATCGCGGGAGTGTCAGAACCAGGAGGAACGCCATGCAGACCACCCTACATGCCAACGCCGAGGTCATCCGTCGCGGTTACCATGGCTTCAACACGGCCGACATGAAGCTGCTCACGGAGGTCTTCGACGAGAAGTCATCGTGGCACACGCCCGGGCGAACCTCGATCGCCGGAAGCCGCAAGGGCCGCGATGCGGTGTTCGGACAGTTCGGGCGGTACCTGCAGGACACCGGCGGCACCTTCAAGGCCGAGCTGCGGAACGTGCACGCGGACGAGGACGGCCGCGTGGTCGCCACGCACCGCAACACCGGCGCGCGGAACGGCAAGCCCCTGGATGTCGAGTGCTGCATCGTGTTCGAGGTCAGGGACGGCCGGATCGTGAGCGGTCGGGAGTACTTCTTCGACCTCTACGCATGGGACGAGTTCTGGGCGTAGGCCGCAGTTCGTGAAGTCGGAGGCGGAAGCCCCGGGGGCGATCCTCTCCGGGGTTTCCGTGCACCCAGAACGTCGCCGGAACCCGCATCCTCGGAGCATCACGAGCACATCCAGGACCACTTGAACGAGCACGGGGTCCAGATCATGGCCCCGCACTGCGAGCTGGATCGGGACGGCCCGGTCATGGTGCCACGGGCCGCCTGATACGCGGTTCCGGCCCCGCCTGACGAGGAGAACCACGAGGCCGTTTCTGCTGAGGCTCCGGGGCGAGCCTCGTAGGAGACGGGCACGTCACGCCAACCTGTGGATCACCTCTTGCGATCTCCCTGGCTGGAATCGTCTGGGCGCCTGCGCTATAACTCTCGCCCCTACTTTCCGTTGAGGCGGCATAGCCAAGTGGTAAGGCGAGGGTCTGCAAACGAGAACGAACGAAATCACGTCACTTAGCGCGTCGATCATCGAAGCTGCGTTGCCGCAGGCAAGTAGCTGAAGGCTCCTGGGGTTAGCACCTCGGGAGCCTTCGATCTTCAGGGGCAGGCGTGGCCATCAATGGACACGATTTGACACGGGAACCGTAGCCAATATCGTAGCCAGTCGATTTCCCCCTAGCGCCGCTGTCGCCGTCAATCTGGGCCGGCGTGCAAGCCGGTGGGCGCAAGACCATGAGCGACCAGGGAGGGGATGCGTGGCACCACCGGGCTTGCAGTCAACCCGTGCTCGCAGGGCCGGGGGAATCAGGCCCTGAGTTCCGCCTCGAACCGCTCCTGGCGACGACTCAGAAGCTTGGCCATTATCGCCAGATCACGGGCGCTCCCCGAAGGTTCCTTGAGACGCCTGCCATCGAGCTGCTCAAATACCCGTGCGTCTGCTTCTTCCACAGCCAGCATCACGGCGTGGACCCGCCTTGTAGCCTCTACGATCAGATCGCGGTGTGCTTGCATCTTGCGGCTGAGCAGCTTGAAGGTCTTTGGGTCATGAATCGGGGGGATGATGTGCATTAGCGCGTTTCGCTTCCGCGAGAGTTGTGTCATCTCGGCGGCGAGCGCCGTGTGCTCGGTCAGGGCCTCGTAGTCCTTGATGAGATCAGGCAGCGTCTTCTCGTCCAGGCTATTCAGGACCCTCTCCAGCTTCTTCATTCGGAGCGGCCATTTCGCGGCCAGAACGCGCCTGTGTAAGACGTAGTTGCGAAGGTACTCCTCAAGATAGACGAAGGAGGAGACGCACGTGCCGAAGTCGAAGACGTAGGCCCGGCCTAGGGGGTGCCGTGTGCCCACCTTCGATCTGCGACGTTTCATCGCGGAACTCCCTAGGGGGACGTTGGCCAATGGACGCCTTATACCGGGCCAATCCTCTCCTTGAATGACTGGACGGCCTCGTTCTTCAGCGCATCAACGTAGGGATGTCGTGTTTCAATCCTGCCGGTACGGTAGAGAAAGTTGTGGGTGCTGACGTCGGGATTAGGCGCCAGGGCCTTCTGGGCGAGGATTGAGGTCCAGGTTTCTCCGTGAAGCAGTCGATGAGCCATCTCCTCCAGCTCCTCAATGTCGAGCAGCACGAAGTCACGAATGAACTCCGGCGTCATTCTGTTGTCCTTCATCAGATCCCGATACCAGTCCATGAGCTTAGGCCACTGCGGAAAGTCCCGGAATGAGACCAGTACTGGCCTGATCTGCTTGACGGCCCTTGGGTTGAGTCCCTTGATGACCAGACGTTCGTCCCAAAAGGCATCCATGGCCGCGGCGAGTTGACGGAGCTTTGCTGAATCCCCGGGCTTCTTCCCAAACCAGACCTTCGTGATGGCGTCAGCGAGAAGATCCGGATCACCGGATGACGCTACTTGAGGGATAACCGTCGAGGTCGTGATCTCCATGAGGAACAAAGTGTCACCCTCGAGCAGCGCAGCGTCCGGCCTCTTGGTCTTTTCGCCTTTGACGGTGATCTCGCTGTCCCAATCGAGCCATAGCTGTTTGGGCAAGTCCTTGGGCTGAGACGCACGGAGAACTTCGCTCGCGTACCACTCGACGGCGTGGCCAAAGGCTTCCTTCATTCGTTCCCGGTCGTCCCTTGAAAGCGTGTCGAAGACGGCCCAATAGGCGCCCTCAGTGATGCGAGCTCGAAGGAACTGTGTGTCGAGCACGTGAATCGCGCCATCAGGCATCTTCACGAGCGGCCGATCGTAGAGGCTGTACAGCTGGTACATGTTGAGCGGCGAGACGCCTTCTCTAGTCACGCTGGCGCGCGCTCGGGCCGCGTGTTCCTCGAAGGTGAGGGCGAGGTAATCGAAGATTCTTTCGCTTGCCTCCTGACGCTCAGGGAGGACGACCGTGTGTAGAGCCTTACGGTGGAGAACGAACTGCGTCGGCCCTTCAAACAGCTTTGCGTTGTCGCTGGAGTAGTGGGTCCAGACGGCGAATCCGTAGGCAAACATGTCTTCGACGGTGAACCCGAACTCACGTTCAAATAGCGACTCGAACTCAAACCCCTGGTGGCCGTGGGCAACGATCGCGGGCAGGCCCTTCTTGATCAGCCCCCACGTGCGACCGAGCGAGTCAGCGTAGCTCTCTGATTGCGCGTAAAACGCCTGCCGGTAGACAGAGGCGTAGAGCGCGCGCATGATGTCCGGTCGCCCCTTCGCCGCTGTAACCTGGGCTTGGTAATCCTCCTCGATGATCTGGTTGAACATGAGCGCGAGCTCACCGACGCGCTCCTTATCCTCGGGGCTCCGCAGTTCCTTTGTTGTTCGGTCCGCATGAGCGAACACCTGCAGAAGCATCGCCGGGAAGAGGAGCCGATGAAACACCTTCGTTCGTTTCTTCGAGATGAGCCATCGAGTTGTCTTGTCGAGCCAGTCAGCCGGCAGGAAGATTCTTAGAACTTCTAGTTCTTCCGGGCTTGCTGGTTTGAGGTAGTCGTCCTGAAGCTTCGTACTGATCCGTGAAATGACCTGAACAAGGTGGCTCGGGTCGAAACGCTCGACGAGCCTATACACGTCCGCGGCCTCGAACGGGTCATTCGGCCATAGGCCGTCACGTCCCAGGTAGACGCCCATGTCGGCGTCCATGTGGGCCTCAGGAGACAGGGTCCAAAGCTGGCAACAATCGGCGAACGTCCGCTTGCGCGTGTTCGTGCATCGGCAAAGGTCATGCGACGTGATCGCGCTGCCGTCGTCGGGCCAAAGCATGACGATGCCACCGAGCGGGTCGCCTTTCGTCGCGCGAAATGCCGCGTCGCTGAGCTTCAGGTGCGGGTTGTCTTGCCGAAGGGGCAGATTCACGACGCCGCCGTCTTGTCTCGCGCGACGTCCCACAGATCGCCGAGCAGCTCCGCCATGGCGGCCATCTCCGCAGGCGTCCCGGGTTCCTCACGCTTGATCCGCTCACGAATCTCGAAGAAGACGTCTAGGTTGGCTTTCTGGATGGCCTTCGTCTGCATGAACGCGTCGTTGGCGACACGCTTGAGCTCCGTCCTGACCTCGTCGATTCGCCAGCGAGGGATCTTCATCGAGGCGAGGTCCATCAGGTCAATGCGGTTGTGCCGGAGATGGTTTCGATCGGGCACGAGCGCGCGGACGCCGGCCACGATCTCGGCCGGGCCACCAGCGTTCTCCAGCTTCGTCGCCAAGGGGCCGAGCGTCACTTCATCAAGCTGCCGATGGATCTGGCGCAACTTCTTCACGCGCAGCGGCCACTCGGCGCGAAGAGTAGCCCGATGGATCAGGTGTCCACGGAGGTCGTCCTCGAGCGAGGACAGATTGATCCGAGCCAGGCCGTAGTCGTGCACATACTCGCGCACAATCGGAACGTGGGCACCGATGGCGGTGATGATGGCGCTGGCGGGAACGGAGAGATCAACCCTTAGGGCCCCGCACTCGGGGCAAAACCCTTCCTTGTCCGGCATGCTGAGTCCTTTCTCGCGGGGCCTGGACGGGCGGAGAATAGCACTCAAGAGGCTCCTGCACAAGTGAGTAGCGCGTCTGGGCCTTGGCTCTCCGCTGAGAGATGGCAACCACTTTGGGCAGCGGCCTGCAAACGAGGACGAACGAAATCACACGACTTAGCGCGACGATCTTCGAAGCTGCGCTGCCGCAGGTGAGTAGCTGAAGGCTCTCGGGGTTAGCCCCTCGGGAGCCTTCGGTCATCAGGGGCACGCGTGGCCACCGATGGACACGATTTGACACCGGAACGGTAGCCAATATCGTAGCGAGTACGCGCAACCGCGATAGCCGCGAGTTCATCAGCCAGAAACGGCCAGCAGCGGACGTCAACTGACCGGGATGTGTGCATCCGGTCTGATCCCACCATGTCCAGCCTGACGTCGACCGAAAAGCGCCGCCTCGAGGAGCTCCTGAAGATGCAGAGCGGATACGTCCTGAACTTCTCTGACCGCACGTTCTCGGACTTTGTTATGGATGCGACGGGGAAGCGGATCTTCGACTCTGCGTACCAGCATGCCAGCGGCTCCAAGGCCAATCGCCTTCGAGCGTTCTGGTCGAACGAGCCCGATCACGTCGTCGCCCAGTTGCTTGGTGCGCTGCTGGAGTACGCGAAGGAGTCCGGCCCTGAATCCCCACAGGTCGTCTCCTGCGCGAAGATCGTTGATCGTCTACGCCGAAGCGCTCATGTTCAAGATCTTTCCGCTCTCGAGCCCAATGCTGTTGGCCGTGAGTTCGAAGCACTCGCGGATTCCATCAAGGAATCGATCCAGGGTAACAAGCCGGAAGTGGGCCTCGATCGGCTGCACACGTTCGTCGTCAAGTACGTGCGCGTGCTCTGCGAGCGACAGGGCATTGAGACTGGCCCCGAGAAACCCCTCCACAGCCTATTCGGCGAATACCTCAAGTCACTGAAGAAGCGAGGCATGGTGGAGTCTGAGATGACCAAGCGGATCCTGAAGTCGACGATTTCCCTGCTAGAGGCCTTCAATGATGTTCGAAACAATCGAAGCCTCGCGCACGACAATCCATTGCTTGGGTACCAGGAGGCACTCTTGATCTTCAACAATGTTGCAAGTGCGATTCGGTTTCTCTCCGCCATCGAGCAAGGCTAGGGATTCTGACGTGCCCTGCATCTACTGCGGGACGCCCTGGTCGGGTTCGCGGCACAGAGCGCACATCTTCCCGGTTGCCATCTTCGGCGAGCACGAGTACCTCCACCTCGAGAAGGGCGAGGTCTGTGCGCGCTGCAACAACCGCACGGCCAAGCTTGAGAGCGACTTCAAGCACAGCCTCGGAATGCTCCAGGTCCTCCATGGCGCGGTCCTGAACCGACGTGGCGAACCAAGCCGGATCGAGCGGCCCGGTCTGGTGGCGGTGAAAGACCCCGCCGATCCGTGGCTCTTCCTCAATACCTCAGCCAAGCCGGGGCGCGGTCGAGACCACACGATTGTCCCACCCATGCGGTTTGACAAGGAGTTTGTAGTTTCCGAGCCGGTGCGGACATCGGACGGCGTCCGTCTGACGATCACGCAGCAGATGCCGATCACCAAGAAGTTCCGCAGGGTCTTGGCCAAGATCGCGTTCGAAACCCTGGCATTTGAGCGCGGCGCAGATCTCTGCTGTCAGGCGCGTTTCAACACCCTGCGCGACTTCATCATGAAGGGCAAGGGGCACCGCGCCGTTGTCATGCCGACCAAGCTGAGTGCCGGAGCGGACGGACAGTGGCAGCTCGGCCGCGGCATCCGCATCCTGCAGCTTGAGCCCCCTGGTGACCTCCTGGCCCTCGTGGGAGTCGACGTTCCATTTGCGGTTGATCTGTCGCCGGACGGGCGAGCGCTTGGACGAGTGTTCGAGACATTGCCAGCCAGCGCAAAGAGCGGGTTCGTGCTGTTCGGTCTTCCTCGGCAAGAGACACCAGTTCCAGTTTTGGAGTTTCCCGGCCAGGAGGTTCGGAAGGCGCCGTAGGACGGGGAGACGAGGGTCTCCAAACGACGACGGACGAAAACAGCGATTGTTGGAACGGCTCCGGACTGGTGGGAATGGCTAACTTGGCCGTTGGGTGACCCAGAGGACACACGACGTTCAGAGCGACACAACGAGCGCTAAGTAAGCCCTCCCGAGGCGAGGCAGGATGACGAAGATCAGGGTGACCAAGCCTGATGCGGCGGGACGTCAGCTCTGCGCTGCAATCCGGCTGTTCCTTGCCGATGGAGACCCCGTGGCGATTCACACCCTGGCCAGCGCCGCGGCGCAGATCACCGCAGACATGATGAAGGCAAGAGGAATGACTTCGATGGTGCGAAGCGCCGCGCTCGTCCGGGAGGATCGCCGGAGGGAGGTTCTCAGGACCATTGCCGCACCGGAGAACTTCTTCAAGCACGCCGACCGTGATCCTGACGAGGCAATCGAGTTCAACCCGGAGACCACGGAGTTCTTCATCTTCGCGGCCCTCGCCGAACTCCAGGCACTGACGGGGCGGCTTCCGCGGGAGGGCCAGGTGTTCCAGATGTGGTTTCTACTCAAGCATGAGGGGATGCTCCTCGAGAACGATCAGACTCGGGTCATCCGTCAGGCACTTGATGCGGTTCGACGGAGCGGTAGCTTGGAGAAGTCGGACTTCTTCCAGATGCTTGGCTAGCTGACGAGCTGCGGTCGTAAGGTGCCGCTGGGAGCGTCGAAGAACCTCCAACCGGCTCTGCGGTGCGTCCAAGGCCGGCGCGGCGACCTTCACGCTGTGGCCGATAGCTGATAAGATAAGGCTGAATGCGCCCACGGCGAACAGAATCCACCACGTCGGTGCCGACCGCGACCCCGCTTGGGAAAGAGGCGGACGACCTTCAACGGTCGTTTGAGCGGGCGGTTGCGAAGCAGGCTGCCCTCATTGCCATTGTACGCCAGACGGCCGATGTCGCGGCCGCATCGGCTTCCCCACCCCGGGACAATCCGTTGATCGGGATCAAGCAGGTGACCCAGAAGCTTACTGACTGAGTCATCACCCCATGGCCGCCCCGACATACATCACTTGGCAGTCGACTAAAGACGATCTGAATATCTGCCGGCACGCCAACGGACAGATTGACTTTGATCGCTACCGGCGCGACAAGCTCGCAGCGGTGGAGAAGCACACGGGCATTCCGCTCGTCGTCTACGCCACTGATTTCCTCAACATTACAAAGGTACGCTTGTGTGACGGCCAGGTGTCGATTGACCCCACGGATCTACAGGGGTTTGACGAGGTCACAAAGGATCTCCCGGATGGCCCGCTGGACATCCTTCTTCATTCGCCTGGCGGCATTCCCGAAGCCGCCGAGTCAATCGTGCAGGTCATTCGCAGCCGCTTCAACCCCGTGCGATTCCTGGTTCCCGTGATCGCAAAAAGCGCTGCAACGATGATCGCACTGTCCGGTAATGAGATCCTCATGCCGCCAAGCGCGGAACTGGGCCCCATCGATCCGCAGTTCAATCTCTCTGATGGTGCGGGCTCGCGCATGCAAACACCCGGCCAAGTCTTGATCGATCAGTTTCAGCAGGCCCAACGCGAGATTCAAAACGACCCACGCCTAGCACCGGCATGGGCGCCGATCCTGCAGCGGTACGGCGTTGGGCTCTACCAGATGGCGATGAACGCGATGCAGCTCTCCAAACAGCTGGCCCACGACTGGCTGACCAACTACATGCTCGCTGGGCAGCCGAACGCACCGCAAACGGCACAGACGATCGTCGATTACCTCTGTGACCACAATGCGTTCAAGTCACACGGAAGGCGAGTAACTCTCGGAGATCTTCAGCAACATGGCGTCGTCGCGAAGGACATACGGAATGATGCCGCGCTTTGGAAGACTGTCGAGGAGGCGTGGTACGCGGTGCAGCACACGTTCGAAGGAACAGGTACATTCAAACTGTTTGAGAACTCGCGCCGTCGTGCGTTCATCCGTCTGGTGCAGGTTGCGATCCAGGTGCCGACGCCGATTCCAGGTCAGGGGCATCCCTGACCACACTGAGCACTCACGGCAACTTCACCTCCACAGCTCTGCGCGGCCATCGCTAGACCTGGCGTCCTTTGGTCGCCGCCCATCAAGACTCGCTCAAGGCCAGCTACCGACGTGCCTGCCCCGAGGATCAGGGCCAAGACACCGTCCACCAACCCCGGCGTAACGGTTTGGCCCTATGCAGCCAGCCTCGTTCGTGGCAAGATGCCAGGCCGAGCCCTGTTCTTGGGCCGTAGAGCGACCCCCGCACGCCGCCTCCGCTCCTCCTTCTCATCGAAATCCACGAAAAGCGGCGGAGTCTGGAAGTTCCGCTCCACGAGCCAGGTTCGCATTTTCTCCACCACGGTGCACCACGAGCGAATGAGCCCTGCGTTCTCGAAGAACGACCAGGGTTCGTTCGCTTTGTAGAGCGCTTTTCGGTCCCGGACCACCGGGTTCGCGCAGATCGCGTGGAAAATCTGTCTGCGGCGAACCGGGTCGCCTTCCCGGAAGGCCTGCGGCAGCGAGACGCTGAAGTTCAGAACCTCTTCGAGTCTGCGGATCAGTCGGTCGGGGGGCGGAGCCGGCTGTTCGAGTGACATGCGGAGCTTCGCCTGCTGGTCGAGGAGCGCTAGGCGGCGGCGCTCGAAGGACTCGTCGTCGACCTGGTCCCGAAGTCTGAGGGTGAGGAGGGCTTCGGATTCGCGCTGGGAGTCGGCGAGCGCCTTCGCGATCGCGCTCCGTTGCGCCGCCTGCTGGGCGATCGTGGCATCGAGCTTGGCGCGGATGTTCTCGGTGATCCAATCGACCGCTGCGCGCGGGAGCGTCACCCGTCGAAGATCGGCCTCGAACTGTTGCTCCAGGGCAGCCTCCGGGAGGCAAGGGTTCAGGCATGGCTTTCCGTCGGTACGGCCGCGGCAGCGGTAGTAGACGAAGCGCTTCCCGGATGGCTTGACGTGCTCCTCGGGCACGAGCGTCTTGCCGCAGAGGCCGCACTTGAGCATGCCGGCGTAGGCGAAGACGTGCCGGGTGCGATGGGATCGCCCCGAGCGGCCAAGCAGGACCTGGGCGTCCTCGAACTCGGCGGGCGTGACTATCGGCGGGTGGGCACCCCTGTACGTCTCGCCGTTTGTGCGCTGGATGAGGCCCATGTAGTACGGGTTGGAGAACAGTCGGTAGACGTACTGGAACGCCAAGGGCTTCCCGCCCAGCCGAGCGGTCTTTCGCGTCCGCAGTCCCTTCGCCTCGGCCCAGCGGGTGATCTCCATCGGGTTCATGCGCCCCGAGAGCAGGTGGTCCCACATCTCACGGATGATCGGAAATCGCTCCGGATCCTTCACGACGATGGTGGTCGGACCCGAGCGGTCTTCGAGGTAGCCGATCGGCGGCCGGTAGTTCGGCCAGCCCTGCTGGAAGCGGGCGCGATTGCCACGGCGGACGTTTGCTCGGAGGTCATCGATGAACTTCGTGGCGATGCCGAGCTCGAAGTTGCCGAGGAAGCGATCGTTCCCGTCGGCCGTGTACTCCCGCTCGGGGGTGATGACCCGGGGCAGCTTCCCGTCGGCCAGGGCCTGCAGTACGTGACCGGTATCCAGGTGGTTGCGCGCCAGGCGGTCCATCTTCCAGCACAGCACCGCGCCGATCTCGCCCTTCGAGACGCGCCTCATGAGCTGGCCGAAGATGGGTCGGCCCGGGGCCTTGGCCGAGCGAGCCTCGGTCAGAACCTCGTCGACTTCAACACCACGGCGCAGCGCCAGGACTTTGAGTTCCTGGACCTGGGACTCGATCGAGAGGACCTGGCGGTCGTCCGATTCGGTGGACTTGCGGGCGTAGATGACGTGGGTGGGCATACTGCGAGGGATTGTCTCTTCAGCAATTCCTCAAACCGCCCCGTCGGTCAAGTGCGAGGAAGCGCGAACTCTGTCGATTCCTCGGAACTGGGCGCGAGCGCGCCATGCGTGTCGACCAAGATCTCGATGAGGGAGAGCACCTCGATCGCTCGTGACCAGGCCTCCGGCAGCCCGACGTCCGTGCGACAGTGCTCGCCCAGGATGACCTGGAAGCGTCGCACATCAGGCTCGGTCAGGCCGGCGCCGTACCGGGGCTCGGCGGATCCGTGGCGGTACATGAAGGCAGGATCCCGCAAACGAAGCGGTCCATGTAGGTAGTCTGACGCGCGTGGCTACGCAACCGCTGTGGATGACCGCGGGCGTGTCTTCTTCGAGCCGTGCTCTTTCGGAACGTCCCAGAGTCGGGACTTGCAGCGCGGGCAGATCGTTACGACGGGACGGCGGGGAACCCAGACGTGGCCGCATCGTTCGCACGTCAACCGGGGCAGCGCGATCGGCCCCGTCTCAGGACGGGCCATCAAGCCTCGTCCAGGCGGGCACCCAAGTTGGCTGCCATGTATTCGGCGTCCTTCCAGGTGAGCCTACCAAAGCTCGCGACTCGCCTGCCATCCGCATCCTCGGCGTACACTGCACCGACAAGCTGCCCGTCGGCCTCCCTCGCCTTACCCTCGTAGACGATGCGGCTGATCGGGCGCTCCAACCAAGCCAGCGACTCCAGATCATTGAGCGAAGCCTGGGGCACAGGTGTCACACTTCCCGGAACTCAACACCCAGGGCATTCGCCAATCGCTCGGCGTCCCGCCAGAGGACCCAGCCGTAGTTGATCGCGAGCCTGCCTTGGGCGTTCTCGGCGTAGGAGGGGCCGATGACACGGCCTTCCTCATCGCGGCCTTCGTCCTTGAAGACGATGCGGGCGATGTTGTCGCCGTTTCGAAGCGGAATGGGTGGGCGAGGCTGATCTTCCGTGGCCCGCAACGCGTCTGCGGCTTCGAGTAGAGATTGTAAGATGGGGTGGTTCATGGTTGCCGTGTTATATCCTCATGATATTACCTATAGGTAAGTTGTCAATACCAGGTTGTCCACAGGATATGCGCCGCCACGCGCGTTACACCCCCTGTTCGGTTTTTCTTCGGGTCGGTATCCTGTCTCCATGAGGCCACAGTACTCCGCGCGCCTTCGGCGTATCCCGACCAAGGTCCCCAACGCGATCCGGCAATACCGGCTCAAGGCCGGCTTGACCCAAGGCCAACTCGCCACGCGACTGAAAGTACGGGCCGAGACGATCTCCGCCTGGGAACGCGGGCTCACCTGCCCGACAGTCGCCTTCCTCTTCCGGATGGCGAAGACGCTCGGCACACTCGCCGAGTCGCTGTACCCGCAGTTCTATTTCCGGGAAGGCGAGGAAGTAACCGCGCAAGTGGCATGACGGAGCAGGTCCTTCAGGCACTCCGCCGCCGGACAAACCACCGGGACCTCGTGATCGTCCAAGAGGCCGCACTACTCGACGAGCTGTCCGCTACCTCGGCTGTGCTGCAAGCGGCGATTGCCAAACTCGAAGAAGACCGAGTGCTCGAAGTCCTCTCGCCCCTTCCGTTCCTGGTCGCGAAATGGTCTGGTGAGGGCCGCAGATCGACGGTTTCCGCCAAGAACGCCTATAGCTTTGAAAGCTCTCTTTCACAATCAAAGCAGATGAAAGAGAGCTATAGGCCCTCGGAGGCGGAACGCAAGGCGCTGCTCCAGGAGATCCTCGACACCTTGGGCGAAACCGACCCCACGACGTTCCGCGGGGCGATCCGCAGCTACTCGCCGGGGGTCATCCGGACCGCACTCGCCCGCATCCGCAAGATGAAGAACATCCAGAAGAACCCGACAGCCGTGTTCCGCTTCCTCCTGCCGCGTATCGCGAACGAGCCTGCGTTCAAGAAGTAACTGGCAGAAGCATGCCACCCCCTCAAACCCTCACCCTTACTCTCGACCGCCGCCTCCTGCGGCATCCGCGGGCCTATCACCTGCGAAAAATGCGCGCGGGCGTCTGGCTCTACCTCGACCTCTTGGCGCGCCTTCCGGTCGGCGCTGAGACCCTCGTGGTGGAGCCGGCGGTGGTCGGGGAGGAGCTGGGTATCGGCGAACCGACGGTCCGCTCCTGGCTCGGGCATCTGCGGAAGGCCGGCTACGTCGCGGCCGACCGGCTCAACGGCAAGGTCCGCGTGACGATCAAGAAGGGCTTCGTTCCGGAACCGGCGCCGATGCCGAAGGAGAGGGTCTTCACGGTCGCCAAGCTCCAGCGGATGCTCAAGGACAAGCTCAACGTCGAAGCCTTCGAAGCCGCCCTGAAGCTGTACCGCGATCCGGTCATTCGCCGAGCACTGGCCGGTGCGCTCGCCCCGCCGGAGGACCAGATCCGCCGCTCACGCACCGCCTTATTCCTTTATCTCCTCAAACGCTATGGCCCACGCCCGCAACGAGACTGACACCATCCTCGCCCTCGATCCGGGACTCCGCGATCTCGGCTACGCGATCCTTTCCGGAAAGCGGCTCGTCGGTGCCAGCGTCCTGCCGCTCCGGTCAGTCGCGCGGAGTCGAAAGCTGGGGAGAGTCCAAGAGTTCCTGCTCACGCAGTTTCGAGCCCACCGACCGCGCACGCTCGTCCTAGAGCACATCCCGAGGCGACCACTCGACACCCTGGCCGGACTTCCGGCCCTCGGCCGTCTCCTCGGTCGGCTGGCCCGGCAGCGCCGACTCAAGATCGCCACATACTCGGCGCGGACCGTCCGTGGAACAGTGGTCGGCGACGGTTGGGCCGGCAAGCGCCAAGTCGCGGAGAGCATCGCCGGCCGATTCCCCGACCTTCGTGTCCACCTCACCCACGACCGCAAGTGGAAGGAGCGGTACTGGCAGAACATGTTCGACGCGGTCGCGCTCGCACTCCACCACCAATCGGTCCGCAAACCGCCCTCCCGCAGCCGGCGATCCGGCTGAAAGCTGGCGCGTCAGGCTTGCCCCGGCGCCACTGCCTCCCGATCCGGTTCCTGCAAGGGGCCGGAACGGGCAGCTCTCGGGAGGGTCTTGATTTACTCCACCAATGCCCACGTCACCCACCATTCTCGGTCTCGATCCCGGCACGAGGTTCCTCGGCGCCGTCGTACTGCGTGGACGTAGTCTTCTTGCCTACGCCGTCCATCAGTTGCGCAACGGAGAGAATCCTTACGAGACGGTCGGGCATGCCCGTCGAACCGTCTTCAAGTACATCGAGCAGCGCTCGCCGCAGATTGTCGCGATCGAGGCGCCTTACCTCATCGCCTCGCCGCGCGGCGCGGTTCTGACCGTGCTCGCCAAGGAGATCCGCGAGCGTGCCAAGGAGCTCGGTCTTCGCGTCGTCGAGCTCTCGCCCGAGAACGTGCGCAAACAGGTCACCGGTAATCGTCGCGCGACGAAGATCGAGGTAGCAGAGACCCTGGCCAGCGGCGATTTCTCCGACCTTCACCGTCTCGTTCCGAAGCGACCGACTCGACCGGCGCTTGGGCTTCGGCCTCGCGATAGGTACTGGCTGCACGTCTTCGACGCTCTGGCCCTCGCCGTTGCCGCGCGCGAGTCGTCCACAGCACTTGCGCCAGCGCGTCACTCTCACTCCCTACGAGACGGTTCTGCGTGACGCTACGCTGACCGTAGTCCGTGAACATCCGTTCCTGACGTTCCACCCGCCCCCTCACAAGGAAGCCTTCCCATGAAGGCCCACGCAACCGCTCGCGAGGATGTTTTCGAGGGCAAGGACGGCGTCGCCTACGCCGATCTGCTCGCCCGAGCCCACGGCGAGGGGCTCCGCTCCATCGCCACGGAAGTCCTGCTCCAGCCCTCTGATCAGAACGGGCGCCTCTGCATCATCAAGGCGGCCGTCGAGACCGAGAAGGGACACTTCGAGGGGATCGGCGACGCGGATCCGACCTCGGTCGAAGAGCAGTTCGTCCCGCACCTGATCCGCGTGGCCGAAACCCGAGCCAAGGCCCGCGCTCTCCGGGATGCCGTCAACGTCGGCATCGTCTCCTTCGAGGAGTTGGACGGCGTCCGCCCCGACGGCAGAGGTGGAAGCCCCGGACCGGGTGCGCCTGCGCCTCCGGCCCGTCGGGCAGCGCCTCGCCGCCCCGCCCCGGTCCGCTCTTCCGCTCCCCGCGGAAACGGCGGTGCCAACGGCCAGGATGGCCTGATGACCGAGGCTCAGCGGCGGTACCTGTTCCGGCTCCTGGCTGGGATGGGCTACCAGGGCAAGGCGGCGGAGGACTACCTCCACGCCGAGCTCGAGGTCCGCAACCTCAACCAGGTCACCCGCGCCCAGGCCTCGCAGCTGATCGACCAGCTCCTCCAGTCCTCCCCGCAAGGAGAGGGCGGTGGAGCTCCCAGTCATCAGCGCTAGCCAGGTCAACGCCTACCTCGCCTGCCCGCTGAAATACCGCTTCCAGTACGTGGACCAGATCCCGAGGCCCTGGCGGGTCGCCGCCATGGCGTTCGGCTCGTCGGTCCACGCCGCCGTGGAGTGGTTCCAGCGGCAGCGCCTGTCCGGCTCTCTGCCGAGCGCGGAGCAGGTCGAGCAGATCTTCGAGGCCGACTGGTACGCCCAGAACCTCGAACCGCTCGTCTTCTCCGAGCGCGAGTCCAAGGATGGACTGCTCGGGAAGGGCCGGGCCATGGTCCGTCTCTACGTCGAGCAAGCGGACGGCACCAAGCCGGCCGCGGTCGAATACCCGTTCGAGGTCGAGCTCCATGATCCCGAGACGGGCGAGGTCTTCGATCTCCGCCTGCGCGGGTTCGTCGACCTCATCGAGGAAGACGGCACGGTCGTCGATCTCAAGACAGCCGGTCGATCCCTCGAAGCCGGCGGTCTCGAACGGCACCTGCAGCTCTCGATCTACGCGCTGGCCGGCCTGATCCAGACCGGCAGCGTCCCGAGGCTCCGGCTGGACATGCTCTACAAGACGGTCCGGCCGCGGCTCGAGAAACTGGAAACGAGCCGCACCACCGCCGACCTGGCGTGGACTGCCCAGCTCATCCGCGAGGTCGCGCTCGCGATCCAGACCGAGCATTTCTTCCCCAATCCCTCGTGGCGCTGTCAGGAGTGCGAGTACTTCGCCCACTGCCAGCGCTGGCGAGGCTACGAGCCGCCCAAGGGAGGGATCCCGGAAGAGGCCGTGGCAGCGGTGGAAGGTGCCGGGGAGGTGGCGGCGTGAGGGCCTTCAGGGACCGGCCCATGCTATCGGGGGCCATGGACGGAACCTGATTCCTCAACGCTTGTTGCCGAACCGCACCTTCCTTCCGCTTTCGCTCTTTCCACCATATCCACGGGGCTCCGAGGTCTACACGATTCGGAGCCCTTCTTCTTTCCCGCCCCTGCTGGAGATCCACGTGTACGTGCGCGAGCTGACGAAGCGCCGCTACCGCGGCAAGAAACCGAAGGAGATCCGAGGACCGGACGACGTCGTCGCGCTCGTCGGCAAGCGGCTCACCAAGGAGGCCCGCGAGCACTTCCTGGTCTTGATCCTCAACGCCCGGCACGAATGCCTGGGCTACGAGGTGGTCTCGATCGGGAGTCTCAACGCCTCGATCGTCCATCCGCGCGAAGTGTTCAAGCCGGCGCTGCTGGCTTCGGCCGCCTCCGTGGTGCTCGTTCACAACCACCCATCCGGAGATCCCGAGCCCAGCGAAGAGGACCTCACCATCACGAAGCGGCTCGTAGAATGCGGCGAGTTGCTCGGGATCGGTGTGCTCGATCACGTCATCGTCGCGAGTCGGGGCGTCATCTCGTTCCGCTCGCGGCAGCTCCTCTGATCCACCACAGCCCCCGCTGAAAGGAAGCACCGATGTCACGCCTCATGCTCCATGGCGGCGGCTGGTCTGCAACGCTCGCGGACTTGGCTGCCGTTCCCGTCCCCGAACCCACCGCCTCCTATGTGCCGGTGCCGTATCCCCGGCTCGTCGAGGAGATCAAGCTCCATGTCCCCCGCTTCGGTCTCGAGATCGTGCAGGAGGAGTATGGCCTCGCCCGCGACGGCGCCCAGATGTTCGGCGTCCTTTCGTGCCGGAACGGCCGGCCGAACCCGGACTACTGCCTGGCGCTTGGGCTTCGCTCCAGCCTGGACCGCAGCTTGGCGGTCGGGATCACGCTCGGCGCCAAGGTCACCTGCTGCAGCAACCTCGCCTTCTCCGGCGAGGTGACGATGCACCGCAAGCACACCGTCCACGTCTTCCGCGACCTGCCGGACCTGATCTACAAGATGCTCTCCCAAGTCCCGAAGCTCCGGGAGCGGCAAGACCGGGAGATCCAGGACATGAAGGCCTTCGCCATGGGCCCGGAGCGGGCCCACCACCTCATGGTCGAAGCGGTCAAGGCGAACGTCGTGCCGGCCTCGCGGCTCCCGAAGATTCTCGAGGCCTGGGAGGAGCCGCAGCATGATGAGTTCCGCTCCCGCTCGGCATGGTCGCTGTTCAACACCTTCACCGAGGTGTTGAAGGCCTCGGGACCGCGGGCCCAGATGGAGGGGAGCCTCCGGCTCGCATCGCTCTTTCGCCGAGAGCTTCAGCTCTCGTAGCACCTTCACGAGGCTGTTCACGGATGGACGGCCTCGTCTTCTATTCGACGCCACAAAGGCTTGACGAGCGCCCCGGGAATCAGTACGGTAACAGCGGCTTAACCCATTGAACAACAAATGAGTAGGGCGGCGAAAGGTGCACACCACTGAGCACAGTCTCGTCGGCTCATCCGTGCTCCTGTGACCCGCGTCCTCGAGGCCAGAATGGCGAACGGTGACCTGAACTGGATTGCGAACTTCATCTGGGGCATCGCGGACGACGTGCTCCGGGATCTCTTCGTGCGCGGAAAGTACCGCGACGTCATCCTCCCGATGACGGTTCTCCGCCGTCTGGACGCCGTCCTGGAGCCAACGAAGCAGGCCGTCTTGGACATGAAGGCCTCGCTCGACAAGGCGAAGATCACCAACCAGGACGCGGCGCTTCGCAGGGCGTCTGTCCAGGCCTTCTACAACACGTCGAGGTTCACGCTACGTGACTTGAAGTCCCGCGCCAACCGGCAGCAGCTCAAGGCGGATTTCGAGGCCTACCTCGATGGCTTCTCGCCGAACGTTCAGGAGATCATCGACAACTTCAAGCTCCGGAATCAGATCCCGGACCTCGTCAAGGGCGACGCCCTTGGTTTTCTGATTGAGAAGTTCCTCGACCCTCGCATCAACCTGAGCCCCAACCCGGTTCTCAACGGCGACGGCACGGTCAAACTTCCCGGCCTCGACAACCACGCGATGGGCACGATCTTCGAGGAGCTCGTGCGCCGCTTCAACGAGGAGAACAACGAAGAAGCCGGCGAGCACTGGACCCCGCGCGATGCTGTCCGGCTCATGGCCAAGCTCATCTTCCTACCGATCGCCAACGAGATCGAGTCCGGCACGTATCTGCTGTACGACGGTGCCTGCGGCACTGGCGGGATGCTCACGGTTGCGGAAGACACTCTCCAGGAGATCGCCAAACAGCACGCCAAGGAGGTCGCGACTCACCTCCACGGACAAGAGATCAACCCCGAGACCTACGCCATCTGCAAGGCCGACCTGCTCCTCAAAGGCGAGGGCGAGGGCGCGGACAACATCATCGGTGGCCCGGAGTACTCGACGCTCTCGAACGACGCGTTCCCGTCGCGCGAGTTCGACTTCATGCTCTCCAATCCGCCCTACGGGAAGAGTTGGAAGAAGGACCTCGAGCGGATAGGGGGCAAGAAGGGGGTCAAGGACCCCCGCTTTGTCGTCGAGCATGCCGCTGACCCCGAGCTCTCACTTATCACCCGCTCGAGCGACGGGCAGATGATGTTCCTCGCGAACATGCTGTCAAAGATGAAGCAGGACACCCCGCTCGGCAGCCGGATTGCGGAGGTCCACAACGGCTCGTCGCTCTTCACTGGTGACGCGGGTCAGGGGGAAAGCAACATCCGCCGCTGGATCATCGAGAACGACTGGCTCGAAGCGATCGTCGCCTTGCCCCTCAACATGTTCTACAACACGGGAATCGCGACCTATGTCTGGGTGCTCTCGAACCGCAAGCCTGAGCATCGTCGCGGGAAAGTCCAGCTGATCGACGCGACCGAATGGTTCAAGCCGTTGCGAAAGAACCTCGGCAAGAAGAACTGCGAGCTCTCGGAAGAGGACATCCAGCGGATCTGCGACACGTTCCTCGCGTTCAAGGAAACCCAGCAGTCGAAGATCTTCGACAACGCGGCCTTCGGCTATTGGAAGGTGACGGTCGAGCGGCCGCTCAAGTTCAAGGTTGAGCTCGCTGGCGAGAGCGTGGCTGCATTCCGTGAGGCATGTCGCGAGGCGGGAGAGGACGAGTTAGCAGACGCGATCGCGGAAGCTGCCCGCAAGCTCGGAGCCGGCCCGCACCTGGACTTCAATGACTTCCTGGCTCGCTTCGAGCCCCTGGCCGGCACCGCCGGCGTCAAGCTGACCCCGAAGCGTCTCAAGCTACTGAAAGCCAACCTCGCGCAGCGGGACGAGAGCGCCGCGCCCATCGTGGCGAAGGTTCACAAAGCGAGCAAGGCAGCCGCAAATCCGCTGCATGGGCTGTTTGAGGCCACTGTCAAAAGCAAGCGCTCCGTTGTGGAGTACGAGCCGGACTCCGAGCTGCGCGACACGGAGCAAGTCCCCTTGCTCGAGGAGGGTGGGATCGAGGCGTTCATCCGCAGGGAAGTCTTGCCGTACGCATCAGACGCCTGGATCGACGAGTCGGCGACGAAGATCGGGTACGAGATCTCGTTCACGCGGCACTTCCACAAGCCGGATAGCCTCCGAGCGCTGGAGGACATCAGCTCTGATGTCCTCCAGCTGGAGGCCGAAACCGCAACCAGCATAAGAGATCTGGGGCTTCCAACTTTGGTGTGGCTGGAATCATTGGCGATCCGGGTGGGCACGGCCTCCCGGCCAGTGGAATCGCAGGCCCAGCAGGCTCTTCCCTCAAAGGAGCCGTTGCCGTTGGGCTCGG
>Ga0187893_10006357_pt1 | contig 20285 bp, 23 predicted proteins | sample MA1701074metaG_FD_139574 | JGI IMG/M metagenome (GOLD analysis project Ga0187893, IMG submission 139574) | White microbial mat communities from a basaltic lava cave in the Kipuka Kanohina Cave System on the Island of Hawaii, USA - MA170107-4 metaG ...
CAACCAGGACGTGGCCGAACGGGTCCTGGACTCGACCGATCTCGAGCGCGAGAAGGGCATCACGATCCTGGCGAAGAACACGGTCGTTCGCCACGGCGACCTGAAGATCAACATCGTCGACACGCCGGGCCATGCGGACTTCGGCGGCGAGGTCGAGCGCGGGCTCACGATGGTGGACGGCGTCCTGCTGCTGGTCGACGCGTCCGAGGGACCGCTGCCGCAGACACGGTTCGTGCTCCGCAAATCCCTCGAGGCGCGCCTGCCGGTGATCTTGGTCGTGAACAAGATCGACCGCCCCGACGCGCGCACGATGGAGGTCGTCGACGAGGTCTACCAGCTGTTCCTGGACCTGGACGCCGACGAGCACCAGATCGAGTTCCCGATCCTGTACGCCGACGCGCGGGCCGGGCGGTGCGGCCCCAACCCCGCCTCGCTCCCCGAGGACCTCGAGCCGCTGTTCGACGCGCTCCGCACCCACATCCCCGCTCCTTCCTACGAGGAGGACCACCCGCTCCAGGCGCTCGTGACCAACCTCGACGCCTCGCCCTACGTCGGGCGGCTCGCGCTCTGCCGCGTTCGTCACGGCACGATCCGCCGCGGCCAGGAGGTCGCCTGGTGCCGAGCCGACGGCACGATCGAGCCCGCCAAGATCTCCGAGCTCTACGTCAGCGAGGCGCTCGACCGCGTCGAGGCCGAGGAGGCCGGGCCGGGCGAGATCGTCGCGGTCGCCGGCATCGACGAGATCACGATCGGCGAGACGCTCGCCGATCCGGACGACCCACGCCCGCTTCCGGTGACCCGCGTCGACGAGCCGTCGCTCTCGATGACGATCGGCATCAACACCGCGCCGCTCTCGGGCCGCGACGGCAACAAGCTCACCGCGCCCCAAGTGAAGGCGCGACTAGACGACGAGGTCATCGGCAACGTCTCGATCCGCGTCTTGCCGGCCGACCGGCCAGACCGCTGGGAGGTGCAGGGACGCGGAGAGCTCCAGCTCGCGGTGCTCGTCGAGGTGATGCGGCGCGAGGGGTTCGAGCTCACGGTCGGCAAGCCGCAGGTCGTCACGCGCGAGATCGACGGCACGCTGCACGAGCCGGTGGAGCGCGTGGCGATCGACGCGCCCGAGGACTACCTGGGCGTGGTCACCCAGATGCTCGCGCTCCGCAAGGGGCGGATGGAGAATATGGTCAACCACGGCACCGGGTGGATCCGCATGGAGCACCTGGTCCCCGCGCGCGGCCTGATCGGCTTCCGGACCGAGTTCCTCACCGAGACGCGCGGCATGGGGCAGCTGCATCACGTGTTCGAAGGCTACGAGCCGTGGCACGGCGAGCTCCGGACGCGCCCCACCGGCTCGCTCGTCGCCGATCGCACCGGGCTCACGACGGCCTTCGCGCTCCTCACGCTCCAGGAGCGGGGCTCGATGTTCGTCGGACCGGGCGAGGACGTCTACGAGGGCATGATCGTCGGCGAGAACGCCCGCTCCGAGGACATCGACGTGAACCCCACGAAGGAGAAGAAGCTCACGAACATGCGCGAGTCCACGTCCGAGCAGTTCACCCGCCTGATCCCCAAGCGCACGTTGGTCCTGGAGCAGGCGCTCGAGTTCATCCGAGAGGACGAGTGCGTCGAGGTGACCCCGCACAACGTGCGACTGCGCAAGGTGCTGCTCCCCCAGCAGGAGCGCGCGAAGGCCGCCCGTCGCGGCCGCCCGACCGCCGAGACGTGAAACTGGCGAGGACCCAGACCGGAGGAGGTACACGATGGGCAGCGTGATCAACGACAAGAGCATGTCCCTCGACGGCTTCATCGCGGGGGCGAACGTGCGGCTTGACGCCGGGCTCGGCGACGACGGAGAGCGACTCCACGAGTGGGTCTTCCAGGACGAGGCCGGCAAAGAGATCCTCGAGCGCGAGGTCGCGCGGCTCGGCGCGGTGATCTGCGGGCGCCGCACGTACGACATGTCGATCCAGTACTGGGGCGCCGACGGTCCGACCGGGCCGGCTCGCGTCCCGCTGTTCGTGCTGTCGCACGGCGTGCCGGACGACGTCCCCGAGGGCGGCGTGTACACGTTCGTCGATGCGCTCGGGACGGCGCTCGAGCGGGCGCGAGAGACCGCGGGCGACAGGAACATCAGCGTCATGGGCGCCGAGGTCGGACGCCAGCTCCTCGACGCCGGCGCGATCGACGAGATCTCGGTGCATCTGGTGCCCGTCGTGTTCGGGAGCGGCACGCCGATCTTCGGCGAGGGCGTGGACGAGCACGTCACCCTCGAGTTCGTCAGGGTGACCGAGAGCCCGCACGCCACGCATCTGCGCTACCGCGTCGTCCGCGAGGGCTGACACCCGGCATGGGCCGTCTCGCGGCGATCGTCCTCGCGTGTGCCCTGCGGGCGCCTGTGGCTCCGAAGCCGATCCGACGTCCACACCCTCGCCCACCGGGTCGACCTCGCCGACCGCCTCCCCGTCAGGCCCGATCCGGTACGAGGCCTCCGCATGCCCGGTCGCCGACGAGGCCTTCTGCGCGACGGCGACGAAGTAATCGACGCGCTGCAGGCGCCCGACGTCGAGCGGCTCTTCGCGCTCAGCCGCGAGGACCGTCTCGTGTGCGCGAGGCTCGCGGTCGAGTATTTCCCGATGTGTGAGACGGACGACGTCCTCGAGGGATATGGCCTGAGCGGCCCGAACTTCTTCGTCGAGGTCGTGCACGCGGTCGGCTACCGCGGTCAGCTCGAGGCGATCGTCTCGAACATCGACGCCTCGTTCTCCGACGAGCTCGGTGACGGCTCGGTGCGCGTGATCGGGTCGGCACATGCGGCCCGGATATCCCCGGCCGGCGGACGTACCACCTCGCGTGGACCGCCGGGGTGAGCGAGGCGGGAGCGCCGGCCGAGCGCCTCCTCGGCAGCTTCGAGCTCACCTTCGAGGACGATTGGCGGATCGCGCTCTGGTACCTGGGTCCGCTCGATGAGTGGGAGCTCTGGTACCTGGGTCCGCTCGATGAGTGGGAGCTCGAGAAGCCCGACCCGCTCGAGCTCGCGTTCTGCGAGGCGGGCCGAACACCCTGGCCGGCCTGAGCGGACATCGTTCGACGGCCGGTACGCTGCACGCGTGACGGGGATCCCGATCCCGGAGGCGGCCCGAGCGCTCCTCGAGAGTGACGCCGTCGCTCAGGTGGTCACGCTCGACGAGGACGGTGCACCGTTCGTCACCGCGGCCTGGGTCGGTGTCGAGGCTGATGAGATCGTCCTCGCCACCATCCCGGACCAGCGGAAGCTCAAGAACCTCCGTCGTGACCCTCGGATCGCGCTCTCCGTCCCGTCGACCAACACGAACGCGTGGGGGTTGCTCGAGTACCTCGTGGTGTACGGGACGGCGCGGGTGACCGAAGGCGGCGCTCCCGAGATGCTCCAGCACCTCGCGCACACCTACCTGGGACCCGACGTCGTGTTCCCGAACATGCCCGACCCGCCGCCCGGGTTCGTCACGAGGATCACGGTCGAGCGCTTCAGCGGCGTCGGGCCGTGGAACGCGCCGCGCGGCTAACAACCGACGCGAGGCTTCCGCGCTGCTGTCAGGACTGGAGCAGCGTCAGAGTGCCGCGGATCGCTCCTCGAGCTGGGCCCGGATGCGAGCCGCGACCTCGGGCATGCCCGTCTCGAGTTCGCGGAAGAACGTTCCGAACATGTCGAGCACCGTGATCGACGACGTCGCGACCACGTCCGCAACCCGGCGACCATCCCCCATCATGGCCATCTCCCCGAAGAAGTCTCCGGGCCCGAGCGACGCGATCACTTCGCCGCCTCGAACGACGTCCGCGGTGCCCTCCCGGATCACGAAGAAGTCGTAGCCCGACGCTCCTTCAGGGGCCAGGCGCCTGCCTTCCTGCTCGTGCCGTACCTCGAACCAGGACGCCACCTTCTGCAGGCCTTCGTCTGGAAGCTCTGCGAACAGGGGGACGGCTCTCAACTCTTTGGGGTCGGGATGCAACGCCACTCCTTCGGCCGTGGAGCAGCGATCGTAGGGTCGGAGTGGCCCTCCCGCGACCCCGCAGGCGCGGCATTCACGCGTTGTTCATGATCACCCGCCGTCGGCAGGCGGGATGTTCTGGTTGAGGTGGAACAGGTTGTTCGGGTCGTAGCGTGCCTTGATCTCGGCGAGACGCTTCCACGTCGGCCGGCTGTAGGCGTGGCGGACGCGTTCCTGCCCCTCGTCTGCGAGGAAGTTCACGTATGTTGCGGGCTCGCCCCGGAACACGATCGCCGAGAGGTTGTCCACCCACATCTGGCTCGCGTCCCGGTCGTCCGGGTCCTCGTACAGCGAGGCCACGGTCGCCATGACCGGCTTCGTCCTGTGCGCGAACGCGGTGGCGTCTTCCGGCACACGCGCCATCGCGCCACCGAGCGCCCGGAGCTGCACCACGCTCATCATCGCGGTCGACGCCTCGAGGGCGGTCACCATCGCCTCGGTCTGGTCGTGATCGATCGCGTCGACGAACTCCGTGCGTCCGACGGCGGTCGGGTGGTACTCCTCCTCCTCGGGCATGTACATCTCGGGATAGGACATCGGTTTGACCATGTTGGCGACCGGCGTCGCGAGCGCCCGGAACGGCGCGATCGCGCGCTCGCCGGCGTCGACGTCGCCCGCGTAGGTCAGCATCGCGAAGATCACCAGCTTGCCGTGCGTCTCCTCGGGTAGGAACGGCATCGGCGGAGCCGGCATCACGTTGGCGATCGTCGAGAGCGCCTCTGGCGCGTTCGCGGCCGCGGCCATGAACCCCTCGATGACCTCGGCCGTCGCCGGCAGGAACAACAGGCCGCCGACGATCGAGGGCACCTCGTGCAGGCGGAACTTGAACCGCGTCGCGACGCCGAAGTTGCCGCCGCCCCCACGCATCGCCCAGAACAGGTCCGGATGGCGCTCGGCGTCGGCCCGCAAGAGCTCCCCATCCGCAGTCACGACCTCGACGGCGAGCAGATCGTCGATCGTGAGACCGTGCTTTCGCACGAGGAAACCGATCCCGCCGCCGAGCGTGATCCCGCCGATTCCGACCGAGCCGGTATCGCCGAACCCCGTCGCGAGTCCGTGAGCGCCGACCGCGGTGGTGTACTCGCCCGCGGTCAGACCGGTCTGGGCCCACGCGGTGCGCGCTCCGACGTCGATGTCGAGCGCGCGCATGTTAGCCAGGTCCAGGACGATCCCGCCCTCGGTCACGCTGTGGCCGGCGGTGCTGTGACCGCCGCTGCGAACGGCGAGCTCCACCGAGTTGTCACCCGCGAGCGTCACGACGCGCGACACGTCTTCGGCGTGCGCGACTCGCACGATGGCGGCCGGGTGCCGATCAATCCCACCGTGGAATACCGTGCGCGCGCGGTCGTATCCGTCGTCATCCGGCGCGATCACCCGGCCATCCACCCGCGAGCGGAGCTCCGAGATCGAGGATCCGGTCCTGGAGCGCATGTGGGTCCCCTCCCTATGGGTCGACAAGCGCGGCCTCGACGACCGACCCTGCGTCACCGACATCGGCTGCGAGCACTGGTTCCGCCCCGCGCCCCGACCGGCCGGCGGCCCGGCGGATGACGGTTGCCGTGTAGGCCGCGAGCACGAGCGCGCCCAGCGCGCTGATCCCCGCGACCACGTGCATCCCGCTGATGAACGCATCGTTCGCGGCCTCGATCAACGGAGCGCTCAACTCGGTCGGAAGCTGCCCCGCCACCTCGACCGCGCCGGCGAGCGTGTCCCGAGCGAGGGCAGCGGACTCCGGCGGGATCCCAGGCGGTATGCCTTCGGTGACACCGCTCCGGTAGATCGCCAGCCCGATGCTGCCGAACAGCGCGATCCCGAGCGCCCCACCGAGCTCTGCCGCGGTCTCCCCGATCCCGGCGGCGGCGCCGGCACGCTCCGCAGGAGCCGAACCGATGATCAGATCGTTCGTCAGCGTGAACACCGGGGCGGTGCCCAGCGAGAACACGACCGAACCGGTCACGATCATCGCGAACCCGGACGTCGCATCGACCTGCGTGAAGACCGCGAACCCGAGGGCCGCGAACACGAGTCCGACCGCCATCACCGTCGCCGGTGCGAACCGCTGGGCGAGCCGCGGCGTCACCTGCGAGCCGACGACGAACGCGAGCGCCCACGGAAGCGTCCAGAGCCCGGCCTCCAGAGGCGTCAGACCGAGCACCAGCTGGAGGAACTGCGGCAGGAAGAGGAACCCGCCGAACACCATCAGGATGCCCAGCCCGTACAGCAGGAGCGAGGAGGTGAATGCAGGAACCCGGAACAACCCGAGGTCGATGAGCGGGTCGTCCAGCCGCCGCTGCCGGCGCACGAACACGACCCCGATCACCAGGCCGAGCGCCATCGAGAACACCGGGAGCCATCCGATCCCGTCCTGCGCGAACTGCTTGAGGCCGAAGATCACGGCCAGGATGGCCACGAGCGACAGTCCGGCGCTCGGGATGTCGAGCTTGCCGGCGTTCGGATCCTTGTATTCGGGCAGGAGCCTCGGTCCGAGGATCAACAAGAGGACCATCACGGGGACGTTGATCAGGAACGCCGCGCCCCACCAGAAGAACTCGAGCACGAGCCCGCCGAGCAGCGGTCCGATCGCGGCGCCGACGGAGAAGCTCGTGATCCACACGGCGATCGCCCTCGTCCGTTGGTCCGGGTCGAGGAACATGTTCCGGATCAACGACAGGGTCGAGGGCGCGATCGTCGCGCCGGCGATGCCGAGCAGCGCCCTGGTACCGATCAACATCTCGGAGCTCGTGGACATCGCGGCGAGCACCGAGGCGGCCCCGAAGGCGGCGGCGCCGATCAGGAGGAGGCGGCGGCGGCCGATCCGGTCGCCGAGCGTCCCCATCGTGATGAGGGACCCGGCGACTACGAACCCGTAGATGTCGATGATCCACAGGAGCTGGGTGCTGCTGGGCTGCAGGTCGGCGCTGATGGACGGGATCGCGAGGTGCAGGATCGTCAGGTCCATCACGTAGAGCATGCAAGCCAGCGCGATCGCACCCAGGCCGATCCATTCACGGCGACCTGCACGGGGTGGTGCGACGTTCGCGTTCTCGGTCTCGGGAAGCATCTGCTACCTCCGTGGTCGATCTCGTTGGAAGGGACGGAGAGCGGCGCGAGAACTCATCGGTTCCAACCCCGTTCGTCGCCCTCGGATTTCGTGCGTCAGCGGTTTGCGACCCTTCCCGCGACCACGCGCGCCACCGCATCCAGATACCCAGGAACCCCGCTCTTGAACGCGTCCCGGTCCTTCTCCAGCTCGAGCTCCGTGAGCTCGAGCGTGACGAGCGTCTCCCCGTCACGCTCCTCGAACGAGAGGGTCTCGATGAAGTCAACGCTCCGTCCCCAATCGGCGATGAACATCGACGACCGGTAGGCGAACCGATGGGGACGGTCGATCTCGATGAACACGCTCGTGATGCGATCCGGCTCACCAGTCCGATCCGCCGGCCCGAAGACGAACGTCCACTTCCCCCCGACACGGAGATCGATCGCGCACTCCCAAAGGGCCCACCCGGGGACCTCGCCAGAGAGGATCTCGGGCTGGGCCTCGGGGTCGACCATCGTGTCGAACACGAGCTCGGGCGGTGCGTCGATCAGCCGCTCGATCTTCAGTTTGTAGCTCATCTCGAGCCTCCTTTGCGCTTCTCGAGGTACGCCTCGAGCCGATCGAGGCGGCGGTCCCACTTTGCGCGGTACCACTCGATCCATCGCGTCACGTCGTCCAGCTGCGCAGGCCCGAGCCGGCACTCCCTGGTTCGGCCCTTCTTCTCCGACGTCACGAGCCTCGCCTCCTCGAGGATCCGGACATGCTTGAGCGTGCCGGGTAGAGAGATGCCCGCCGGTCCCGCGAGCTCGCTCACCGTGGCGGGTCCGTGAGCCAGGCGCTCCAACATCGCCCGCCGCGTGGGATCGGACAGCGCCGAGAACGTTCGATCGAGCATGGGAGACTTAACCATTCAGTTCACTATAATCTGGGCAGCATCACGCCGTCAACGTCGGTCGTAGTCTGTGGACGGCCCGAGACGATCGGAGCGATCTGGATTGGTTGAGCTGACGACGAAGCCCGGCTCCGAAGAGCTGGAGCTCCAGCTCGAGCAGCACCGGACGGAGCTCACCGCGTACGCCTATCGGATGCTGGGGTCGGCATTCGAGGCGGAGGACGCGGTCCAGGAGACGTTCCTGCGCGCGTGGCGCGGGTACGACCGTTTCGAGGGCCGGTCGTCGCTGCGCTCGTGGCTGTACAGCATCGTGACCAACGTGTGCCTCGACATGTTGAGCGGGAGCGAACGTCGGGCCCGCCCGATGGAGCTCGCCGGGCCGAAGACGGCGGACACGCCGTTCCCGCCCCCGCTCGCGGAGACGACATGGATCCTTCCGGTCCCCGATGGCAGCGTCCTGCCCTCGGGCAGCGACCCGGCAGAAGTGATCGAGTCACGCGAGTCGATCCGCCTCGCGTTCATCGCCGCGCTCCAGCATCTCCCACCACGCCAGCGAGCCGTGTTGATCCTGCGTGAGGTCCTGCGCTGGAAGGCATCCGAGGTGGGCGAGCTGCTCGAGACCTCCGTCGCCTCAGTGAACAGCGCCCTCCAGCGCGCGCGGGCGACGCTCGAGACGATCGACGTCGCCGACACCGAGACGCTGAAGCCGGAGGACGAGGCGCAGCAAGCGCTCCTGGCTCGATACGTCGACGCGTTCGAGCGGTACGACATGGACTCGCTCACGTCCCTGCTGCACGAGGACGCCTCGTGGTCGATGCCGCCGCACGACTTCTGGCTCACGTCGCACCAGGACATCCGCGCGTGGTGCCTCGGCCCGGGGATCGGGTGTAAGGACTCACGCTTGGTGCCTGTCGAGGCGAACGGTTCGCCCGCGTTCGGGCATTACAAGCCGGCGCCGGACGGCGGCCTCGAGCCGCAAGCGCTCCAGGTGCTCGAGATCTCAGACGGCGCGATCGCCGGGATCAGCTTCTTCCTGAACACCGAGCGCCTGTTCCCGATCTTCGGGTTGCCCGCTCGGCTCGAGCCCTGACGCGCACCCGCACGGCAGGGCGTCGTCCAACCCGACGAAGGCGAGCAGGTCCAGCAGCTCCCCGCACGCGCCTCGGAGACGCAACCGCCGGCCCCGCCGCCGAGCCGCCAGCTGCAGGCGAGCGAGCACGTCGAGCGTCACCGCATCCGGTTCGTCGAGCGCGCCGACGTCGCAGTCGACGAGACCTCGACCGGCGCGGTCGAAGAGCGCTCGGGCCCGTTCACAGAGCTCTGGGATGTCGTCGAGATCGATCGGATGGCTGAGGACCAGGCGCTGCCGTTCGTGCATCGTCATCTCTGCACAGACGGACGACCGGGGAAGAACTCATCGTGGGACCGGTGAGTTCGAGGCCCTCACCGCGTCTCTACGAACGTGAACGAGAAGGAGGGATCGAGATGCGCAAGGTGATCGTGAGCGAGTTCCTGAGCCTCGACGGGGTCATGCAGGCTCCCGGAGGCCCCGACGAGGACCGCCGTGGCGGATTCGAGCACGGCGGCTGGCAGCTAGGGAACTTCGACGAGACGGCCGGGGCCGACATCATCGAGTCGATCGGCTCCTCGGGCGGGCTGATCCTCGGGCGGCAGACCTACGAGACCTTCGCCTCGTACTGGCCGAACGTGCCCGCCGACGACCCGTTCGGCGGACCGATGAACGACCTCCCCAAGTTCGTCGCCTCGACGACGCTGCAAGAGCCGCTCGCTTGGAAGAACTCGACGCTCATCCAAGGGAACGCCCCCGAAGGGGTCGCCGCCCTCAAGGGGCAGCCCGGCAACGACCTCATCGTGATCGGCAGCGGTGTGCTCGCGCAGACATTGATGCAACACGGGCTGGTCGATCGGTTCCGACTGATGATCCACCCGGTCCTGCTCGGGAGCGGAGAACGCCTGTTCCGAGGCGGCACGAGCAAGATGCCGCTCCGGCTCGTCGACAGCAAGACCACGACCACCGGCGTCATGATCCTGACCTACGAGCCCGCCGGATGATGAGCGGGGGCCGCTCGTGGCGAGCCGTACCGTTCGATGAGCTCGGCGCCGACCCGCGCGAGCTCCTCGCGCACCTCGTCGGGGCCGACGACCTCGACCCAGCGACCGAACTCCAGGAGCTCGCCGGCGACGGTGTGCGCCGACCAGCTGCGGACATCGACCTCGATGCGGCCGTCCTCGATGGCCTCCCCGACCGTCAGGCGCGTCCCGAACGCCGACCGGAGCCACCCGATCGACTCGGCCTCGGCCAGCGCGAACGCGCGGTAGCCGGCCCGGCGCTCGTCGATCTCCTCCACGACCGAGCTCCAGGTCTGCTCGAGATCGAAGTGGTCGGGCCGATCCACGGGGTCCTCGGTGACGACGACCGATCGCACACGGCTGAGCCGGAACGTGCGCAACCCAGCGTCGGTGGCCGCGACCATGTACCAGACCGACGCCTTCTTCACCAGCCCGAGCGGATGCACGGTCCGTTCGCTCTCCGGTCGGTCGCGCCCCGCGTACACCATCCGGACCTGCACGCCGTCGACCACGGCGTGTTGGAGGACCTCCAGGTGCGCCGGCGGCTGGACGTTCGTTCGGTCCCAGCTCGTGGGATCGATCACGACCGCGGACGCCGCGGCTTCGGCCTCGGCGCGGAACGGCTCGGGAAGCGCTCGCACGAGCTTGCGGAGGGCGGCCTTGATCTGCGGCGTCGCCGATGCCGACGGCCCGGCGACGAGGAACAGCGTGCGCGCCTCGGCGGCCGTCAGACCGCTGAGATCGGTTCGAGCCCCGCCGAGCAGCGACCAGCCCCCGCCTCGCCCGGCCTGCGAGTAGACGGGGATCCCGGCCATCGAGAGCGCCTCGAGGTCCCGCCGCGCCGTGCGCTCGGAGATCTCGAGCTCGTCGGCGAGCTCGGCCGCCGTCACCCGCCCACGAGCCTGCAGGATCAACAGGACGGCCACGAGACGGTCGGCGCGCACGATCCCCAGGATTCCACAGAAACCGGCCAGAAGATGGCCACTTCTCCGACGCATGATGGCGTCGTGGGAGGGGTTGAACGAAGGACCACGAAAGGGGGAACTCGATGACGAACGCAGCGATCGAGGCCGAGGGCCTGGTCAAGAGCTTCGGGAAGGTCCGGGCCCTCGACGGCATCGACATGGTGGCTCGAGAGGGGGCCGTCTTCGGGCTGCTCGGCCCGAACGGCGCGGGGAAGACCACCGCGATCCGCATCCTGTCGACCCTGCTGCTTCCGGACGAGGGACGCGCGAGCGTCGGCGGCTACGACGTGGTGCGCGAGCCCGAGCAGGTCCGCCGGCTGATCGGCCTCACCGGCCAGTACGCGGCGGTGGACGAGCTCCTGTCGGGCAAGGAGAACCTGTACATGATCGGGCGCCTGCTCGGCATCCGGAAGGGGACCGCTCGCGCGCGAGCGGCCGAGCTGCTCGAGGCGTTCGACCTCACCGATGCCGCGGGCAAGCTCGTGAAGAACTACTCGGGCGGGATGCGGCGGCGGTTGGACCTCGCCGCGAGCCTCGTCGGTCGCCCGCGGTTCCTGTACCTCGACGAGCCGACGACGGGGCTGGACCCGCGCAGCCGGCTCGAGCTCTGGTCGATGATCCGCTCGCTCGTGGCCGACGGGTCCACGGTGCTGCTGACGACGCAGTACCTGGAGGAGGCCGACCGGCTCGCGGACGAGATCGTCGTGATCGACCACGGCAAGGTCATCGCCGCGGGCACCCCCGCGCAGCTGAAGACGCGCGTCGGCGGCCAGGTGCTGCAGGCGCGCCCGGCGGACCCGTCCGACCTGGCGGAGACCGAACGCATCCTCGCCGCGTTCGCGGGCGAGGGCGAGAAGCCACACAGCGATGGCCGCCTCGTCAGCGTGTCGGTCACGGACCGCTCGGCGCTCGGGCAGGCCGTGCGCCGACTCGACGAGGAAGACATCGCGGTCGAGGACCTGTCGCTCCGCCGCCCGAGCCTGGACGAGGTGTTCCTGGCCATCACCGGGCACGTCGCCGGGGACGGGCTGGAGGAGCAGCTGGGATCCGAAGCCGAGGACGAGAGGAGGAACGCATGAGCAGCGCACCCGCCGTCGCCATCGGACCGATCGGGCGAACCAACCTCGTGTCGAACACCCTCACGATCGCTCGTCGGTACCTGCTGCACATCAAAGCCACACCCGAACAGCTCGTCGAGATGACGCTGCAGCCGATCATGTTCCTCGTGCTGTTCGTCTACGTGTTCGGTGGTGCGATCGCCGGTTCCAGCAGCGAGTACCTGCAGTACGCGCTGCCGGGCAACCTGGTCGCGGCCGTCTCGTTCCTGCCGTTCACGACCGCGATCGCGCTGAACGTCGACTTCCAGAAGGGCGTGATCGACCGCTTCCGGTCGCTGCCGATCGGGCGGTCCGCCGTGATCAGCGGGCGCATCCTCGCCGACGGGGTCCGGATCGCGTGGAGCATCCTGATCATCACGACCCTCGGCGTGATCCTGGGATTCCGGTTCGAGGGCGGCTTCGCCGAGGGGTTCGGCGCGCTGGTCTTGATCTTGGTGTTCGGTCTGGTGATGTGCTGGCCGATGTCGTTCATCGGCATCGCCGCGCGCACGACCGAGTCGGTGAGCACCTGGATCTTCATGATCATCCTGCCGCTCACGTTCGCGAGCTCCGCGTACGCGCAGGTCGACACGATGCCGGGGTGGCTGCAGGCGTTCGTGAAGGTCAATCCCGTCACCCACGTCATCGATGCGGCTCGCGCGTTGATGCTCGGAGGCCCCATCGGGCGGTCGGTCTTCTACTCGGTGCTGTCGATGACCGTGATCACGGTGATCTTCGCGCCGCTGGCGATCCACCGGTACCGCCGGAGGGTCTGAGGAGCGCGCATGCTGGTGCACACGCAACTCGAGCGTGAGTCGAGCGGCACGCGATCGAGGAGGGTCGCGTGGGCGGCTCGCGCTCTTCGCCACCAGGAGATGCCCCTCCAGGAGATCAGCGCGGTCCTGTCGGCGCAGGACCAGGAGACCCGGCGTCGGTACCTGGAGCTGCATCGGGAGCGGCTGCGGGAGCGCCTGTCCGACCAGCTCCGGACGCTCGACCGGCTCGAGCGGCTCCTGTCCGATCGGGTCTGAACCCGGGGGGGATCGGCGAGCCCTACGATGGCGGGCGATCGTGCGAACGTCGGACGTGGTCGCGGGGGTTCGGCGCCAGTGGTTCCCGAGCGCCGACAACAACGCCTACCTGATCTCGGGCGCCGAGACGACCCTGGTCGACTGCGGTCCCCCGGGCAAAGAGGGGCGAGGCCTCCCGGAGGAGCAACTGCGAGGGGTTCGCCACGTGGTGGTGACCCACTGCCACACGGACCACACGGGGCGGCTCGCGGCCGTGGCGGGTGCGACGGGAGCGACCGTGTTCGCCCATGCGGCCGACGCGCGGGTCGTGAGGGAGGGAGCCGAACGCGCACGTGGCGTCGCGAACGCGTGGCTCGGGCGGGTCCTGCTGGCGATGGCCCGCCGCCCACGCGCGCCGACCCCGCTCCCGTCCATGTCGAGATCGAGGATGAGCAGGAGCTCCCGGCCGGTGATGGGCTCCGCTGCGTCTTCACGCCGGGGCACACCGCCGGACACGTGTCGTTCCTGTGGCCGTACTCGGGGGGCGTCCTGTTCGTCGGCGACGCCGCCGCGAACATGTTCCGGCGCCTCGACATCGCCCCGATCAACGAGGACGCGGTGGCCGCCCGTCGGAGCTTCGAGAAGCTGGCCGGGTTGGAGTTCGCGACCGCGTGTTTCGGCCACGGCTCCCCGATCCGCACGCGAGCCGTATCCAGGTTCCGCCGGAGGCTCGAGCGGATGGCCGGCCGTTAGCGCGCGTCACGTGCGGCGCTCGAGCACCACTTGCAGCCCGTGACGGAGCTTGAGCGTGGCCTTCGGCTCCGGCTCGACGAGATGCCCGGGCGCCGGACGCAGGCGCCACCGGCGAGCGATCGTGGCCAGCAGGAGCACGGCCTCCGCAGGCGCGAACTCGTCACCGAGGCACATTTTGGGACCTCCCCCGAACGGGAAGAATGCGAAGGGATGCCAGGCCGCTTGACGCGCCGGCTCGAAGCGCTCGGGGTCGAACCGCCTGGGTTCGCGATGCACGCGTTCGTCGCGGTGCACGACGTACGGGCTGGTGATGACGGTTGCTCCGGGCGGGACGACGTGGTCGCCCGCCTCGTGCTCGGCCACCGCGCGTCTCGCGAGCATCCACGCGGGTGGGAACAGGCGCAGACACTCGTTCACCACCATCCGGCAGACGGGCAGCCGCTCCAGATCGCTCGCGGTGGGGAGGGCATCGCCCAGGACCGAGTCGACCTCCTCGAACACGCGAGCCTCGACCTGCGGGTGGCGCGCGAGCAGGTACCACGTCCACGCGAGGGTCGTTCCCGTCGTCTTGTTCCCACGGAAGATCGACAGGGCCTCGTCGCGGACGAGCCGGTCGTCCATGCGCTCGCCATCGGGAAGGCCCGCGTGTGCGAGGTCGGCGAGGAGATCGCCTCCGAGATCTCCCGTTCGACGCTCCGCGACCATCGACAGCAGTCGCTCGTCGAGGAGGGCCAACGCCCGTTCGAAACGCCGGTTGGCGGGGAGCGGGAGCTTGTCGGTGCCCGGCAGCACGGGAAGGGGGAGCCGTTCGAGCGCGTCGATCGCCTCCGTGAGCAGGGTCTCGAGGTCGCGTCCGCTCGGCGTGTCTACACCGGCGCCGAACATCGACTCGATCATGATCGCCCGGTTGGTCGCGTTGAGGAGCTCGTAGGCGTCGAAGCCCCGACCGTCGGTCCACCCCTCCTGCATCCTGATCGCGTGCTCGACCGCGATCCGCGCGTGCCGCTCGAGCGCCGTCCCTCGCAGGTGCGGCCACAGGAGCTTGTGCTGCCGGCGGTGGAACGCACCTTCGCTCCCGAGGACGCCGCGCCCGAGCAGACGTTGCGTCAACCGGCGTTCGCCGCGGCCCTTCTCGAACCGGCGATCGTGGCGGACGAGCACGTCCTGCGCGAGCTCCGGCGAACTGAGGAGGTAGATGCGGCTCGGCCCGATCGAGATGCACGCGACGTCGCCGTATCGCCTGGCCACCTGCTGGAACAAGCCCGGCAGGTACCGGGCCGCCGAAACCCCGGCCGGGATCAGCCCCAGCCCGCTCGGTCCGGCAGGTCGACGTGGCGTGCGCATCGGTGCCGGGCGACGCTATTCGCCGGGTCCCCCGGTCGGCAACCGGGACGGGCGCGCGAGGCTCGGGCATGAGCGCCGCACCGCGCGTCCTCGGGCTCCGTGAGCTGAACCGGGCGCTGCTCGAACGGCAGATGCTGCTCCGGCGCACACGCGTTCCGGCGCTCGACGCGGTGGAGCACCTCGTCGGCCTCCAGGCGCAGGAACCGAGGGATCCGTACGTCGCGCTCTGGACACGGCTCGACCGCTTCCGGGCCCAGGCCCTCGCGGAACCGATGACCGAGCGGCGCGCCGTCCGGATGACCCTGCACCGCGGGACGTTGCACCTGGTGACCGCGCGCGACGCCGTCGCTCTCCGAGCTCTGATCCAACCGGGGATCGCGCGCACGGTCCTCGGCTCGAGCCCGGTCCGCAAGGTGTTCAAGAGCGCGGACGTCGACGAGCTGCTCGCGTTCCTGCGATCGGAGCTCGAACGCGAGCCGCGGACGCGGGCGCAGCTCGTGGAGGCGATCCACGAACGCTGGCCCCGCCGCGACGCGTCGTCGCTCGGGTACGCGATGTACCTGTTGCCCACGGTGCAGGCCACGCCTCGCGGCGTCTGGGGGAAGGGCGGGCGCTCCGCGTTCACCACGATGGAGCATTGGCTCGGCCGCTCGCCGGACGCGCAGGCCGATCCGGCCGACATGGTGCTCCGGTACCTGGGCGCGTTCGGTCCCGCCACGCCGGCGGACGCGCAGTACTGGTGCGGCGTCGCGGGCATGCGCGAGCTGTTCGAACGCCTTCGCCCGCGCCTGCGGACCTTCAGGGACGAGCGGGGACGCGAGCTGTTCGACGTCCCCGGCGCGCCGCTTCCGAACCCCGACACCGACGCGCCGGTCCGCTTCCTCCCCGAGTACGACAACATCGTCCTCGGCCACAAGGACCGGAGCCGCATCGTTCCGCAAGGGAGCATCCCGATGTGGACCGAGGTCGGGTGGGGCACCGTGCTCGTCGACGGTTCGGTCGCGGCACGATGGAAGGCGGAGATCGCCGAGGAAGCCTCGACCCTTCGGATCGAGTCCTTCCGTACGATCTCGCGCGCCGACAGAGCCGCGGCGTCGGAAGAGGGCAACCGACTGCTTGCCTTCCTCGCCCCGGACGTCGGAAGGCGCGACGTGCGGCTCGCCGCCGCGTCGAGGTGGTCGTGAGGCACATCGGGGTGGAGGAGCGACGGGCGCGCCTCGCGCGTCGCCATCACCTCGTTCGGCCGGTCTCGGCGGTGGAGGACGTCGCAGACTCCATCGTCGGCCTGCACTCGAGCGACCCAGCGAGCGTGTACCTGTCGGCGTGGGCGAGGGTCGGCGGGTTCCACACGACCGACCTCGAGGAGGTCCTGTACGAGCGTCGCTCGCTGGTTCGGATGATCGGGATGCGTCGAACCCTCTTCGTCGTCTCTCGAGCGATCGCCGCCGCGATGAACGAGTCCTGTTCGAAGGCGCTCGTCGCTGGGGAACGCACTCGCCTCGTCCGGATGCTCGAGGAGCAGGGTGTCGTTCGGCCCGGCAAGGGGGCGGCATGGCTGAGGCGCGTGGGCGAACGCACCGTGGCGGCGCTCACCGACCTCGGCGAGGCCCCCGCCCGCGAGCTCACCAAGGCCGTTCCCGAGCTCACCGCCAAGCTCAGCTTCGGGGAGGGCAAGACCTGGGCCGGGACCGTCGGCGTCTCCACGAGGGTGCTGTTCCTGCTCGCGACCGAGGGGCGGGTCGTGCGCACGAAGCCGCTCGGAGCGTGGACGTCCGGCCAGTACCGATGGGCGACGTCCGAGTCGTGGCTGGGCGGCCCGCTGCCACGGGTCGATCACGCCGAAGCGTGCGCCGAGCTGCTCGGCGCGTATCTGCAAGGGTTCGGACCGGCCACGATGACCGACATCCGCTGGTGGACCGGTTGGACGGCGAGGCTCGCGAAGTCGACCCTCGAAGCGCTCGAGGCGGTGGAGGTCGAGCTCGACGACGGCACCGGCTACGTGCTCCCGGACGACGTCGGGCGCGTCCGCTCGAGCGGGTCATGGGTCGCGCTGCTCCCCGGCCTCGATCCGACGGTCATGGGTTGGAAGGAGCGAGCGTGGTACCTCGGCGACTCGGAGCCGGTCCTGTTCGACAGCAACGGCAATGCCGGACCGACGGTCTGGGCGAACGGCCGCGTGATCGGCGCGTGGTATCAGACCGCGGAGGGTGACATCGTCGTCGAGCTGCTCGAGCGGGTGGACTCGGCGACCGATCGTCGGATCGATGCCGAGCGCGACCGCCTCGGCGCGTGGCTCGGCGACGTCCGGATCAGGTCCCGCTTCCCGACCCTCCGCGAACGGGCGGTGACGAGGCGCTAGCGAGCGTCGGCAGTCAGGACCGGCTGCGGCGTTTCCGTTCCGGCAACCTGGTCCCCTCGGGAAGCTCGATCGTGAAGCGCTTGGCGAGCAGGGAGAGCATCTCGTCGTCGCTCACCCCGCTGACGGTCTCGCCGGACGGGGTCATCTCGATGAGCGTGTGGCCTCGCAGGATCCACGCGCGGTCGGGTGACGACAGCTGCGCCGTGAGCGTTCGGACGAACAACGAGTCCGGATGCGTCGACGTGTAGTGGTTGGCGATCTCGTAGTCGATCGGCAGCTGCGGCTCGAGCGTGAACACGTAGTAGCCCAGCCAACCGTCCGGCCGGAGCGCCTGGAGCTCCCGGCCGCCTTCGACGTCGGCCAGGCGGAACCGCCATCCGAACTGCTCGACGACCGGTCCGGGCTCGAACGCGATCGGCTGCAGGATCGAGCCGCCCCCGAATCCGACGTCGGCGAGCCAGCTCGTCCCGTCGGCCTCGACGCGCAAGACCATGTGCGTGCGCCCACCCGTGCCCCCGTGGACACGAGCCGCGAGGCGGGTGACGGCGAACCCGGTCTCCTCGAGCGCTGCCGCGAACAGCGAGTTGTTCTCGAAGCAGTAGCCGCCGCGACGTGCTCGGACGAGCTTGTCCTGCAAGCTCTCGAGGTCCAGGCGGATCGGCCGCCCGATGTGGATGTCGATGTTCTCGAACGGGATCGACGTCACGTGCGCGAGGTGCAGCGCCCCGAGGCAGCCGGCCGTCGGCTCCAGCGACCCGGCGTAGCCGATCCGAGCGAGGTACGCATGCATGTCGAAGGTCATGACTCAGACGTGGAGGACCGGGACGAGCACCGCCGATCCGCTGCGGTACCCGTCGGGGTCGACCTCGACGCTCGCCCACCCGAGCGCACGGATCGCCGCCAACGTCGCGTCGAGGTTCGGGTGGCCGCGGAGCCGCTCGACCTCGTCCGGCTCGACCTCGATCGTTGCGGCGTTGTCGTGGTGACGCACGCGGACGAGCTCGAAGCCGAGTCCGCGGACCTCGCGCTCGGCCGCGTCGATCCGCTCCAGGAGCTCGGGCGTGATCCGGATGCCGAGCGCGACGCGCGACGAGAGGCAGGCGAGCGCCGGTTTGCCCGAGACGCGGAGGCCGAGCTCTCGCGCGATCTCGCGCACGACGGCCTTCCCCACGCGCTCCTCGAGCAACGGGTTGCGGATCCCTGCTCGCTCACCTGCCCACAGGCCGGGACGGAATTCGTCCAGATCGTCCGCGTTCGCGCCGGCGAGGACGGCGACCCCCGGGCCCGCGCTCGACGCGACGCCGGCGAGGACCGCGTAGAGCTCGGCCTTGCAGTGATAGCAGCGCATCTCGTCGTTGCGGGCGTACGCCTCGCGCTCGATCTCGCGCGTGCGAACGGTCCGATGTGCGACGCCGAGGTCGGACGCCGTGCGCCTGGCGAGTTCGAGCTCGCCCGCCGGATAGCTGGGCGAGATCGCGGTGACGGCGGTGACCGCGTGCTCGCCGAGCGCGCGCGCGGCGAGTGCCACCACGAGCGACGAGTCGACCCCGCCGGAGAAGGCGACCATCGCGCGTTCCCCGTACGAGCCGATCCTGCGCTCGAGCGACGCGCGGGTCGCGGACGCGGACCTCACGACGACCCCTCGAGCAGCCGGTGCGCGATCGCGGTGGCGGCCTCGTGGACCGAGCGGATCGGTCGGTCGAGCTTCCGGGCGGCCTCGACCACGTCGGCGTGCTCGGGCTTCGCGGTGATAGCGCGGCCTTCGAGGAACCCGAGCTTCACGCGGATCGCCGGTCCACCCTCGACCAGATCGACCTCGACCACCCGGCGCTCGAGCTCCGGACGCGTGACGCCGTGGATGCGCACCCCCAGGGTCGCGGTGTGCTCGAAGAACGCACGGCGCACCGCGTCGACCGCGGCCGGCTCGCACAGCGCCGAGATCGTCAGGGCGGGACGTCCGTGTTTCATCACGATGGGCGTCGACCACGCATCGAGCGCGTCGGCCGACAGGAGCGCCTCGATCGCGTCGGGGACGAGCTCCGGCGAGAGGTCGTCCACGTTGGCTTCCACCACGACGAGCCGCCGGTCGCCGGGGCCGGCAGCGTCCGCCGCGGCCGGCGGCGTGCCGAGCAGCAACCGCACGACGTTCGTGACGCCGGCCGGATCTCGCGAGCCGGCTCCGACGCCGACGGCCTCGAGCCGCATCTCGGGGACCTCCTCGGCCGGGACGCCCAGAGCCGCGAACACCGCCGCCGCCGTGGGCGTGACCGGCTCGAACCGATCCTCGTCCGCCTCCGACGCCCGCAGCGTGAAGCCTCGCAGGAGCTCGAGCGTCGCCGGCCCGGGAACGCCATGACCCCTCTCACGACGGGGCCGGGGGACGGGGATCGGTGAGACGGTGATCGTTCCGACGTCGAGCGCATCGAGCGCCGCTGCGATCCCGACGACGTCGACGAGCGTGTCGTCGGCGCCGAGTTCCTCGAGCCGAACATCCTCCACGGGAACGCCGTGCACGTGCGCCTCGGCCTGCCCCAGTCGAGAAAGCACGTCCACGGCTCGGTGACGAACGTCTTCGGGAAGGCCCGCCCGCTCGACGAGGGCGATCAGGTCGAGTGGCCCCCGCCCCCGTACCGGTTCATCGAGCACGGCGGGGGGGCGGAGCAGGATCGCTCGAAGCCCGCCCCGAACGACCTCGGCGGTGGCGAG
>Ga0187893_10006358_pt1 | contig 20284 bp, 18 predicted proteins | sample MA1701074metaG_FD_139574 | JGI IMG/M metagenome (GOLD analysis project Ga0187893, IMG submission 139574) | White microbial mat communities from a basaltic lava cave in the Kipuka Kanohina Cave System on the Island of Hawaii, USA - MA170107-4 metaG ...
AAGCTCCAGGAGCGGCTCGCCAAGCTCGCGGGCGGCGTCGCCGTGATCAAGGTGGGCGCGGCGACCGAAGCGGAGATGAAGGAGAAGAAGGCGCGCGTCGAGGACGCGCTCCACGCCACGCGCGCGGCCATCGAGGAGGGCATCGTGCCTGGCGGTGGCGTCGCGCTGATCCGCGCCCAGAAGGCGCTCGACGCGCTCGAGGGCAAGCTCGGCACGGAGCAGGCCGCGGGGGTCTCGATCGTGCGCCGCTCGGTCGAGGAGCCGCTGCGCCGCATCGCGGAGAACGCCGGCGTCGAAGGCTCGATCGTGGTGGACAAGGTCAAGGGTGGAAAGGGTGGCTTCGGCTTCAACGCCCAGACCGAGGAGTACGAGGACCTGGTGAAGGCCGGCGTGATCGACCCCACCAAGGTCGTGCGCTTCGCGCTCCAGAACGCGGCGAGCGTGGCCGCGCTGCTGCTCACCACCGAAGCGATGGTGGCGGAGAAGCCCGAGGAGAAGCACGAGCATGGCGGCGGCATGCCGGGCGGCGGCATGCCCGGCATGATGTAACGCCCGGCAGCGCTTCCCGCCCTCGACGGGCTGCCTTTCGACGCCCCGGAGCCTCGCGGCTCCGGGGCGTCCTCGTTTGGGTGCTCGCCCCGGCCGGCCGATGAGCCTCGGAGGGGGCGAGCCCGACATGGGTGAGGTCGAGGACCGGCGCGCCCTCAAGCTGCTCGTGAAGCGGCTCGAGGGCCTGGGCCTGGAGGTGGAGCTCCTCCCGGGCGGCCGCTGCGCGCGCGCGCGGATGCGGCTCCGGAGGACGCCGTTCGCGCTCCTCGACGGACCCGTGAGCTTCTCCCACCTCGCCTTCTCCACGGTCGGCGCCACGCACGCAAAGTGCCTCGAGCCGGCGCCGCTCTTCCAGCTCCCGCTCATCCCGATCGCGGGCTGCACGAGCGCCGAGGAGATCGAGGCCCGCGTGCGCGCGGCCTGGGCGGCGCACGCGCGCGCGCTGCGCGAAGCCGGCCGGACGCTCACGCGCCTCGGGGTCGAGATGGCGATCGAGTCGGGCGGGACCGCGCTCGCGTTCCCGATCGGCGCCGAGGACCGCTCCGCCATGGCGCGCTGCCTCGACGCGTCCCACGTGGCGCTGCCGGCGCGCGGGCCCCTGTCCGGGATCCCGCTCGCGCGGGCGCGCGAGCGGGTGTGGTCGCGCCCGACCGGCGCCGAGACGGCGAGCGACGTCGAGATCGCCGCGACGAACCATCTCGAACACCTCGTCAGAGCCGCGCGTGCGCCCCGGCTCGTGACCGCAGCGCCCGCTGCCCCTCCGGTGACCCGGCCCGTCCGCCAGGGCCCGGTCGGGAGCGGCCACCGCCTACTCCTCGTCGGCCCCCTGCTCGGGCGCGACGCGGACCTCCAGGGCGGCCTCCGCCAGCTCGGGCACCGCACGCGAATCGAGTACTCGATCCAGGACGCCCTCGACGCCTTCGCCGAGCAGTCCTTCGAGCTCGTGCTCGCCGACGCCCACCTCGGCCGCGGCGAGGGCCTCGAGCTCGTGCCCGCCCTCGCCGAGCTCCCGGGCATCGAGCGCCTGCCGCTCATCCTGGTGGACGAGCGCCCGCGCGAGAGCCTGCGCGAGGCAGCGCGGCGCGTAGGCGCCGCCGGCTACCTGGCGCACCCCGTCGATGCGAGCCGCATCGCCGCCGGCCTCGAGCGCATGCTCCGCGGGCGCGGGCACCGGCGCTTCGTGCGCCTCGGCCAGCGCCTCGCGGTCGAGTGGGACGGGGGCACGCCCGCCTTCACCACGGCGGTGGCGCGGCTCGGCCTCGCGGTCCAGACAGTGCGGGAGCTCCGCGCAGGCGCCGTGCACCGCTGGTCGATCCACCTCGCCGAGCTCGGCGAAACGGTGCGGGTCGACGCCCAGATCGTCTACCGCGTGCCCGCCGCGGGCGTACAGGACCCGACGGCCGGCCTGCGCATCCGCTCGTTCCCCGACCGGAACGAGCCGCTCTGGATCGACTACCTGACCGCGTTGCTCGGAGAGCCGAAGCCCGGGTCCGAGTAACTCCGCGCGAGCCAGCTCCGCCTTCGGCCCTACGGCAGCTTCGCGCGCGCCTTGTCGATGTCGGTGTCCATGATCGTCTTGCGCTTGTCGGCCACGGCCGAGGCGTGGGCCTCGCGCGCCAGCCGGCTGATGTAGTCCTCGGCCGCGGCGACCGCTTTGTCGATGGCGGTGCCCGACACGCGCATGCCGTCACCGTGCTTCGTGATCAGCCGCTTCACGACTGCGTTGGGTAGATCCCCCATGATCCCTCCTGTTGAAGCGCGGATCCTAGGAGCCGGCCGTCGCGCTTGTCAACGCAGCGCAAGAGCAATGGACGTGGTGATTTCACCGCGACGATTTCCGGGCCTGCTCCTCGGCGGCGCGCACCACGTCGCGGAGCGGAACGCCCGCCTTCCGGGCCGCGCGGCGTGCGTCCTCGTACTCCGCCGACGCGTCGACGCGACCCCCCTCGCCGAAGGAGAGCTTCACGCGGACGCGACCGAACGGCGTCGCGACGCTCTTCACCTCGCGCGCGACCAGCAGCCGGTCCTGCTCGAGGACGCGGACGCCGAGCGTGGTCGTCTCGGCCAGGAGGGCCCGCGCGAGCGCGATGCGTCGCGAAGGCGGCGCCAGCGCCCGGAGCAGGAAGCCGGGGCGGCTCTTCTTCATCTGCACGTGCTGGAGCGTGACGTCGAGCGCGCCGGCCGCGAAGAGCCGCTCCATCACGTGATCGAAGTGCTCGGGCACGAAGTCGTCGAGGTTCGCCTCGAGCACCACCACGCGATCGCGGGTGAGCGCCTCTTCGCGGCCCAGCACGGCGCGGAGCACGTTCGGCAGCGGGCCCTTGCGGTCGTCGCCGGCACCGTGCCCGATCGCTTCGAGCGTGAGCGAGGGGAGCGCGCGGAACTCGTCCACCACCGTCCGGAGGATCGCCGCGCCGGTGGGCGTCACCGTCTCCCAGGCGACCTCCGCGGGCACCACGGGGATGCCGCGCAGCAGCTCGAGCGTCGCGGGAGCGGGGAGCGGCAGGCGCCCGTGCTCGCTCCGCACGGTGCCGTGGCCGAGCGCGGGCGGCGCGGCGGTGACGCGCGCGATGCCGAGGCGGTCGAGCCCGGCGGCGGCGCCCACCACGTCCACGATGGCGTCCACCGCGCCCACCTCGTGGAAGTGCACGCGCTCGGCGGGGATGCCGTGCACGCGCCCCTCGGCCTCGGCGAGCGCGGCGAAGATCCGCTCGGCGCGTTCGCGCACCGGGGCACGGAGTTTCGCGCGGCGCAGGACCTGCCGGATTTCGCGCCAGGTCCGGCCGTGGTGCCGCGGGTCGTGCGGATCGTGCCCGTGGTGGTGCGCCGCGCCGGGCACGACCACGCGCACGTAGCGCGCGGCGAGCGGGCCACGCCGCACCTTCGAGACGACGAGCCGGTGGCGGACGCCGAGCCCGGCGAGGTCCGCTTCGAGCTCGCGCCGCGACAGGCCGAGGTCGAGCAGCGCGCCCAGGAACATGTTGCCCGCGATGCCGGAGAACGGATCGAGGTGGAGCAGGCGCGCCCCGGGCTTCGTCTTCGCTCGCGTTCGGCTCACGCCCGATTGATCAGGGTCGCGAGCGCGGCCGCGCTGAACCCGTTGTCGATGTTCACCACGGCGACGTTGGGTGCGCAGCTGTTCAGCATGGCGAGCAGCGCCGCGACGCCGCCGAACGAGGCGCCATAGCCCACGCTGGTGGGCACCGCGATCACGGGCGCCGCCACGAGGCCCGCCACCACCGAGGGGAGAGCGCCCTCCATGCCCGCGACCACGATCAAGACGCGCGCCGCGCGCAGCAGCTCGAGCGCGTCCAGCAGGCGGTGGAGCCCGGCCACCCCGACGTCGGCGAGCAGCTCCACCTTGTTGCCGAAGCGCCGCGTCACCTCGAAGGCCTCCCGCGCGACCGGGAGGTCCGCGGTGCCGGCGCAGACGACGAGCACGCGGCCGAGCCCGGTCCGCTCGGGCGCCGGCGCGCCGAGGCAGAGGAGGCGTGCGTCGGCGACGTACTCGCACCCGGGCAGCGCCTCGCGCACCTGCTCGGCCACCTCGGCCGGGACGCGCGTCGCGAGCGCCGGCTGCCCGTGCGCGGCGAGCGTGCGCATCGCCTCGACGATCTGGGGCGCGCTCTTGGCCGCGCCGTAGATCACCTCCGGCAGGCCCTGGCGCTGCAGGCGGTGCACGTCGATGCGGCCGTGCGCCGTCTCCACGTAGGGCGCCTGCGCGAGGGTCTCGAGCGCGCGCTCGGGAGCGATGCGCCCATCTCGCACCGCCTCGAGCAGCCCGCGCAGCCTCAGGGGGTCCACGCGCCGCAGCCTATCAGAGGCGGGCGCCTTCGTGGAGCCGGTCGGGCGCGAACACGAAGATGCCGCGCAGCTCGCGCGCGCGGTCCGAGATCTCGCTCTCGAGTTGGAGCGCCGGGCCGCCCGCCTCGCGCCGCGCGAGGAGCGCCGCGAGCGCGCCGCGGGCGTCGTCGAGCGCCAGCAGCGGAACCGACGGCAGCACCGTCACGCCGAGCAGCTCGCCGACCGCGTTCGCGGCATGCGAGGCGAGGATGTTGCCGAGCTCGCGAAGCGCCGACTGCGCCGCGGGCGAGCGGAGCCCGCGGTCGCCCGAGCCGAGGAGCTGCGCGAGGAGGCGCTCGCAGGTCTCCGGCGGGAAGAGCAGCGCGAGCACGCCCCCGAGGCCGCCGTCGACCTCGAAGAGCACGCCCGCCAGGCGCCGTTCGGGGGTCTTCGCGCGCGCCTCGCGCACCGTGGGCACCCGCATCTCGCAGGTGCGGCCGGTGAGCTGAGCCAGCGCGTTCGCGGCGTGGCCGGCGCCGACGCTCGCGAGCTCGCGCACGCGGTCGAGGTCGGCGGCGGCGATGCGGGGCTTGCGCAGGCTCATGTCAGCTGGTTCACGTCGAGGAGGAAGACCGGCCGCCCGTCGGCCAGCACGGTGAGCCCGGCGAGCCCGCGCGCGGCCGCGAGGAGACGCGGCAGGGGCTTCACGTAGATCTCCTGCTGCCCCGCGAGATGATCGACCGCGAGCGCCACGCGCTGCTCGCGCAGCTCCGCGAGCACGAGCGGCAACGTGCGAGCCCGCCGCTCGCTCGCGATCCCGAGCCGCACGGCGAGGTCGATCACCAGCACGGGCTGGTCGTCGATCACGGTGAACGACTCCCGGCCGGCCGCCTCGATGGACTCGCGCGCAGCCTCGACCACGCGCTCGACCTTCGCGATCGGGATCGCGACCGTCTCCGCCCCGAGCCCGACGAGGAGTACGCGCTGCACGGCGGCGGTGATCGGCACCAGCAGCGTGGTCGTCGTGCCGAGCCCGGCCTCGGAGTCGAGCTCGACGCGCCCGCCGAGGCCCTCGATGGTCGCCTTCACGGCGTCCATGCCGACGCCGCGGCCCGAGACCTCCGACACGCCCGCCGCCGTCGAGACGCCGGCGCGGAACACGAGCGCTGCGATCTCCGTGGGCGGCAGGTCGGCCGCGAGGTCCGCGTGGATCACGCCCGCCTCGATGGCGCGCCGCCGCACGGAGTCGAGGTCGATGCCGCGGCCGTCGTCCGAGACCGAGAGGCGCACGTGGTCGCGCTCGCGGCGCGCCTCGAGCACGATCCGCCCGACGCTCGGCTTCCCGTTCGCGCGGCGCACCTCGGGCGCCTCGAGCCCGTGGTCCACGGCATTCCGAACGAGGTGGACGAGCGGATCGGCGAGGCGATCGAGGATCGCGCGGTCGAGCTCGAGCTCGGCGCCGCGCAGCTCGACCTCCACCGACTTGCCGAGCGTCGCGCCGAGCTCGCGCGCGAGTCGGGGCAGCGTGTCGAGCACGCGGAGCAGCGGCGCGGTGCGCAGCGTGAGCGCGCGCCGCTGAAGGTCGCCGACCATGCGCTCCATGCGGTCGAAGCCGGCGTCTAGCTCCGCCGAGCCCTGGAGACCGTGGCTCGCCGCCTGGCTCCGCAGCTGCGACGAGGCGAGGATCACCTCGCCCACCGAGGACAGGAAGCGGTCGAGCGTCTCCGCACGGACGCGGACCGACGGCGCGGCGGTGGGCGCACGGCTCTCTGGCGCGGGCCGGGCGGGAGGCGCCGCGCCCGGCTCCGCCGCGCCCGTCAGGCTTTTTTTCCGCTGCCCCGGTCCCCGGACTTGCCGGCCAGGGCCTCGAGCAGGGCCTCGTCGGCGGGCGGGCACGTGGCGTCCGTGCGGAGCACCGCCACCATGCGCTCGAGGCTCTCGAGCCCGCGGAACAGCAGCGATGCGCCCTCGGGCACGTCCACGCGGCCCTGCGCACGGAACACGGCGATGCGGTCCTCGAGCCGGTGCGCGAGGCGCGTGACGCCGTCGTAGTCGAGCGAGGCCGCCATGCCCTTGATCGAGTGGGCGAGGCGGAAGACGAGGTCGATGGCCTCGCCGTTCGTCGGATCCTTCTCGAGCGCAAGGCAGGCGCGGCTCATCTCGGCGAGATGCTCCGTCGCCTCCTCCAGGAACAGCGCTCGATACTTCGCGAGATCCACGCCCTACTCGGCCTTCTCGGCCGCCTTGCGCAGGGTCGCGAGCACCGCGTCCGGCTTGAAGGGCTTCACGATGAAGTCCTTCGCCCCGGCCTGGATCGCCTCCGTGACGAGGGCCTCCTGGCCGAGCGCGCTGCACATCACCACGCGCGCGCCCGGGTGGTCGGCCTTGATGGCCTTCACCGCGTCGATGCCCGAACGCTTGGGCATCACGATGTCCATCATCACCACGTCGGGATGCAACTTGCGGAACTTCTCCACGACCTCGACGCCGTCCGACGCCTCACCCACGACCTCGAAGCCCTCGGGCTCGATGATGTCGCGGATCATCTGACGCATGAACGACGCGTCGTCCGCAATCAATACTCTCGTCATGACGCTCCTCCTGGAATGGAAACGGGACTGCTCAGCGAACGCTCGATCGTGGCCTCGGCCCGCTCGAGCAGGCGGCGCGGATCGAGCACGTGCAGCAGGCGTCCGGCGAGCGGCCGCAGCTGGGCGACGGGGCTCGGGCCGCGCGCAGCGACCGCGGGGCCGTCCACCAGCCCGTGGATTCGGTCCACCGGCAGGCCGAAGCGCGCGGGATCGTCGGGATCGCGGGCGAGCACGAGGAGGTGCGTCGGGCGCCGCTCCCCGGGCGCGCGCTCGAGCAGCACGGCGCCGTCGAGCACGAGCAGCGCGTCGCCGTGGTGGTTCACGGCGCCGCCGACCGCGAGCGGCAGCATCGGCACCGCGGAGAGCGGCCCGACCTCCGTCACCTCGGCCACGTCCGAGATCGGGAGCGCGTAGAGCGCGCCCGCGAGCTCGAAGGCGAGGAGCCGTTCGCCAGGGCTCGCGAGTGCCGCGCTCACGCTGCGTCCTCCGAGCCGGTGCGGAAGCGCCGGGTGAGGTCCCGGAGCTCCTGCGAGAGCCGCATCATCGCGTCGGCGGAGGCGACCATCTCGGTCATCGACGCCATCTGGAGGCGCGAGGTGTCCGCGACCTGCGCGAGCGAGACCGTCGTGGCGCGCGAGCTCTGCGCGACCTCGTCCATCGACTTCACCATGCGCTCGGCGTCGCGGGCCTGGCCGTCCGCCTCCTGAAAGATCTCCTCCGCGCGCGCCGATGCCTCTCCCACCGCGGCGCGGATCTGCTCGAGCGAGTGCGCGATCGTGTTCACGTCCTCGCGGCCCTCGCCGATCACCTGGCCCGACTCGCGCATCTCGTCGGCGACGCGGCGCGTGTCGGTCTCGATCTCGCCGACCAGCTTCACGATCTCGTCGGCGCTCCGTGCCGCGCTCTCTGCGAGCTTGCGGATCTCGTCCGCCACGACCGCGAAGCCGCGGCCGGCCTCGCCGGCGCGCGCTGCCTCGATCGAGGCGTTCAGCGAGAGCAGGTTCGTGCGCGAGGCGACGCTCGTGATGATCTCGGTGATCTGGTGCACGTGGCGCGTCTTCGCCTCGAGCTGGAACACCATGCCGCCGGCCTGCTCGACCCGCTCGAACACGCTCCGCATCTTCTCGATCGCGAGCCGCGACACGTCCACGCCCGAGTTTGCCTTCTGGTTCGCCTCTGCCGCGAAGCCGAACGCCTCGCGCGCGCGCGACGCCGTGATCTCGATGGCGGAGGCGATGTCGCTCACCAGCCGCTGCGCCTCACCAAGGCTCTCCTGCTGGTGCGCGCTCGCGCCCGACACCTGCTCGAGCGTGGCCGAGACGTCGCGCGCGGCGGAGTGGGCGCCGCCCACGCCCTTCGAGAGGGCCTCGCTGCTCTTCGAGATGTGGTCGGCGCTGTGGCGGGTGTGCGCCACGAGCCCGCGCAGCTCGTCGAGGAGCGCGGTAATGCGGAGCGCGACCTCCGTGATCTCGTCCGCGAAGAGCGGTGTCGGCGGGCGCACGGGCGCGGGGGAGAGGTCGCCCCGGCCGAGGCGCTCGGTCATCGCGAGGAGCGGCTGGTAGCTCCCCGCGAGCTCGCGCGAGAACGCGACGCCGAGGCAGGAGCCCGCCGCGAGCGCCAGGAAGGGGGTGAACCAGGGCGCCACCGCCACGCCCGAGCGCTCGATCAGGTAGGGGACGACCACCACCACTGCCGAGACGGCGAGCGAGCCCAGGATGAGCTTGTGCGAAAGGGAGACGCGCACGCGAGGCCTATCGGCGGGCGGCAGCGGAGCCTTGAAGCCCCGCTCTGGCCTGGGACTACGTTCGCCTCACGCGAGGCAAAGCCTCGCGTGGGCTCACTGCGCGCTGCGCTTGCCTCAGAGCTGCCGGAACCCTCGGGAACGCCGCGGCCCTCAGAAGTGCCGGAAGCCCCCGGGGCCGGCCGGGATGCCCCGCACCCGTGCCGGGCCGGCCTCGAGCCGGCCGATCTCGGTCACGGGCAGGCCGAGGCGCCGGCGGAGCGCCGCCGCGCCCGGGCCGGCCGGCCGCACGCTGAACAAGAGCTCGTAGTCCTCGCCGCCCGCGAGCGCGAGGCGCTCGGGGACGCGGCCGCCGCGCGCGGCGGCGCGGGGCACGCGCGCCGGCTCGATCCGCGCCGCGACGCGCGAGGCGCGGCAGAGCTGGCCGAGGTCCGCGACGAGGCCGTCCGAGACGTCGATGCAGGCGCCGATCCCGCGCACGCCTCGGAGCCTCTGCCCGGCGCGGAGTCGGGGCGCGCCCACGTGGCGGACGCTCCCCCGCGCGCGCTCGAATGCGCTCCGGCCGAGGGCGCCGGTGACGAAGAGCCGGTCGCCCGCGCGCCCGCGATCGCGGCGGAGCGCGCGTCCCCGTGCGACCGCGCCGAGCGCGGTGAGCGTCGCCGAAAGCTCGCGCGCGCGCGCCACGTTGCCGCCGACGAGCGGCGTCCCGTGGCGCGCGGCCTCGCCTGCGATCCCGCGCGCGAAGTCGAGCACCGTCGCGAGCGGCGTCCGCGCGGGCACCGCGAGCGCGAGCAGGAGCCCGAGCGGCCGCGCGCCCATCGCTGCGAGGTCCGAGAGGCAGCCGACCGCCGCGCGCCGGCCGGCCGTGCGCGGCGTCTCCTGGTCGAGGCGGAAGTGGACGCCCGCGACGAACGCGTCGGTCGTCGCGACGAGGTCCTCGCCGCGGCGGACGCCGAGCACGGCGGCGTCGTCGCCGATCCCGACGCGCACGCCCGGCCCCGGCCGCCGCGGGACGAGCCGCGCGATGCGCTCGATCAGGCCGAACTCACCCACGTCGGAGACGCGCCGCATCGCGGCGATGCTAGCGGGGACCCCGCTGCGCAAAGCGCGCGGCGAAGCTCGTCAGCGCCCCTTCGCGCTTGCCATCGGGATGGGGCGCGGGACCCGCGCGGGCGGGCGGCGCATGCCGCGCCGGCCCGGCCGCGTGGGCGCGCGCTCGAGCGCGGCCTCGAGCACCTGGTCCATGTGCGACACGCCGACGAAGCGGATCCGGCGCGCGAGCTCAGCCGGTACCTCGCACAGGTCCACCAGGTTCTTCTCCGGGAGGATCATCGTGAAGATGCCCGCGCGGAGGGCCGCGAGCGCCTTCTCGCGCACGCCGCCCACCGGGAGCACGCGGCCCCGCAGCGTGACCTCACCCGTCATCGCCACGTCCGAGCGCACGGGCACGCCCATTGCCAGCGACGCCAGCGCTGTCGCGATCGTGACGCCCGCCGAGGGGCCGTCCTTCGGGATGGCGCCCGCCGGGACGTGGACGTGGATCTCCTGGCGCGCGAGCAGCGCCGGGTCCACGCCGAGATCGGCGAGCCGCCAGCGCACCCAGGTGAGCGCGGTCTGGCCGGACTCCTTCATGACGTCGCCGAGCTGACCGGTGAGCACGAGCCCGCGCCCGCGCGTCATCGCGGCCTCGACGCGCAGCACGTCGCCGCCCGCTTCGGTCCACGCCACGCCGTTCGCGACGCCGATCTCCGGCCGCGTAGTCGGCTCCTCGCCCGCATGGCGCGGCGGGCCGAGCAGCCTCGCCAGCGCCCGGCGATCGACGCGCAGCGAGCTCTCGTCGCCCTCCGCCGCGCGCCGCGCCGCCTTCCTGCACACCGTCGCCACCTGGCGCTCGAGGTTCCGCACGCCGGCCTCGAAGGTGTACTCGGTCACCATCGCGCGGAGCGCCGTGTCGGACCAGCGGATGCGGTCCGGGGGCAGCCCGCACTCGTGGATCTGGCGCGGGATCAGGAAGGAGCGCGTGATCTCGAGCTTCTCCTCGGGCGTGTAGCCCGGCACCCGGATCACCTCCATGCGGTCGCGGAGCGCCGCCGGGACGCGGTCCATCACGTTCGCGGTCGCGATGAACAGCACGCTGGACAGGTCGAAGGCGACGTTCAGGTAGTGGTCGCTGAAGCGCGCGTTCTGCTCCGGGTCGAGCACCTCGAGGAGCGCGGACGAGGGATCGCCGCGGAAGTCCGCCCCGAGCTTGTCGATCTCGTCGAGCACGAAGACGGGATTCCGTGTGCCCGCCTGCTTGAGCCCTTGGACGATGCGGCCGGGCAGCGCGCCCACGTAGGTGCGCCGGTGCCCGCGGATCTCGGCCTCGTCGCGCACGCCGCCGAGGGAGACGCGCACGAACTCACGTCCCATCGCGCGCGCGATCGAGCGGCCGAGCGAGGTCTTGCCGACGCCAGGCGGGCCGACGAAGCAGAGGATCGGGCCGCGCGAGTCCTGGCGCAGCTTTCGGACGCCGAGGAACTCGAGGATGCGCTCCTTGATGGGCTCGAGGTGCGCGTGGTCCTCGTCGAGGATCGCGCGCGCGTTCGGGAGGTCGAGCCGGTCGGGCGAGAGCGCCGACCAGGGCAGATCCGTGATCCACTCGAGGTAGCTGCGCACGACCTGGGCCTCGGGCCCATCCGGGTGCATGCGCTCGAAGCGGCGCAGCTGGCGGAGCGCCTCCTCGAGCGCCTCCGGCGGGAGCCCTGCCTCCTCGATGCGGGAGCGCATCTCCGCCGCCTCTTCGACGCGCGGGTCCACCTCGCCGAGCTCGGCCTGGATGGCGCGCAGCTGCTCGCGTAGGTAGTGCTCGCGCTGGCCGCGGCTCATCTCCTCCTTGGCCTGCGACTGGATCTCCGCCTGCATGGTCGAGACTTCGAGCTCGCGCCGGAGCAGCGCGTCCACCTTGCGGAGCCGCGCGAGCGGGTCGGAGACCTCGAGCACCTCCTGCGCCTCGGAGAGCCGGAGCTTCAGGTTCGAGGCGACGAGGTCCGCGAGGCGCCCGGGCTCGAACACGTTGGCGGTGATCGAGAGCACCTCGGGCGGCAGGTTCTTGAGCGGCAGCAGCTCCTCGACGCGCCCGCGCACCGCGCGCATCAGCGCCTCGCTCTCGACGCCCCACTCGGCCTCGGCGTCGGGCGCGATCGGCGCCACCTGCGCCCAGAGCGCCGGCTCGCTCTCGACGAAGGCCTCGATGCGCGCCTTCGCGAGCCCCTGCACGAGCACTTTGACGCGCCCGTCGGGCAGGCGCAGGATGCGCACCACCATCGCGACCGTGCCGACCGCGTGGAGGTCGTCGGCCTCGGGATCCTCGACCTCGGGGTTCCGCTGCGCGGCGAGGAGCAGCAGGCGGTCGCCCGCGAGCGCGTCCTCGACCGCGGCCACCGAGCGCTCCCGGGTCAGGAAGAGCGGGAGCACCATGTAGGGGAAGACCACGAACTCCCGGAGCGGGAGGACGGGCATCTCCTCCGGCATCTGGAAGTCGGGGGGCGCCTCGGTCATCGCTCCGCCTTTCGTCGGAGCCGCGAGGAGACTTGAGCCGCAACCGCGCGGCGGCCCGCTCGAATCGGCTCACGTCGCGAACCGCGCCGGTCGATCGGGGGTGTGGGAGAGGCCCGGCGTGGAGAGACTGCTCGACACCCTGTTCCAGCTCGTGTTCGACTGGCTGATGCGCGCACGCCCGGGCACGTGGAGCCACCGGCTCGCGGACAAGCTCAAGCAGCGCGCCACGCGCTTCCTCACGGACGCCGGCAACGTGGGCGAGTTCGAGGACCTGTCCGAGCACGAGAAGATGCTGGCCGACCGCGTGCGCGTGGACACGTACGCTCGCGGGATCCGCACCCACATCCGGCCGGGCGACGTGGTGGTGGACCTCGGCACGGGCACGGGCATCCTGGCGATGCTCGCCGCGCGCGTCGCCAAGCACGTCTACGCGCTCGACCATTCCGCCGTCATCGACGTGGCGCGGCACATCGCCCGCGCGAACGGCGTCACGAACGTCGAGTTCATCCGGACGAACAGCCGCAAGTTCATGCCCGCCGAGAAGGTGGACGTGATCCTCTACGAGCAGATCGGCGACGAGCTGTTCGACGAGAACATGGTCGAGAACGTGAGCGACCTCCGGGACCGCATCTTGAAGCCCAGCGGCCGAATCGTTCCGGACCAGTTCGAGCTCTACCTCGAGCCGGTGAAGCTCTCCGACCCGTGGAGCGTGCCCTTCGCCTGGCAGATGCAGCTCCACGGCATCGACTTCGGCTGCGTCCGGAGCCTCGCGCAGGGCTCCGGGGGCCTGCCGCGGCGCTGGGACATCCGCTGGATGAACCCGCTCGAGGTGGACCACCTGCTCTGCGAGCCGGAGCCGATCTGCCGGCTCGACCTCTCGAAGGCCCGCGTCGCGGACCTGCCGACCTCCCTCGAGGCGAGCCGGCGCGTCACGCGGGCGGGCCGCCTGGACGGCCTGATGCTCTACGTGAAGGTGATCTTCGACGACCAGATCTGGTTCGACACCTCGCGGGAGACGCTCGCGCCGTCCTGGGGCAACCGCCTGTTCCGCTTCCCGGTGCGCGAGCTCGCGGTGGGCGACGAGCTCCGGATCCGCGTTCGCATGCCGGACGTCCGGATCGTGAAGGGCTGGCAGATCGAGCTCGACTAGGGTGTCGAAGCAGGCATCAGCGGGAACGCGCCCACCTCGTCGATGCAGACGACCTTCCCGCCGGCGACGCCGAGGAGGTGCGGCCGGCGTGCGACCTCGCCGTCCGGCGCGATCTGGAGCACGCCGGACACGCCGACGCGCCGCGGCTCCTCGAAGAGCGCCTCGAGCAGCTCCTCGCGATCGCCGGCGCCCTCGGCCGCGGCGGCGAGCGCGAGGTTCGCGGCGTCGAACGCCTCGGCAGCGAGCGAGCTGGCCGCGTGGCCGAAGCTCGCCTCGAAGCGCTGGCCGAAGGCGACGACGTTCGGCGCCGTGATCGAGGCGTGATAGGCGCCGGGGAACACCGCGCCCTCCACGTGGCGGCCACCGAGCGAGAGCAGGCCCGGGTGGTTCCATGCCGACGGCCCGAGCAGACGCACGCCCTTCACCTCGTGGAAGGCGAGGTGCGGCGCGATCAGGCCCGCGGCCTGGTGCGTGTCGGGGATGAAGATCGCTTCGAAGTTCACGTAGGGTGGGAGCGGTGCGCCATCCGGCGTGGTGAGCGCCCGCGCCTTCTCGCGGAGCTCGAGAGCCTCGGCGGCGGGCAGCCGCTTCGCGCGCTTCAGCATCTTCTCGCGCTCGGCGAGCGCTTCGGCCGCGCCGGGCGGCAGCATCTCGTAGCCGACCATGCGCCGGATCGGCCCGGCGAAGTCGGTCGCACCGACGGGATAGCTCGCCACCGCCACGACCTCGCCGCCGCGCGCCGTCACCGCGTCCCAGAACGCGGCGCGAAGCGCCTGCCCGAAGGCGTCCTCCGGATAGAGGATGGCGAAGCGCCGCTGGCCCATGCCGTGGATCGCGTGCTCGGCGAGGAGCTCGGCCTCGAGGCGCGGCGAGGTGCCGACGCGCAGCACGCCGTGTTTGCCGCGCGCGAGCCCTTCGCGGCGCGTGAGCGCGAGGAGCGGCACGCCTGCGGCCTCGGCCGCCTGGGCCGCGGCCTCTGACTCCTCCGGCAGCAGCGGACCCACGATCGCGAGTAGACCGGGCTCGCCCGCGAGCTCCGCGACCGCCTGCGCCGCATCCTCGGGGCGGCCGCGCGTGTCGCGGATCACGACGCGCGGACCAGCGCGCCGCGCGCCGCCGGCGTCGAACAAGCCGGCCGCGAGCAGGATGCCCTGGAGCGCCTCCTGGCCGTACTCCTTCACCGAGCCGGAGAGCGGGAGCGCGACCCCGAGCGTGACGTCGAGCCGCGCGGTCGCGACGAACGGATCGGCGGGCGCGTCCGCGAACGGGCTCGCGCTCGAGACGAGCGCGAGGGCCGAGGCGCTCGGCTTCGCGGAAAGGCGCGACTCGAGCTCGACCAGCGCGTCGGCGTCGTTCGGCCCGAGCGGGAGCTTCCGGGCGCGTTCGAGCGCGCGCTCCGCGGCCTCGGGGTCGTTCGCGTCGAGCGCGCGCGCGGCCTCGGCGAGCCAGACGTGCGCCGCGATCGGACGGCGGCCGAGCCCGTCGGCCGTCGCGGCGAGGCTCTCCTTCGGGAGCGCCGCCACCACCGCGTCGATCTCCGCCTGCACCCTGCCGTCACCCGCTCCCGGGCCCGGGTCGGCGGCGAGATCGCCGAGCCAGCGCAGCCGGTCCACCGGGTCACCGGTGTCGGCGGCGAGGTCCGCGAGCAGGCGCTGGGCCTCGCGCCGCTCGCCGGGCGCGAGGTTCGCGAAGCGGATGCGCTGCGCCGTGCTGCGCGCAAGCGAAGCCTCGCCGCGCGCACGCTGGAGCTTCGCGAGCTCGAGGCGCGCGCGGTCGCTCTGGTCGCCGTTCGGGTGCTCGTCGAGGACCCACTCGAGCTGGCGCACGGCGCGCTCGGGCTTCTTGAGCCGCACTGCGAGCTCGGCGAGGTCGATGGCCGCGTCGTCGGCGAGCCCGCTCCGCGGGTACGTCTGCAGGAAGTCCGCGAGCGCGGCGGCCCCCTTCTCGGGCTGCTTCGCCGCGAGGCGGAGCGCCTCGGCGTACGCGCGCTGCTCCTCGGGACGCGTCGCCTGGCGGTCGACGCCGGCGCAGGCCGCGAGCAGCAGGGCGAGCACCGCAGCGCATGTGCTCCGGCGCGTCAATCGAACAGGTCCCGGAGCTTGTCGAGGAAGCCCTTCGTGACGGGCGAGACGTCGGTGCTCGTCTCGTCCGCGAACTTCTCGAGCAGCTCGCGCTGGCTCGCCGTGAGCCGGCTCGGCACCTCCACGAAGAGACGCACGAGCTGATCGCCGCGCGCGCCGCCCGCGACCGTCGGGAGCCCCTTGCCGCGGAGCCGCAGCACCTTCCCGGACTGCGTGCCCTCCGGAATGCGGAGCGTGACCCGGCCCTCGAGCGTCGGCACCTCGATCTCGGCGCCGAGCGCCGCCTGCACGAACGGGATCGGCACATCGCAGACGACGTCGGGCCCCTCGCGCACGAAGAGCGGGTGCGGCTGCACGCGGATCACCACGTAGAGATCGCCGGGCTGACCGCCCGAGAGCCCGGCCTCGCCCTCCCCCGCCACGCGGAGTCGCATCCCGTCCTCGACGCCGGGCGGGATCCGCACCTTGATCGTGCGCTCGCCCTCCGTGCGCCCGCTGCCGCGGCAGGCCTTGCACGGGTCGCGGACGATGCTGCCTTCGCCACGGCAGGCATCGCACGGGCGGCTGATCCGGAACAGCCCCTGCTGATAGATGGCCTGTCCGCTCCCGCCGCAGCGCCCGCACGTCTCGGGCTGGGTGCCGGGGCGCGCCCCCGAGCCCCCGCACGTCTCGCAGCGCAGCATGCGCGGGATCGAGAGCGACGTCTCGACGCCGGTCAGCACCTCGCGCAGCTCGATCTCGTGCGTGTAGCGGAGGTCCGCGCCGCGCTGGCCGCGGCCTTTGCTTCGCCCGCCCATCCGCGCACCGAACAGGTCGCCGAACAGGTCGTTGAAGAGGTCGCCGAACGCGCCGAAGTCCGCGCCCGGGAATCCGCCTGGCCCGCCCACGCCCTCGAAGCCGAAGCGGTCGTACGAGCGCCGCTTCTCCGGGTCGGAGAGGACGGCGTAGGCCTCGGACGCCTCCTTGAACTTCTCCTCCGCTTCCGGATCGCTGGCGTTGCGGTCCGGATGGAACTGGAGCGCGAGCTTGCGGTAGGCCTTCTTGAGCTCCTCGTCCGTCGCGCCGCGCGGGACGCCGAGCACGTCGTAGTAGTCGCGCTTGGCCAAGGCTTCCGGTGGGGTGGGCGTCAGGCGGAGCCGCTGCTGCCGAGCTTCGCGTAGAGCTGCTCCGTCATTTGGTAGGAGAGGGCCGAGAGTTCGTCAACCGCGACGCCGAGCGCGTGCTGATCCCTTGCCGCGAGCGCGATGCGCGCCTTCTCGACCGCCGCGACCAGGCCCTGCCGCTCGTCCTCTCCGACGTGCTCCGCATACTCCTCGAGCGTCCGCTCCGTCGAGTAGATCAGGCCGTCGGCCTTGTTCATCAGCTCCACGAGGTCGCGGCGCTCCTTGTCCTGGCTGGCGTGGTGCTGCGCCTCGCCGACGAGCTGGTCGATCTCCTCCTGGGTCAGGCCGCCCGACGCGGAGACGCGGATCTGCTGGCTCTTGCCGGTGCCGAGGTCCTTGGCCGAGACGCTCACCACGCCGTCGGTGTCGATCTCGAAGGTCACCTCGATCTGCGGCACGCCGCGGGGCGCGGGCGGGATGCCGACCAGCTCGAAGCGGCCGAGGCTCTTGTTGTCGGCGGCCATCTCGCGCTCGCCCTGGAGCACGTGGATGCGGACGACGTTCTGGTTGTCCTCGGTCGTGGAGAACACCTGGCTGCGTCGCGTCGGGATCGTGGTGTTCTTCTCGATGATCTTGGTGAAGATGCCGCCCTGGGTCTCGACGCCGAGCGAGAGCGGCGTCACGTCGAGCAGCAGGACGTCGCTCACCTCGCCCTTCAGCACGCCGCCCTGGATCGCGGCGCCGATCGCGACCACCTCGTCCGGGTTCACGCCCTTCTGCGGCTTCTTGCCGAAGATCTCCGCGACCTTCTCCTGGATGCGGGGCATGCGCGTCATGCCACCCACCAGGATCACCTCGTCGATCTGGCCCTTGTCGAGGCCGGCATCCGAGAGCGCGGTTTCGCACGGCTCGACGAGGCGGTCGATCAGGTCGGCCACGAGGGCCTCGAGGCGCTCGCGCGTGAGGGTCACGTTCAAGTGCTTGGGCCCGCCCGAGTCCGCTGCGATGAACGGCAGATTCGCATCGGTCGCGAGCGACGAAGACAGCTCGTGCTTCGCGCGCTCCGCGGCCTCCTTGAGGCGCTGGAGCGCCATCTTGTCGCCACGCAGGTCGATGCCGGTGTCCTTCCGGAACTGCTCGATGAGGAAGTCGGCGATGCGCTGATCGAAGTCCTCGCCGCCGAGATAGGTGTCGCCGTTCGTGCTCTTCACCTCGAAGACGCCGTCGCCGATCTCGAGGATCGAGATATCGAACGTGCCGCCGCCGAGGTCGAAGACCGCGATCGTCTTGGCGTCCGCCTCGCCGAGCCCGTAGGCCAACGCGGCCGCGGTGGGCTCGTTGATGATCCGGAGCACGTTGAGCCCGGCGATCTTCCCCGCGTCCTTCGTGGCCTGGCGCTGCGCGTCGTCGAAGTAGGCCGGAACGGTGATCACGGCGTCCACCACGTCGCCGCCCACGAAGTCGGCCGCGGTCTCGCGCATCTTCGCGAGCACCACCGCGGAGATCTCCTCCGGCGAGCAGAGCCGGTCGCCCACGCGGATCCAGGCGTCGCCCTTCGGCGAGGGCTCGATCCCGAACGGGGCGATGGCGCCGAAGCGGCGCACCTCCTCGGTGTCGTTGCGGCGCCCGATCAGGCGCTTCGCGGCGTAGACGGTGCGGCTCGGGTTCGTCACGGCCTGCCGCTTGGCGACGTGGCCGACGAGCTTCTCGCCACGGTCCGTGAAGGCGACCATCGAGGGCGTGGTGCGCGAGCCCTCGGAGTTGGGGATCACCTGCGGCTCGCCGCCGTCCATGACGGCCACGCAGGAGTTCGTGGTGCCGAGATCGATCCCGATGACCTTCCCCATTCGCCCCCTCGCGCCGGGGCCGTGGGGGAACGGTCACCGGCTCTCGCCTGATCCCTTCGAAACCAGAACCCGCGCGGGTCGCAGCAGCCGGTCGCGCAGCCGATAGCCCCGCTGCAGCACCCTGGCCACGTTCCCGACCGGTACGTTCGGATCCTCCACCTGCGCCAGGGCCTCGTGGACGTTCGGATCGAACGGCTCCCCTTCGGCCTCGATCGGGCTCACCCCGTGCTTGGCGAGGACCCCGAGGAGCTCGCGCCGGACCAGCTCGATGCCCTGCAACACGCTCCCGAAGCCCGCGCCAGAGCTCGCCGAGGCGTGCTCCATCGCGCGCTCGAGGTTATCGACCACCGGGAGCAGGTCCTTGACCACGTTCTCATGACCGTATGCGAGCGTCTCCTGCTTCTCGCGAAGCATGCGCTTGCGATGGTTGTCGAAGTCGGCCGAGAGCCGGACCCAGCGTTCTTCGAGCCGGGCCTTCTCCTCCTGCAGCGCCGCGAGCTCGCGTTCGGCCGGGCCGGGCTCCTTTCCCCGCGCCCCGCGCTCGGCCTCGCGGGCCTCCACAGAGGCCTCGGCCTCCCGGAGCGCCTCCTCGAGCTCGGCGCTCGGGGCCAGGGTGCCGGCGGACTCCTCCGCGAAGGACTCCCAGCCTTCGGACTTCTGAGGGTCTTCGCGGCTCACGCGTCGAGCACTTCGCCGAGGCGATGCGAGACGTAGCCGACCAGCGGGATCACGCGCGCGTAGTCCATGCGGCTCGGCCCGATCACGCCCACCGAGCCCGCGCCCGCGCGTCCGACCCGCGCGGCCACCACCGCGAGCCGGGCGAAGCGCGGCTCGCCGAGGTCGCAGCCGAAGGCCACGCAGGCGCCGCGCTCCTCGAGCATGCGGCCCACCCGGTCGAGCAGCTGCTCCTTCTCCTCGAGCGCCTCGAGGAGCGCGCGGAGGCCTGTCGGATCGCGGAACTCCGGCTGGTCGAGCAGCGCGAGCTGCGTGCCGAGCACCAGGTCGGCGGCGTCGCCCTCGTCGTCGGGCACCACGCGGAGCACGCGCTCGAGCAGGAGGTCGGCCTGCGTGCGCAGCGCGGCGGCCTCCGCGAGGAGCTGGTCGCGCACCGCGCGCAGCGTTCGCCCCGTCACGCGCTCGCGCAGCGCCGCGGCCATGCGGTCGAGCCCCGCCTGGTCGTTGCGCCCCGGCTCCTCGAGCATGCGCCGGAGGACGCGCCCGCCCTCGGCCACGAGCACCGCGAGCACGCGCTCGCTCGACACGCGCACGAAGCTGACGTTCCGGAGCACCACGCCGTCGAGCCGCGGCGCCACCACGAAGCCGAGCTGGCGCGTGCGCTCGGAGAGGAGCCGCGACGCCGCCTCGACCACGCCATCGCCCGAGAGGTGGTCCTCGAGGTCGCGCTTCTCGTAGGGCCCGAGCTCGCGCGGCGCGACCAGCTGGTCCACGAAGACGCGGAGGCCGAGGTCGGTCGGGATGCGGCCGGCCGAGCGGTGCGGCTGCTCGAGGAGACCGAGCGCATGGAGCTCGCCGAGCGTGTTGCGCACGCTCGCGGACGAGAGGCGCACCGGCAGGAGCGCGCTGAGCGTGGCCGAGCCCACCGGCGCGGCGTGGCCGACGTAGGCGCCCACCAGTGCCTGGAGCACCTGCGCCTGGCGCGGGCTGAGAATCGGCTCGTGCACCGTGAGCGACTGCCACATCGCGGGAAAACCCTCGATAAATCGAAGGGCTATCACGCAGCGCCGACGGAGTCAACTTGGCGGCGTGATGAAGCGCGCGGCGAGAAGGTCGGCGAACGCGAAGCCGCGCCGCGAGGGCGCGAGGTCACCGTTCGCGCGCTCCTCCAGGAGCCCCTCGCCCACTCCCTCATCGATCGCGGCAGCGAAGAAGTGCCGCGGC
>Ga0187893_10006359_pt1 | contig 20283 bp, 18 predicted proteins | sample MA1701074metaG_FD_139574 | JGI IMG/M metagenome (GOLD analysis project Ga0187893, IMG submission 139574) | White microbial mat communities from a basaltic lava cave in the Kipuka Kanohina Cave System on the Island of Hawaii, USA - MA170107-4 metaG ...
GGCCGGGCAGTTGACGCGGGGCGATCTCGTTGTCGACTTCGACAAGCGACGCGTCCTGCGGAACGGCGACGAGATCCGCCTGACGCCGAAGGAATTCGAGCTGCTCGTCTATCTTGCGCGGCACGCGGGCCGGGTCCTCACGCACAAGGCGCTGCTGCGCGAGATCTGGGGCCCGCATTTCGTCGACCAGCCCGAGCACCTTCGCGTGCTCGTCAACGCCGTACGGAAGAAGGTCGAGCCGGATCCCGCCAATCCGCGCTTCATCCTGACCGAGCCCTGGGTCGGATATCGCTTCGCGGAGTAGGAAGCACGCGTGGGGTATGATTGGACGCGGAGGGTGTCCCCGTGATCGCGGTCGCCTGGCAGTTCGAGGTCAAGCCCGACCATCAGGAGGCGTTCGAGCACTTTTTCGGCGCCGACGGCGAGTGGACCGCGTTTTCACGCCGGAGCCGCGCCTTCCTTGGCAGCTCCTTTCTGAAGGATCTCGCCCAGCCGTCGCGGTACCTGTTGGTCGAGTACTGGAGCGAGACGCTGGTCTATGAGCGGCACCTGGCCGACTTCGGCGACGAGGTGAAGTCGCTCGAGGCGCAGCGCGCGCGGTTCCTCGACGCCGCGCACCCCCTCGGGATCTTCAATGCCCTCGACGTGCCGGATCGCTCCGGGCCGACGTGGTCGCGGCGGACCGGCCGGACGTTTCAGGAAACCTGAGCGTGGACGACGCTAAAGCGTCGTACCACGGCGGGCTTCACGACAGACCCACGAGCCAGCGGGAATAGTTCTGCCGCGTGATCTGCCTCGTGATCACCTCACCCGGACCCCCAAACCGCTGCGCCCGTTTGCCGTTGATCGTCGTCGAGAGCGCGCCCGCATCGCCGACCCTGAGCAGAACGCTCTCGCGCGCCGTCACGACCAGCTCCTGATCGGCTTCGAGCAGGCGTTCGATGACCCGCTCGCCGTCGATCGTGGCCCTGATCCAGCACTGCCGCTCCGCCGAGAGCAAGACCGTCAGGGCCGCGGACTGATCCGTCGAGGCCGAGGCTATCGCCGCCGCGGGGGAGGCGCCAGTGGTTGCAGCGGGTGCGAGCGAGCGCGCGGGGGGCGCGAAAGCCACATCCGGCTGGCGGAGCGGCAGGGGAACGTCGGCGGCGCGCGTTGCCTCCCCTCGCGTCGGCGGAGGATCCGGAAGCGCGGCATACCAGGCCGCTCCCGCGAGCGCGCCCGCGATCGCCAGGCAGAGCGCGACAATCATCGAGTATCGGTACCGGACGGCCAACGCGCGCACCAGAGAAAAGCCGGGGACCTCGGATTCGGATTCGCCCCCGTGGGTGCGGTCGTTTGGCAGCAGATGCTCGACCACGCGCAGCGCGGAGACGCTGCCCTCCAGCAGGGTCCCGATGTTGCGCCTGAGCGAGCGCAGCCGGTCCAGCTCGCGCTCGGCGTACGCGAGACGGGCTTTCAACAGCAGGTCGGCCCGTTCCTCGGCGTCGCGGATGATCTGTGCCGCCTGCCTCTCCGCTTCCGCGCGGATCGCGTTCGCTTCGTCGCGGGCGTCCGCAAGCGGTGGCCGAGTGCTTGGCTCAGATGGAGAGGCTGGCGTCCCGGTCCGGTCGAATGGGTGTTGGTCGCTGGCTCCGCGCGGAGCGACATGAAACATGACAAGGCTCCTCCAAGTACGGCCGTGGCGTCGATCGCCGAGGCCTGGGAACCTCGACAGCCCGAGGGGATCGTGTCGGCAAGCGCAGATGACTCGCCGGGTGGGTTGGCGCATAGTACACCAGGCTCGAACCGAACGGAAGAGGTTTTGTACGCTGATGAACGCCTCACCTCCAGGTCCCCGCGGCTACCCGGTCATCGGGATGCTGCCATATCTGCGGAAGGATCCGCTCCGCGTCTACATCGATGCGGCCGACCGGCACGGCGACTTCGTGCACATGAAAGTCGGCGCGTACCACGGCTACCTCGCGTGCAGGCCGGACGACATCAAGCACGTACTTCAGGACAACAACCGCAACTATCACAAGAGCCCCTTGTACGACCGTCTCAAGCAGGGCCTCGGCACCGGGCTGCTGACCAGCGAGGATGACTTCTGGCTGCGCCAGCGCCGGCTCGCGCAGCCCGCGTTCCATCGCCAGCGGGTGGCCGCGCTCGTCGCGGCCATGGCGGACACGACGCGGGGGCACGTCGAGCGTTGGCAGCGCTTCGCCGACCGCGGTGAGCGCATCGACGTCGTCGACGAGATGATGCGGATGACGCAGGACATCATCGTCCGCACGATGTTCAGTACCGATCTCGGCGCCGACGCCGAGGTCGTCAACGAAGCCTGGCCGATCGTCAACCGGCACGTCGGGGAGAACTTCTGGTCGATCGGGATCGAACGCCGGCTGCCGACGGCGCGCAATCGCCGCGCCGGTCGGGCGCTCGCCGATCTGGACGCGGTCGTGTACCGGATCATCAGGGCCCGCCGCGCGTCCGACGCATCGTCGAACGGCGATCTGCTGTCGATGCTCCTGTCGGCGCGGGACGAAGAGACGAACGCGACCATGAACGACAAGCAGGTGCGGGACGAGGTCATGACGATGCTCCTGGCGGGGCACGAGACGACGTCGCTGGCGCTGTCGTGGGCGTGGTATCTGTTGTCGACGCACCCGGAGGTCCGAACGCGGCTCGCGCGTGAGGTGCGCGAGGTGCTCGGCGATCGACCACCGTCGTTCGACGACCTGGAACGCCTGACGTTCACGCGGATGGTGTTCGACGAAACCGTGCGCCTCTATCCGCCGGCCTGGGGTTTCTCACGGCAGGCCCTCGGCGAGGATCGCCTGAGCGGATACCGTATCGACAAGGGGCATCTCGTGTTCATGATCCCGTTCGTCCTGCACCGGCGGCCGTCGCTCTGGCCGAATCCCGAAGGCTTCGACCCCGAGCGGTTCTCGCCCGAACGATCGGCGGGGCGCCATCGCTTCGCGTACATTCCGTTCGGCGCCGGGCCGCGCCAATGCATCGGGAATCAATTTGCCGTAACGGAAGCGCTGATCATCATGGCGATGATCTCGCAGCGGTATTCTCTGGATCTCGTGGCGGGGCACCCCGTCGAGCCGCAGGCGCTCGTCACGCTGCGGCCGCGCTATGGCATGAGGATGACGGTTCAGCGTGCCGCGTAGCTAACGTGGCGGCATGGCGGCGAACGTCTTTTCCAGATCAGCCAGTACCGCGATCGTCGCGTCCACTCCCGCCTGGAGATAGCGCTCTCCGAGCTCCTTCGTCGCCTGCGTGGCGTCGCCCCAGGTGCCGGACTTCGTGGCCCAGTACACCGAGCCGGGCGAGGTGAAAAAGAAAGCGGTGTGCACCGGTCCGGTGTTGACCTTGTAGTCCGGGAATGGAGGGAACTCGGCGTTGGCTTTGTCCATGTCGACCAGGCCCGGGTCGATCGCGAGAATGGCGCCGGTCTCGGCCGCGTTGGCGTGCATGCCTTTCGCGAGGCTGATGTACTCGCGCGCGACGTCCGCCGGAAACCCATCCCAGTAATTCAGCGGGAAGGCCTTCGCGTCGCGCGGCAGGCGGTCGGCGGCGTTCGCGCACGCGTAGGCGATCGCGTACGTGTTGTCGTAGTGGCCGTTCAGAAAAATGATCCGGCGGAAGCCCGCGGTCGCGAAGGCAATGGCGAGATCTTCGACGAGCGACATGAAGGTCGGGATGCGGATGTGCACGAGCCCCTTGAAACCGACGTGGGGATAAGAAAGCGCATAGCTGAGCGGCGGAGCGACGACGGCGCCGATCTTCGGCGCGACCCGGCGCGCGATTTCCTGTGGGATGAGGACGTCGGTCGCGAGTGGCGCATGCGGTCCGTGCTGCTCGGTCGCGCCGGTCGGCACGATGACGGCGTTGTGCCGCGTCAGAAACTCCTCGACCTCGGTGTTGGTCATCTCGCCCAGGAACACGGTCGCGCGTTTCATGAATCACCTCTGCCCGACTTCACGTGGCACGAGGCTTCAGCCTCGTGTCAGGTGGTACGAGGCTTCAGCCTCGTCCAGCGGCGGACGACCCTGAAGGGTCGTGCCACGACGCCGGGCCATGGAGCTTATCACTCAGACGGGCATCAGGTTCGAATGATCCTCAGACCGATCGAGTAGCGGCGAAGTACTCTCCAACCACCCGCGCGAAATGCGGAAACGCCACGTCCGGCTCCGGGATCTCCGGGTGCCAGCGCTTCTCCCATTAATCCGAGGGGGGTTGCTTGCGCCCGGGCGGTGTCTGGATTGACGGGAACGCCAGCGTGGCGGCGAGCGAGTGGAGAAAATCCCTGCGATGCATGCCGGATATGATAAAGGGGACAGCCACCGTTTTTCGGAATCCGTAAAACGGTGGCTGTCCCCTTTTCTGTGTTGATCAAGGACTCACCCGACGGGGCGGCGCTTGCGGCGGCGGCCGCCGCCGACGCGGCCTTCCGCCTCAGGGCGGCGCTCTCGGCGCGCGGGCGCGCGCGGATCATCGCCGCGACCGGCGCGTCGCAGTTCGAGTTCCTGGAACGCCTCACGCGCGAGCCGGATCTCGACTGGCGCCGTGTCGAGATGTTCCACCTGGACGAGTACATCGGCCTTCCGATCGATCATCCCGCCAGCTTCAGGAAGTACCTGCTCGAGCGCCTGATTCGCCCGGCTGGCATTCTCGACTACCATCTGCTCGACGGCGAGGCGGACCCGGCCTCGGTCCTCCGCAGCGCGGGGGATGCCGTGCGCCGGACGCGGATCGACGTCGCGTTCGTCGGGATCGGCGAAAACGGTCATCTCGCGTTCAACGATCCGCCCGCAGACTTCGCGACGGAGGCGCCCTACATCATCGTCCGTTTGGACGAGGCGTGCCGCCGGCAGCAGGTCGGCGAGGGCTGGTTCGCGAGCCTCGCACAAGTGCCGGACACCGCCATCTCGATGTCGGTGCGGCAGATTCTTTCGGCGAACGCAGTCCTGTGCGTCGTCCCGGATCGGCGCAAGGCGGAGGCCGTGCGGGCCTGTCTCGAAGGCCCGATCACGCCGGCGGCCCCTGCCTCGATCCTCCGGGCGCATCGGGACGTGACGGTGTATCTGGATCGTGAGTCTTCGGCGCTCCTCGACCCCGGCCTCGTGGCGCGGGGCTCGATCGCAGCAGCGGAGGATGTATGGCGAGTTCCCACAGCCGACGGGAATTCCTGACACTGGCGGCCGCCGCCGCGGCAGGTGCAGGCTTCGACACCTCGATGGTGGCGCACGGCTTCAGCCGTGCGACTCAGGCGGCGAAGCCGCCTCGTCGCTTCATCATCGACTCCCACCAGCACTACGACGGGAAGCCGGACTACTTCCAGCGGCTCGTCGCCACGTATCGGCCCCGCAACGCGATGGCCTGCGTCCTGACGCCCATGTCCGGATTCGACGCGACGAAACGCGCGGCCGCCGAGCATCAGGATGTCGTCATCCCGTACGGGCAGATCAGCGTCGACGATCCGGCGGCGCCGGCCCAGATTGCGGCGTTCGCCGGGGCCGGCTTCAAGGGCGTCAAGATGCACAGCCCGCAGCGGAACTGGGACGACCCGGGATACTTTCACCTCTATCGACAGCTTCAGGATCGAAAGCTGATCGCGCTCTTCCACACCGGGATCGCTTTCCACGTCGACGAGCCGCAGTACACCTCGATGGCGCGCATGCGGCCGTCGTACCTCGACACGATCTCGCGCGCGTTTCCGGATCTCACCATCCAGGGCGCGCACCTGGGAAACCCGTGGTACGACGAGGCGGCCGAGGCGGCGCGCTGGGGCCCGAGGCTGTACTTCGACCTGACGGGCTCGTCGCTCATGAAGAAGGCCAGGAATCTCGCCGTTTTCAAAGAGTACTTGTGGTGGGAGGGGCCGACCGCCCACAGCTCGCCGCACGCGGTGTACGCGTTCGAGAAGCTCGTGTTCGGTACCGACGAGCCGCCGGAGCAGCTCGAGAACATGCTCGGTCGCTACGAAGCCATGCTGGAGGCCTGCGGAGTCCCCGAGGCGAGTCGCAAAAAGATCTACGGTGAGACGATGGCGCGACTGCTGGGTATCTCCGTGCGGACGTGAGTCCTTCGACTCGCTTCGCTCGCTCAGGACAAGCCAGCTGATGCCTCGCCCGATACGCCACCTGCGTTGGTACATCGGCGGGCTGCTCTTTCTCTCGACCGTCATCAACTACATCGATCGCCAGACCCTCAGCGTGCTGGCGCCGGTCCTCAAAGAGGAGTTCCACTGGACGAACTCCGATTTCGCGCTGATCGTCATCGCCTTCCGCGTCGCGTACGCGTTCGGTCAGACCGCGAGTGGTCGGTTCCTCGATCGCGTCGGGACGCGGGCCGGCCTCACGCTGACCGTCACGTTCTATTCAGTCGCCGCGATGCTCTCGTCGCTCGCCACCGGCCTGCGCAGCTTCGCCTTCGTCCGGTTCCTGCTCGGCGCGGGAGAGTCCGCGAACTGGCCCGGCGCGACGAAGGCGGTCTCCGAGTGGTTCCCGCGGCGCGAGAGCGGCTGGGCCGTGGCGCTCTTCGACAGCGGCTCGTCGATTGGCGCGGCGCTCGCGCCGTTCATCGTGCTTGGGGTGTATCAGGCGACCGGAAGCTGGCGCCCCGCGTTCATTGTCACCGGCGTGCTGGGGTTCCTGTGGGTCCCGCTCTTCCGCTCGCTGTATCGCTCGCCTGAGGAGCATCCGCGGCTCTCGCCGGAAGAGCGGCAGTACATCCTCGAAAACCGTGCGCCAGCGGCCTCCGACGCGCCTGGCACGCCGGGCGGAGTGCTTCCATACCGCATACTCCTATCGCTGCCGCAGACCTGGGGCATCATCATCGGCAAGGCGCTGACGGATCCGGTCTGGTTCTTCATCACCGATTGGTTCGCGATTTACCTGGTGAGCCGCGGGTTCAGGCTCGAGGACAGTCTGCTCGCGTTCTGGGTGCCGTTCCTCGCGGCCGATCTGGGCAACTTCGCCGGCGGGGGTGTCTCAAGCGTGCTCATCAAGCGCGGTTGGGGCGTCGGGACCGCGCGAAAGCTCGTCGTCGCGCTCGGCGGCCTCGGGATGACGCTGCTCATTCCGACGATCTACGTGACGTCCCTCGGCTGGCTGACCGCGTGCTTCGCGATTTCGACGTTCGCGTACGCCGCGTTGTCGACGATGATCCTGAACCTGCCCGCAGACATCTATCCGACGAGGTCCGTGGCTTCGGTGAGCGGCATGAGCGGGACCGCTGCCGGGATCGGCACGATCATCGCGACTCTCACCACGGGCATCGTCTCAGATCGCTATTCGTTCGAGCCGATCCTGATCGCGGCCAGCATCGTGCCGCTCGTCGGGACGATCGCCGTGCTCGCGCTCGTGCGAAACAACCGGGCCACGAGGAGTGGAATCGTCAGTGAAATCTGACCGGATGGGAGCTCCGCTGAAGGGCACCCGCATCGTGACCCTGGCGGTCAACGTCCCCGGTCCAGTCGCGGCGGCGGCCTTGCGGGATCTTGGCGCATCCGTCGTCAAAGTCGAGCCGCCGGGCGGCGATCCTCTCGCCGGCATCAACCCGGACTGGTACGCGGATCTGACGAGCGGCATACAGGCGCAGGTCCTCGACCTCAAGACCGACGCCGATCACGTGACTCTCGAGGAGCTGCTCGCGTCTGCGGACCTCCTGCTCACATCGATCCGGCCCTCCGCTCTGGAGCGTCTCGGCCTCGGCTGGCCGGATCTGCACGCGAGTTACCCTCGGCTCTGCCAGGTGGCCATCGTCGGATACCGATCCCCTCGCCAGAATGTGGCTGGACACGATCTGACCTATCAGGCCGAAATGGGGCTCGTCGTACCGCCCGCGCTGCCGCGCACGCTCGTCGCCGATCTCGGCGGAGCGCAGCGGGCGGTCATCGCGGCGCTCGCTCTGCTGATGGCTCGCGAACGCAGCGGCGAGGGCGCGTACGTCGAGGTGTCGCTGAACGATGCGGCGCGTTTCTTCGCGGAGCCGCTGGAGCGAGGCCTGACCAGCGAGCGAGGTGCGCTCGGCGGCCAGCTGCCAGCGTACGGTCTTTATCGCACTCGCGACGGATGGCTCGCGCTGGCGGCGCTCGAGCCGCATTTCTGCGAGACGCTCGAACGAGAGCTGGCCCTGGATCCGCGAGACCGCGATGCGCTGGCGCGCGCGTTCGCAGAGCGATCCGGTGCGGAGTGGGAAGCGTGGGCCGAGGCGCGCGACCTGCCGATCGTGGCCCTCGGCCGGCGGCCCTGACGGCGCGCGTCGAGGTTTCAGGGCTCGTACTTCACGCGGACGTGCGGCGCAAACTGCGCCACGCCCGCTCGTGTCACGGCCGGCGATCCTCCAATCGACACTTCGCGCAGGCGGGTGAGCGCCGACAACGCTTTCACGCCGGCATCGGTGATTCCCGCGATTTCCCAGAACTCGAGACGCTCCAACGTCGGTAGTCGACTCAGAATCTCGAGACTGCGATCTGTGATCTTCGTCATCCCCGCGTAGTACGACTTCAGATGTGACAGACCGGTGAGGTGCTCGGTCGCGGCATCCGTCGTGTCGCGGCAGTACATGCACCAGAGATGCTTCAGCCGCGTGCACCGGCCGACGTGACGGAATCCTTCATCGCGAACATCCATCGGCATCAGCGCGGTCAGCGCGGGAAGCCGCGGCAGCATCGCAAGCGCGTCATCATCGACGCGCGCGCAGCTCACGGCCAGACCTCGCAGCGCCGGCATGGCCGCCAGCGCCATGAACCCGCGGCCGGTCAGGTTGGGGCACTCGCGTCCCCAGATGTACTCGATTGTCCGCGAGCGGCTCAGGGCTTCGAATCCGTCATCAGTCGCGACGGTGCCCTGTGCCATCAACATGCGCAGCCGCGGGATGCCCGCGATCTGCCGCATCGCCTCGTCGTTGCACCGCTTGCCGTCGCACCCGAGAAAGGCGAGGTTCGGAACCTCCACCAACGCCTTCAATCCGGCCGGCGTGAAGGCCGGCGTGTGCCAGAACAGATTGACCCCCACGAGCCCTTCGAGACCCGCGAGAGCGGTCAGCCCGCTGTCGGTGACGGGGCCGTCGAGCAGCAGATGGTTCGGCTCCGCCGAGAAACTCATCAGGTCGTACTTCAACCCGCCAGCGAACGGCGCACGGAAAACGGGAAACTGGTGAAGCAGCGGAAGACCAGCATCCGTGACGAAGCGGCCGGTCGCGACCTGGGCGAGATAGGGCTTCCCGGTCAACGCTCTGAGCGCGCCGTCTCCTGTGGGCGTCCCCATCAGATCCACGCGCTCCAGGCGCTCGCATCCGGCGAGGTTCGCGATGCCCGCGTCAGAGATCTGCGGCGCCCACGGCATCGCGAAGCGCCGCAGCGCGCGCAGATGCCGCAGTGGCTCCAACCCGCGATCCGTGATCCGGCACTTCGGTCCTCCGAGGCTCAAGGCTTCGAGCTGCGGCATCCGCGCGAGATGCCGCATTCCCTCGTCGGTGAGCTGCGCGCCCCCGATCTCGAGGCGAGTGACCTGTCTGACCCGCGACAGCTCGTTGAGCCCCCGATCGGTCAATCCGTTGACGAGAACCCCGGCGATGCCACGCTCGGCGATCACCGCAAGAATCGCGTCCCAGTGCTGATCCGCAGCCGCTCCGTCGACCTCGATGCCGAGCTCAGGGTGGATTCTGTAGAAGGGCATGTCCGTCAGTGCACGAGGATCGGTCGCACGCGCTCCGCTCTTAGTGCTCATGCCGCGGGCCAGCTCGTCCCAGGTCTCGAATCCTGTCTTGCGGGCCAGCAGGGTGCGCGCATCGGCTACCGCCAGGTTCATCGACCGCGAAGTGGACGCGAACCACGTCGGCAGCTGTCGATGCATGGCTTCGGCCTCGCGGTGCCACACGAACGAAGTGCCATGGGTCCAGTTGAATTCGCGGATGGCCTCGAAATCACCCGACGAATAGGCCGCGGCGAGCTCCTCCGCCATCTGCTCGAACTTGCGCAGGCCCGGCGGGTTGATCGTCTCGATGTGATGCGCGAGGTCTGCCCAGCTCTGGAAGCCGAACTCGCGCGCCAGCGCCATCTGGACGTCGGCAAGCGTGGCGTCGGTGCCCTCGGCGCGAAGCTTCTTCAGCCGATCCTTCGCCTGCTTGCGCAGCTGCTCGAGAGAGGGGCGCGCCGGAAGCCGGGAGGTGGAGTCGGACATGGCGATCTCCTTTCGATGCTGCCCGTGCCCGCCCGGCGGGCCGAAAGAAGATCAGAAGTTGTGGGTGCGCCGTGCCAGGCGGGCTCAGCCCTTCCCGCGGACGGGGTGCGCCCTGGTGCGCGCCCGCAGTCTACCGCAGCCGACTCCTAAGGACAATCAGCCGCGTCGCGCTTTGGCTTCTTCCATCGCTCGATGAGCCGCTGCGTCAGGCTCGGTCGCTTCGGTGAAAACTGCACGACCGCCGCGCGCACGTACGGACGCAGCTGCCGGCCCGCATATCTGACGAATCCGATCGCTCGAATCTCGCCGAGCGTCTGGCTGTAGTACTCGAGCAGCGCCACCCCGAACACCTGACCCGTCCGGCTTGCGGCGGACATCGCCGACGCGGACAGCCAGCGGACGCCGTCGGGAAACTTGCCGGCCGCCGACACCGCCAGCATCGACGACATCTCGAAGATCGATCTGTTCTGCCGCGCCGACTCGCTCTTCAGCTGCGTCCACAGTTGCCCGATCGATTCCCGGGAGGGGAGGCTCGCGGGCGTCAGCGAGCGCGCGTCCTCGCGGAGCGCAGCCCATTCCCGTCGCAGGGATGCGACGTCCAGCGGCGGCGTGTTCACGGTTGACGCGAGCCGCGAGGACGTTTTCTCGAGACCGTCGAGTATCTGGTCGACGTTCGAGAACTCGGCGTCCTTCTCGAGCAGGCCTTCCGCCTTGAGGGCGTCGCTGATCTCGGGAATCAGATGGCGGCCCATCCCGCAGAGATCCGCCAATGCGGCGAGCACCCAGACCGGCGACGCGCGAAACGCGACGACCCCGGCAAGTTCCAGGACGTTACCCGCGGTGCGTCTCACCAGAAAGTCTTCGCCGAGCTTCTCGTCCGTCTTGTAGACGCCTTCCGCGCCTCCCACCTGCTCGATGAGAAAGCGCAGGGTCGTATCCACGAGGTTCTGATAGAGCTGGCCGCGACGGATGCTTTCTGGAATCGCAACTTCCCCCACCTCGCGCACGACGCCGGCGCCGAGCCCGACGGCGGATCGGACGAACCGCTCGGGAAGCGAGGCGAGATAGCCTTTGACACTCATTGTTTGCCGGGGCTCCGCCCCGGACCCCGGCTCGGTCGCTCGCGGGGACCCCTACGCCCCGCTCCGCTCCCTCGCGGGCGCGCTTTGCGCGCCGCCGTTATGCGGCAACAAAAGGCAGAGTCTCTCGCAGTCAGCCGCATAACGGACTATTTTGCCGGGGGCTCAGCCCCGGACGAGCGTACGTCCCGAATGACGCTCCGTCAAACTCCAGTAGACTTGCCGCGTGCACGCTATGACGATGAAGTGCTTGATTGGCGCGATGGCTATCGCTCTGATGATCTCCGATTCCCTGGACGCGCGTTCCCCGTCGCCGATCGTCTCGGCCGGGTTCATCTTCGACACCGCGTCGTTTCCGTCGAGCCACGCGTCGACGATTGTCGAAACGAGCACAGGACTCGTAGCCGCCTGGTTCGGCGGAACGCGCGAAGGCCACAAGGACGTCGGCATCTGGATCGCCCGCCGCGAACGTGAGCGTTGGACAGCGCCGGTCGAGGTCGCCAGGGGAGAGGGTTATCCGTGCTGGAACCCCGTGCTGTATCAGCCAGACGAGGGCCCGTTGATGCTCTTCTACAAGGCCGGCCCCAACCCGCGCGAGTGGTGGGGCATGTTGATGACGTCTCCGAACGGCGGTCGAAATTGGTCGACAACGGCACGCCTGCCGGCGGGCTTCCTCGGTCCGGTCAGGAACAAGCCGGTCGCTATTGGCGACCGCTTGCTGTGTGGGTCCAGCACGGAGCACGACGGCTGGCGAGTCCACATGGAATGGACCGACCTGATGGGTAAACGCTGGGAGAAAGCGGGACCGCTGGAGTCCAAACCTCAAGCATTCGACGCCATCCAGCCGACGATCCTGGCACACGGCCCCGATCGGATTCAGATTCTGTGTCGGACTCGGCAAGGCGTGGTCGCGCAGGCGTGGTCGAGCGACATGGGGAAAACGTGGGGGCCGCTGACCGCCACGACGCTGCCGAATCCAAATGCCGGTATCGACGCGGTCCGGCTGAGAGACGGCCGGTTCCTCCTTGTCTACAACCACACGACCTCCGGCCGCAGCCCTCTCAACGTCGCCGTTTCGACCGACGGGGTACGCTGGGGATCGCCCTTCGCGCTGGAGGATCAGCCGGGAGAGTACTCCTACCCGGCGGTCATCCAGTCGCGCGACGGGAAAGTACACGTCACCTACACGTGGCGCCGCGAGCGCATCAAGCACCTCATCCTGGACCCGGCTGGGCTTTTGAACGCGCAAAATCCGTAGTTCTTTCCGCGTGTCGGAATTGGACCAAGTGTTGCAGTGCGTCAAAAGCGTGGCGCGCGCTGCCGACCTGGCTGTGGAGCCTGCCGAAGTCAGGCGAGCCCTTCCGATCCTCGATGTCGGCTGCTGCGAACCGTTCAAGGCTGCGATCCACGGCGCCGCGCTGGGGCTGACGGTCCTTATGGGGGCCTACAACACCGCGGCGTGGCTCCGTCGGCGGCAGCGCCACCTTGCAATCAACGCGTTCATCTACTTCGCGGCGGCGATCTGGGAAGAACGGCACGTTCGCCATCACGTCGCGGAGTGCCTGCCGGGAGCAGAGAAGAAGACCGACAGGGTACTCCGGCTCGTCCAGACTGAGGACGACCGGGCTGCCTGAATAAGTGCAAAGGCGAATTTAGCCGCGCCGGAGGGTGACTATCGGATCGACCGCAGCCGCCCGCCGCGCCGGGTTCATGCAGGCGACGAGCGCGACTCCCGCGAGGAGCGCCGGCGCCGTGGCGAACGTCATCAGATCCAGCGTTCCCACGCCATAGAGAAGCGTCTCCAGGAGCCGGCTCAGCACGAGGGCGCCTGCGATCCCCAACGCGATTCCGGCGCCCGCCAACGCCATCCCTTGACCCAGGATGAGCCCGAGAATGGATGTCCGCCCCGCGCCGAGCGCCAACCGGATGCCGATTTCATACGCACGCTCGGTCACCAGCAACGACACGGTACCGTAGATAGGCACGCAGCAGGTTCACGCGGCCGAGCGGATCGTTCCAGTTGTATTCGTAGAACGCTTCCAGGGCGGCGCAAAAGGTGATGTTGTCCCACGGGCTCGAGCTGGCCGGCTTCTGCGCCGCCGGAGTCGGCTCCGCGGAGGGTTCAGTCTGCTGAGCGAGGGCGCGCGGGGCCACGGCAGCAAGCAGCAGAGCCGTCAGCGCGGCAACGCGCACAGTGCGAGTCGTCATACCCCGCAGGGTATGCCCGAGCTCGCCTAGAAAAGGATTAGGCGTCCGCTAAAAGGTCATAAAGACCGCCAAACGCTGGATTGCGCGGGACTTCACCGAGTCATCGCAATCGGCTCGCTTGCAATCGATGCGTGCGCAGAGAGTCGCGCGCTCGCGTCACCGTTCTCGAGGGACCGCAGTAATGCGCGCGCGCGCGAGAAGTCAGGCCTGGCGGCGAGGATCGCTCGACAAGACTGAATAGCATCCGCGTATCGTGCGAGCACGGCGTAGGAGATGGCGCGATTGTAGCGCGCCTCAACGAACGACGGACGAAGCCGGACAGCTTCGTCGTACATCTGCAGTGCCGCTTCGTGGTCGTCCTGACGCCCCAGCGCAACGCCTATACCATTGAAACTGTCGGCGAAGCTGCGATCGACCGCCACTGCGGCGCGGTAACGCCCGATCGCTTCCTTCCACAGCTGGCGACGGGCGAAGTGGACACCCGCGTTGTACTGCGTCTCGGCCAGCGCGCGGCGAACGACCGGGTCGTCTGGGTCGAGCGCAAGTGCGCGCGTGAGTGACGCAATCGATGCGTCGAGGCGCCCCAGTTGTGCGAGAACGACTCCCAGGTTGTGATGGGCCGCCACCATCCGTGGAGCGCTACGCGTGGCGCGTTCGAGATGATCCAGGGCCTCGGTCGGCTTGCCGGCTTTCGACAGCTCGACGCCGATGTTCACTCGCGCCTCGACCAGGTGTGGATCGAGGCGCAGCGCATCCGCGTACGCACGGATGGCGCGATCGGCATCACCAAGCGCCGCCAGCGTGACGCCAAGATTGTGGTAGAGCGGCGCAGACGGACTCAGGCGGATGGCCGCTTCGAAGAGACGTCGCGCGTCGTGCCATTGGCCCTGTTCGGCCCGAAGCGCGCCCTGGCGGAGCAGGAGATCCGCCTCGCGAGCAAGCGCGCTCAACGACGTGAACGTGTCCTGAACCATCGCCTGCTGTTGGGCCGCTACGGGTCGCGCAAGGAGGGCGCAGGCCGCAAGGGTGGTAGCCGCAATTAGAAGCCGAACGTTCGTGCTTTTTTTCAGCCAGACATGACTGCTTTCAAACATAGCGGAGTTCTCCTTCAGTTACGACGGGAGGACTTGGCGGTCGTGGACTGAACGCCGGTTACCGCGACGGGACGTCGAGCGCCGGAAGAGCGGGTCGAGGGTTCAGCTCGCGCAGCGGCGACGAGCGAGTCGAATGCGACGCGGGCGCGCTCCTCCGCGCGACGATCGCGCAGGAGCCGGGCCGCATGGTGATACCCGAGCACGACGCTCTGAAAATCGTAGGCAAACTGGCCCGGATCGGTGTCGGGCTTGAACTGGCCTTCGGTGACGGCCCCGGACACGACGGTCGCAATCGTGTCGAGCCAGTCGCGCTGCAGTCGCACCAATCGATCGCGAGCCGGGCCGTCCTGATCGTCCAGCTCGAACGCGGCCTGCATGAAGATGCAGCCGCCCGGCGACTCCTGGCCGCCTTCCCATTTGAGCGAGCGGTCGAACAAGGCGCGCAGCCGTGGCTCCCCGCGCGGCGCGGCCAGCGCGGGTCGCACCACGACGTCGATGAAGCGCTCCGCCGCCGCATCGAGCACCTGAACCTGTAGCGCTTCCTTCGAGTTGAAGTGCGCGAAAAGGCCGCTCTTGGACAGATCGAGGTCGCTGGCGAGGCGGCCGATCGTCAGCCCGTGGAGGCCGACACGCCGCGCCAGCTCGAACGCATGGTCGAGAATCGCCTGACGCGTGGTCTCACCTTTTCCCACGGCGGGCGAGTATAATACGAACGTTCGTTCGATTGCAAGCCGTCCTAGCGGTCGAGCTCTGAGACGAGCTTGAGATCCATCGTCTTCCGCTCCTGATCCCCGATCGTGTAGACGGCGCGCACGTCCTTCGACAGGCTGCCCGCGTAGTCGAGCGCCTCGATCACGGCGCGGTGGACGCCGCCGATCGGCAGGAGGACGATGTTCCGGCGCCGGGCGCGACATGTCTGTCCAGTCAACGAAAGCTGCGATGCAACGTGCTCGTAGTGGCGCCGCGTCTCGATAAAGACGACGACAAGACAAGGGATCAGCAGCAGAATGATCCACGCCCCCTCTGCCGCCTTCGTCACGGCGACGATGACGAGCACCGCGCCCGTTAGGACAGCGCCGGTCGCGTTCACCGCGGCGCTCGTATGCCAGCCGGGGCTGCGGACCCGCCGCCAACGCAGGACCATTCCGAATTGGGAGAGCGTGAACGAGATGAACACGCCAATCATGTACAGCGGAATCAGCGCATGCGTCTCTCCGCCGAACAGTACGATGAGCAGCGATGCGAACACGCTCAGCGCCACGATACCGTTGGAGAACGCCAGCCGATCGCCTAGGTTCATGAATTGTCTGGGCAGGTAGCGATCGCGCGAGACGATCGACGCCAGACGCGGGGCGTCCGCGTACGCGGTGTTCGCTGCGAGTACCAGGATCAGCATCGTCGCGATCTGGACCAGGTAGTAGACCAGCCCCCGTCCGAGCACGCCGTGGGCGAGCTGCGATACGACCGTTTCGCGCTCGGACGGGACGATCTGATAGGCGTGCGCCAGCAGCGTGATCCCGACGAACATCGTGATGGCCAGGATCGCCATGATGATGAGGGTCGCGGCCGCGTTCTTCGGCTCCGGAGGACGAAACGCGGGCACGCCGTTCGACACCGCCTCGACACCGGTCATCGCCGTGCATCCGTTCGAGAATGCGCGCAGCAGGGCGAACACCGTGATCGTCCCCGCCCCAGCCGCCGCAAGCGGGCTCGGGCGTCACTATTGGCTGAATCGCGTTGGTCAGGTATCGGAACACGCCGACGACGATGAGCCCGAGCATCATCACGATGAAGAAATATGTCGGTACCGAGAAGATCTTGCCTGACTCCCGGACGCCGCGCAGATTCCCGATCATGAGGATCGCGACGAAACCGATCCCCATTGTCACTCGATGGTCGTGCAGGGCTGGCACGGCGGAGGTCAGCGCGGCGACTCCAGCCGCCACGCTGACGGAGACGGTCAGCGTATAGTCGATGAGCAGAGCCGCCGCCGCGACGAGTCCAGCGGTCTGGCCGAGATTCTCGCGTGCCACGATGTACGCACCGCCGCCGGACGGATAGGCGTAGATCGTCTGGCGATACGAGAACGCGACCATCGCGAGCAGCGCGGCGATGAGCAGAGCGATCGGCGAAGCGTATGCGACCGCGGCTGCGCCGGCCACGATGAGGACTCGAAGGATCTCCTCGGTTGCATACGCCACTGAGGAAAGCGCGTCAGAGGAAAGCACCGCCAGGCCCGTGACGCGGGAGAGCCGCTCGTGATGCGCAAGATGGGACGGAATCGGACGGCCGAGGATCAGCCGCCTGAGCTGGGCGAGTGCCCCTTCTTCAGACACGACGACTTCCAATCCGCCTGCGAGGTTAGCTGACGGGCTCGAGGTTGGAAGTCCTCTACCGGAGTGCCGGATACGCCCCTGGCACCGACTATCGGTGCCGTGGTTCCCCCGCTCGCGCCGTGTGGCGCGATTCGGCAAGCCTTTATTCTAAGCGATCACGATTCGGCTTAGCCGGACGTCACTGGTGAGGGTCGGACACGAGCGTGAGGTCCAGCGTTTTGCATTCCTGATTCCCGATTGTGACCAGCGTAGCCTCCTTCGCCAGCGCTTCCCAGGCGTCGGCCCCCTCATCGATCAGCGGCAGCCGCCGGTTTCTCGGGACGGCGATGACAAAATATCGGCCAGATCTCAGACCATTAAGCTTGAATTCGCCCTTGCCGTCGCTCTCCACCTGTCGCGTCGTCGAGGCAAGCGGTGACCATTGGATGCGGTCATCGCCGAACGCGATCACGACAGCCTCGAGTGCTGGCCGCCCCAGGGCGTCGACAATCCGACCCGACAACTCCGACACGCGCCTGGTCAACGTGATGACGAGCCTGGCCGTGGCTCCAGGCTTGAACTCGATCGATCGGTCGGTGATGTCCAACCCATCGTACGTCACCGACGACAGCCAGTATCCTTTCGGTGGGCTCGAGACCCGAATCAGCCGCGGCTGGAAGAGGGCCTTGAGAACGAACGTGTTGTCTGGGCCGACCTTGGCCACCTTCCACATGAATCCGGGTCCGGACAGGCTCGCCGGATTTGCGGCAACCTGCAGCGGAGCCGTATTGTCGGGGGGCGGCTCATCGAACACAATCTCTCCGGCGACGGTCGCGCCCGGCTGTGTGATAACGATCAGGCCTTCTATGTCGCTCTCGCCGACAGTTACCGGAACACGCGCAAACTCGGCGTCCGGTGGAACCTCCTCTTCAGGGTCGCGTGGTACCGGTCCGGCGTCGAGCGTATAGGTGCCCGGCCTGACATTGCGGATCTCAAACGTCCCGTCGTCGTAAAGCGCCACGCCCTGTCCGGACAGACTCCCGAACTTGTTTTCGTTCAGTATGAAATGGCCCGATCGCCTAGTCACAGGCTGGCCGCGAGAGTTCATCAGACTACCCGAGATATTGACTGTCCTCCCGCGGATGAGTCTGATCTCGAGCTCGCCGACCTCCTGGCCGGGGCGGACGCGCACCGGAGTCGCTTCGCCGAGCGACAAAGACGACGGGAAGTATGTCGGCAGATGACGGATCGGATTCTGATCCGGCGCACCGTGCCGTTGGGTTTCTGCTACCAGAAAGTACTCACCAGGTGCGAGCCCGAACACTCGGAATCGGCCAAGATCGTCGGTGGAATTCCCAGAATACCCGAGGCTGGGCCTGGGCCCACCTCTGCTGACGCGCTGCAGCGCACTGACATGAACGTAAGTGACCGGCTCACCAAACTCGTCGATAACGCGGCCAGTGAGCACCGCGCCTCGCGGGAGACGGATCTCGATGCTCTCCACGACTTGCGAGCCGACGATCTCGATTGCCTTGCCCCTTTCCGAGGGCTCCTTCGCTCCGTACGCGATCGCAACGTACCGCCCGGACGGTCCAGGCTGACCCGCGTAGAGCCGATACGATCCACCCGGGAGCTTTGTGAACGCGAACCGTCCTTGCTCGTTGGTACGCGCGAACACGGTGGGCTGATCCGAGGCTTGTAGCAGGAGGCTGCAGTCGCGAATGGGTGTACCTGTGTCGGCCTCGACCACGCGCCCGCGGATGGTGCCGGTACCTGCGATCGCAGGGCGCGCATCCCGGACCGGAGGTTGAGACGGCGCCTGGGCCAGCGCCACGGCGAGCAGCGCGGCGATCATCCCGCGAATGTTACGCCCGTCAGCGGCTCAGATGGAAGGGCACACTCGTGACAACCGTGTTCGGCTTGAAGAGCAGCGCCGCCTTGATTAATAACGCACGCTGGTTGTGCAGCAGGTGGTGCCACCAGCGGGCCGGCACGAACTCCGGGAGCACGATCGTCACGTAGTCGTCCGGCGCCTCGGCATCGACCTGCTCGATGTACTCGAGCAGCGGCTCCATCAACGATCGATACGGCGAGTCGAGGACGACGAGCTGGATCCCCCGGCCCCACGTATCCCACTGACCACGGAGCTGGTCGGTCCCCTCCGGATCCACGTCCACGTAAATCGCCCGCACGTCGTCGGAGAGACTGCTGGCGTACTCGAGCGCCTCGATCACGGCGCGCTGGATGCCGCTGATCGGCACGAGCACCGTGTTCTTCCGGCGAGGGTGCCGGGTCATCCCGGTCAGCGACAGCTCCGCGGCGACGTGGTCGTAGTGCTTCTTGGTCTGGATGAACACGAAGACGAGGCAGGGAATCAGCAGCAGGATGATCCACGCCCCTTCGGATGCCTTCGTGACCGCGACGATGACGAGCACGGTGCCCGTGAGCAGCGCGCCGACCAGGCTGATCGCCGCCCCGGGAAGCCAGTTGCGCATGCCGCTGCGCTTCGCGCGGAGGACCATCCCCGTCTGCGACAGTGTGAACGAGATGAAGACCCCGATCATGTAGAGCGGGATCAGCGCGTGGGTGTCGCCGGCGAAGACGACGATAAGCAGCGCAGCGAAGACGCTCAGGCTGACGATGCCGTTGGAGAACGCGAGGCGATCTCCCTGGTTCATGAACTGACGCGGCAGATACTTGTCCCGCGCCACGATCGAGGCGAGTCGCGGAAAGTCCGCGTACGCAGTGTTCGCCGCCAGCACGAGGATCAGCATCGTCGCCGCCTGCACGAGGTAGTAGGGCAGACCGCGCCCGCCGAAGATCCCGCGCGCGAGCTGTGAGACGACGGTTTCACGCTCGGAAGGCAGGATCTCATACGCGTGGGCGAGCACCGTAATTCCGACGAACATCGTGATGGCGATCACCGCCATGACAATCAGCGTCGTCGCGGCGTTCTTCGCCTCGGGCTTCCGGAACGCAGGGACGCCGTCCGCCACCGCTTCGACGCCCGTCATGGCCGTGCAGCCGTTCGCAAACGCCCTGAGCAGCACGAACGTCGTAAAGGCGCCGGCCGCCTCGGGCGCATAGAGCGGCGGAGTCGGCGCAACCGGCACGATCGCTCCGGTCACGGAGCGCCAGAGCCCCACAGCCACGAGGCTCAGGATCATCGTGATGAAGAAGTAGGTCGGCACCGAGAAAATGTTGCCTGACTCGCGAATTCCCCGGAGGTTGCCAATCATCAGCAGCGCAATGAAGACGATGGCGGTTCCGACGCGGTGGTCGTGCAGCGCCGGGAATGCGGACGTGAGCGCGGCGACCCCGGCCGCGATGCTCACCGCGACCGTCAAGGTGTAGTCAATCAGGAGCGCGGCAGCGGCCGTCAGCCCGGCCCAGGTGCCGATGTTCTCCC
>Ga0187893_10006360_pt1 | contig 20281 bp, 15 predicted proteins | sample MA1701074metaG_FD_139574 | JGI IMG/M metagenome (GOLD analysis project Ga0187893, IMG submission 139574) | White microbial mat communities from a basaltic lava cave in the Kipuka Kanohina Cave System on the Island of Hawaii, USA - MA170107-4 metaG ...
AGGTTGCGGAGCCGGTTGAGCGCCGAAGGTTCGATGGCACCTTATACCAGTCCCGAGTTCTTCCTCGACGCTCGGGGGCGGCGCAGCAATCGGTATTCTGCCGGCATTCGTTGGAGTCTTCTTCCTGCCTCCAGATTGATCTAGGCTACCTCTACGAGCACCGGCGCGCCGATGTAGACCTAGCCGGCACATGTTGCTTACCTCCATACACTTGAAAAAATCGTCACGTCGCGCAGATCCCGACCTCTAGAGCCTATGCGAGGAACATGACACTCGGCGGCGGACTTGACCGGCAAAGATCTGGGTCTGAGTGAAGTTCTCGCCGTTGGAACGGGGATTGCAGCGGCCAGGTGCCTGGCTCAACCGGACGCTGGAACTGCGCTTGTGAGAGTGCACAATGAGCACCGGGTTCCAGGCCCTCCAGATCGACTTCGTTTGCATTCGAATACCTAGCATTCGAATGCCTAAACGTGGGCCCTTGCAGCGGTATCAGCGCGCTGGCTGGCTTCCCTCGAACCGCTATTCGTGCAAAATCTCACCCGCGCAGCTTCCTCCCGCGAGGCGCTGGTGCCTAAAGCCCGCCACGTTCTCGCATTCGTTTTTTCGATATAGTGAATCCAAACTATCTATTTGTCGATGAGCCAATCCGACCCTATATTGAAGAACGTCGAGCGACGGTCAGGCCGGATCGCTCTTTTTGGTACCGCCTTTAGGCGGGGCCGGCTGAAGCCGGTACTACAAACAGTCGCTGCCCTTTTACTTTTGCTCTGACTAATAACTCGAACGGAGACCTCTCATGAGAACCTCGTTGCAGTTCACATCCCTCGTGTGGCTTACCCTATTGGCGTCGTCGACAGCTAGAGGATCGAGTCTTCTCCCCGACTCTGCGGCTAAGGAATTCCAACGGAAACTGGCACGCTCGGAGATTCACCTGAACGAAAGTTGGCAGAATGGCAAGGTGCGCCAGGTCGGCGCAGTCCTGGTTCTGTTGGAGGATGGAGTGCCCGCCAAAGCCTTTCATACACTCGCTCAACAAAAGCCCTATCCCAGAGTGTGGCATCTGGACGACTATGCCCGGCTGGAGATTGTCAATGGAAAGGCTTCCTCTGCCGAACCTTCCCCTTCAAAAGCGTTCACGCACCTTAGTCGGGGAGAACTCCTGGTAGTGTTGAATCACAAGTTCAAAGGAGACGCGATCGAGCTGTGGACCCATACCCTGAACCCTGTCGAACCTGCTGCCGGGGACGGCAAGCAGTCGCGCCAGCATGCCTCCACGAAGCTTGTCTTCAGGTTTCCTCCGGAAGTTCTTGCCAGTGGAGACGTTGCCGCCATTCTGGCTGAAATGAAACAGTGGTTCAGGGTGTTCGAGTCCGAGTCCGAAGCTCGTGAGTTTGCCGAGGCAGTCAGGTCTGAACAGACACCCTCCACCGGCAGGGCTTTCTAGGGCGCGCCAGTGGCTGTCCGGCGAATCTCGGGGTATCGCATCCATGGCGCATTTTGCCGTGGATGCGCTCACCCAGGAAAACTCAACAACGGTAGTTATGAAGGCAGATTGTGTTGGGGGTTCAAAAACCATTCCGTAAGGAGGAGAGCCGTGATAAATAATTCTGTGCCTGGTTGATACGAGACAGCCCTCTGCTCCTGAGAACACAGAATCAAGAACCCTGACATTTTTCACGGATACTGGACATGAGGTCCCGTCTGTGACCCGAGCTGAGATGAGCTTGGCCGGGACTGGCTGAACAGGGAGCTTGCAAAGGCGAGAATGACACCTCAATGATATAATCCCGCAATCGACAGCATCAAAGAAACACTGCGTCGTACCTAAACTCCTTCCCTCGGTTCCATGACCCCTGAACGCTGGCAGCAAATCGACGACGCGCTGGAGCAGGCTACAACGGGAACCTGGCCAACGAAGGACTTTCCTGGAGGAAGCCTGTGCAGGAGACGAAGAGCTGCGCCGAGAGGTCGGGTCCTTGCTGGTGCACCACACGAAAGCCGAGAAGTTTCTCGATCAACCGGCCCTGCAGCCTGTAGCCAACCAGATGGAGGCTGAGCCACCGTCGTTGCTGGGTCAGACGTTAGGGCCTTACCAGATTCAAGGTTTGCTTGGTGCCGGTGGAATGGGAGAGGTCTACAAAGCCCGTGACAACAGATTGAATCGTAACGTTGCGATCAAGGCTGTCCCGGGACGCCTGTCAGACCGAGCGGAGCTCCGAAAGCGATTCACGCAGGAAGCCAAGGCGGCCTCCGCGCTCAATCATCCCAACATGATCACCATCTACCAGATCCTCAATGACAACGGTCGTGACTTCATCGTCATGGAACATGTCGAGGGCAAGACACTGGACCAATTGATTCTGCGTCGCTGGATGAAATTGAATGCGGTCCTGAAATATGCCATACCTCGCGACCTGTGCTGCTCCGAACGACGTCAGAGGCGGGACACGGGATCGGAACACCATTAAAAGAAGAGATCGAGCAAGCTGTAGACGTTTTTATATTTCTATTTTCACGAACTGAACGTACACCCGCGGCCACGCTCGTGACAGCGGCGCGTGTTCCTGCAAGTTGACCCATTCTTGGCGGTCCATTCGATTGTTTCATCATTAGGTGGCGGAGATTCGGGGGGCCGCATGAAAGTCATCGGCATGAGCGGGCTCCATAACAGCGTGGAATTCAAGAAAAGGGAGTTGCCTCATCTGTCGCCGCGCGATCTCCGGATCGTGCAAGGCTTAGACTCAGCCGCAGTTCTAGTTACCCATCAAGGAGTGGTAGCGGCAGCCGCTGAAGAGCGGTTCACTCGAGAGAAGGGCACCGGGGCGTTTCCAATAGGGGCGATTCAGTATTGTCTCCGTGCAGGTGGGCTTACTCTGGGTGACATTGATTATGTCGCGCACGGGTTTTCCTACGAACCGTTTCGATCTCTGTTCGAAAACCATCTGAACGGGTTTACGCAAAGACAGTTTTCGGAAGTTTACTCGCGCGAAGCTCAGTTGCAGTGCTTACAACAGAATCTTTCCCCTGTCGACTGGTCGAACAAGCTTGTCCAGGTGCCACATCACCTTGCTCATGCCGCCAGCACATTTTATCTCAGCGGCTTTGTGGAATCCCTCATTTTGATCGTCGACGGAATGGGAGAGGTTGACAGCACCACACTGGCTATTGGTTGCAAAAACAATATCGAGATTGTGAAGCGAATTCCCGCAATTCACTCTGTTGGCATTCTCTACGGTGTCTTTACCCTCTACCTTGGCTTCGACATCGGTAACGATGAATACAAGGTGATGGGACTGGCACCCTACGGCAACCCCAATTGTTACTTCGCACAGGTGATGGATCTCGTTCGCCTAAAGGACAATGGAACCTACACGATTCCTATTCTCTTTCGAAACGGAACACTCGAAGAAAAGGAAACCTATGCCGGCACGCTCGGCTTGCTATCGGACACGTTTGGTCCAATCCGTACTCCAAACAGCGAGATCGCTCAGCGTCATATGGATATTGCAGCCGCGCTGCAACAGGTTCTTCAGGTGACGCTGCTTCATGTCTTACGCCATTTCAAGAAAGAAACCAATCAGAAGAATCTTTGCATGGCGGGTGGGGTCGCACTCAACTGTACTGCGAACACTGTAATAAAACGAAGCCGAATGTTCAAACAACTGTTTGTCCAGCCGGCCGCAGGCGATGATGGCTCTGCTCTTGGGGCAGCGCTCTATGTTCAAGGGAAATACGAAGCTACTTTCTGTTCCAGGCGAATGGCGTTACCGTTGTGGGGGCCTTGCTTCGACAACAGCGAGATTGCGCAGGCATTGAGCGAAAGGCGCGGGTGCTCAAGTACGTACTTCGAGTCTTTCGAGAACCTGGTGAACGAGGTCGCCAAGAGGATTAGCCATGGAGAAATCGTTGGTTGGTTTCAAGGTCGGATGGAATTCGGTCCAAGAGCGCTGGGAAGTCGCAGCATCCTGGGCGACCCGCGAGACGCAGGCATGCGCGATCGGATCAATCGCCTTGTCAAAAAGCGTGAAGCTTTTCGTCCTTTCGCTCCTGCAGTGACCGTCGAGGCAGCTTCACGTTACTTCGAAATAGACGAGGGTGATGAGTCAGCCTATTCGCATATGCTACTGACAACTCAGGTACGTGAACCATATCGCCAACAATTCCCATCCATCACACACGTGGATGGGTCTGCCCGCGTCCAGACGGTTGCTAGAGAGGATAATGCCGCGTTTTGGAGTCTACTGACCAAATTTGGTCAACTCAGCGGCTCGCCTATCCTATTGAACACCTCATTTAACGTGCGCGGGCAACCGATCGTGTGCACCCCATCGGAGGCGATCGACACCTTCGCTTTCGCACAATTGGAGGCGTTAGCGATCGGGAACTACCTGGTCGTTCGCAACGACTGAAACAGAAATGGTTTCTGTTGTTGAGCCGCTAGGTCCCTTCCTGTCTGCCAACACTTGGCAACCAGGCGCTTCCGTTTGATTCAAGAAGCAACCGATGTGATCTATTTCCATGTGCGGATGAGATACCGATTGACGAAGCGCAGCATGTTGGAGATTGAGGAGTACAACGCTATCGATTCCGTCCAGGAACGGGACCTTTGGGAGAGGGAGTTCAATATTCCTACCACCGAAGTCGCTCCCATCGTTTTCGATCACAAGGGAAGCCGACACTTGGTCCAGTGATCGTGGAGTCTCATATCTGCTGTTACTCCGACGCTAGAGAAAGCCAGGCGAATATCCACGTTTAAAGCGAAGTCCGAGACACTCTTCGCCAAGCCGCTCTTCAAAATCCCCTTCCTGACGAGACGGTGTGTGGTGCCTGCAGAGGCTTTCTATGAATGGGTTGGCCCCAAGGGGCGCGGACAGCCGCTGAGCATTGGACGAGCTGATGGAAAGCTGCTGTCGATGGCCGGTCTGTTCAACTATTGGAAGCCCAAGGACTCAGAAGGCTCTCCAATCGCGGCTCTCACCATCATCACGACGGCACCGAACCAATGGATGTCGCGCATTCACAACCGCATGCCCGTCATATTGCAAGACAATCAGATCGATCAGTGGCTCGCTCCCACGGCCTCAGATCCCCACCAGTTGGCAGAGTTTCTGAAGGCTCCTCCGGAAGATTTCCTTGATTGCTGTCTTGTGTCCAAAGAGATGAGTTCAGGCAAGGCAGACGATCCATCCTTCGCAGACAGGATTGAAACGGACTTCAGCTCGCTACTCAGGAGCTAGGACACCCGTTACTCGGTTTGGGCCTCGTTCAGAGCATCGTCCTTCATTCATTGGTGTATTGGATAGTGACATTGGTGGGCTCGGGCACAAAGATGGAGTCGATAATTGGTGCCGCTCGGCACGTTCGTGGACTCCTCTTCTGCCTTGCCAAGTCAGAGAAATTCCTCAACCGCCCAGCGTGATACAGCACTCCGCGCTTTGCCTCGGCGAACCGCTCGGTTGGAACTCCTCGCTTGACTGCACTGAAAGGTTTCAGCTTCGAGCCGTGTGCTAAATCTTGCGAGCGCCGCAAATGATCTGGAAAGAATTCAGCCGATGAAGCTCATTCCCGCAACCCAAACAAAAAAAGCCACTTTTCAGTGGCTTTGTGTCATCAGAATTTGGTTGCGGGGGCGGGATTTGAACCCGCGACCTTTGGGTTATGAGCCCAACGAGCTACCAGGCTGCTCCACCCCGCGTCAATCAGAATTGGCCGAATTATAGGAGGCTTGCTTCAAGTCCGTCAAGGCAATTCTGATCTCAAAACAACGCCGCTGATAGTGGCATAACCTTTGCGAGGATCGATTCCAAGCCGATCGGACAACCTTCGGGGCTAAAGCTGGAGAAGGCGGCTGACCGAAGGAGTGCCGTCCCATGCGTTCAGCCACCGACCTGGATCAAAGGCCGCTTCACTAGCTGCGAGCGCCGAGCCGCCGGATCGCCAAGGCGGCTTCCGAAGCAACACTGGGGTTTGAATCGCGCAACATTGGCTTGAGTTGTTCGATGGTCGAACTGTCTCCGATTAATCCCAAGATGGCGCACAGCTTCTCACGAACGACCGCGTTCTCATGGTTCAGATTCTGGACCACATCGGGAATCACGGGCGTGCTCATTTCGACGAGATAGGCCGTCACTTGCTCGTGATGCATCCTTTCAGCGAGTCCCATCAGCAGCTTATCCATGAACTCCCTGCGTCCCAGCCTATAAAGGGCGAAGCTCTGCGCGAGTTGTGCAGCCATGTCCTTCTCATTGAGAAAACTGCGTGAGACTTCTTCAACCAGGGAAGCATCTCCCACGCGAGCTATGCCTTCCGCGGCCGCTTGGCGATAATCCTTGTCTGTATCCCTGAGATTGCGCCGAAAGAGATCAAGCGTCGACTCATCTCCGATCAAGCCTAGAGCCTGAAACGCTTTGAGGCGCAGTTTGGTATCAGGGTTCTGATCGTAGATGCGCTTTAACTCGGGCAGAGCTCTTTTGCTGCGGAATAGACCCAGCGTCAGAATCGTTTCCTCGCGGACATCTTTGTTGGAATCGTTCAAGTACGGCAGAATCTGTGCATCCACACTGGTGTCGCGGATCTTGTAAAGTGAACGCAGGATCGCAATACGGACATTCGCGTCGCCTGTCTTCATCGCATCCAGCATCTTGGGAATTGCCGGCCGGGCTCGCAGTATGCCGAGAGCTTTTGCCGCACGGAGTCGGACGGCCGGGCTGGAATCCACCAGCCGATCGGCAATGGAATCAATCACCATTGGAGCGACTTGAACGTAGGCCTCGATGATCGTTGCGTCGTCACCCACCTGATCACTGAACGGATTAATGGTCTTGTAAACGCTCTTGGCGGTCCGGGTGAGTACCCAGCCCGTGTCGCCGTCTGCGTAGAGGTTCACGAGGGCAATAATGGACTCTTCGCGAACGCCTTCGGCGGGATCCTTGATGGTGGTCAGCAACATAGTAATGGCGTCATGGTCCTTCAGCAGCCCGAGAGACTTGACAACTTCTTCACGCACGCCCACATCCCGATCACTTGCGGCGGAGAGCAGCGGCTGGACGGCTTCCCTGCTTTTTGTTTTTCCGAGTTCAGCGGCTGCTTTCCTTCTAACTTTCACTTTGGTGCTGCGCAGGTCCGTTTTGAGCTCTTCGAGGGTGGGTTCGGCCGCGAACATGCTGAGATCACGAGTTGGGCCCAACGTTATCGCAAGAACGAACACGAGGAAAAACCAACGGATAAGGGCATTGACTCCGAGCTGATTGCTCACCAGGAACCTCCTCAATTGAGCCCGAGAGAATTCTTTGTTGACACTTGAGCGCAGAAGATAAACTCACTCATCTCGGCTGTGCCTTTGAGGATAACAGATCTATCTTTCAGACTCCAGATGGCCAACTACTTGATTCCCATTTTCTTGTCAGCATTTCTGCTCTTTCTAATGCAGCCCGTTATCGGCAAGTTTCTTTTGCCACGCTTTGGAGGAAGCCCATCCGTATGGGCGGTTTGCTTGTTTTTTTTTCAGGTAGTGTTGGTTTTTGGTTATACCTATTCCCATTTCCTCTTTCGATTTTTTAGCCCCCGGCAGCAGACAGGGACACACCTGGGCCTGTTGGCATTTTCCTTATTCTGGCTTGTCGTCGGCCAGTCAGAGGGTGAAGCTGTCCTCCTGGGCGAACTGTCATCGAACACAGAGGTGCCGTCTTTAGCGGTCTTGTCTTTTTTGGCAAGCACTGCTGGGCTGCCATTCTTCCTCCTTGCCTCAACCAGTCCACTCCTTCAAGGCTGGTTGACGTTGCGCAACCCTGCCGCTTCGCCTTACCGACTCTACTCACTCTCAAACTTGGGTTCATTGTTGGCGCTGATCAGTTATCCGTTCGTGGTCGAACCACTGCTGACGCTGAAATCGCAGGCAGCTCTTTGGGCGTCGGGATATTGTGTTTTTCTCTTATTCAGCGGGGGCTGTGCTCTGGCTTGTTTGCAGGCGAATCCTATGGTGCCGAGCAGGATAGGCATCAGCCAAAGAGAGCCCGGTACCTGCGTCGCCGCTCCGAGATGGAGGGAGATTCTTCTCTGGATTTGCCTAGCTGCCTGCGCGTCTGGAATGTTGCTAGCCACTACAAACCAACTTTGTCAGGAAGTTGCAGTCATTCCCTTCCTCTGGATCGTGCCGCTAGCGATCTACCTTATTTCGTTCATCGTCTGCTTCGATAGCGAGCGAGTCTATTCTCGAAATCTGTTTGTACCCACCCTCGTCTTGTGTGCCGGGGCCAGTTGTTTTGTGATGGACAAAGGAGTGGACGCAGGTATTCCAGTCCAATTCACGGTCTACACCATAACCTTGTTTGTGTGCTGCATGATCTGCCATGGTGAACTGGCACGTATGAAACCAGCTGTAGGTTATTTGACTTCATTCTACCTGGCCATTGGAATCGGTGGCGCATTGGGAGGCGCAGTTGTCAGCCTGGCAGCACCGTGGCTGTTTTCGGGATTCTGGGAACTCCCATTGTTTTTGTGGCTCTCTTGCCTGCTGGCACTTACGTTGATGGTGCGAGATCGTAGGTCGCTACTTTCGGCCGCAGGTTTTGTTACGGTCGTGATGTCGCTGGTGACATCGTTTGTCTTGGCCGGACTAAAATTTGCCGATCTCCATCCAGGCACACTCCTGGCGCACTTGAAGCAATTCGTCCTCGCGGAACGAGAGGTTTTGCTTTGGGTCGGGTGTATTGCTGTTGGGCTCGCCGGCGTCTGCAGATTTGCGTCTCGTAAAATCTCGCTTTCGGCTGGAGCCCGCTTTGGACTGGCGGTTTCAAGCGGGATGCTGTCTCTGACGGTCCTGGCCTCGCTCCTGGTTCTTCAAGCGCGCGAGTCCTTGGACAGTGCCGTGTCTGTCTCGCGCAATTTCTTCGGCTTGCTAACGGTAACCGAAGAAGATACAGGCTCGCTGCGTCATAAATACGAGCTCCGGCACGGGCGGATTGTCCACGGATACCAGTATCGCGAGCTTGCCAGGAGGCAACTACCCAATTCTTATTTTGGGAACGACAGCGGCATCGGCATGGCAATACTTCACCATCCCAGGCGGTCAGAGGGCAAAAAGTTACGGATTGGAGTCCTGGGACTTGGGGTCGGCACTATCGCTGCCTATGGTCGCACAGGAGATACGGTAAGATTCTATGAAATTAACCCCGAAGTGGTTAACCTCTCCCAGGGTCGACTCGCCTATTTTACTTATCTCCAGGATTGCCCAGCCAAGGTGGACGTCATCGTTGGGGACGGCCGCCTGTCTCTGGAGCGGGAACTCGCATTGAACCGGAAGCAGGATCTCGACGTTCTGGCGATTGATGCCTTCAGTAGCGACGCCGTTCCGGTGCACCTTCTGACTCAGGAAGCCATGTCAGTTTACCTGAGACACCTCAGGCAGCCGGGTGGAATTCTCGCCTTCCAAATCACGAACCGCTATCTGAATCTGAAGCCTGTCTTGATCGGATTGGCAAGGCATTTCCATCTTTACTACACCATTATCGATCGGTCTGAAGCCGGAGAATTGGCCTGGGAGAATACGTGGGTGCTTTTGTCTACAGACGATAAGTTCTTTAGCCTTCCTAACATCCAGACGACTTTGACTCACCAGCCGGAAGAAGTTGCAGCCGTCCCCCTTTGGACCGACGATTACAGCAACCTCTTTCAATGCCTGAAGCATTAACCGCGCGCAGAAGATAGTCTGTTGCTGCTGTAAAGGTTTTTGTACATCGAATCGTCTCAGCAACGCCCTCTCCGCTCAAGCACGTTACCCTTTCAAAGCCCGTTGCTTCAAAGAGGGGTCACCATCTTTTTGACAGTGCCGTACGCGGAAGAGAAACTCTCCCGGAGCTGGTTGCGCAGCGACTTGCTTTTTTGTCAGGCATACCGGGCCAAGTTTCGTTGGTCTTCTGCAGGATGGTGAACGTCGCTATTTGGTCGCTATTCGAAGGAATACCTGGATGTTTGGATGGATTCGTGGGGAAATGGTTCTACGAGTTCTTGGCAATTCCATTCCACTTTCTTTTATGTCAGGCGGCGTGTAGTGGAAACTGGTTCGGAGTTCTGTCCTGTCAACTCAGGTGGCCTGTTGGTTTGCTTGGCGTGCGGCTGATGGTTCATCATCGTCTTCTGGCGTAGCGCTCGGCAATATCATCTGGCATTTGACGTGCAAAACGTTGTGACACGCTAGAGGTCTGTAGGTTCACAACGACATTCGGATTACTAAACCGAAGCTTGTGGGAATGGGAGAACACGATGGTAACAGAATCGATGGAGTGTGCCCCAAGGCTACGCAGTCGAGAGAAAGGCGCTATCCTCTATATCGTCGGAGCGAGCCTTTTCGTTCTTCTAGGCTTTCTGGGCCTGGCTTTCGATCTGGGTCATATGTACAACAACAAGAGCCAGCTCCAGAACATGGCCGATGCTGCAGCCTTGTCCGGAGCTACTGCTTTGAACGGAACAGCTGCGGGCATCGATCTGGCAACGCTGCGGGCCCGCGACTCGAATAGCCGTCTGGCCAACAAGACAGAGTTCAATAATGCAGGAGTGACGCTGGCCGAGGCCAACGTCAGCTTCTCAACGACGTTGAACGGGACTTACCAGAGCCCATCCGTGGCTCGAACCAGCCCAGCGAACATCAAGTTCGTTCGTGTCGTGGTCCCGCCCCAGACAACCGAGATCTTTTTTGCGAAAGTGATTCCCGGCATTCCGAACAGCTCAAGTTTTGGCGCTGAAGCGGTAGCCGGCCAGACACCGGTGACGAAGGCTTGCAGCGGACTGGACCCGTTTTCCCCGGCTCCGATTCCTTTGAATAACACTAGCGACCCGAACTTTGGGTATCTCAATGACGGCCAAACGATCTACTCAATTCGACTGGCACCCGGGAATAGCGGGAAGAATTGCTCGGACTATGGTTTGCCAGGCAGCGTCACAGGAAATTTCGGATTGGCCTCTCCCGCTGGTTGCGGCCCCAGCACGACATGTTTCGAAAACACCCTGCTGAACGGCGCGTATGGCGACTGCATCACAGTCGGTGGATCTTTGCCCACTGACACAGGGAACGGAGGAAACGCTGTTCTCGGCATCATTCAGGATAGATTCAACCAAGACTCTGACAAAAATCCTTATACAAACTACGCTGGCTACGTGGCAGCAGGATTGGGGAACAGTAGAAGAGTCATCAAGGTCGCCTTCAACAACGGCGTCATTCCAAACGGCAACCGTCCATACACGGTGGCAGGGTTTGGATGTTTTTTCATGAATGTCATGCCCGATCCTAATCCGCCCTCCTCGGCCATCTGCATGCAATACATCGGCAGCTGCGGCCTTGGACTGGGTGGGCAGACCGTTGGCAACTCCGCCAGCCTCACCAAGATCGTACTTTTCCGCTAACGGGTGCGAAGACTATGAAAAACCGGAAGAGATCTAGAGATCAGCGCGGAGTCGAACTGCTCGAGTTTGCGCTAGTGCTGCCTTTTCTGCTGTTGCTCGTGGGCGGCGCGATTGAGTTTGGCCGAGCTTTCTATACCTATCACATCCTGAGCAAAGCCGTTCGGGATGGCGCGCGATACCTAGCCACGAGCCGGATTTCTTCGACCGGAACCGTGGATGCGACCGCTGATTCCAGCACTCGAAATCTGGTCGTCCATGGCACGACCGATACGTCAGGTCCGAGGATCTTGCCAAATCTGCTCGTCAGTCACGTCAACATCCCTGTGCCCACCACAGTTTCACCCAACGAACAGTATGTCACGGTTGGTGTGAATTATCCTTACGCTCCGATTTTCTCATTGGTTATGCCTACCAACTTGACCCTTCGGCCTAGTGTGACGATGCAGTTTCTTGGAGATGTCACCTTTGGCGGCGGTGGCGGCGGCGGAGGCGGTGGTGGCGGAGGCGGTGGTGGCGGAGGCAAAGGGAAAGGCAAATGAGGGATAGCATAGCCACCAGCTACGTTAGCTTCTCTCTTATGGGCCGATCGATCCAAAGCGAGCACGGCAAGATGCTCTAGCGGCGCCAGATTATGCCGTAACCAAAATATTGTTCCGTTCCCTACATCAATCAAATGCGGGCTGAAGAATTGACATGAAACCAACAAACCGAAGATGTGAGCGACTCAAGCGTGGCAGGGAAGAGGGACAGTCACTGGTGGAAATGGCGATGGTGAGCCTGCTGTTCTTCTTCCTGTTGTTTGGCATTCTGGAATTCGGGAGAGCTCTCTGGACCTACAATACCATTATCAATGGCACACGTGCTGGTGCCCGCTGGGGAGTTGTGAATGTTTCGAACAACTCCGATTCCGCGAATAAGGATAAGGTCAGGAACATTGTGTTATATGGATATCCTGACGTCACTTCCGGTACTACTCTGGTTCCTGGTTTGACCCCAGGCATGATTAATGTCAGTGTCGTTCCGCTGGATACGGACAGCACGGGCACCGCAGTGAATCAGAAGGTTTCTGTTTCGGTCAGCGGCTACCAGTTTCGGTTCTTGATCCCATTAGCCCCAGTGATGACCATTCCCGCCTATGAAACTTCTCTTTACACCGAGAGCATGGGTGCGACGAGTTAGCTCTGCGGCAGGTTCGATCCATTCCTTTACGGAGGATAGACTCTGCCGCGAGTTCTTCGGCTCCCCCTCTCAAGGTTCGTAAGGCCTGAAGTAGCTCTTGAATAACTCAGCCTGGGTCAATAAACTGCCAACAGTCGTGGCAAGACTTCATCGATGATCCAAGCGGGGCGTGCGCTACGGCGCAGGCTTTCTGTCATCACGCCATCCGATCATGACCCTGCAAAGCCCAGTCTTCGCGGACGTTCTGCGAGCCCGGAAGCAGATTGCAAACCATCTGCGCCCCACGCTTCTCTACAATTACCCGGCGCTTTCGCAAATGCTTGGCTGCAGCCTTTGGATAAAACATGAAAACCATTTGCCAACAGGGGCTTTCAAGGTTCGCGGCGGCATCAATCTGTCCAGCCAACTATCGGACGACGAACGTAGACGCGGTGTGATTGCGGCCTCGACCGGAAATCATGGCCAGTCGGTGGCTTATGGGGCCCGGTTGTTCGGTGTGAAGGCTCACATTTGCGTTCCCGAGGGAGCCAACCCTGCCAAAGTGGAATCGATGCGCAATCTGGGTGCTGAAATCATTGTTCATGGCCGCGACTTTGACGACGCCCGGACGCATTGCGAAGCACTGGCCGAGCAGAACAACTATCGCTACGTCCATTCTGGCGACGAGCCGTTGCTAATCGCCGGAGTTGCCACCGCCGCTTTGGAAGTCTTAGAGATGCAGCCGGACATCGAAACATTCCTAGTCCCCGTTGGAGGTGGCAGCGCCGCCGCCGGGGCTTGCATCGTGGCGAAGACGGTGAATCCCAGGATTGAAATTATCGGAGTGCAATCGGCGGCAGCACCCGCCGCCTATCGTTCGTGGAAAGCGCACCAGTTGCTGGAGGACGAAATGAACACCTGGGCCGAAGGTTTGCAAACGCGTACGGCTTTCGCATTGCCGCAGCAGATCCTGTGGACCCATCTTGACGATTTCATTTTGGTTTCAGATGATGACATCCGTGCGGCGACCCGGCTGATGATCGAAAAAACCCGCAACCTCGTTGAAGGTGCCAGTGCCGCTGGCATGGCTGCGGCACTGAACCTCAAAGACCGGCTGGCAGACAGGCGTGTGGCGTTGATGTGCAGTGGCGGGAATCTCAGTTTGAAGCAGCTGGGAGAGATTCTTTAGCACGGCGCCTAAACCTAAACTTAATGGCGCTCTCGTCGCCTTCGAGAGGACTCAAGAATTGTGACGGATTGTTGGTCGTAGCCACGCAGGGTGATGCCCGGGCATGCGGGCATCCGTCCTAGCTCTTTCCCGGTGTTTCTGGAATACTCAGATCCTGGAGTCCCCCTTTCAAGATCACGGTTGAGTTGTCGTCTTCTCCTTAAATTTCAATAACACCTCGCCATGAGCTGAGTCGAGCTGAATGCCTGTGCTACCCCTTTTCCCCGCCAGACTTTCAAAACGCAGTTTGACGCGCGCCGATAGCGACTCTCCGTCTAAGCTCATCAGTTTGTCCGGCAGCCCGTTGTTTGAGCCTTCCGCGGTCTGCTGGTAAAGCCGCTCCAGGAAGGGTTTCAGATCGAGCGTGACCAGCGTATCCTGTCCCTCTTTCAGCTCAATAAGCTGCGGATTGTCTCCCCAGAAGAGTTCGTAGCGGTCCGGTCCAATCGTGATCACGCTCAAAGCGGTTCTGCTGCTGGCTCTGTAAAGATTGAAGCGGGATAGATAGTCATAGCCGGCAACCGAGCGGACTTCGTTCCAAAGCGGAGTTGAGTGGACGGAAAAAATCCTTGCGTCGGGGGAATGTTGCCATTGCTCCAGGTAATTGACGCCCATCAATTCCGTAATCACCTTAGCGTGGCCGTAGGTAGAGCGGGAGAAGAGGCTGGTGCTCGTCTGTCCAGTGTCTTTTTCCAAGCGGCGCCTGAGGTCGTCGCCAAACCAAGGCTGCATGCTGGAGACACCGTGCATATCCAACAAATACCTCACTAACGCGCTGATCTCCTTACGGTCTTTCAAATCGACCGGCGCAGTTGTTTTCTCAATCCGACCGTTGCGGAGAATTGATAGTTGTTCCAAACGATGACGCAAGCGGCTCACCTGGTTGTGGAGGGACAAATAGTACGGGCCCCAGGGGCCGGCAATCGTCAACGTCGAGACGAGCGCCAACGAAATGGGAATGACCTTGATGTTGGGTTGTCGGCCCAATGAAAAGTAGCTGGCAACACCGGTCATCCACATTGTCAGCATAAGGAGGAAATAGCGGTCCTCCGTCAGCCCGTATTCAGAGAGGCGGCGTCCAATGGCCATCAGCAGCAGCACAATCAATGGAAACAGCCCCACGTAGAAAGAACGCGAATAGAGCTGAATCCACCGATGTCCTGGTGTCTTGCGCAAAGGGTGCACCAAAAGCAAAGCCAGCGTCCCGAACACGGAGACGACACTCACGAGCCAGCCAATGGTGCCGCGTGGCCATTCACGGGAGACGAGGATCTTCACCAGATATCCATAAAGAATGACCACATAAAGAGTGACAAGAGGCAGCAGGATGAACTGGACGAACATCCTGAGTCCGGCTGGATATTCGTAGTCCGTCTCCAACTCCTGCCAATCGGAGGGAACCCCTGCCAGGAAAAACCACGTGTTAAACAGAAAGGCCACCGAAAGAAACAGGAGGTAATAGGCCTTCCAATCGACTTTGACACCAAGAAGTGACTGCACTGCCCACAGCGCAATGGCGAGGCCGGTATAAAGGATGGTCGAGAATAGAACTGCTTGCAGAATGCGCTGGAAAAGAATCCGGCTGAACTCCCAGAAGGCGGCCACGCTGCCACCGCGATGAAACGGCGCCACCGCAGCTAAGAGATGCGACGCGACCGCCAGCTGGAAAAACCGATAGACGTAGATCTGTGGAGTATCGGGAGAGTAGGTGAATCCAAAAACCGCCAGCACCGTCAGCCCCACGGCAAGACTCGTCCAATGTCGTCGCTCTGCCATGCGAGAGCGTTCAAGCCAAAGTGCCGCCGCGAAAAAAACTGAGATTCCCAGCATTGCCGGCAGTATCAGGCGGTTGAGCACTGGCTCATAAAGCTTCCAACTCTGCCACCCGACCGTTATTAACCACCAGATGCAAGCGCTGATCAGAGCGGATAGCAGTGTCCAAGGGAAGCGGTGAGCGGTGTCCTGCGCGGAACGAAGGACGTGCACCAGCGAGGGCAGACGCACCATAGTCGTCTCGCAAGGAGTGGAGGCTTCAGTTCAAAGCATCCGGGGGAGTTCTAAAAGGGGAGTTAAGGATCCAGTGCAGCCGCCGGAAGAACTTTGGCAGCTGGCCCGTCATTCCTGAGAAACCGGGAATCCAGAGTCTCTACGGCAGTTGGCTGCCTTCCTCTGCTTTCGCGGGAACGAATGAACGTCCAGACGGCGACAAGTGGTTGTTGACCAACCGCAGTCGCCGTCCAGTTGCCGGCCATCACACTTCAGCCCAAGCCACGTGGAACCAACTTAGTTTTTCGACACCATCCCGTGCGGGTCGATGACGAACTTTTTTGCTGCGCCTTTGTCGAAGTCTTTGTAGCCCTGTGGCGCTTCGTCGAGCTTGATCACCGTGACGTTGACGGCTTTGGCAATTTTGATCTTGCCATACAGGATGGCATTCATAAGCTGGCGGTTGTACTTCATCACCGGGCACTGTCCAGTTGTGAAAACGTGCGACTTTGCCCATCCTAAGCCGATACGAATGCTCAAGTTGCCGACTTTGGCATTGGCGTCGATGCCACCCGGATCTCCGGTGACATAGAGACCGGGGATCCCGAGAGCTCCACCCGCACGGGTAATTTCCATCAAGGAGTTCAGCACCGTGGCGGGCGCCTCGTGGGAAGCATCTTTACCGTGGCCGCGAGCTTCGAAACCAACGCAATCCACCGCACAATCTACTTCAGGCACTCCGACGATCTGCGTAATCTGTTCGGCGATGGTTGCGCTCTTTGAGACGTCGACCACTTCGCAACCAAAGCTCTTCGCCTGAGCCAACCGCTCGGGAATCAGATCGCCGACGATGACGCAAGCGGCACCCAACAGATGACAACCGGCAGCACTAGCCAAACCGACGGGTCCGGCGCCGGCGATGTAGACGACAGACCCTGGACCAACACCCGCAGACACAGCCCCATGATAGCCTGTGGGCAGAATGTCGGAGAGGCAGGTGAGGTCGCGGATCTTTTCCATGGCCTGCGCCTTGTCAGGAAATTTCAAGAGATTGAAGTCGGCATAAGGCACCATGACATACTCGGCCTGCCCGCCGATCCAACCGCCCATATCGACGTAGCCGTATGCCGCACCCGGCCGCGCCGGGTTGACGTTCAAACAGACCCCCGTCGCACGTTCCTTACAGTTGCGGCAGCGTCCACAGGCGATGTTGAAGGGCACCGAAACCAGATCGCCAACCTTCAGGAATTCGACATCCCGGCCAGCTTCGATCACTTCACCGGTGATCTCGTGCCCCAGAATGATGCCTTGCGGCGCCGTGGTGCGTCCTCGCACCATGTGCTGATCGCTGCCACAGATGTTAGTGGATACAATCTTCAGAATAACTCCGTGCTCACACTTCCGGCTGCCCAGAGCAAGCTTTGGATAATCGATGCTCTGGATTTCAACTTCACCGGGTTTCATATATGCAACGCCCCGATTGCTGGCCATGGATAATTCCTCCTTAGATTTGATGTAATTTGAACGAACTGACTACCAACAACACGTCTTCGACTAGCCGCGGCCACTCCCTGCGGCCAATCTTCCCAGCAAATCCCACCGATGGAGGGTGGCTGCCGGAGCGGCAGCGGTCGCGAAGGCAGCCGGGTAGGTCTACCGCACAACACGCCCATCGGCGCCGCAACGCAACCGCCGTCGCTTGCCCTCCCAAAAGGGACTTGCTGCGATTCTCTACATGACACCCTGGGGGAGAAAAGGTTCGATGGTAAAGCCTACGAGAACAATTTCAACAACGGCTCTCCCTTCACCAACTCCCTGGGCTGATTCAAGTCGTTCAGTATTTCCATTGCCGGATCGATTCCAAGCGCATAGTAAATTGTGGCCACCAAATCAGTCGGATGCACAGGGTTTTCGAGCGGAGACGAACCCGTCTCGTCCGATTTGCCGTACAAGGTGCCGCGCTTGACGCCCGCACCAGCAATGACACCCGTGTAGCAATAGGGCCAGTGATCGCGGCCATCGGGTGCATTCGAATTTCCGGATGTGCTGACGCCCAGCCGAGGCGAGCGTCCGAACTCGCCTACGGCCACTAGCAAAGTGTCTTCGAACAAGCCGCGCTGGTCCATGTCTTCAATCAGGGCAGACAGAGCCTTGTCCAGAACGGGGCAGTGAAGATTCTTCAATGGACCAAAATTGGCCGCGTGCGTGTCCCAGGCGTCCACTTCCGGGTTGCCGTTGGCAACGGCTGGCCAGTTCAGCTGGACAAAGCGCGTGCCAGCTTCGATTAAACGCCTCGCCAGGAGGGCACCCTGTCCGAAGGTCGTACGACCGTAACGGTCGCGCATCGCGGCAGGTTCTTTCTCCAAATTGAACGCATCACGGGCCTTACCGGACAGCACCAAGTCGTATGCCTTCTCGTAGTACTCGTTCAGGGCAAAGGAACTCACTGATTTCTCCAGATCGGGCATGGAGCCATTGATGCCCTTAAGAAGTTCGAACCGGTCTTTCAATCGGTCTGGAGAAACATCGGCGCGCAGCGTGAGATCTTCTGTCTTAACCGTCTTGTTGGGATCCTGATAAAGCCGGTACGGATCATAGGCTTTGCCTAGAAATCCCGCCGCGCCTCCTTTCCCAATGACGCTGCTTTCCTGTAAAGGCCGTGGCATCTCGACAAACGGAAGCATCGACTCCTTGGGCGGCTTCATCTTGGCAACATGGCTTCCCATATGGGGAAAGTCGCGAGGTGACGGCGGTTCCAGCTGACCTGACGGCGATACTTTGTCCGGAGGGTACCCGGTCATCATTTGATAGATGGCTGCCGTGTGATTAAACAAACCAACCGGAGTGTAGCTTAGAGAGCGAATGAGAGTGATCTTATCCATCTGATTCGCCAGCAATGGCATCGTCTCGCTTACTTGAATGCCATCCACCTTGGTCTTGATGGGCTTGAATTCGCCGCGGATGTTGGAAGGTGCGTCAGGCTTTGGATCCCAGATGTCAAGGTGGCTGGGACCGCCTTGCAGGAAAAGCAGGACGACAGACTTGGCGCTGCCAAATGGTTTGCCGCGCTGGATGCCACTTGCTGTGCTTGCAGACGCCAGCGCTTTCCAGGACAAAAAATGGGGCAGGCTCAGGCCAAAAAGCGTGGCGCCCCCAACGCGCAAGAATTCTCGCCGGGTGGGACCATCACAGCAGCGAACATTTGCTCCAGGAATCGAAAGCATATGAACCTCCTTAAGTACCTATCAGCAAAAGCTCCTTATGAGCCTCTGGCTTTCCGCCTTCGCGGGAATTGACGAAGATCTTGAAGACCTACTACCGATTAAACAGGAATGCGTTGCTGTTAATCAGTGCCCACATCAAGTCCTGCGCCTTCTCCGCGCGATTGGGACTTTCCGCCAGGTAACTCAGGCCCAATTCGAATTCTTTGGGGTCTGGTGGACGGCTGAGAGCGGAGAGATAGAGCTCCTCAACCAGTTTCTTATCAGGCAACTTGCCAATCACCCACCGCGCAATACGTCCCTCAGGATCGGCGATAGCATCTGAAACCGTCGCACCGTTAATCAGGTTGAGCGCCTGAGACAGGCTGACGTCGCTGCGACGCTCACATTCACAAGCCGAGTCGCGCTGCGGCCGGCCGAACAGGTCGAGGAAGCCGCCCATTCCAATCGTTGGGTCGGGAAACTGCTGTGCCCTGAAATTCTGTGGCACATCCTTGAACTTCAGTGTACTGCCTGTAGCCACGCTGATTGCATCAAATAGCGTTTCTGCAGGCAAACGTCTCGGCATGGCATGCGAGAAATTGACTTCGTCGCCTTGATTCCACTCGTTTGTACGGTAGGTTAGTTGGTAAGTTCTGGAATTCACGATAGTGCGGATAAGATGACGCAAGTCAAAATTGTGGTCTGTTAGGTCTTTCGTCAAGGCTGCCAACAGCGGTTCGTTGCTGGGAGGATTGCCAGCGCGGATATCGTCGACCGGGTCGATGATACCCCGACCGAAGAAGTAGCTCCAGATACGGTTCGCTACCGCCCTGGCAAAATATGGATTGTCCTTCGACGTGAGCCAGCGAACCAGATCGTCACGCCGGTCCCCTTCCTGCGAGACATCCTTCGAATCTCCAAAGAGGTATTTCGCCGGGACAATATTTCCCGTCTTGGGGTGCTTGATATCGCGCTCTTTCTCATTGCGCTTGACGTAGACGATTTCTTCCTGACTATCGATTCCTTCCTTGACTCCGATGGCCGAAAAGAAGGCCGCCATCTGGAAGTATTGGTTCTGGGTCCATTGCTCAAAGGGATGATCGTGGCATTGAGCGCAGACCATTCGAATGCCCAAAAAAACCTGGGTCGTGGTTTCCATGGCCACTTTGGGGTCTTTCGCAATCCGGAAGAAGTTGGCGGGAGGATTCTCAAACGTACTGCCCTGGGCCGTCAGCACTTCTCGCACCCACTGATCGTAGGGCTTGTTTTCAGCGAGTGACCGTCGAATCCAGTCGCGATACTCCCAAAC
>Ga0187893_10006361_pt1 | contig 20277 bp, 15 predicted proteins | sample MA1701074metaG_FD_139574 | JGI IMG/M metagenome (GOLD analysis project Ga0187893, IMG submission 139574) | White microbial mat communities from a basaltic lava cave in the Kipuka Kanohina Cave System on the Island of Hawaii, USA - MA170107-4 metaG ...
CCGTTGATGCGGCAATTCGTCAATCCTTAACCAGGTAAAACCACCGACTGGAGAGCCGTATGCGGGAGATCCGCCTGTACGGTTCGGAGGGAGGGGGAGCAGTATGCTCTCCCTACCCCTATCAATCCCCACCCATTGAGGCTCAGTCGATGAGCAGCTCCTCCTTCCCCTCCGTTAAACCCTTCCCAGTACCCGGTCAATAGAAGTCGGTTATTGCTCAGCTGGATCAGAGAGTGGTGCATCGGATAGTAGTTCGGATAGTTGCTAATCAATACCGGTGCAGACCATGTCTTGCCCTCATCCAGTGACGTTGAGAAATAGTATTCCCAGAGGGCTGCTCCCGGCGTAGCCTTCCTTCCGTAGATTGCCAAAGCACCTGACTTGAGCCGGATCAGGCCTCCCACTCCCAGGGGAGAGTTCAGCTTCTCTGGTGGACCCCAAGACCTGCCTCTGTCTCGTGAAATGCGCGAGACTGGTGTGTCCGCGCTCTTGTCATTGACGCCGCCGCCTTGGGCCAGCAAGAGGGAACCATCTTTCAACTCGATGATTCCCCCGTCAGCTCCAATTCCGCTTAGTTCCGTCACACCGTCGGGAATTGGCTTCACGCTAGGCTCGGCTCCTAGCCAGCACGAAAAGACAATTGTCACTAAAGGTAGCCTTTTAGTGAAGAAAGCAAGATGCTGTACCATTAACTATTCCTCCTCACCCCTCGCTCAAAACTCTAACTTGACGTCAAACTGAAGCTGTCTGGCACCAACCTGACGACCCTGGGCAGCGGTCGGACTACCGATCAAGGTATTGATGTCTTCTGGAAACGCTAGTAAATAAGGGTGGTTGAATAGATTGGCAGCCTTGGCACCTATTCGGAGCCTTGCTTGTTCCAAATGAGCCCACTGCGGCGTAAGTTTGAACTCTTTATACAGGCTGAAGAAGTTGTTCCCGAGCCCAGTCCAAGATTGTGGCAATATGACATTTCTGCCCGCATTCCCGTATTGTCCCTGAATCGGTCTTTCAAAGCAGCTTGCATTGAACACCGCTTGGATGGTGGGCTGAATGCTCGGATTGCAGCCCGCAATGACGTTGGGCCTAATGTTTCGGCCTAAGCCTAGTGGATCTTGACCTGCGACTAGGGGGTTAAGCGGGGCCCAAGTGCTGAAGTAATACATTCCCGTCAACGACCAACCCCCTAGGAGGTAGTCAAACATCGAAGAATCGCTCAGAAAACGCCTTCCCTTCCCGAAGGGAAGGTCTATAACGTGCGAGATTACCAATCGTTGGTCAGACCACAGCCAACTTCGTCCGTAATCACGGTCTCGGCTTCGCGAGTCCTCAATGAACCCTCCTAAGTCACCCGCTGTGCTTGACGCCCAAAGCTTAGTGTCATCGCCAGTGTTATGCTTGTGTCCCCATGAATAAAACACTTGTCCCTGAATCCCTGCCGCATACCTCCGGGTCAAAGCGACTTCCATACCGTGATGATTCATCCTGGCTCCAGCGTCAGCGAGCGAAACACGACCAAAGTTTGGGTAGATCGTTGTCCCCCCAATAACGGGACTGATCCATCTCTGGTAAGGCAGGCGAGTGCCTTTCGTACCAATATAGCTAAGCCGCAGACCGGTGTTCGCCGCTAATTCACGTTCGAGCGTAAGATTCCAATTCTGCGTGTAGCCCCAAGGGAAGCTTTTTGCGACAGCGGTTGCATTCTGACCTGGTACGCTTCCAGCAGACGGGGGAAACGGATTGGGGAAACTAAATGCCGCAACACCATTACCGACGGAGTTGCTGAAGGCTTCGTTCAAGGCGAATGGTGACGTGGTGACCATGGCAGACTCTGCACTGTCTGAAGGTGGTACTGAGAACATCCCGAAGCTTGCTCGAACGACGGATCGTTCGTCACCCTGCGGACGATAGGCGAACCCTATGCGCGGGTACCAATGGATTTGAGGTCGTTCACGAAGCAAAAGAGGGAAGCCCGCCTGATCTGCTGTTAATACGGGGATGGTGCTGGGAAAAGCCGGACTGACTAGCGATTTCGCGGCGTCGTCTGGGACGACGATGCTACCTGTGTCAGGATCGAAGTTAGACATCATATGATTCTTTTCATGGGGTAAACCTAGGTGCTCAAAACGCAGGCCCAACTCAAAGTTTAGCCGCGGAGAGAACCTCCAACTATCCTGAACAAATAAGCCGCCCCAAGCTTGTTGTCTATAGGGCTTGGGCAGGACACCTGTGCGTGAAGAGTTGTCAGGCAGTCCAAGCAGAAAATCGGCAACCGGGTGACCGCTGAAACGCCCAGTGAATCGAAATTGACCCGCAGTACTCCGATCCCAACTTATAGTTGAGTTGTATGCCGGTCGTATGTCCCCTCCAATCTTTATGCTGTGGTTCTTGTGAATCCAGGTGAGATTGTTAGTGAAGTGACGGCGATCAATTTTGGTAAGGTTACCTCCTCGGAAAAAGATCCCCGTGGCGTAGCCTGCAATATTGATTCCGGGAATGCTTGACCTTTGGGCTGTATCCAGATCTGGAATCCACGTGAATCCCGCTGTCTTCATGAATTCAGCGCCGTCGCCGGTAAAGGCTACAGGAAATGGCGGGTTGGGATCTGGGCCAAAGTCTCTCTCAATGCGTTCTATACCTGCTCGAAATTCATTAATCACTTGTGGATTGAAAATGTGAGTCCAGTAAACCCGGTGATTGTGCACAGGCGCATTGATCTTCTCCCAAAAAAAATTGGTTTCGCTTGCATCCCAGGTATATCGGTCGTCCCGACGGGTTGAAGCCCAGCCAATTCTGTCTTTTGAAGTTAATTGATGATCCACTTTGATTGAGGTGATGAATGCACTGCTAACATCGACTGGGATGGTACTGTCTCGGCGAAAATTTTGTTCGTCAAGTCCGCTTCCAGTGTTGGGATCGGGAATGAACGACTGCAGGTTTCTCGACAGTTGATTAATCATGGCTGACGGAATCTGGTTGTTTGGGAGCGAATCTCCTGTGAATGGATTCACCAAACTTCCGGTTCTGAAGGCGGATGCTGGCAGAAAGGAGAAATCTCCACGTCGCATGGAGGTCGCTGGAACTCTGGCAACTCCGGGCCAACCTGCAATGTAAGTAGCCCCGCTAATCCACTCTCGATCAAAATAGAAGAATGTCTTGTCGCGGCCGTTATAGACTTTTGGGATCCAGACGGGTCCGGAGAAAGCCACCATCTGATCCTTATTTGTAGGCCAACCGGGTCCCCGAGCCGTGGCATTGGGTCCGAGGGCGTTCAATGCTGGATTGCTAAGTTGGATCAGATACTTACCATGGAAGGTGTTAGTTCCGCTCTGGGTAACGAAGTCAATGATGGCAGGAGTGGAGTATTCCGCTTGGGTGCCGCTGGTGAGAATTTTAACCTCTTGAACCGTCTCATGTGCCATGCTACTCCGTGACATGACTTCCAAGCCATCAACAGTGCCGCGATTCTGGGTTGACGTAGTGCCTACCGCATGATTAATTTGGATAGAAGGCGACAAGTACTGCCCCCACGCGATGTCAAAATTTCTCACCATGTTGAACGGGTTGTTCTCAAGAACTCTGCGATTGACGATGCTGCTATCGATTTCGGCAGTATCAGTGCTGATCGCGGGAGCCTCTCCCTGGACGACGATTTTCTCAGTAACTTCACCAACGCTAAGCATAGCGTCAATTCTGACCGTTTGCCGCGTCCCCAACACTATTTGTTGTCTTGCAAAGGTCTTGAACCCAGGGTGCTCCACTTCTACCGTGTACAAACCATCTGGAAGTTGGCCCACTTCGTAATACCCGGTTTCGTCGGTGGTCGCACTGCGCGTGTAGCCCAGATTTTCATGCTGGACCTTGATGGCCGCTCCTGCAACCACTCCACCGCCTTGGTCGCTTACGGAGCCAACAACCTTAGAAAGAGGAGATTGCGCAGTCGACACCTGAATCGAGAGCGGGAGAAGAACCATGGTTAAGAGGAATCCTAAGATCCACTCCTTTGGGCTTCGGATTTCATTAGAACGCCTCTGCAGATCCTGTCGAGTCATTTTTCCCTCCTAATTATGGGGCTCAGAGGATTTTGGTCCACTTTCGCCGTTTAGACGCATGTAACAAGAAAAGAAACGGTCAACGTTTCGCTTAATTGGCTGACACGACGCGCAAACTCTACGTCGCAAGCTCCACGTCCAAGTACATTATGTTCCAGTGAGGACGATTTTCGGGACAGCGGGGGGACATGTCAAGACAGATTGGGCTTAATGCGATGAGATTTCTTGACGGCAAGAGTGTCGATAAGTCATTAAACTTTATACAGTTGTCGTGAGGCTGGATTCTCGCTTATGTTCAGGATACCCTAAAATCTGATCTTTTTTTCACCCATCTTAACACATTGTCAATGCTGCCTAGTCGTAGATGCCGTAGCCACCAATATCGAGGGGGCCTTTTCAAGTGATAAGGTGGATTTCGGGCACGAATAGGTCTCGTGTAGCGGAATGGCCCGAGGCGTTTCTGTCTCGGGTGATCGGAATCGGCTAGCTTAAGCTATAACGGAAGCGTATAAGGAAAAGGACATAATAGATCAACAAAAAGGCCGGAGATAGGACTGGATCAACTCGGGGTGGGATTGGATGTCGCCGAAGACTCGCGACAACGTGGCGGTCAGTGCGGCTTCCGTGGTGAAGTAGCGATTGTGTGTTCCGTTCTTCCGCGTGTATTGCCAGATCCGCTCGGTGGGATTGAGCTCCGGTGGATAGGAAGGCAGTTGGTGAACTTCGAGGCAGCGGCGATTGGTGCTGGACCAGCGCCAGACTTCGGCGTCTTTGTGGTAGGAGGCGCTGTCTTGAATCAGAAGGGCTCCACGACGCCGGCAATGCCGAGCCAGTTGTTCCAGATAACCGAGGCAGGTCATTGAAGCTCGTGTCTTGTTTGCAATGGAAGCGTGAGCGCCACAGTTCGATCGCGCCCAAGATCTTCACGCTCTTGCGCTCTCCCGTGACCGGAACTTCGGGCCGGTGCCCCACGCGGCTTCAGGTGGCGTGTAACGCCGAGTCCTGGCGGAAGCTGGCTTCGTCGGTGAAAAGCAAGGCCCAGTTCAGGCCTTGGGCTTTTTCTGAGGTTCGGATAGGATCCGAGTTGAGGATCACGGCCTGCGGTCGCCTGGCCGGTAGGCGCCTGCACGATCCGCCTCCTTGCGCAAAAGCACCAAGCCAGCAGCGGCGAGTTGGCCGGAATCCTGAAAGCACCCCGATCGAAGGTCTCGGAGTGGCTGCTGCGCTATGAGCAACATGGTGTCGAGGGGCTGTTGGGGGGCTACCGTTCGTTGCACAGAGAAGTTCAGATCGTAGCAGCCTTCGGACATGACCTGGATAGTAGTGACATGAAACGCTTCCTTGATAACCGTGTAGTGTCCCTTAAATACCCACCCTCTGGGAAGTGGATCCGAGTTAGAACGTTAGAACTTGATCGTCAGGCTCGGATTCGATATGAAAGAGCAATCGCCGGAAAATGTGTAAAGTTATTCAAAGGACACTAGACTATAGACTTGGTGTGGAAGTTTGACTGCAGCGATCAGGTCATGGCTCTTTTGGAATGGCTAACATTTCCGCTGCGTTTCCATAAAAGATATCTTCGAGTTGACGATCGGTCAGCCGCATTCGCATGGCAGCAAGCTTCAATGCCCGAAGGGATTCTGTACCGTAGAACAGCGGTTCAAGCACGCCTTGCCCGGCCGCAGTGCGCCAATCGATACTGTCTTCCAGCAGCCAGAGAAATCCGTTGCCGATTCCAACACATCGTCCGCGCAGATGGCTGAGAGGATAATCTGATCCCCAAAGTAAGCGCTCATGACCGAAGGTCTCGATGATGGCTTCGAAGCTCCCCGCCTCAGTAACGGCCGAGGTATCAAACCACACATTGCATAGACCCTTTAGAGCCGCGATACCCTCGATTGTGTGGAAGGGGTTAAATCCCCGGGCGGCATGAGCCAGAATCAGCTTCATATTCTTATAGCGGGTACAAAGATATCTGATCTGCTCCTGATTTCGCTTGTCAGCCAAGGCCAGATCCTTAACGATGTGCAAAGTAATGACCCAACCTTCCTCATCAGCAACACGGCAATGATCCTCTGCAAGAAACTCGAGAATATCGACATTCCAGCTTGGCCTGGGTAGCAAAAATCGATGATACACCTTGAGACCTGTGAAGCCCAGTCTTTTGGCTTCCTCCCTCATCGCTTCGGCTTCAAAATCGGGGGGAACCAACATCTCACCGTAACAGCGCTCATCCTTCGCAACCTCGGAGGCAACAAATTCGTTGGACTCACGAAATCCGGGGTGAAATCCAACACCAAAGAACAAACCAGCAATCCGTCTCCCTGGCAAGATCCATTGCATTTGATCGCGATACGTATCAAGACCCACCGAACTAGGGCCAGCCGCAGTCGGGTGGTCAAATCCCCAGTGATGAATCTTGTACAAGTGTGCATGAGCATCAAACACTCGATCTGGCACGAAGGTATTAAGATTCTTGTCAAAGAACTCCCGGTCGGTTTCTCTTGACTCCCATGTAATGCCCATACAGCTCCCTTCGGCACCAAGGAATCCCTCAGGTGACGAGTCTCAAGGTTCTGGCAGTCGTGATTCTGTGAGTCGTACGATAACGATGTCAAGGTAGGGAAACAGGATTCTGACAGAAATGTTGGGGAGGTTTATTCGATATGTTATTGATAAGAGGGCTTTCTGGTGAAGCCTGGTCCCCTTTTTGTTTTCAAACTACCTAGAATTTGATTTTTTTCTCATTTTTCTCAAGCCCGGCTTGCAATGGCTGAGATACTTCGTCTAAATTTGATTTTGCGGTAGATCAAGTCAAAGAACTTTTAACGATGTCCTATCCCTTCTATCTAGGAGAGAGCTTGAATTCTCGAGCGGCGGCGCGGGATTTTGCCGGCTTTGAAATGTTGGTGAAGCGAAATGTTGATGTAATCCTGAATGCTCCTCACGAATCTCCGTCTGTTAAGAAGCTGCGCGTGTCGGCTCTCATCTCGCTAGTTGTGCGTGCCGTCTTTCGGTCGGGTGCCAATCCGGTAGAGTTGTTCGGACTGAGCTCGGATACATACAGAAAACTGAGCAAGGTTCCGGCCGGACGGCGGGATGACATTAAGTCTCTGTTGATGGGTTTTGCTTCCAAGGCCCTTAAGCTGGTACCTGAGGTCTCATACGCGCATCCCAGTCTGCTCCAGCGTTTTTTCGACGAAGTCGACGGTGACAAAGAGGGACAGCTTACCGTTGAGCTTTGTGCTAGGAGTCTAAACGTCAGTGCTTCTCATCTTTGCCGAGCCATCAAATCGGCAACAGGCCGAACTCCGAGCGAGTACATACGTCTAGCAAAGCTCAGCCGGGGTCGTGAGCTTCTTGCTACGCACTCCGTGACCCAGGCAGCATTAGAGAGCGGTTTTAGCAAAGTTAGCACTTTCATCTCACTTTTCCGCAAAAACTACGGGGAAACCCCAGGAGTCTTCAAACGCCGAATGTCGATGGGGCAAATGACAGGAACGTTCGTCAGCTGATCAGACAAAAGGCATTTTGAAGAGGAAGTGGGGTAGATCTGCGCTTCGTCCCAACGTATCCTCTCCTTTGCATCGGAGTCGATGGTTCTCCGAGACACTAAATTTAGATATTACTTCTGGCGCTGATTCACCGAACTCCTCGGAAAATAGCAGGATCGCGGTTTCTCTTAGCGACCTCCTTGAGACGACTATTTCATGAAAACCGCAGATGCTGTCATTGTGGGTGCCGGTGTCAATGGAGCTAGCATCGCCTTCAATTTACTAACGCAAGGACTTAGGAAAGTTGTGCTTATTGAAAGGCATTTGCTCGCATCGGGTGGTACTGGCAAATCGGCAGCTATCGTTCGGCAGCATTATTCAAATGTTCCATTAATCCAGATGATGAAGCGGTGCCTCCACGTGTTCGCACATTTTGAGGAAGTTGTTGGCGGCTGCGCAGGGTTTGTAAATACTGGATGGGTCTTCCTGACACCTCCGGACGCAGCTGAAGGATTCGCGAGAAATCTGTCGAGGCTTCAGAGCTTGGGAATTCGGACCTGGCGTATTTCCCGAGAAGAGCTACTCGAACTTGAACCTCGCTTTCATCTGGAAGACGTGGGTCAGATCGCCTATGAACCCGATTCCGGTTATGCGGATCCATACTTAACGACGTGCAGCTATATCCGGGCGTGTCAGCAAAGAGGAGGCGAGTTAATACAAGGATCACCAGTCACGGGCCTTGGTGTGCAGGGTGATACGGTGAAGGAAGTCCAAACTTCAAGAGAACGAATATCTACGAATATTGTCGTGAATGCGGCTGGGCCGTGGGCGAATGGAATTGCTGGATTGGTTGGTCTGATCCTGCCCTTGCAAGTCAGCTTGGAGGAGGAGATTATCCTCGTTCCGCCGACAGGACAGGCTCCTTTGGGACTTACTGTATCTGATATGGCGGAGGCCATCTATTACCGTCCCGAAAAAGGCTTTGTGTTGGTAGGTCGTGGGTTTCCGAAGACTTACAAGTATATCGATCCGGACGACGCTCCATCAGAAGTTGAGTTTGAGTTTATAGAAGATACCGCCCAGAGAGTCGCCCGTCGAATCCCGGTTTACAAACATGCGCTAGTACAACGTGCCTACACTGGCCTTTATGACATCACCCCCGATTGGCATCCCGTGCTAGGTAAGACCTCTGTTGCTGGATTCTACCTGGCTGCGGGATTTAGCGGCCATGGCTTCAAGCTGGCTCCAGTCATTGGTGAGCTCATCTCAGAAGAGATCGTCGAAGGTGAATCCAAAACCATTGACATCAGTGCCTTTAGACTAGATCGCTTTGCAAAGGGTAAGCTGTTCACTGCGGCTTACGGAGGCAACCGAGCGTAGGCAACCTGGACACGACGCTGAGGTGAGAATCTCTGGAGTCTCGAACCGTGCATTGACCGATACTTCAAGATAGACAAACTTTCGACTGGACTGATTTCAATCGGCGCAGCTGAGGCTCAATAGATGTCACTAAGAATAGGAGTCGACGTTGGGGGAACCTTCACTGACTTTGTCTGCTTTGATGATGCCAGCGGACAGCTAATGCTCCTAAAAGAGCCCAGCACTCCAAACGATCCGAGCGATGCTGTGCTTCGCGGAACGCAAACTCTTCTTGGGAAGTTTGGCTTGAGACCCGAATCAGTAACCTTCTTTATCCACGGTACTACTGTGGCAACGAATACGCTGCTCGAACACAAGGGAAGCCGGGTCGCTTTGCTAGTGACTCAGGGGTTTCGTGATGTGCTCCAGATCAATCGCCAGGATCGTCCCCGCATGTATGATTATTCCATTCCACGGGTTCCTCCACTTGTCCCGCGTCATCTTCGGTTTGAGGTTGTGGAGCGACTCCTTCACACCGGGTTCGTTCATACGTCTCTTGCCGAAGGGTCCGCTCGCCAGGCGATTGAAAATATAAGAACCGCACAAGTGCTAGATGTTGCCGTGTGCCTTCTGCATTCCTACGCAAATCCCACTCATGAGATTCAGCTAAACAATTGGCTAAAGAAGGCGATTCCCGAGGTTCGAGTCTCTCTTTCTAGCGAGATCCTTCCCGAGTTCAAAGAGTTTGAGAGGATGAGTACAACAGTTGTCAACGCTTATGTCCTTCCCAAAGTTTCAAACTACGTCGAACGATTGGAAGGTGGACTAAAGGACATGTCCATCAGATGCTCCCCTCAGATCATGCAATCGAATGGCGGATTGATGTCAGCAGAGACAGCCCAAAAGCATAGTGTTCATACGATTCTCTCCGGTCCAGCTGCAGGAGCCCTTGCAGGGTTGCGACTTGCCCAGCAGACGGGCGTTTCAAACATGATTTCCATTGATGTGGGGGGAACCAGTGCTGATGTAGCCTTATCTCATGGTGGGAAACTTCACTTTGCAGAGGAGAATGAAATTGGAGGGTATGTAGTAAAGATTCCCTCTATCGAGATTCAGACCGTGGGTGCGGGAGGAGGCAGCATTGCGTGGGTCGATCCTGGCGGGGCCTTACAAGTTGGTCCTCAAAGTTCGGGAGCGGAGCCAGGGCCAGCGTGTTACGCGCGAGGTGGAGCACAGCCCACAGTAACGGATGCAAACGTAGCCCTCAGAAGAATTGCCCCCGAGTTTTTCCTAGGCGGAAGAATGTTCCTTGATCGTGGGTTGGCTTGTAAATCAATACAGGAACGAATCGCTGAACCTTTACATCTCAGCTTGGAGGAGTCCTGCGAGGGTATTCTTCAAGTCGTCAACGCCGTCATGGCGAAGACCATCCGTCGGCTTTCAGTTGAGCGAGGCCATGATCCACGTGACTTCGTGCTCGTGGCTTTTGGTGGGGCAGGACCTCTGCAAGCTATTGACCTAAGCATTGACCTCCGGATTCCGCGAGTTCTAATACCACCCAGTCCAGGAGTAAGCTCCGCTCTGGGACTAATCACTGCGGATTTCCGACATGACTACGCCCGAACGCTGCTATGGAAGACTGCGAGACATACTGAGAAAGAATTCAACTCGCAATGGGACGGCCTCAGGACACGAGCCATTACCCAGATGCTATCTGAAGGCATCCCTGCAAACAGTATCATTCTGCTGGCTCAGGCCGAGATGCGATACGACGGGCAAGGCTATTGTTTGGGAGTAGACTATGATCTGAGATCCCCATCCGATTCTTTTTCCCAACTCGACCATCGCTTTCACAGGCTCCATCACTCTAACTTCGGATACAGCGATGAAACCGCACCGACAGAGATTGTAAATATTCGCTTGACTGCCATCGGCCAAATGACTCGACCGGAGTTTCCCAAACTTCCGATAGGGGATCGAGACGCTTCAGAAGCCTTGAAGGGTCGCAGGTTGGTTTTCTTTCGAGGTGATTGGAAAGAGATCAACGTTTACTGCCGCACAAATCTCAAGAGCGGAAACGTAATTCATGGACCCGCTGTCATTGAACAATTTGATTCAACGACATTCTTATATGCAGAGCAAGAGGCTATTGTCGATCCCTTTGGAAATCTACTCATCGAGATTACGGCCTAATGAATCCTCAGACGCAAGAACGCCGAGTTGTCGATCCCATTCTGTTGCAGGTAATGACCAACACGATCTATTCCATTGCCGATGAGATGATGGCGGCATTGGTTCGTACTTCATTCTCGACGAATATCAAGGATCGGCGCGATTGCAGCGGCGCAATCTTCTCGCCAGACTGCCAACTGGTGGCGCAAGGCGAAATCGGTACTCCATTGCACTTAGGCTTAATGTTGCCCGTGGTTCGAAATGCTTTGAAGGTCATTCTGCCTGAGTCCCTAGCACCAGGAGACGTTATCCTCGTGAACAGTCCTTATCCTGAAGGACCTGGGCATCTAAACGATTTGACTCTGGTCTCGCCCGTATTTGCCCAAGGAGCCTTGGTCGCCTTTCTAGCGAACATGGCCCACCATGTAGATGTAGGAGGGTTCGCACCAGGCAGCATGCCGTTTGGAGTTTGGGAGCACTATCAGGAAGGTTTGCAGATTCCTCCTGTATTTCTCGCGCGCGGTGGAAGACTTGATGAACAACTGATTCGCCTCCTCTCATTGAACGTAAGGACCCCAAAGGAATTCAAGGGAGATCTGAATGCCCAAATTGCAGCGAACAATGTGGGAGAGAAGCGGATTCAATCAGTAGTAGAGAAATATGGAATTGAGACGATGATCTCTTATATGCAAGAGATCATGAATTATTCGGAGCGCCGCATCCGTTGCGCTCTTCGAGAGCTACCAGAGGGCTCCTATATCTACGAAGACTACCTTGAAGGGGATGGAATCCGAACAGATAAGATCGCGATCCGTTTGAATCTGAGAATAAGTCAGCAACTCATCGAAGCAGATTTTAGCGACTCGAACCCACAGGTTCTGGGACCTCTGAACTGCCGTCCTCCGTCAGTCCGATCTTGTGTATATTACGTGGTCAAGACCCTGTTGGATCCAGGGCTTCCACCCAATTCCGGAGCATTTCGTCCGATCAGCGTGATAACCAAGCCCGGAACATTGCTCGAAGTTGAGTACCCTGGTGCCGTTTGCAACTCCAACATTCTTACAACTCAGCGTCTTGTTGATTGCTTGATGGGTGCTTTCTCCCAAGTTCTCCCAGATCGTGTTTGTTCAGCTTGTTCGGGGACGATGAATCTCTTGAACATAGGAGGCTGGGATTCCAAGAGAGGCGAGCTATACAACTACATTGAGACTTATGGAGGAGGTCAGGGGGCCCTGTTGTGGCGCGACGGGTGCTCCGCCGTTCAAACTCACATGACAAACACCCGAAATGCTCCGGTAGAAGCGATTGAGGCGGCTTACCCACTTCTAGTTCACGAATACAGCTTAGTTCCCGAAAGTGCCGGGGCGGGAGAACACCGTGGGGGATTTGGAATGAAGAGAGATATCGAGATCCAAAGTGAGAGGACGACAGTGACTCTGAGTTCAGACCGGTTTGAGATTGGCCCATGGGGATTGTTCGAAGGTCAGTCCGGCTACCCTGGTAGATGTTGCCTCGAAAACCCTGACGGCTCCCGGGAGATCCTTCCTTCAAAAGTCAGTAGAAGGGTAGAAAGGGGCTGTCGATTGATCAGCGCAACGCCCGGCGGGGGTGGCCGCGGCGATGCCTACAGACGCGATCCTGAGGCCGTTCGCATTGATGTGCTCGAACAATTGATCTCGCGTGAAACAGCCTTAATTACATATGGCGTCGTATTGCGCCACGACCTGTCCGTAGATATTCAAGCTACAGAAACGCAGCGCTGCCAGCATCCTGTTGAAATGGGGCGTCGCCCCGATGTGGATGCGACATTTGTCCCAGGATGACAACGAGCTTAAGGCCTCACGAGCACTTAACTCCATGCCTTATGGGTCCTTCGCAAGGCAAGCACTCGAACCTGAACGTGCTGCGGGTTCTTTGCCGTCTCACCAACCAAAGACTGGAGGCGCTGGAGATGACCACCGCCCGGCCTTTCATAAACCCCGTTCCGCTGGGTCACCTGGCGGGCCGCAAACGCCCTTGCATCACCGTCACAAACAGGCGGGCGCCTCCTTTATGCATGCCGGGAACTGGCTCCGTCTGGAGTACTACGCCGTTCCAGGCAAAAGCCGACGGGAAGCGATCGCCGGGGAAGTCACGGCTGTGCGCCAGCGCGTTGGACTCATTGACGTCGGCACTCTGGGCAAGTTGGAGATCAGCGGCCCGGACGCGGCGGCGTTTATCGAAAGGATCTATATTGGGCGGTTTGCCAAGCTTCAGACGGGGATGACTCGCTACGTCCTGATGTGCGACGAATCGGGGGTCATCATCGATGACGGCGTGGCCGCGCGACTGGGTCCGGACCGCTTCTATGTGACCACGACCACGAGCGGCTCGGATGCGGTGGCGCGGGAGATGCGGCGTTGGGCAATGATTTGGGGCATGAAGATTGTCCTCGTGAACGCCACCGGCACCTATGCGGCCATGAATCTGGCCGGTCCCGATTCCCCGCGCGTGCTGGAGTCGTTGACCCGTGTCGATCTTGCACCCGAGAGATTTCCCTACCTGGGCGTGTGCGAGGGTGAAGTCGCGGAAGTCCCCGCGCGTTTGTTGCGAGTTGGTTTTGTCGGCGAGTGGGGCTACGAGATTCACGTGCCGGCCGATTCGGCAGGGTGGGTGTGGGATCGCCTGATGGAAGCCGGAAGAGACTTCGGCATTCAGCCGTTTGGCGTGGAAGCGCAGCGAATCCTCCGGATCGAGAAAGGACACGTGATCATCGGACAGGACACCGATGGCCTCACCCACCCGTTTGAGGCTGGCATGAACTGGGCCGTGAAGATGGACAAACCGTTCTTTGTGGGCCAACGGAGCCTGAGCATCCTCTCGAAAAAGCCACGGACTCGCACGCTGGTAGGATTCTCCTTTCCGGAATCCTATACAGGGCCGATTCCGAAAGAATGCCATCTGGTCATTGACTCAGGAGAGATTGCCGGACGGATGACCAGCGTGACCTTCAGTCCCTCGCTGGGACGTGTGATCGGTCTGGCTTACGTCAAGCCCGAGCAGTCGAAGCCTGGCAGCACCATCGAGATTCGGGTGGACCGCGCCGAGATGATTCGCGCCACTGTGGTTCGAACGCCCTTCTATGATCCCGAGAACCTGCGTCAGACGCCGGCAGCCGAACTCCAGGAGGTGTCATGAGGACGTTCGGCAGCATTCGTCGCAGTCCGTTACACGCTTGCCTGGAAGAACTGAATCCGGAATGGGGCGAGATCCACAGCATGAAAGTCCCGCTTCGATTCAAGGACGCAGCCCGTGAGACCCAGCTGAAATCCGAACTCGCGTTGTGTGACCTGAGTTGCCTGCCCAGGATGAGCGTGAAGGGACCGGAATCACCAGTGTGGTTAGAACGGGCAGGCATCCCAGTATCGGACCAACTTTATGGTTGTCGCCCACTGGCAGACTCCGGCCTGGTGATTCGCACAGACCGTCAGGAAGTCTTTCTGGAAGACGGCCCTGGCGGCCAGAGGGTTTCCGGGTTCGAGCGCCAGCTGAGTTCTCAGCCTTCGCCGCCGGGCGTTTGTTGGGTTCGCCGGCAAGACGCCTCCTTCCAATTGACCGGAGCGCGAGCCAACGCTGTGCTGCGCGAAACCTGCGGGGTTGACTTCACGCAGCCTCCAGACGGTGTGGTCATGACCCGCGTGGCGGGCGTCTCGTGCATGGTGCTGCCGTTCCAGGTTGACGAGACCCCAGCCTATCGCTTGTGGTTCGATCCCAGCTACGGACCGTATCTGTGGGACGCACTATTGGAGATTGTTCGCGATCATGGCGGTGACGCCATTGGATCATCACTTCAGGAAATCTCGAAACATATCCATGAATCGACCGACTTGACGGCAACGATAGAGCTCGGACCTTGTGGGGGGCCGTGTGCAACCAGATAACAAAACTCCACTGCCGCCGCCGACAGTAGTTTCCGGGGCCGTCAAGTCTCTTGAACTCTACGAGAAGGCTGGGCAGTGCGTCGCTGGAAGGACACACTTGTTTGGGCGGCGTGCCGAAATGTACGCCTTTGGAATCTCTCCGATTTACAGCGACCGTCAGAGCGGTGGACGCTTTTGGGATGTCGATGGGCGTGAATATTTGGATTTCAACTTGGGAGCCGGGGCGGTGCTACTTGGGCATGCCTATCCTACTATTGTTGAGGCAGTTCAGAAACAGGCAGCCAAGGGCACTGGCTTAACCATCAACCATCCCTTGGAGATCGAAGTGGCAGAACAAATGGTCGAAACGGTTCCTTGTGCCGAGATGGTTCGTTTCTGCAAAGGTGGCGGTGAAGCCAACCTGATAGCTATTCGCATTGCCCGGGCCGCCACCGGACGCGAGAAGGTCGTTTTCTGCGGCTATCACGGCTGGCATGATTGGTACCTCGCTGCGAATCTAAATGTAGATGAGCACACTCTTGACAAGCATCTGCTTCCGGGAATAGTCCCGCTAGGAGTTCCCGGGGTGCTGGAAGGCACGACTCTTTCATTTGAATACAATAACCTGGAATCCCTCAGATCCATACTGGAGAGCCATCGGGGCGAGATCGCCTGCATCATCATGGAGGCAGCCCGAACGTATCTTCCAGAACTTGGATTCCTCGACGGTGTGCGTGCTCTAGCAAATCAACACAACGTCATCTTGATTTTCGACGAGGTAGTGACCGGCTTCCGCACTTCTCGAGGCGGGGCACAAGAGTATTTTGGAGTAAGACCCGACATGGCCACTTTTGCGAAATGCATTTCAAATGGTTTTGCGCTTGGGGCTGTGGCAGGTCGTCGCGAGATCATGGAGGTTACCGCGGAGTCGTTCATCAGCAGCGTCTATTGGGCAGAAGCCACGGGGTTGGCCGCAGGACTGGCTACCCTGAACGAGTATGCCCGATGGGACGTAGCTGGAGCGATTAACCAAGTAGGGAAACGCTTTCAATCAGGATGCCAACGGCAAATTGAACAGACTGGCGTACCATTAAAGATCGTTGGTCTGCCTTCAATGCCTGCCATAACTTTTCAGGGAGTCGATAGAGAACTGATCGATCCGTTAGTGACTCTCTACATGCAGGAGACTGCGCTGCGAGGTGTGTTTGGCGGACCCGTATTTTATTTTTGTGTTGACCATAGTGACAATGAAATAACTCAAGCGCTAGCAACCTTGGGCGAGGTTATGGTAATCCTCCGCAAGGCTCTAGATGATGGCAACGTCCAACGATTCCTTCGCTGCCCAGTTCGACAATCAGGGTTTCGAAGACTGGTTTAGGGCACGTAGCGACTTGACTTGACGATTGCAACTTCAGGAATCCCGACTGATGAAAAAATGATCAGATTTCGGGATAGTTTGAACACAAAAACAACTTGTTCTTGCGACAAGATCATATTGATCAATAGCTTATAAGCCATCCCATCTTTAGAAATTCTTCCAGACTAAGCTAGCCCTGTCTTGACATCTTCTCAACTCCTGCCGACAATCGGCGCGATCAGTAGGGCCACGTTGCTGCGACGTAGCCTATACCTTGCCAGTTCACTTCAAATCTTAATTGCGCGCAGATGTACGTCACTCTGCGGAGGAGAGAAATAGGCGAATGGACATCACAACACGGAGATTTATCATGGCGGTGTTCCTTGTCACAGGCTGTGCCAGTGCTCCGTTCGCTAGGGGGGGTAAGACGTCCGGGGCTGCAGCAGAGCTCAATAGTGCTATGAGAGTTTCTGAGAAAAGAGTCACTCCAAGGGGGCGTTCTCGGATTCTTTACGTTAGCGATCCGTCTAGCATCGCTCAAAATGTTTTTGCCGATCCAGTCAGGGAGCAGGACCTTCGCCAATGGGTAAACATGTTGGCCGACAGCAGCGTTGATATGCTCAATCAGGAAGTCTATTCCCAAGGTTGGACCGTTTACTGGCGGTCACAAAATATTGGATACGATCAGCGGCTTCAACACAAGCGCTTCATTCCCCTGCTGGATGCGGGGATACAACCATTGAATGTTTTGATCGAACAGGCCCACAAACGCGGCATGGTCTTCATCGCTGGCTTCCGCATTAATGACAACCACTCATTTCTGGCGAAAGCGCAAGGTGTGGGCATATCGAAGCTTCTTGAATCCCACCCCGAGTGGATCCTCCGAGAGTACCCTCCGGGAGAGGCCTATAAATTGAGTGTGGGCTTGGACTTCACTTTCGATGGCGTCAGGGACCGACTGTTGAAGGTCATTGAAGAAGTTGTCACTCGCTTCGAAGTGGAAGGCATTGAACTGTGCTTTCGAGACCACGCCTATTTCCCGGTGAATAAAGGCTTGGAACGAAGCCATCTCATGACAGATTTGGTACAAAAGGTCCGTGCGATGTTAGATCAACACGGAAAAGCAAAGAACCAGAAGCTTCTGTTAGGAGCTCGAGTGTTTCAGACTCTCAACGAATGCCGGACCTTGGGCCTCGATGTGCCCACATGGATTTCGAAAGGGATGATTAATTATCTGAGCCCTGCGGATGTGATGTTTACAGATTTTAATGCTCCGTATGACGAGTTCGCGGCTCTGACGCGTAACTCCACGTGTATGTTATATCCCGGTATGCTTCCGTGGTCCAGCGTCCGTGCCAGAGGCCGTTTGGATCAAATCCCACTGAGTCCCTCGAGCCAGAGGGCTTTCGCACACACGGTGTATGGTGCAGGCGGCGATGGCATATCCCTTTACAATCATTTCAGTCCGTTTTGGAACGCTCCGTTTTATCCACAGGCGCTCAGAATATTCAGGGAACTGCGTGACCCACAAAGAGTGGCTGCTGGAGAACGACATTATATTTTTGATCCGACGTGGACTGGCGTAACCGGCTTTGGAGCAGATGGGTTGACCTCGACCGGAGTCATGAAAGCCAATAAGTTGGTGTTGGATCGGAGCGCTGAGAACTCAAAGGGAGAGTATATCTTGAATTTTTATGAAGACATGGAGCAGACCAACGGTGCGACCTTGCTGTTCCGCGGTTTTGGGTTGACAGACGATGATGGATTAGAAATACGTTTCAACGGGTCTCTTATTCCGGATTCCGAGATTAGACGAACCCGAGCTAGTAAGTCACCGACAGACTGGCATCACGTTCACCAGGTCGAAGGCCGTGCGGTGAAGACGATCCCCGAGCAGGGACGTATTGACTTTAGGAAACAGCCAGAACCGAGTTTTTCCACTCGCTGGTTTGAACTCAAGGGACCTCTTGTGAAATGGGGTAAGAACTCTCTGAGTGTGACCCTTGTGAAATCAGATCCTTTGGCGAATGACCAGATAGTTATCGATGAAATCGAGATTTGGGTTCAACCAAGATAGCGGTGATCGAGGCGTTTAGGACCTGCCTCAGACTTGCACTAACAGTCGCGTCTCAGAGATGATCTCGAAAGGAAACTCATGAAACGACGAGATTTCATTGCTGCAAGCACCACTATTCTCGGATTGAGTACCGGATTCGGCAAGCCGGTGAAGACGGCAAGAGCAGTGAAGTCTGGCAATCCTCCCATTTACCCGGATGTTTCCATCCTGATGGGCATGACAGACCGGGAGATTCGTGACGTCATAAAAAGGGGAGGGCCCAAGGGCCAAGCCGTCTTGTCGGCAATGATACGAGAGCGAGAAGGCACCGCGCCAGCGCTCATAGGAGGCTTTCGCTACGTCAACACAACCCAGTTGACGGGCGAAATTCTAGTGTGCCAGCGTCAGTCGGCCGAACACAAGATGGTGATGGATGGGAGTTGGGGTGGATGCCTCGCCCAAATGCCCAATGGGAAGATTCTGCTACTCGATTCTTCCAAAAGGATGTGCTGGTCAGCCGACGACGGCAGAACTTGGTCTGAGCCCACAACATTAGGCTCCCCTGTTTCCGACTGGGGAGTAACGGGAGCCGTAGGTGCTTTACGAGACGGAACCATTCTTGTAAGTGGAATGAGTAAGGGCCTGCCCTCAACGTTGCCGGACCCTAACAAACTCGGCCCTCCCGTAGAGGGTTACGTGTCCCGCTCAACTGACGACGGCCGGAGTTGGGAAAAGCCCTACCATTTGGATCGGTTGGGCTATCACATCCTGGAGCCCGCATCCCACTTGCGATTTCTGGAGCTTCAGAATGGTACAATTCTGCTAGGTGTTACTGGAAACCCCGCAAGGACGCTCGACAAATTCTACTATTCCGATGGAACTGAGGTCCCTCCGCCTGGAAATCTGGTCAGAGCCGACTGGAGGGATCATGATCAGTGGATCTTCCGCTCAAATGATGGCGGTAGGACTTGGGGGAAACCAACGCTCCTGGCAGAGTGGGGGAGCGAGACGAATTTCGTGCAACTTCCCTCAGGCAAGATCGTTGCAACAATTCGTTATCAGCGTGAATGGGCTGTCGAAGACGATGATGCCAGAGTGATACGGGCTAGCACAGACCCCAATGAGCCTAGCTATTGCAGCGTGTTTATTGATACCTTCATTTCAGAGTCGACTGACAATGGTCTTACATGGTCAGAACCCAGAAAGGCCAGCCGATACCTAGAACACCCCTCTGACATCGTCTGCCTCTCAGATGGAACCCTCGTCATGATCATGGGCCACAAATCGTTTCCCCAGGGTCCTCATGCAGTTTGGAGCCGAGACGAGGGACGCACATGGAGTCAGCACTTTATAGCTTTGCACATGGATCCTAAAGGTGCGGCCGGCCAGCCTTCTGCCTTGGTGTTGGAAGACGACACGATTCTCGTGTCGTATGATCGGAATACTTGGGATGTCAAGAGTACCACCAATCCACCCAAAACCAAGTATCAGCTCTGGGTCATGAGATTCAAGTTACCCCATAATTTGACTTGAAGAAATACCAGTGATGCCGTCTTTGAACCGGGACAACGAGAGTTTCCTCAATGTGAGGACCGGTGGAAGATGCCAAAGCCTATCTCCGAGTTTTCGGATCGGGCTCGGGAGATAAAGATCAAACTTCTCCAGAGATTTGCGATGAAACGAAGTTGTAAGTAAGTTATTAGTGTGTCGAGGATAACCCACACCAACCTAGGTGCGACCTCCTCTTTCGCTCCTTGTCCGAATCTCCACCGACCATCCCACTAGCTAGTTTCTGTCGCGAAACTCGGAAAGGCGCTCCAGATCCAGGTTTCGCAGATTTTTCTTGACTGGTACGTAGATTATGTTGTATACGTACAACCATGAGCAA
>Ga0187893_10006362_pt1 | contig 20276 bp, 22 predicted proteins | sample MA1701074metaG_FD_139574 | JGI IMG/M metagenome (GOLD analysis project Ga0187893, IMG submission 139574) | White microbial mat communities from a basaltic lava cave in the Kipuka Kanohina Cave System on the Island of Hawaii, USA - MA170107-4 metaG ...
CTCGACCAGGTCGCGCACGATGGTGTCGACGTCGCGCCCGACGTAGCCGACCTCGGTGAACTTGGTCGCCTCGACCTTGATGAACGGCGCGTCGGCGAGCCGCGCCAGGCGCCGCGCGATCTCGGTCTTGCCCACGCCGGTCGGGCCGATCATCAGGATGTTCTTCGGCGTGATCTCGGTGCGCATCGGCTCGGCCACCTGCTGCCTACGCCAGCGGTTCCGCAGCGCGATCGCCACCGCGCGCTTGGCTTTCCCCTGCCCCACGATGTACTTGTCCAGCTCGTGGACGATTTCCTGCGGCGTCATGCCGCTCATTCGAGGGTCTCTATGCTGATCTGCTGGTTGGTATAAATGCAGATCTCGCCCGCAATGGCGAGCGACTTGGCGACGATCTCCTTCGGCGGCAGCGCGGAATTTTCGAGCAGCGCCCGCGCCGCGGCCTGCGCATACGGCCCGCCCGAGCCGATCGCGATGATGCCGTGCTCGGGCTCGAGCACGTCGCCGATGCCGGTGATGATCAGCGAGCGCTCCTTGTCGGCCACCGCGAGCATCGCCTCCAGGCGCCGCAAGATCCGGTCGGTGCGCCAGTCCTTGGCGAGCTCCACCGCCGCGCGCATCAGGTTGCCCTGGTGCTTGTCGAGCTTCGCCTCGAAGCGCTCGAACAGCGTGAACGCGTCGGCGGTGCCGCCGGCGAAGCCGGCGAGGATGCGGTCCTGGTACAGGCGCCGCACCTTGCGCGCGCCGCCCTTGAGCACCACCTGGCCGAGCGTCACCTGGCCGTCGCCGCCGAGCGCGACGGCCGCGCCGCGGCGAACCGAAAGAATGGTGGTGCCGTGCAGTTGTTCCATTGGGGAGCCTGGAAATGAGAAGCAAAGATGAGGCCGGCAAGGCGGAATTGCAATCCCTCCGGCCTATTCGTCAGCCTTGCGGTGGTGTCCCACGGAATACCAGGAATGGCGCAATGCCCGGCACGCCCATCGCGCACGCTTAGTCATGCAGCCATGATCCGAGAGCGCCTATGGTTGTAATTCCGACCGCGATCAATCCGATCTGCCACCACAGCTCCTCGCGGCGATTCTGGCGATGAAGGTGGGGGATCAGGTCCGCGACCGCAATGTAGATGAAGCATGCCGCCGCCAGCGCAAGGGCGTACTGCACCAGCGGCTGCGCATAATCGAGCACGAGGTATCCGAGCACGCCGCCCGCAACCGAAGCCAGGCTGACCGCGAGGTTCAAGAGCAGCGCGCGCGAGCGCGCGTAGCCCGCGTGCAGCAGCACCATGAAATCGCCGATCTCCTGCGGGATCTCGTGCACCATGACCGCGAGCGTGGTGGTGAGGCCGAGCCTGAAGTCAGCCAGGAACGCGGCCGCGATCAGCACGCCGTCGACGAAGTTGTGAAACGCGTCGCCCGTCAGGATCAGCAGCCCCGAAGGCTTGCGCAGGCCGTGGCCGTCGTCCTCGTGGCTGTGGCGCCAGAGCGCCGCCTTCTCCAGCAGGAAAAACGCCAGGATGCCGGCCAGCACGACGCCGAACAGCGCTCCCGCGTCAGCCGCTTTCTCGAACGCCTCGGGCAGCAGGTCGAGAAACACCACGCCGAGCAGCACCCCGACGGAATAGCTCACCATGCGCGGCACCCAGCCGGCGAGTAGCGTGTAGGCGACCGACGCGGCGAGCAGCATGCTCAGCGCGCCTCCGGCGAGACTGGCGCCGATGATCCAGAGGAGAGGCGCGTCCACCTAGCGGCTCTGCATACAGTCGGCGCACAAGCCCTTCACGGTCAGATCGATCTCCTGCGGCCGGTAACCGGACGGTAGAGGGACCGTGCGCGCGGCCACTGCGGTCTCGAGGCAGGTCACCTCGCCGCAGTCGTTGCATTTGAAGTGCGCATGCTGCTGCGCGTGCGCCTCCCCGGCGGCGTTGAAGCGCCATACGCGATCGTCGCCCGCGATCCTGTGGGCCAGCCCGCGGGCCACCAGCCATTCCAGCACGCGGTAGATCGTCACGCGGTCGATGCCGAGGGCGCGTTTCACTTGCCGCTCGATCTCGTGGTGCGTGAGCGCGCGCCGGGCCGCGAGCAGCACGGCGAGGACCTCGATGCGCGGGCGGGTCGCGCGCGTCGCGACGTCGCGCACGAGAGCTTCCGAGCGATCGTAGAACCGCGCGGGTATTATCTGCAACTCAGTTGCATTATCGGCCGAAACCCCAAAGGATCCGATCTCGAACGATTACCTCACTTGGATTCGACGGCGTCGTTTAGCCGGTAGAACACGCCCGTCGGGTCGTCCTTCAGCACTTCGAGCTTGCCCGTGAGGACGAAGATGTCGAAGCCGTACTTGACCGGCTGTTTCGACTTCACCTCGACCATGCTCTCCGGGCCGCCCGGCATGCAGAAGGAGCAGGTCTGCGGCATCGCCGTCAGCACGAAATGCGTCTGCTTGTCGCCCATCTGCAGCGGCAGCATGAAGCCCTGCACCTTGATCTGCCGGTTGTTGAGCGCGGCGACCTCGGCGGAGAACTGCGGCACGTAGCGGTCCTTCATCCTGACGAGCTCGACCTGCGACAGCAGCTTCCAGGACACCACGTCCTTGCGCTCGGGCAGCAGGGTGAACGTGCCCGGATCCACCGGCGGAACCTGTTGCTGTGCGAGGGTGCCTTGGGCCGGCAGTGCAACCCACAATGCGAGGATCAGTGTCCGTGCAAGCATTGGTTCGTCCTCAATGTTGTCCGTGCTTCATGCCGCAGTATTTGCCGATTCCCAACCCTTTGCAATCCTTGCGCAACTGGTCCAGGCAGACCTTCTCGGACTTGCCGCCTTCCAGGCATCGGGCCGCCCCCTCGTGAACGGCGGCGAGGGCGCGGTGGCGCTTCGCGTCCTCCTTCAGCTCCTTGTCGCCATGCTTTTCCGCCTGGGCAAGCAGCGCACCGGGCAGCGATGTCGCGCCAACCATCAGAATCAAAGGAAGAAATCTCATATCACCCTCGTGCAAGCGTACGCGAAACGTCGGTGCGGTAGGCGCGCCACGCGGGCAAAAGGGCGGCGATGACGCCTACGCCCAAGGCCACGGCGACCAGCCACAGCTCCTCGGGGCGCCAATCTAGGCCGGTCACCGCATGTTGCTGCTGGGTTTCCAGCCAGAGGCCGAGGAGCGAGGTGAGCGCGTGGCCAAGCGCCAGGCCGATCAGCGCACCCACCAGCGCGAGGACCACTCCCTCGGTCATCAGCAGCCCGAACAGCCGGCGCGGCGAGGCCCCCAGCGTACGCATGACGGCGAGCTCGTAGCGGCGCTCCTCGAGCGCGGTGTACAGGGCGATGAATACCGAGAGCGCCGCCGCGACGATCAGCACGATGGCGAACGCGCGCAGCGCTTCGACGCCGACGCCGACGATACGGAACAGGCGCGCGGTCTCGTAGGCCGGCGAGGCCGCCTGCATCTCGGTTTGCGAGTTGATGCTGCGCGGCAGCGTCGCCGCCGCGAGCGGCGAGCCGTATTGCAGGAGCACCACCGTCACCTCGCGGTCCTCGGCAAGCGCCTTGCGGTCTTCCTCGTCCTGCGGCCCGTGCTCTTCCTCGTGCACCTGCCAGACGCTTTCGATGCTGGTGAGCACAAGCCGATCGAGCACGCTGCCGCTCGGCGCGAGTATTCCCACCACGTCGTACGGCGCCGCGCCGTGCTCTTCGCCCTGGCCGGTGACGCCGTGCGCTCCGGCGAAGCGCTCGCCGATGCCGACGCGGGTGCGCGCGGCGACCTCGGAGCCGAGCACCACTTCCATCGACTTCTGCCACAGCCGTCCGGCGGCGAGCCTGGCGCCGTAGTGCTCGAGGTACTCGTGCCCCGCGCCGACGATGCGGTAGCCCTTCCAGCCGTCGCCGAGGGCAAGCGGCATCGATTTCTTGACGAGGCGATTCTTGCCGAGCTCCTGCGCAGCGGCGAGCGGGATGTTCCCGGTCGGCGCGTCGGCGTGGTAGATGCCCGACAGGATGAGCTGCATCGGGCTGCCCTTCGCGCCGACGACTAGGTCGATGCCGCGCGCGTCGCGCGTCATGCGTTCTTCGAGCTGGCTCACGGCAAGCAGGAGCAGCACGATCGTGCCGACGCCCAGCGCCAGCAACAGCAGGCTGAGCGCAGTGTTCAGCGGCCGCGCGCGCAGGTAGCTCGCCGACAGGGTCGCCAGATTCATGCCGAAAGATCCAGCCGCTGGTCGAATTTCTGCTTCACCCGGGCATCGTGGGTCGCGACGACAAGCGTCGCGCCATTGCGCTCGGCCTGTCGCAGGAGCAGCTCGACGGCGTGCGCAGCGGCGCCGTCGTCCAGATTGGCGGTCGGCTCGTCGGCGAGCAGCAGCTTCGGCCGGTTGACCACCGCGCGGGCGATCGCGACCCTTTGCCTTTCGCCCTCCGAAAGCTCGGCTGGACGCCTCGCCGCCTTGTCGCCCACGCCGAGCGCCGCCAGGGTTTCCGCGATGCGCGCGTCGTCCTGCGGCGCGCGGGCAAGGTATTGCGCGATGCGCAAGTTGTCATGGACGCTGAGATGCTTCACCAGATGCAGCGCCTGCAGAACGATGCCGATGGTGGAACCGCGCCAGCGGTCGAGCTGCGCGCCGTCGAGTTTCATCAAATCCGTTCCGGAAACGGCAACCGCGCCCTCGCTCGGACGAATCAGGCCGGCGACGATGTGAAGCAGCGTCGTCTTGCCGCACCCGGAGGGACCGAGCACCAGCCAGTGCTCGCCCTGCGCCACCTTCCACTCGGGAAGCCGCAGCACCGCGGTCGAATCGTAGCGATGCGCAAGTCCGCGGACTGCGATCATTTACCTAGCGAGACACTCCTCGAGGCCGGCGATGAAGAGGTCCTTCGGCAGCTTTTTCCCGATGAACACGAGCAACGAGCTCTTCTTCTCGTCCTTCGCCCAGGGCTTGCCCATGTCGCCGCCCATCATCATGTGCACGCCCTGGAACACGACGCGGCGGTTGTTGCCCTTCATCCACAGGATGCCCTTGTAGCGCAGCAGGTCCGGGCCGTAGACCTGGATCATCCCCGACAGGAACTGCTCGAGCTTCTGCCCGTCGAAGGGCTTGTCGGCGCGGAACACGAACGACTCGACCTCGTCGTGGTGCTCGTGCTCGATGTTCTTGAGGAACTCCGGGTCGAGCTCGAGGATCGCGTTCAGGTTGAAGCCGCGGATGTCGAGCACCTCGTCGAGCGGCGCGTTGCCGAAGTTGACCTTCTTGATCGGCGCGCGCGGATTCATCCGCTTCAGGCGCTTGGAGAGATTTTCCACGTCACCTTCGGTGACCAGATCGGTCTTCGACATGAGGATGCGGTCTGCGAACCCCACCTGTTCCTGCGCCTCGTGGAACTCGTCGAGCTGCTTGGGCGCGTGCTTGGCGTCGACCAGGGTGATGATCGAGTCGAGCAGGTAGTAGTTGCCGATCTCCTCGTCGGTGAAGAAGGTCTGCGCCACCGGGCCCGGGTCGGCCATGCCGGTGGTCTCGATCACCACGCGGTCGAACCTGAGCGCGCCCTGGTCGCGCTTCTCCTTGAGCGTGCCGAGGATGCGGATCAGGTCGCCGCGCACCGTGCAGCAGATGCAGCCGTTGTTCATCTCGACGATCTGCTCGTCGCCCGACTCGATGATGTCGTTGTCGACGCCGACCTCGCCGAACTCGTTCTCGATCACCGCGATGCGCTTGCCGTGGTCCTCCTTGAGGATGCGGTTGAGTAGCGTGGTCTTGCCGCTGCCGAGGAAGCCGGTGAGGATCGTCACCGGGACCATGTTCTCTTCTTGCATGCGCAATTTTAACCCTTGAGGACGAGCAGTCCCTTGAGGTATTCCCCTTCCGGAAACTCGAGCGCCACCGGGTGGTCGGCCGCCGCGCCGAAGCGCTCGATGATCTTCGCTTCCGCGCCCGCGTCGAGCGTGGCGCCGGCGACGATCGACTGGAACAGCTCCGCAGACACCCCGCCCGAGCACGAGAAGGTCGCGAGCAGCCCGCCGGGGGCGAGGAGCTTGAGCGCCCAGAGGTTGATGTCCTTGTAGGCGCGCGCCGCCTTTTGCGCCTGCGCCGCGGTCGGCGCGAACTTGGGCGGATCGAGCACGATCAGGTCGAACTTCGCGTTCTGATCTCTCAGTGTTCTCAGTTTGGCAAACACGTCGGCCTGCACCAGTTCGATCTTCGAGGCGTCGATCGGGTTGGCGGCGAGGTTCTCCCTGGCGACCTCGAGCGCGGGCGCCGAGCTTTCCACGGCGGTGACGCGCTTCGCGCCGCCGGCGAGCGCGGCGATCGAGAAGCCGCCGGTGTAGCAGAAGCCGTCGAGCACCGCGCGGCCGCTGGCAAGGGAGCGCACTCGCTGCCGATTTTCGCGCTGATCAAGAAAGAAGCCGGTCTTCTGCCCCTGTTCGACGTCGACGCGGAAGTTGAGGCCGTGCTCGATGATCGGGCAGCGCGCGGCGTTGCGGTTTCCCCTCGCGAATCCCACCCGCGCCTCGAGCCCTTCGAGCTTGCGCACCTCGGCATCCGAGCGCTCGTAGATGGCGGCGCAGCCGGAGAGCTCCATCAGGGAATCCAGGATCGGGTCGCGCCAGCGCTCCACGCCGGCGGCGAGGAACTGCGCCACCAGCACGTCGGCGTAGCGGTCGACGACCAGGCCCGGCAGCCCGTCGGATTCGCCGTTGACGAGGCGCAGCGCATTGGTGTGCTTCGCTGCAGGCAGCGCCTCGCGCAGCGCGAGCGCGCTTGCAATCCGGCTTCTGAAGAAAGCCGCATCGACCTCTTCCTTGGGATCGAAGGTCCACACGCGCGCGCGGATCTGCGACTTCGGGCTGTAGGCGGCGCGCGCCAGGAATTTTTTCGTGGCGTCGAGGATGTCGACCGTCTCGCCCGCTTTCGCGCCCGCTTTTTCCACTGCGCCGGAAAAGATCCACGGGTGGCGCCGCTTGAGCGATTTGTCCCTGCCCTTCTTCAGAATCACGGAATTCATTTCTTTTTTGCCCGCGGGTGCGCGGCGTCGTAGACCTTGGCGAGCGCCTGGAAGTCGAGGTGGGTGTAGACCTGGGTGGTGGAGATGCTGGCGTGGCCGAGGAGCTCTTGCACCGCGCGCAGGTCCTGCGACGACTGCAGCAGGTGGCTGGCGAACGAGTGGCGCAGCATGTGCGGATGGACGTGCTCGCGCAGGCCGCGGCGCCGCGCCCACGCCTTGAGCCTCGCCCACACGCGGCTCGGCGCGATCCTGCGGCCGCGGGCGCCGACGAACAGGGCTTTCTCTCCGGGAATCGCCAGCCGGCCTCGCACCGCCTGCCATTCCTTCAGCGCTTCGCGCGCCCTGGCGCCGACCGGGACGGTGCGCGTCTTCGATCCCTTGCCGGTGACGGTGACCTCGCCTTGCGCCGGCTCGTCGTCGAGATCCAGCGCGACCAGCTCTCCGACCCGCAGTCCCGACGAATAGAGAAGCTCGAACATGGCTCGGTCCTGGAGATGCAAAGGCTCTCCGGATTCCTGAGAATCCAAAAGGCGCTGCGCGGCTTCCACCGACAGCGCCTTGGGCAGCGGGCGCGGCGCCTTCGGCGCGCGGATGCCGAGCGCGGGGTTGGAGCGCCAGCCGCGGTGCCGGGCAAGCCAGCGGAACCAGCCGCGCCACGCCGAGAGCGTGAGCGCGAGCGAGCGCGGCGAGAGCCCTTTCGCGTGCAGCATCGCTACAAAGCGCCGGATCTCGGCCGCTTCAACCTCCCCCAAGGATCTCTTCCCGACAAAACCAAGAAGCACGTCGAGCGCGCGGCCGTAGTTGGAGAGCGTCGCCGGAGAAAGCCGGCGCTGGTGCTGCAGCGCGTCGAGATATTCGGCGGCTAGAGCCTTGCCGTCACTCCGGCTGCGCATAGCTCCCCGATGCGCCGGAGATAGAGCGTTCCCATCTCCGGAAAGAAGCGCTTGGGATCCTCGCTGCCGAGCGCGAGCAGCCCGAACACCGCGGTCTGGCCGAGCGGCACCAGCGCCAGCGAGCGCAGGTGCTCGCCCGACTCGCCGAACCAGGGCACGAACGGGTTGCCGGCCGCCGGGCCGCATTGCGGCGCGCCCATGGCGTCGGCGTGGCGGCGCTGCGGCTCGTCGACCGGCCGCGACTCGTCGAAGTCCGCCGGCACGCTCTTGCCCCACACGCGCAGCGCCACGTGCGGCACCGCGAAGTCCTCGCGCAGGTGGAAGTAGAGCGAGCGCGCGAACGCCGCGAAGTCGCGCGCCGCCGACAGCGCCACCGCGAGGCGGTGCACCTTCTCGCTGATGGCGTCGTTCTCCTCGCCGAACCGGATCAGCTCGCCGAGCTTGCCCTCGAGCAGCTTCACCTTGTCGCGCAGCGCCACCGTCCGGCGCTCGGCGAGCGGGATCGCGCGCCCGCCGTAGGGATGCGGCACGTTGATCGCCTCGAGGAGCTCCGGGTGCTGGTCGAAGAACCGCGGGTGGCCGCGCAGGAACCTCGCGATGTCGTCTGCGTTCATGGCTCTTCTTGCAGCTCGAGGGTTCCTTCGAACACCGTGGTCGCCGGGCCTTTCATCGACACCGGATTGTCGCCGCCGGCCCAAGCCACGGTCAACGTGCCGCCGCGCGTCTCGACGCGCACCGGGGAGCCGAGCAGCCCGCGCGCGATGCCGGCGACCGCCGCCGCGCACGCGCCGGTGCCGCACGAGAGCGTCTCGCCCGCGCCGCGCTCCCACACCCGCAGCGCTGCGCGGTGCCGGTCGAGCACCTGCAGGTAGCCCGCGTTCACGCGGTCGGGAAAGCGCGGGTGGGTCTCGATCAGCGGCCCCTGCGTGGTCACCGGCGCGCTCGCCAGGTCGGGGACCACCTGCACCGCGTGCGGATTGCCCATCGACACGACGCTGATCTCGAGGAGGCGCCCCTGCACGTTGAGCTTCTCCAGCACCGGCTTCGACGGCGCGCCCATGTCGACGCTCACCTCGCCGTCGGCTTCCAGGCGCGGCACGATCGTGCCGCCCAGGGTCTGCACCCGAATCTCGCGCCGGTCCGTCAGGCCCCGGGAATGCACGAACTTGACGAAGCAGCGCGCGCCGTTGCCGCACTGCTCGACCTCGCCGCCGTCGGCATTGAAGATGCGGTAGCGGAAGTCGGCCGCGCGATCGCCGGGCTTCTCCAACACCAGGATCTGGTCGCAGCCCACGCCGAAGTGGCGGTCCGCGATTTTTTTCAGTTGACTGGAATTGAGCCTGAACGGTTGCCTGGTGCAATCCAGCACCACGAAATCATTCCCCGCCCCCTGCATCTTGGTGAACGCGAGCTTCATGCGGCCGCGCGCACGCAGGCCGCGATGCGGTCGATCGACGCCTCCTCGAGCAGGGGATGGATCGGCAGCGAAAGGACGGTCTTGGCCACCGCCTCGGCAGTCGGCAAGGCCGCGTTCCTGCCCAAACCCTCATAGGCCGGCTGCTGGTGGAGCGGCAGCGGATAGAACACCGAGCTGGCGATGCCTTGCTTCGCCAGCGCGTCGCGGATCGCGTCGCGCCGCTCGGCCCGGATGGTGAACTGGTGATAGACGTGGGTGCCGCGGCCGTGCTCGGCCGGGAGGATCACCTTCGCCCCGGCGAGCTTCTCGCGGTAGCGCCGCGCGACTGCGCGCCGCGCCTCGTTGAAGCGCGCGAGGTGCTTGAGCTTCACGCGCAGCACCGCGGCCTGCAGCTCGTCCAGCCGGCTGTTCCAGCCGACGCGCTCGTGCAGGTAGGTCTGCCGGCTGCCGTGGTGGCGCAGCATGCGCAGCACGGAATCGGATTGGGGGTTATTGGTGGTAATAAGACCTGCATCCCCCGCGGCGGCCAGATTCTTCGTGGGATAGAAGGAGAAGGCACCGAAGTCGCCCCAGCTGCCCGCGCGCTTGCGGTCGTAGTCCGCGCCGATGCACTGCGCGCAGTCTTCGATCAGGACAAGCTTCTTTTCCTGGCAGATGCGCGCGATCTGGTCGAGGGGCGCGCACTGGCCGAACAGGTGGACCGCGATCACCGCCCGCGTCTTTGCCGTAATGCTCTTTGCGAGCGAAGCGGGATCGAGATTGAAGGTCCCGGCATCCACATCGGCGAACACCGGGGTCGCGCCGGTGTAGGACACGGCCTCGCCGGTGGCGAAGAAGGTGAATCCGGGGATCACGACCTCGTCGCCGGGCCCGATGCCGCAGGCGACGAGCGGGAGGTGCAGCGCGTCGGTGCCCGAGTTCACGCCCACGGCATGAGTTGCGCCGAGGAACTCGGCGAGCTCGCGCTCGAGCGCCTCGCCTTCAGGCCCGAGCACGAAGCGGCCCGAGGCGAATACCCGGCCCACCGCGGCGTCGATCTCCGGTTTGAGCGCCCGGTACTCCCCCGCCGGGTCGACCATCGGGATATTCATTTGAATCTCGCCAGCCGCTCGCGCACCAGCCGGCCGATCTCGAGCGCGAGCTTGAGCACGCGCCGGCCCTCGGCACCGTCGACCAGAACAGGATGTTTCTTGGTGATGGCAAGAATGAAGCTTTCAGCCTGGATTGCGAGCGCGTCGCCGCCCGCGTGCGTCTCCTCGGTCTCCTGGATGACGCCGTCGGCCTGCCTCACGTAGCGCAGCTTTCCGGCCTGCAGGTCGGCCGACGCATAGAGGCCGGGCTGGAACACGCGGAACTTGCGCACCAGCGCCTGGCTCACGCGGCTCGCCGAGAGGTCCGCGACGCAGCCGTTGGCGAACTCGATGCGCGCGGCCGCGATGTCGATGTCGCCGGTGAGCACGCGGAAGCCGCAGGCGCTGACGCCGCTCACCTCGGCGCGCGCGAGCGAGAGCGCGAGGTCCAGGTCGTGGATCATCAGGTCGAGGATCACGTCGACCTCGGCGCCGCGCTGCTTGAAGCCCGCCAGCCGCTCGGCATCGATGTAGAGCGCCTTGTCCACCCGCTGCGCGAGCGCCTGGAACGCGGCGCTGTAGCGCTGGACATGGCCCACCTGGAGCACCAGATGGCGTTTCTTCGCCAATGAAACAATCTCGTCGGCCTGCTCGAGCGTCGCGGCGAGCGGCTTCTCCACCAGCACATGCAGGCCCTTCTCGAGGCACGCGCAGGCGACCTCGTGATGCAGGTGGGTCGGAACCGCGATCACCGCGGCCTGCACGTTTCCCAGGACCTTTCTGAAATCCGAAATCTGCGCGCGCGCCGGGTCGGGATCGACCACCGCGGCGAGCTCGACCCCGGGCAGGCGCGCGAGCTTCTCGGCGTGGTAGCGCCCCATGTGGCCGGCGCCGATGACCGCGATTTTCAATAGAACCTCGCCTCCCCTTCGGGACGCGTCTTGAACCGCTTGTGCAGCCAGAAGTACTGCTCGGGCATCTCGAGCACCCGCTCCTCGACGAAGGCCATCATGCGGCGCGCATCCGCCGTATCGTCGCCGCCCGGGAAATCGCTCCACGCCGGATAGAGCCGCGCGTGGTAGCCGCCCCCCGGAAGCATGCGCGTCACGCAGGGCACGACCGCCGCGCCGGTGGTGCGGGCAATATACGCGAGTCCGGTGACGGTGGCGGCGGGGACGCCGAAGAACGGCACGAACACCGAGCGCTTCGGCCCGAAGTCGAGATCCGGCAGGTAGTAGTAGAGCATGCCGGAGTTGATGATCTCGATTCCCTTCCTGATGCCGGCCTGGCGGGGGAACATCACGCCGCCGAAGCGGGTGCGGCCCTTGAGCAGGCGCGCCTCGAACAGCGGGTCCTTCTGCCGCGAGTACATCATCGATACCGGGAACTCGAGCGCGAGGCGCGCGAGGGTCGCCTCGAAGCCGACGAAGTGCGGCGCGAACACCACGATCTTCTGCCCGGAGAGCGCCTTCAGCGTGTCCAGTCCCTCGATCTCCACCAAGCGCTCGATGCGGCTGCGCGGCGACCACCACAGGATCCCCTGCTCGACGAACGCCCGGCAGAAGGCGCGGAAGTGCGCGCGCGCAAGGCGCTCGAGCTCGGCGGCGCTCTTTTGCGGAAAGCATTTCTGCAGGTTGATGCGCGTCACCATGCGCCGCTCGGGGATCAGCCAGAAAAGGATCGCTCCAGCCGCGCTCCCCACGGCGCCAATAGCTTTCAAAGGCAGGAAGTGCACCAGCCACATGAAAGCAAAAACGAGCCGGCTCATGCGGGCTTCGGCTTGGCGCCGGCGGGGGTCTTGTAGCGGTTGTAGCCCCACAGGTACTGCTCGGGGCATTCGCGCACCAGGTCTTCGAGCGCGCGGTTGAGCGCGCGCGTCGGTGTTTCCTGCGGAAGAATTCCCGGATAGGGCCGGATCACGATGCGGTAGCCCGCGCCGCGCGGCAGGCGCTGCGCGTAGACCACGAAGCAGGCCACGCTGTCGCGCGCGGCGAGCTTCGGCGCGAGCGTCGCGGTGTACGCCGGCCGGCCGAAGAACTCCGACCACTCGCCCTCGCCCTCGCCGGGCACCTGGTCGGGAAGGAAGCCGACCGCCTCGCCGCGCTTGAGCGCCGCGAAGATCTCGCGCACGCCGCCATGGTCGGCGGGGACCAGGCGCACGCTGCCGCGCCCGCGCCCCTCGCGCATCAGCGGATCGAGCCAGCCGACCTTGGGCGCGCGGTAAAGCACGGTGATCGGCAGCACCTGGGCGGCGTACTGCGCCGCGACCTCGAAGCATCCCATGTGCGGCGTGAGGAACAGCAGCGCCTTGCCGCGCGCGCGCGCCGCCTGCATCGCCTCCATCCCGCGCACCTCGCGCACCAGGGCGGCGACGCGCTCGAGCGGGCGCAGCCACAGCGCCGGGGTCTCGGTGATCATCTGCCCGGCGGCTGCGATCGCGGCGCGCCGCGTGCGCGCATCGCGGTAGCCTGCCTGCTCCAGGTTCTCGCGCAGGTACCTGCGATAGGTGGGCGATATCCCATACATCGCCCAGCCGAGGACGGTTCCCAACGCGTGCAGCAGCGACAACGGAAGCGCCGCGATCATCCGCAGGAGAAACCTAGGGAAGCGGTGCAAGATTTGGTATCCTTGCGGCCTTCCTTCCGCAGAAGAAACGCAGGCGATGAGCGATTTTCTGTTTACCTCCGAATCGGTGTCCGAAGGCCATCCCGACAAGGTCGCGGATCAGATCTCGGACGCCGTGCTCGACGCGATTCTAAAGCAGGACAAGACCTCGCGCGTCGCCGCGGAGACGCTGGTCAAGGACAACCTGGTGGTGCTCGCCGGCGAGATCACCACCAACGCGCGCGTGAACTACGACGCCGTCGCCCGCAGCACCATCCGGCGCATCGGCTACAGCGATCCGACGATCGGCTTCGACGCGGCCACGTGCACCGTGCTCGTCGCCTACGGGCAGCAGTCGCCCGATATCGCGCGGGGCGTCGACGAGGGCAAGGGGCTCGACCTCGAGCAGGGCGCGGGCGACCAGGGCCTGATGTTCGGCTACGCCTGCGACGAGACGCCGAGCCTGATGCCGCTGCCGATATTCCTCTCGCACCGCCTGGTCGAGCGCCAGGCGGAGCTGCGCCGCAACGGAAGACTGCCCTGGCTGCGCCCCGACGCGAAGTCGCAGGTCACGATCCGCTACGTGAACGGCAAGCCCGACGCGATCGACACCGTGGTGCTCTCCACGCAGCACGCCAAGGGCATCGAGCACAAGAAGCTCTCCGAGGCGGTGATCGAGGAAGTGATCAAGCCGGTGCTGCCCAAGAGCATGCTGAAGGGCAAAGTGAATTTCCTCGTCAACCCGACCGGCGCGTTCGAGATCGGCGGCCCGAAGGGCGACTGCGGGGTGACCGGGCGCAAGATCATCGTCGACACCTACGGCGGCTCGGCGCCGCACGGCGGCGGCGCGTTCTCGGGCAAGGACCCCTCCAAAGTCGACCGCTCGGCCGCGTACGCCGCGCGCTATGTCGCGAAGAACATCGTCGCCGCGGGGCTCGCTTCGAAATGCCTGGTGCAGGTCTCGTACGCGATCGGCGTCGCGCGTCCGACCAGCGTCATGGCCACCACGCAGGGCACCGGCCGAATGTCGGACGACGCATTGTCCGCGCTGGTCACCAAGCACTTCGACCTGCGGCCGAAGGGCATCATCCAGATGCTCGACCTGCTGCGCCCGATCTACGAGAAGACCGCCGCCTACGGCCACTTCGGCCGCGAAGAGCCCGAGTTCACCTGGGAGAGCACCGACAAGGCGCTGGCGCTGAAGCAGGCGGCATAGCCATGAAGCACAAGAGCCTCGAAGACCTGCTGAAAACCGCCGGCAACCCGGTGGCGATGCTGCGCAACTCGCAGATCGGCGCCTACGTCTACCCCGTGGTGCCGGGGGAATTCTCCAACTGGCGCGACGAGCAGGCCGCCTGGCAGAAGACCGCCGTGCTCTTCGATCAGTCGCACCACATGGTGGAGCAGTACGTCGAGGGCAAGGACGCGCTCAAGCTCTTCTCCTGGCTCGGCACCAACAGCTTCGCCAGCTTCCCGGTCAACCGCGCGAAGCAGCTCGCGCCGTGCAGCTATGGCGGGCACGTGATCGGCGACGGCATCCTGTTCCACCTCGAGCAAAACAAGCTGGTGTTCGTCGGGCGCGCGCCGGCGGCGAACTGGATCGAGTATCACGCGCAGACCGGCGACTGGAAGGTGAAAACCAGGAAGGATGACCGCTCGCCCGGCAACCCGAAGGGAAGAGCGGTGGCGCGCAGGAACTACCGCTTCCAGATCCAGGGGCCGAACGCGACCCAGGTGATCGAGAAGCTCAACCGCGGCCCGCTGCCGGAGATCAAGTTCTTCAACATGGGCCACATCAGGATCGGCAAGCGCAAGGTGCGCGCGCTGCGCCACGGCATGGCCGGCGCGCCCGGGCTGGAGATCTGGGGACCCTACGCGGAGCGCGAGGAGATCCGCGCCGCGATCGTCGAGGCGGGCCGGGAGTTCGGGCTGAAGGAAGTCGGCGCGCGCGCCTACGCCACCAACACGCTCGAATCCGGATGGATCCCCTCGCCGCTGCCGGCGATCTACACCGGCGAGAAGATGAAGGATTACCGCAAGTGGCTGCCGGCGGCGAGCTACGAGGGCACCGGCTCGATCGGCGGCAGCTTCAACTCGAGCAGCATCGAAGACTATTACATGACGCCGTACGAGCTCGGCTACGGCCCGTTCGTCAAGTTCGACCACGACTTCATCGGCCGCGAGGCGCTGGAGAAGAAGGCGGTCAAGCCGCACCGCCGCAAGGTGACGCTCGCCTGGAACGCCGACGACGTCATCAAGGCGTGGCGCTCGATGCTCGAGCCGGGCGACCCCTACAAGTACGTCGACCTGCCGCTTTCGAACTACACCTCCGCCTCGTATGACAAGCTGATGAAGGGCGGCCGGCAGGTCGGCCTTTCGATGTTCGCCGGCTACAGCTACAACGAGCGCTCGATGCTCTCGCTCGGCGTGGTCGACCCCGACATCGCCCTCGGCGACCAGGTCACTCTTCTATGGGGCGAGGAAGGCGGCGGCTCGAAGAAGACCACGGTCGAGCGCCACAAGCAGATCGAGATCCGCGCCGTCGTCAGCCCGGCGCCCTACGCCAAGCAGGCGCGCACGTCCTACGCGGAGGGCTGGCGCACCAAAGCCACGGCCTGAGCTCCGTGAAGAGCCTGGAAGATGTGATTCAGGCCGCGGCTGCGAAAGGACAAAGCGCGGTCGACCTGCTGCGCAATTCGCAGACCGGCCCGAACGTCTATCCCGGCGTGCCGCCCGAATTCACCAACTGGCACGACGAGCAGCAGGCCTGGCAGAAGACCTGCGTGCTCTTCAACCTGTCGTTCCACATGGCCGACCTGCGAGTCGAGGGGCGCGACGCGGTGAAGCTGCTGTCGCACCTGGGGATCAACAGCTTCAAGAACGTCCCGCTCGACCGCGCGAAGCAGTTCGTGCCGTGCAGCCATGACGGCCACGTGATCGGCGACGTGATCCTGTTTCCGCTCGCCGCGGACCGCTTCAACCTCGTCGGGCGCATTCCGGCGCTCAACTGGGTGCAGTTCCACGCGAACAGCGGCGGCTACGACGTCAGGCTCGAGCTCGACGAGCGCTCGGCCGCGCGCAAGGACCCCTTCAACCGCAAGTCCTACCGCTTCCAGATCCAGGGCCCCGCGGCGATGAAGGTCATGGAGAAGGTGCTCGGCAAGCCGCCGCCGCAGATCAAGTTCTTCCACCTGTGCGGCATGACGATCGCCGGCAGGCAGGTCGGCGGCCTGCGCCACGGCATGGTCGGCCAGCCGGGGTTCGAGCTGTTCGGGCCTTACGCCGAGGGCGAGGCGGTTCGCGAGGCGATCGTAAGAGCGGGCGAGGAGTTCGGCCTGCGCCTGGTCGGCGGCCGCGCGTACTCCTCCAACACGCTCGAATCGGGCTGGATCCCCTCGCCGCTGCCCGCGGTTTATTCGGGCGAGAAGATGAAGCCCTATCGCCAGTGGCTGGGCGCGGACAGCTACGAGGCGAGGGCCTCGATCGGCGGCAGCTTCGTCTCGAAGAAGATCGAGGACTACTACCTGACGCCCTGGGACATGGGCTACGGCACGTTCATCGACTTCGACCACGATTTCGTCGGCCGCGAGGCGCTGCAGAGGATGGCCAAGGGGCCGCACCGGAAGAAGGTGACGCTCGCGCTCGACGAGGCCGACGTCCTGCGCGCCCTCGGCAGCCAGCTCGAGAAGGGCGAGCGCGCCAAGTTCATCGAGTTTCCCTCCGCGGTCTATTCGATGCATCCGTTCGACAAGGTCGCCGCCCGCGGCAAGACCGTCGGCGTGTCGACGTGGATCGGCTACAGCTCCAACGAGCGCAAGATGCTCACGCTCGCGGTGCTCGAGCCCGGGCACGCCGAACCGGGCACCGAGGTGACTTTCGTGTGGGGCGAGGAAAACGGCGGCACGTCCAAGCCGACGGTGGAGAGGCACCGGCAGGTGGAAATGAAGGCCATCGTCAGCCCGGTGCCGTACGTCGAGGCGGTACGCAAGACCTACACCGATGCCGGCTGGCGCAAGGCCCCCGTCCCCTAGATCAGGCGAGCGCGATGTAGCTGCCGGCGGCGGCGGCCAGCACCGTCGCGACGAAAAGCCGCCGCGCCGCGGTGTCGCTGACGAGTCTCCGGAAAACACCGACCGGCCGCGCCGCGCGGCCCAGGCGCGAGGATTTTCCGATGCGCCGCAGCGCGGCCTGCGCATCGAAGTGGCGCGACACCGGCAGGCGCGTGTCGGGGACGATCGCGGCGGCGGCCGGCGCGGCGAGCGTCGGCTCCGAATCCGCGTCGAGCTTGAGGGTCTTGCTCGCGTCCCCCGGCTGCGACGCATCGGTTTCGCGGCCGCGCAGCTCGGCGAGGCAGGTGTGCAGGTCGGCGGCCATCTCGTCGGCGTCCTGGTAGCGCACCGCGGGGTCTTTCTTCAGCGCGCGCGCCACCACGAAGTCGAGCATTGCCGGCAGCTCGGGGTTCACCCGCGTCGGCGGGACGTGCTCGTCGTAGGTGATGCTGTGGCTCACCTGCGCCATCTCGGTCCCGGCGAACAGCCGCCTGCCGGTGAGCATCTCCCACAGCACGATGCCGAACGAGAAGATGTCGGAGCGCTGGTCGACCGGCTGCCCGGAGATCTGCTCGGGCGACATGTAGCGCGGCGTGCCGAGCACGATGCCGGTGCTCGTCTTGTGGTCGGCGACGCGCATGCGCGAACGCGAGCCCCTCGGCCACCTGGCAGCCGATCTCGAGCGCCTCGATCGGCGGGATCGCGCCCTGCTGGACGCGCTGGCGCAGGTCGGTGCCCTCGAGAAACTCCATCGCCAGGTACGCCACGCCGTCGACTTCGCCGAAGTCGTAGGTGGTGACGATGTGCGCATGGGTCAGCTTGCCCGCCGCCTTGGCCTCGAGGAAGAAGCGCTTGTGGTATTCGGCGCGGCCCTCGGCGTCCTTTTCCAGCGCGATGGTCTTCAGCGCGACGATGCGGTCGAGGTTCGGGTCCTCGGCCTTGTACACCACGCCCATCGCGCCGCGCCCCAGCTCGGAGAGGATCCTGTAGCGGCCGATCTTCTTCGCCGGCTTCGCCATCAGTAGCTCACCCGCTGCACCAGCTCGCGCCAGTAGGGCTCGGTCTTCTGCAGCACCACGTCCACGAACGGCTGGCGGTCGGGGGTCGAGCTGCGCACCGCGACGCCCCCGCCGACCAGCGCGATGGCGAGCACCACGGCGATCGCGCCATAGCGCCGGCGCCGGCGCGCGACCGCGCTTGCGTCGGGCTTGAAGAGCTCGTGCGCGCGCAGGCCCGGGTCGGTGAAGGTGCCCGCCGACTCGAGCGATGCCTCGAGCCCCGGCTCGACCTCGGCGAGCGCGTCGCGGAACGGGCGCGACGCGAGCAGGCGCGAAGTCCTGGATCTTGAGGAACACCACGCTGGCGACGAGCGACGCGGGCATACATCAAGTATAATTTCGACCGCTGAGGAGCGTTGCGTCCCTTTTCCACAAAAAGGGGTCAGGCTCAGCTAAATTCAACGGCGCTCGCATCGGAAACGGTGCGGGCGCTTTCGCTTTCTGGAGGCTGTGAAACATGAAGATCGATTCCAAGTTCACCGACTTCAAGGTCGCCGACCTGGCGGCTGCCGACTGGGGCCGCAAGGAGATCGCGATCGCCGAGTGCGAGATGCCGGCGCTGATGGCGATCCGCCAGGAGTTCGCCGCGCGGCAGCCGCTGAAGGGCGCGCGCATCGCGGGCTCGCTCCACATGACGATCCAGACCGCGGTGCTGATCGAGACCCTGAAGGCCCTGGGCGCCGAAGTCAGGTGGGCGTCCTGCAACATCTTCTCGACCCAGGACCACGCCGCCGCCGCGATCGCCGCGGGCGGCACCCCGGTGTTCGCCTACAAGGGCGAATCGCTGGAGGAGTACTGGGAATTCACGCACAAGATCTTCGAGTTCGGCAACCAGGGCCCGAACATGATCCTCGACGACGGCGGCGACGCCACGCTGCTGGTGCATCTGGGACAGCGGGCGCAGAAGGATCCGGGCGTGCTGGCGAATCCGACGAGTGAAGAAGAGATTGCATTATTTGCTTCCATTAAGAAACGTAAGGCTGGCTGGTACACGAACGCCGCGAAGGACATCAAGGGCGTCACCGAGGAGACCACCACCGGCGTTCACCGCCTCTACCAGATGGCGAAGGAAAAGCGGCTGCTGTTCCCGGCGATCAACGTCAACGACTCGGTGACCAAGTCGAAGTTCGACAACATCTACGGCTGCCGCGAGTCGCTGGTCGACGGCATCAAGCGCGCGACCGACGTGATGATCGCCGGCAAGGTGGCGGTGGTCGCGGGCTACGGCGAGGTCGGCAAGGGCTCGGCGCAGGCGCTGCGCGGGCTGCTCGCCCAGGTCTGGGTCACCGAGATCGACCCGATCTGCGCGCTGCAGGCGGCGATGGAGGGCTACCGCGTGGTGACCATGGACTACGCCGCCGACAAAGCCGACATCTTCGTCACCGCCACCGGCAACTACAAGGTGATCACCCACGCCCACATGCGGAAGATGAAGGACAACGCCATCGTCTGCAACATCGGCCACTTCGACAACGAGATCGACGTCGCGGCGCTGAAAGCCCACAAGTGGGAGAACATCAAGCCGCAGGTCGACCACGTCATCTTCCCCGACGGCAAGCGCATCATCCTGCTCGCCGAGGGGCGCCTGGTGAACCTCGGCTGCGCCACCGGCCACCCCTCCTACGTGATGAGCTCGTCCTTCGCCAACCAGGTCCTCGCGCAGATCGAGCTCTACGGCAACACGGCGAAGTACCCGGTCGGCGTCTACATCCTGCCGAAGCAGCTCGACGAGAAAGTGGCGCGGCTGCAGCTCGCGAAGCTCGGCGCGATGCTCACCGAGATGACCGACGAGCAGGCGCGCTATGTCGGCCTGCCGAAGCAGGGCCCGTTCAAATCGGAGCATTACCGGTACTGAAGATGCGCGTTGCCGCCATGGGAGCCGGCGGCGTCGGCGGCTACTTCGGCGCCCGCCTGCAGCAAGCCGGCCACGACGTGGTGTTCTTCGCCCGCGGCAAGCATCTTGCCGCGCTGAAGGAGAACGGCCTCACGCTCAAGAGCCCGCTCGGAGCCGCCCAGCTCAAGGCGCAGGTTTTCGAGGACCCGGCGCAGACCGGGCCGGTGGACGTAGTCATGTTCGCGGTCAAGCTTTGGGACACCGAGAGCGCCGCCGCGCGCCTGCGGCCGATCGTCGGCAAGCACACGATCGTCATTCCGTTCCAGAACGGCGTCGAGTCGGTCGAGCGCCTGAAAAGAATCTTTCCTGAA
>Ga0187893_10006363_pt1 | contig 20255 bp, 19 predicted proteins | sample MA1701074metaG_FD_139574 | JGI IMG/M metagenome (GOLD analysis project Ga0187893, IMG submission 139574) | White microbial mat communities from a basaltic lava cave in the Kipuka Kanohina Cave System on the Island of Hawaii, USA - MA170107-4 metaG ...
GAAATTACTTACAAGAGTTTGCCGTTTGTCAATTTACGTTATTTTCGATTTCGCCATTTTTCACTTTTAAACATCCTGTTTGAAGATGCTTTTGCAAAAAAGTATGAAATCCTTAATGACGAAGGATGTTCAATTACTATCCAATCGCGTTGGGTGGTCTATTGGCCAGGCTTGGACCTACACGGCCCGCGGTGGTGTCTGATGTAAACTCTCATAAAACCTGGCAGTTGTTGTTTCCGAAGGCAGCTATCCCGATCGTCGTCTGCGGGAGTGATGATTGAGAGCATGCCGCAGAATTTGCAATTGAATCCCGGAGGTGCGGTAAGAAAGGGGCTCCATGGATTTAGTTTTGTTGCTTTTCCCTGAATTTCTGAGGTGTAAGCCCGGAATATTTTTTGAAGAATCGTCCGAAGTAAGAGTTGTCTTCAAATCCGAGTTGAAAGGCAATTTCAGCTATTGAGAGCCTGGTATGCGCCAGGTTTCGCTTAGCCTCCAGGATGACACGCTGACGTATCAGTTCACCGGCAGATTTTCCGGATCTTTTCTTGATAACGGCATTGAGATGATTGGGTGAAACATTAAGTAGGGCAGCATACTCTTTAGGTTTTCGTTTTTGCATATAATGCTCTTCAATCAGATCCTGATATCGTGTAAGGAGGTCTTGGGGAACTCGTTCTGTTTCGGCAACAGCCCATAGCCTTGCAGCGCGCACTAACAGGGAACCGATAGCATAGAAAACCGCATCCTTGCTGAAAGGGTCTGGCGATCGCAGCTCAACTTCCATTTGCTGGCACTTCTCCGTCCAAACGCCGGCCTCCTCAGCATCAAGATCAACATAGCCGGGCTGTCCGGCCCGGAATAGTGGCCAGGCATTCATCAGTTTGCGCCCCTTTGAGAGCGCAACAAAGCTGTCGGTGAACATTACGAAATAGCCGGTGACATTTTTCAATTCATTCCATGCATGCACCTGGCCTGGCGCGATCATAAAAAGCCGGTTGGTCTGGATCGCATACGTGTTGAAATCGATGTCATGGCTTCCTGTTCCGCCCAGCACCAGCACGAATGAATAGAAGTGGTGCCGGTGCGACGATTTCAAACGCTCGATGTCGCGCGCGAAGTACTCAAACCTGAACACCTGCGCCTCATGATGTGGATGTCCATGAGTCCAGATCGTGTCAATTGAGTAGGTTGGCAGGTTCGGCTTCAGGGTAACCATAAGTAAAAAGTACCAAAGTGCAGCGGCAAAGTACCGTAATTTCCCTCATAATTGCCATATTTTTGTAGATGTTAAAGTGTTAGTTAGTAAATAAGTACATAAACATGAAATACAAGATAAAAGGGGTGTTAGTGCCGGTTGACTTTTCGGAGGTTGCTGGCAATGCACTGCAAACAGCTATCGCGATTTGCAAACGGCAACTGGCTACCATAACCCTGGTTCATGTCGTGGAGAATACGTATCACTTGTTTCCGCCGGAGGCCGGTGGCTCGGCGGGGGTTTTGCTGCCCCGGCTGCTTCGTGATGCAAGAGAAAACCTGGAGAACCTCGCCAAGGCGCTGCGTGCGGAGCATGAGCTGGTAATTAGCCATGTGGTTCAAAGTGGCAACCCCGCCGATGAGATTTGCTCAGTGGCTTTCAGAAAATCCGCCGACCTCATCGTGATGGGCACGCACGGAGCGAAAGGCCTGAGTGAATTCTTCCTTGGCTCAAACGCCTACCGTGTTGTGAAGAATGCGCAATGCCCTGTAATGACTATACCCGCCAACAATCAATGGTTGAGTTTCAGGAAAATCCTGTTTCCGGTACGCATGGTACCGCAAGCACTGGAAAAGTATGAATATGTCCGGACGATAATTCGAATGAATGGTTCCAGTCTTGTCGTAGCCGGACTTGCAAGCAAATCAGATCCGGCCTCTTATGTTGAAATGGAGGCAATGGTTGATTCTATCAAGCAACAGCTTACCGAAGATAATGTTATCTGCAACACCGGAGTGCATGTCACCGGAAATGTTGCCAAGACTGTCCTGGAAATCTCGGAACGGGAAAAACCTGACCTGGTTGTAATTACAGCAACCCTTGATACCGCACTTAAGGACTTTTTCCTGGGACCCTACACCCAGGATATTGTGAATCACGCGCGTTATCCTGTGCTAAGCATACGGCCAGGCGTAGCTCCCGGGATCACCGAAAAGGACGCGCTTCATGATTCCATTTCATCAGGATAAAAAAATTAGCATTTGAAAACGAGAACTATTATGAAAGTAGAGATAGCTCACCTTACGATAAATGATTACCGTGATCTTAAGGATAGCATGCTTCACGCGTATACACAGTGGGGCGCTTATTGGCGCGACCACCAGGTGGACGAGCTTTTGGCGCTGTTCCCAGAAGGACAGTTGTGCGTAAAAGTTGATGGAAAACTTGTGGGTGCTGCATTGTCCTTGATCGTAGACTACAAGACATTGGGCGACAATCATACCTACAGGGATGCAACGGGTAATTATACCTTTGATACACACACCCCTGACGGAGATATGCTTTACGGCATTGAGGTGTTTATTCGCCCCGAGTATCGGGGCTTGCGCCTCGGAAGACGCCTGTATGATGCCAGGAAGGAGCTATGTGAAAAACTAAACCTCCGGGGTATCATCGCAGGTGCCCGAATGCCGAATTACGCGGATCACGCACACAGCCTTGAACCGAAGCAATACATCGAGAAAATCAAGAATGGAGAGCTGTTTGATGGAACCCTTACCTTCCAACTAAGCAATGGCTTTCACGTGCGAAAGATTCTGAAAGGCTACATGCCGGGGGACTTGGAGTCGATGGAGTACGCCGCACTGATCGAATGGATTAACATCTACCACGATCCGAAACCGTCGCTTCTTGGCGAGGCCAAGATGCAGGCACGGCTTGGACTGGTGCAGTGGCAGATGCGACCATTCAAGGACTTTGAATCCTTGTGTGAGCAGATAACTTTTTTTGTCGATGCTGCCGCCGGGTACAAATCGGACTTTGTTCTGTTCCCTGAGTTTTTTCACGCACCGCTTATGGCGGAGTTCAATGATGTGACTGAAGCAGAAGCCATCCGGGGACTGGCCAAGTACACGGAGCAATTGAAGGAAAGGTTTTCGGAGCTGGCAATTGCTTACAATACAAACCTTATCACTGGAAGTTTTCCGGCGTTGCGCGAAGGAAAACTGTTCAACATAGGGTTTCTTTGCCGGCGAGACGGCACGGTTGATGAGTATGAAAAACTCCATATTACCCCGGATGAACGAAAGGCCTGGGGCCTGGTGGGTGGTGACTCCCTCAAAGTGTTCGACACTGACTGCGGGAAAATCGGAATCCTGGTTTGTTATGACGTGGAGTTCCCCGAGTTACCCAGACTGTTGGCAGATGAAGGAATGGATATCCTTTTCGTGCCCTTTCTTACAGACACGCAGAATGCCTATCACCGTGTAAGGCATTGCGCCCAGGCACGTGCTATTGAAAATGAGTGCTTCGTTGCCATCGCGGGAAGCGTTGGCAACCTCCCCAAAGTGAATAACATGGACATTCAGTATGCACAGTCTGCTGTGTTCACCCCCTGCGACTTTTCATTCCCAACGAACGGTGTGAAGAGTGAAGCGACACCGAATACTGAAATGGTGTTAATCGTGGATGTCGACAGGGAACTGCTTAAAGAGCTGAACCATAAAGGTTCGGTAAAAAACCTCCGGGATCGGAGAAAAGACCTTTACAGGCTTGAGTTGCTTGTGCCTGCGAAAAGGGCAAAGCGAGACCTGGCAGAAGCATAGGTTCGTTTTGATTTAAAAGAATGCCCTGAAAGTATCAGGGTGAGTAAACGTTTTTAAACCAACAGATATGACAACGACAGGAAAAGTGTTAACCGGATTTATTTTGGGAGCAACCACAGGGGCCCTTCTGGGCGTTCTGTATGCCCCGAAAAAGGGATCGAAAACCAGGGCCGCTATCGCAGATAAAACTCGCGAAGTGAAGAATGGCCTCAATCGCGGCTTTGAAAAGACCAAAAAGGCTCTTGGCCTTGGTGAAAAGCCCCAGGTCGACCCAATTGCAGTATAGACTGCATTATCTTTAAGGTGTTAGTGCCCCTTGATCTTTTTAGCAGGGGGCATTTTTCACCTTTCTTCATTCACCCTTGGAAAGCATGGAAGCAGCCATTCTGATCATTTTTGTTGTCGGTTACCTGCTCATTGCACTCGAGCACAATGTCGATATCAACAAGACAGCTTCGGCACTGATTACCGGCGTTCTTTGCTGGACCGTTTATGTCTTCTACAATGACCCTCACGAGGTGACACATCAGCTGCTGGAGCAGTTGGGTGAAATCTCGGGCATTCTTTTTTTTCTGATGGGTGCAATGACCATTGTTGAGCTCATTGACGCACACGATGGTTTTGAAATTATCAACAGCCGAATCACGACCCGAAGCAGAAAAAAATTGCTCTGGATAATCAGTCTACTCACATTCTTCTTGTCCGCCATCCTGGATAACCTGACTACGACGATCGTGATGGTAACCCTGGTCATAAAGCTGGTCAGGAACCAGAAGGCAAGAATGATGTTTGTAGGCATGATTGTGCTTGCTGCGAATGCGGGAGGAGCCTGGTCACCCATCGGAGACATCACAACAACGATGCTATGGATTGGAGGCCAGATTTCTACCAACACGATTGTGACTGAACTGATCGGACCGAGCCTGGTGAGCCTGCTGGTGCCGCTAACCCTTGTTTCTTTCATGATTGGGGGTGTACTGGAAAGGGGTGAGATTGGCGAAGCCCGGGACCATTCCGTGAAGGCCAGCGAAACGGAGCAACGCACAGTATTTACATTGGGCCTGTTGGCGCTCTTAAGCGTTCCCGCATTCAAGATGCTCACCCAACTCCCGCCCTTTATGGGGATGCTTCTCGGTCTGGGTGTGCTGTGGCTAATAACAGAATTGATGCACCGCGGTAAGAACCCGGAGCAAAAGCAGCGCCTTTCTGTTATTCGTGCGCTCGAACGCATGGACGTTCCCAGCGTCTTGTTTTTCCTGGGAATTTTGCTTGCAGTAGGCGTGTTACAGAATACGGGTCAGCTTGCAAGTTTGGCAACGTGGCTTACCGAGACCCTCAGACAGGAAGAGTTGATCCTGACCATGATCGGGGTATTGTCTGCCGTTGTAGACAATGTTCCGCTGGTAGCGGCTACGATGGGCATGTACTCATTGGAAGTCTATCCAATGGATAGTTCTTTTTGGATCCTGCTGGCATTTTGCGCGGGCACCGGCGGGAGTCTACTCATTATTGGTTCTGCTGCGGGTGTAGCAGCCATGGGTATTGAAAAGATTCCTTTTGGATGGTACCTCAAACACGTCACCTGGCTTGCTTTACTGGGATACCTTGCAGGAGTCGCTTCATTTCTCCTGCAGAAGTGGATGGTTCATTGACAGTGCATCAGAACAAAATTTGAAAACGTGAATACTCAGACAATTTTGTTGATCCTCATCCTCGGCAAATCATTCGGTAGTATTGCCCAGTGCAAGGAATGGGATTGGCCGGAGAACAGGAAAGCCGCCGAAGAGAATCTGGCACTGTTGCAGGACGCGGTCAACTTCAAGAAGTATCAACAGGCTGGGAAGCCCTTAAAATGGCTCATCACCGAGAACCCCAGAATTCACAGCAATGTGTACGTGCATGGCATAAATGCATATGATGCGCTTGCGAACAGGGAAAAGAACCCCGTCAAAAAGAAAGTCTATGTCGATTCGCTGTTGACCCTTTATAATTTGCGTCTTGCGAATTGCAATGATGCGCCCAACGTTCAATGGCGCATGGCCAGTGCGGCCTTTAAGTATCTCATCAACGGTCCGGAGGCTGGTCGGGTACTTCCTATCATGGATACTGTCCTCTACAGGTATCCGTCAACCTGCAGCGATGGACTCCTGCTGTCGTATATGCAAACGATTGTCATCAATAACCAGAAATTCAAGGTTCCGGACCAGGACGGTGTGCTTTCGCGATACGATCTCGTTGTTGAAGAGTTGAACAGAAGACTGAAGCAGTTTGAGAAGGATGGCACCCGAAAAGCGAAGCTGAACAAGATCCGGAAAGACATTGATGACTGGCTGTTCAGGGTGGTTAAACCGGACTGTGATTTTGTAAGACAGAACCTTGCCCCCCGTTTTCAACAAAACCCCGGTGATATCAGCCTGGCCAAGAAGATTTTTGCCTACATGCTGCAAGGCGGCTGCGCAGATGATCCCCTTTGGCTCAAATCTGCAGAGGCAGTATTTGGGAATGAGAAAGACTTTGGCCTTGCAAAAAACATTGCCCTGCGCTACCTGTCGATCAAAGATGAGGCCTCTGCGAAAAAGTACCTGGGTGAGGCAATTGCCTTATCGGAATCAAGGAAAGATTCTGCAGATGTGATATATTACATTGGCGTGATCGAAACGGGAACCAACAAACCGGCTGCCAGAGATTATTTCTTGCAGGCGCTCAAGCTTGACCCACAAAGAAAGGATGCTGCTGAAAGAATTGGCGACCTTTATTATGGTAGTTTTGAAGAGTGCGCGGGAAAGAAAATGGAGTTTGAGGACCGTGCCGTTTATCTTGCAGCGCATAAGTGGTATGCCAGGGCAGGAAATGTCAGTAAAATGAAACTTGCACAACAGAGTTTTCCTTCTCGTGAAGAAATCTTCGTGTATAGCCACAAAAAAGGTGACCGTTTTCATGTAGGGTGTTGGATTAATGAGGATGTAGTCTTGCAAACCCGTGATTAGCCCCTGAGTGGTTCGTGTCTAACATGAGAAAGCTATCGTTAATATTGGCGGTCATGCTGGTTGCTGAGCAACTCTACGCCCAATTCAACGAAACCATCAGAACTGCGAGGCCGGGACAATCGATCGGCGCCTTTACGGTAGGACAAGGCATTTTTCAAATTCAATCGGGGTTGGATTACTTTACTAGTTCCGGTAATGGCGTTTCAGGCAGTGGCCAACTAAGTAATACGGTTATGCGCTTTGGTCTTACAACCACTTTTGAGATAAGCGGCTTGATTGAGTACAAGACCGAAGAGGTGAACGGAACCGATTTCAAGGGAGTCAGTGATCCCATCGAAGACTTTAGCGAAGTCCACTGTGTAGAGTTGACTTGCTTTCTCGTATTCGCGGATGGAACCTCTCATTTCCGCCCATGCATTCATAACTTCGGTATGAATCTCATTGCGTTTCCGGGCCACCAAAGTCTCGGCGTTCAGCCGGTCGAACTCGGCGGCCTTGATATTCCCGCGGTTCCGGTTCCAAAGCGGCAACGGTATCGTAACGCCAAGCTGAATCTGATTGCAGAAGGCACCACCTTGCTGATCGTAACCGGAATTGAGCAGGACGCCGGGGACGGCCAACTGTTTCTGAAGCTTGAGATTGGTTGAAGCAAGCCCTTGTCCGAGGTTCGCCATTTCAAAGTCTGGCCGGTTATTCAATGCAGAGTCCAGCAGCGATTCGAAGGCCTTGACGGTGAGGAATGACGTAAAGACCTCATCGCTGACGCGTGGAAGGGGGATATCAGGGAGTTGGAGCAGGCCTGCACCCTCTTTATTTCATCAAGGTAGTCGGTTATGACCTGAAGCCTGTTGTTGCTAATTCGCAGGTGTGCGGTCTTCAGGCGGATGACATCTTTGATCGGCAGGTTGCCTTTGGCCGCCTGTTCCTCGTAGGACCTGATCAGGACCTCCAGCACACCGAGTTGGCTCTCGTACCCGGTCATGATAATCTGGTGCTTGTAGAGGAGATAGAAGCTTGAATGCAGTTGCAATCGAAGGTTTCGCAGCAGTTCAGCGAACTCGACACGGGCGATCTGAGCATTCTTCCTGGCGATCTCAATGCTGCTCCTTCGCTTGCCTCAGAGAATCAGCAGTTGCTCAATCGTAAACTCTTTTTGACCAGTGGGTCCCGCATGGAATGCCTTTTCGTTCTGAGGGTCGTATGCGTTTACAATCGCCGAGAATACCGGGTTCGGATATGCCTTCGCCTGTATAATGAGGGCATTCTGGGCGTCTATATTATAGAGTTGTGAAAGGAGCAGCAGGTTTCTCTCGAGGAAAATGCTGTCAACTTGCCTCAACGAAAGAAAAAGTGTGTCGTAGCCGGATGCCTTGGTGAACAGTAATAGGTTGGTAGCCAGCAGGAGTGCCAATCTGAAGCGCATCGGGTTAATTAAGCCATGCTATGGGGAGCACTTTGTAGACGCACGATAAGCCGAAATCTCCACCGAGTTGAAGCTTGATGACAACGTCTGTTTTTGTTGTAATGAAACAAGAACCCAAGAGTGGCCAGCCCCGGGTCAGGCCGGCCTGTTGCGCGGATTACCTCAAAAAAAACCTGCAAACTTGCAATGTGAGTACCGGCATTCACAACTTCAATCTGATAAAGACCCGGTTGAAGTTTCTTCTTGGGAGAAAAGGAAATTTCTGTAAGATGAGTTTCGTCAGTCCTGCTCAGTATCCTTGAAGTGACATCGCCATCGCTCTCGGTAAGGGTTGATCCTGACGGATTTATCACCGCAAACTTAAGGTTGTCGGCCCTGGCGCTTAGCTGGACGGTTGCAGTGAGCTTCTGGACCCGCGATGCCTTAACCATGAGCTTGTTGGAGCTTCCCCTGGTTGCTTTTATCAAAGGCTTATCGAACCATGTGAGTTTAACGAGTTCAAGCTCCTGAAGCAATTGATCGTTTGACGCCTTAGCCGAGGCGACTTCGTTGTGGAGTTGCTGATTGACGAGTTGGATCTGGTCGCGCTCCCCACTGAGGGCCTTGAGCTGTGCCCCGAGTGACTTTCTCTCGGAAAAGAGCTGATCGTACTTTTTGCGCGTCATCGCATACTCGCTCCGAAGCCGGTTCATCGCCTTTGAGTTCTCATCCAGCTTAGCCTCCAGCTCACTTAATTCCTGCGTGAGGCGCTTGTTTGCAGTCTTTTCCCGGTCTGCTTCTCCTCGTGATTTGTCGCGATCCTTTTCAACAGCAAGCCTCTCGGAAATGAGACTTTCTGACTTGAGTTTCTCCTTGTTAAGATCCCGGAGTGTCGTAATTCTATTGCCGCGCTCACTGATCGCCCAGGTCGTGAGGATGGCCGCAATCAACCCGAGACTAATGTAGATGATTCCATTTTTTGACGTCATGTCCTTGTTTGTTGTTTCTTACTGCAAGAAACGGACACGCCTTAAACGTCAACTTAATGCCAAATTAAATCCAGCTTAAAATGGAGTTGAAAATGGGAAGGTGGATGACCACTTTTGTGCCTTTCCCTTCCTGCGACTCGACAAAGATGTCTCCGAAGTGACCTTTCACAATGCGATAGGCGAGGGACAGGCCGATGCCTACTCCCTTGAACCCGGTGACATTGCTGCCGCGGTAAAATGGCTCAAAGAGGCGTGTGACCTGGTCGCTTGGTATCCCTACTCCCTTATCTTTGAATTCAAGGATTGTCTTTCCAGCAGTCATTCGCAGATTCACTGTTACATGGTGGTCTTGTGAATACTTGCACGCATTATCCATGATGTTGACGATGGCGCCCTTCAGAAGCTGCTCATCCCCGAAGACTTGCAGGTTACTCTCATCATCCAATTCCGGATCGAGGTTAATTGTGACTCGGTTTTCGGGATGCATTCGAACGAGTTCGGCCTTCGAGTCCCATAGCAAGTGGTCGAGCCTGAGCGGGACGAACTTCTTTTCAACGTCCACCATGCTCGCCTGAGCCAAAAGTAGCAGCCTGTTAGAAACAGCCTTCAGGTTCGTAATGTCCTCTTTGAGCGAAAGCAGCACTTGCTTGTATTCTTCATTGGTCCGGGACTAAGAAGGCTGACCTCTATTTGCCCAAGGATGGCCGTCAGCGGATTACGAAGCTCATGGGAAGCATTTGCGATAAAGGTCTTCTGCGACGCAAACGCCTGATCCAAACGGCTGAGCATGCTGTTAAAAGTGATCGCGAGTTTGGAAAATTCATCCTTGCCTTTTCCAACATTCAATCTGCGGTGGAGGCTTGTCGCGGAAATGTCATCCACCTCACTGATCACCTTTGATATCGGACTCAGCGCGTTGCCAACGTACATGTAGCCTGCAATAAGGATAATGATGATCGCCACACCAAATACGATGAAGAAGATCGTACGAAGGTTAGCGAGTTTCTGTTGCCCGTAGATATCAACAGCTCCCGTGATTACCACAAAGTGCCCGTAACGGTCCGTAAAGAGGAAGCCGAGGCATTCATACTGGCCTGTATTGAATCTGACTTCTGTTTCCAGACGGACTTTGTCCAGCAGCGCCGTATCTACCCTGATGAATTCCTCCTTGTCAGAACTGAAGAGCACCCTGTTGTGGAAGTCGTAAATCTTGATTTCCTCCTCGGGCAAGCTCACCGGATTATCTTTCTCAATTCGCTTGAGCACTTCGGGAGTCACCTCGTCAACTTCGATGAGGAGACGCGCAGTGTTGCGAGCCTTGTTCTCAAGTCTCTTGTAGAATTCTTCGTGTCGGTTATTGGCGGAAAAGAAGTACACTGAAACGGATGTGGCAAGCAGTATAAGTGCAACGATCGAGACGAAGAGTATAATAAGCCTGTTCCTGATATTCATGGCTCCGGTGTAAGCACGTAACCAAGGCCGATTCTGGTGTGCAACAGTTTCTCAGAAAAGTCCCTTTCGATCTTCTTTCTGAGGATATTGATGTAAACTTCAACAACATTAGTTCCCGTGTCAAAGTTGATCCCCCATACCTTTTCTGAGGGTTCTGATTTTGCGATGACCCGTCCCGGGTTCCTCATGAAATACTCAAGCAGATCGAATTCCTTGGCCGTTAGAGAAATGGATTTCCCGTTCCTCGTTGCCGTTTTCTTGTCCAGGTACAAGGTAAGGTCGGCGATTTGCAGGGTGGCACTGGTGTGCTGGCCGCCGTATTCCGCTCGCTTGGTGAGGGCGCGTATTCTTGCCAACAACTCGTCGAATTCGAATGGCTTTACCAGGTAGTCATCCGCGCCGGCGTCAAACCCGGTAACTTTGTCGACTGTGGTGCCAAGCGCCGTAAGCATTAGTACCGGAAGCGCAGGCTTGGAGCGTTTGATGCTTCGGCAAAGTTCAATGCCGTTCATTGACGGCAAGATGATGTCAAGCAATATGATGTTATAGGCGCGTGTAAGCGCCAGTTTTTCACCCAGGAAACCGTCGTACGCAACTTCAACGTCATAATGATGTTGCTCGAGGCCGTTCTTGATGAAGGCCGCTACTTTCTGCTCGTCTTCTACCACAAGAACTTTCATCCAGCATTAATAACAAATGAAAACACAAAGATCGCTCCACAATCCGGGAGTTGCTTAATTCCTGAGCTTTTTAAGTCTCTTTTAATATAGCCTTAAGTCCGCACTTATCATTGATAGTGAAATTTAGGGCATTTACCAAACTTCGGTGGCAGAGACTTACCTACCAAGCAAGCGCCAACTCCAGCTTGTGCCCCTGTTGTTGTTTTGCACCTTCCTATCAACGGCACAGATCGTCAATGAGGTAGACGGCATCTACATTTCGCAGGAGGATTTTGACAACGACAGGCTCTCTATTCCCTGCTCAGGTGACGTGAAAAGAACTAAAGTGGGGTGCCTTGCAACTGAGAACTGAAACCGGGATGACCAGCCTTAAATTCGGGGAATTTTACGGATATAAGCTTAACGGTTTCAAGCACTATAGATTTGGGCATACGGGTTTTGGACAGTTCTTCGGCTACTACAGGATAGTAGACTGTTCAGGCATCTGTGTTTACATTCGGCGCGTACCACGTGCGAGATTTCTTTATGATGAAACGCCGTACTTCAGCACCACGCCGAGTTCTGAGAAGTATCCCCTTGATATAAAACACCTTAGGAAGCAAGGAGTATTGCCTAAAGCCCTGGTTAAAGAAGCAAGGTGGTACTATCTCCACCTGCCTTCGTTGGCTATGGTTATCAACGGGAGAAGTTTGGTGAACCAACTTCTCTTCCCCGCCCAACCTGGTGTTGATTCACTTTCTGCCCGGACGCATTAAATCAGTCCTCAACCCGGGAAACAGAGCGGGTTAATGACAAGCCGCTCCTGAGTCGTTTCATCGCCTGGATGCTGCGAATCTGGCACTTATTATCCGCATTGTCGGCCTGTTGCCTCTTCCATTGGCAGACCAGCACGGAGGTCTGACATGCTCTTGAATGCGCTGTTGATTCTCAAAGTTGGAAACATGAACACGCATTGTCCAAATAAGTATTGCAAATTGAAAACAATCGAAGAATCTGTTGAGAAACCGGCGTAAATTGCCCTGGAGACAAACAACTCATGTCCGCAAAAAAGCTAAATCAATTGCAGGCCACGGCCATTTGCGGAAATGACATTACTTCCTCCTGTTTATACGTCTCGGCTCTGACTATCGTATATGCAGGCCAGTACGCATGGGTAGCTTTGTTGATGGTCGCAGCCGTTCTGTTTCTTTTCAGAAGGATCTACGGGGAGGTTGTTGGTGCATTGCCGCTCAATGGCGGTGCCTACAATGTCCTTTTGAACACGACCAGCAAAAGCAACGCATCTGTCGCCGCCGCCTTGACGATACTCTCGTATATGGCCACTGCTGTCATTTCCGCCTCAGAAGCGATGCATTACGTGCATTCGCTCCTGCCAAACTTCTCCGTTTTGCTGGCGACAGTCGTTCTTCTCACGGTCTTTTTGTTCTTGACCATTCTTGGCATTTCCGAATCATCTATGGTCGCCATTGCGATCTTCCTGTTGCACCTGTTTTCAATGATACTTCTTATCCTCAGTGGTACCTGGTTTGTGATCGTAAACGGATTGGAAACATTTAGTTTGAACTTTCAATCCCCCATGGAAGGCAGTATCCGTTCTGCAATTTTCTTCGGATTCTGTGCGGCCATGCTTGGCATCTCGGGGTTTGAAAGTTCAGCAAACTTTGTGGAAGAGCAACAACCCGGTGTTTTCCGCAAAACATTGAGGAACATGTGGATTGCTGTTACCATCATCAATCCGTTGATGGCGCTTGTTGCTATTGCGGTGTTGTCTAAAAGTGATGTCCTGCAGCATAAAGAAGCCCTGCTTTCTCACATTGGGTTAGTGTCTTCAGGAGAATGGCTTAGCATAGTGATCTCCGTGGACGCCGCCCTCGTTTTAAGCGGAGCTGTACTCACTTCCTACATTGGCGTGAGCGGCCTCATTAAGCGGATGGCTCTCGACAGGATACTGCCACAATTTATGCTCAACGAAACCCGCCGCGGCAGCCCCTACAGGATTCTTCTCACGTTTTACCTGCTCTGCTTGTCGGTACTTTTTGTGACGGAGGGCGAGCTTGATGCGATGGCGGGAGTGTACACGATCAGCTTCCTTTCGGTGATGACCTATTTCGGTATTGGCAACTTTCTACTGAAGATGAAGCGCGGAAATCTTCCACGCCCGGTATATGCTTCACCATTTCTTGTCGCATTGGCCGTAGCGGCGGTTGTCACCGCATTATATGGAAACATTAAGCTGCACCCGGAGTACCTGGTTGTATTCCTTCAGTATTTTGTTCCATTCATCCTTGTGATCCTGGTAATGTTAAACCGCAAGGAGTTGCTGAAGATGATCCTCGTGGTCATCGATAGTTTCTTTGACACCCTTACCGACCTGGCGCACCTCAGTAAAGTTCATGTAACCAGACTGATGAATCGAATCAGCCGTCAACAGTTCGTCTATTTCTCCAAAGCGAATTCAATTGCAGAACTCAACAAGGTGATGATGTATGTGCTGGAAAATGAGACGACCAATCAGCTGAAAATAGTTACTGTGCTTCAGGATGGTGATGAAGTTCCCAAGTCATTTCTAAAGGACCTGGAGGTTTTGGACAGGGCCTATCCAGAAATAAAAATTGAGTTTGTTCAGTTGTCAGGAACTTTCACTCCGCAATTGATAAGGAAATTGAGCAAGGAGTGGGGAATCCCGATAAACTACATGTTCATTGCCTCCCCCGGCGACAAGTTTCCATACAAGGTGAGTGAGTTCGGAGGCGTCCGCTTGATTATCTAGCGTCCGTCGGGCGTCATTTTTGTCGTTTCCTGCTGACTGGCATACTCGTCTTCCGGATCGGGTAGCGTGCGAGTCCAGGAATCCTGAAGTGAGATTACTGATGAAGCAGAAAACAGACCGACATTACCGCCCGAGAAGCGATAATCCATCAACGTAATTTTTACAACGCCGTCGATTGACAGTTCCAGGTAGTGTCCGTAGCGGATAAGCCTGAACTGAAATGAGCGATCCCTGTTGACGCCGAAGACATTCGTTTGAATGGTGTCAAAGATGAAATTGTGTCGATAGTTTGACGGGTCATGCCCCCAGGTGTCAACCTGGACCACGCCATTCAGGACATCGAAAGAAATATAGTAGCCACTCCCATTTGTGTCAACGTCACTGACGATGCCCAATTTGCCCATGCCCTCCACGGTAAGAATACCTTCCCAAATGAAGCTGGCAGACGGCCTGGCGAAAACGAAGATCTCGTATCCGCTCCGTGAACCGCAAGTCCATTTTTCTTTTTCCGTGTTTGCGCTCGCCGTAGGATTTCCCAGCAGTTTGTTTACAGCCCCGAAGGCTGATTGTACGACCCTTTTCCTGGCCATAAGTTCCCAACGATAATAGCTTCTAAGCAGCAGCCGTCCCCGGTCATCCGTATCGAGCTGCTTGGGTGGAGGTAATACCCTCAGGGCATCCAGCTTGCCAACGTAAAAAAAATTGAAAACGAGCGTGTGCTCGCCGTCCTGTACCGTGCGGGCCGCATAGTTTCCCTGTGGAAGGAGCACATCATCATGGAAGCTATGGTACTCACCGAGAAAATCTGGTGCAAACCAAAAGCGTACCCTGATGTCCTCCCGGATCGAACCGAGCAGGTAAAAGCGCCCGTTCAACTGGAAAGCACACGGGCACTCGATGTCGTCGTACATCATCGGGTAGAGGAGCGGCGGCAGCCGTGTGACCTGCTCGTCGGTAATATCAACCAATCCCACACATCCCCGGCGGTTCACGGGCCCATTGAGGTTACGTGCACAAACAAGGAGATACGACTTCCCATTATAATCGAACCGGAACGGGTCACGAAAGCTCAGCCATGTTCGCGGGTTTGAATTGGCAGCTTCGTAGTAGATCCCTTTCGGTTCAATCGGAAAATTCTCGACATTGCATTTCTTCCAATCAACAAGATCATTTGATTCGGCCAGCCCGATCCTTGAAACCACGCCACGATCGCGGCGCTGCAAACCGGTATAGTACATCAGGAATTTTTCACGGTCCTCAACAACGTGCATCGTCCAGAGCATGTCATCATCCCAGTCACCGGGATTTCCAACGAACAGCGCATTGTTGACGCGCCTCCAGGAAATACCATCCCGTGAAACAGCATGCGCGATGTAATCGTGATTGGGAATAATAAGGTGATAAAGGTGGTAAATACCTTTGTGCAGGATGACTGTAATGTCACCAATTTCCCATTCACTAAACCCTGATCCTGAATACATCCCCCTTTTTCTGCATACAAAGTACCAAAACTCTTAAATTTGTTCATCATCCTTTTTGAGTATGACCGCATGGAGAGTGGCTATTATATACAGATGTTCAGTCCGCATGGACTTATTCGCTTCAACGATCCCGAAATTGGAAAGAACAAAGACACGGGTGGCCAGGTAAAGTATGTCCTGGAACTCCTGACCAGCCTGTCCCAACATCCCAGGATTAGAAAAGTAGATTTGTTCACGCGCCGCATCGCAGACAAGCGCGTGGATCCATCTTATGAGACGGAAGTTGAGACAATCTCCGGCAATGCACGGATCATTCGCCTGGTTTGTGGAGGAAATGGATACCGGCAAAAGGAATCTTTATGGAGGTTTCTTGATGAGTTTGTAGACAAGGCCATCCGCTTTACCAAAAAGCAGGGTGATACTCCCGATTTTGTTCATGGACATTATGCGGACGGCAACTATATCGCCAGTCAGTTGAGTGCGATTCTCGGTGTTCCGTTTCTCTCAACGGGCCACTCGCTGGGAAGGAATAAACACGCAATCCTGACAAGCCAGGGACTTAGCCCCGAAAAAATTGAAGAGAAGTTCAACATGACGCGGCGCATAAGGGTGGAAGAGGATACCCTGGAAGCGTCAGATGGCATCATCGTAAGTACCCAGCACGAAATAGACTCGCAATATGGGCCGTATGACAATTTTGCCAAAGGCCGATTCGTGGTGATTCCACCCGGCGTGAACGGCGACCTTTTTTATCCCTTTTATCGTATGGATACGCCGGGTTTCCGGATGAGCCCGCTGCAGGAACGCGCCTTCTACCGAATCAACTCGGAAATAGATCGCTTCCTGTTCAACCCGGGCAAACCGCTGATTCTTTCCATAGGGCGAGCCGACAAGAGGAAGAATTTTGAAATGATCATTCAGGCTTTTGGTGAAGACAAGGAACTGCAAACACTCGCTAACCTTGCCATATTCGCCGGTGTACGAAAGGACATTACAAAGAAACCGCCTGAGGAGCAGGAATTGCTCACCAGGCTGCTGTTGCTCCTGGATAAATTTGATTTGTACGGAAAAATGGCGATCCCAAAGAAGAACGACCCTAATCTTGAGGTTCCGGAAATCTATCGGATCGCGGCGCGAAAAAAGGGTGTTTTTGTGAATGCAACACCCGGTGAAAACTTTGGTCTTACCGTTGTGGAAGCCGCAGCCTGTGGACTCCCGGTAGTCGCTTCACCCACAGGAGGACCCAGTGAGATCATATCGCATTGCAAGAACGGCGTCCTGGTTGACGTCGAGAATCCTTCAGCGCTTGCTGAGGCGATGCGCAGGATAATTGCCGACCAGACCACGTGGGAGCGATACTCAGGATCCGGAATTCAATCAGTGAGTAAACGCTATAGCTGGGATGCCCATACACACCAGTATGTGAAATTGCTTGACGAATTGGATCAACTTGACAAAAAGGGCTATGGGACCAGATTCCTCAAGGCAAGCCTTTTTATCATTGCCGACCTGGATGGCACACTCGTTGAAGGCAAAAGAAGAGACGGCCTGCAGGAACTTGATCAATGGATCAACAAGCGCCATGACCAGGTTGTGTTTGGCATTGCCAGCGGACGCACAAAAGACAACGCGCTCAAAGCGCTGAAAGAATACGGCATCCAGCCGGACCTTTTGATTTGTTCTGCCGGTTCGGAGATTTATTATACCGACGCATTGATACCCGACAATGGCTGGGAAATGCACCTGGATTACCTTTGGGATCGTACCCGGCTCGAGGAGGTCATGAGCGAATTCCATGGGCTCCGGATTCAGGAATCCACAGCCCAGAGGAGGTTTAAGTTGAGTTATTACGCGGACGGCGGCTTTACAAGAAAGAGTATGTCAAGGGTAAACTCCCTGTTGGCTGACAATGATCTCAGGGCCAAAATACTCCTCACTGAAGGAAAATATCTCGACCTGGTGCCATTCCGGGCCGGGAAGGGAGGCGCAGTCCGTTATCTCAACTACAAATGGATGATCCCGCTTGACCGGGTAATCACAGCCGGCAACAGCGGCAACGACATGGATATGCTCCGGGGCAAGACGAGGGGGATTGTAGTGGCCAACTACCACCCGGAACTAAACTCATTACAGAAGAAGAGCAGGGAAGTGTACTTTACCAAGGAACCGTTATCGAAAGGAGTACTCGAAGGAATTCGTCATTATATTTCCTCCTATCCATCACTTGCAGAATCACTGGAGGAACGGCCGTGAAGAACAGTTTACTTTACCGATGTTGGATGGCAAGGCTGGTTGCTTCACGTTCTCCAACAATACAAAAGGATAAATGGCGCCACTCATGATAGGGACCTGCCGGACAAATTTTGAAAAATGAAGATTGACGCCTACTCAATACTGGTGCTGTTCAGCATACTTGTGGTCCTTTCCTATCTGTTCAACTATTTGTCCGGCAAGTTGCATATACCTTCTGTCCTGCTTCTCATTCTTTCCGGGATTGGGTTGAGATTGCTGGGTGATGAGTTCGAAATACTTCTCCCTCAATCCAGGATCACGCTGGAGATATTGGGTGTAAGTGGATTGATCCTGATTGTGCTCGAAGCATCCCTGGAACTTAAGATCACCAGGGAGAAACTAAGGCTGATTGGTCTCGCTCTTCTCTCAGCGTTTGCATTGCTTGGAATAACTGCGTTGATCACAGCATTGATCTTCAAATCCTATTATGGGGCCGGATTCAGACAGGCAATGCTTCATGCAATCCCGCTTTCAGTTATCAGCAGTGCAATTGCTATACCGAGCGTAAGCTCACTTGAAGACCAGCGAAGGGAGTTTGTGGTTTATGAGAGCACGTTTTCAGACATTCTGGGAATACTGGCTTTCAATTACTTTCTGGTTGATCATTCCACAGGGCTTGGAGCGATCGCCGGATTCTCGTGGGACCTTGTTCTGATTGTTGTGATTTCCGTTTTGAGCACAGTGCTTCTTGTGTTCCTGCTTAACCACTCCATGTCCCATGTTCGGTTCTTCCTGACATTTGCCGTTATTGTCCTGGTATATTCTCTGGCCAAATATTTCCATTTGCCATCACTCATTTTAGTCTTGTGTTTTGGCCTGGTACTGAATAATTTCAATTCATTCGGGTTTCCAATTGTCCATCGCTTTATTTCTTTCGGGAAACTTGCTGATGTTGCAAAGGAGCTCAAGGTGATGACCACCGAGACTGCATTCATAATAAGGACATTTTTCTTCCTGCTTTTTGGCTACACGATCAATCTTGCGTTAATAACGACACAGGAAGTCCTGGTTACGGGGTTTGGCTTTATTCTGCTCACCATTATACTCCGATTTATCTTCATTCATTACTTCCTCAAGATTCGTTCAACCCCTTTGTCTCTGATTGCGCCGAGGGGCCTGATAACCATCTTGTTGTTCAATAGTATTCCGGTGACTGACCGAATTGAAAGCTTAAGTGAGGGCGTATTGTTTGTGGTGATTGGATTAACAAGCATTGTGATGACGATTGGCCTCCTGATTAGCCACGCCCAGGCCAAGGAGAAAATTGAAGATACGATTTGACTCTGCAAGGAGCAGGGAGTCAGACACGATCAGCGCCTGTAGACTTCCCAGAGATAGAATTCCATTCCGCTTACCGTGCCATCGTGATCTTTGTCGCATACGTCGAACATACCCTCTGCCATTTCAGATTCAGTAATCTGGCCGTCGGCTATGATGTCGAAAGCGCCGGCAATATTTTCATCTCGGGCCCTCTCCATGAACTCATTACGTTGAATGATTTTGTCTTTGTTCTCATCCCATTTTTTTAGTCGCTTCGTGCCGGAAAATGTCCACAATATCCTTCGCGAACTATATTCTGCCGAATCGAGCACATTGTTGTGGTTCCTGTCCAGGAAAGCAAACATCTGGTACAAAAAGACGGAATCGCTGATCTTTCGTGACCTGGTATCCCATCGGTCGAAGAAGTCCTTTTTGCTATATCCTTTCACGAACTCATCCAGGTCCAGTGTGGCATTGCCGTTTGCATCCCAATGCTCAAGACCGGCCCAGTCTTTTTTACTCGTATGTACGCGCAGGCTTTCGCACCCGGCGGCGATTAGTATGAAAAAGGGCAACAAGAGATATTTTAGTTTCATAGGTGAGTATTTTCCAGTTAGAAGTTGACTTCCTGCGACGGCGCGCAGCGCCGTTAGTTTCTCTTTCGCCCGGAATCAGGAAGTGTATTGATAGTCCAGGCAATTGCAAGTTCGTGATAAATCAGGGGTATAACTTTGATGGAAATCAAATTGCCCTTCCATTAAGTCATCTAATTCGTTGCACTTTTAGTTCAGAACTCGGGGAAGCATACGTTCGCCTATAAACAATTGATTGCGTGCCAGAGTTTGATCATTCATGATTTTCGCCAGTTAGCAATGGACCAGGGAGTGTAAGAGTGTCGCTCAGTAGTCCAGAGCTTGAAGGATAATCTGTAGCAGTATATTCTGGACACTGTCTGTGCCCCGCAAAAAAAGCCCCGAACCATTTCTGATTCGGGGCTTTGTGTGATCCCGCTGGGAGATTATACAGGGCATCTAACCTGTTGGGTCTAGGCGAATATGGCTGATCGGAGGATCGCAACCGCCTTCGCGCGTTGCAGAAGACTTGTCAAGGGTAGCGACCATAGAAGAGAAATAATAAAATCGGC
>Ga0187893_10006364_pt1 | contig 20254 bp, 20 predicted proteins | sample MA1701074metaG_FD_139574 | JGI IMG/M metagenome (GOLD analysis project Ga0187893, IMG submission 139574) | White microbial mat communities from a basaltic lava cave in the Kipuka Kanohina Cave System on the Island of Hawaii, USA - MA170107-4 metaG ...
ACGACCGCGGCGAGCGTGCCGAACACGCTCGCCAGCCCGCCGACGATCGGGTAGGCGATGGCGAAGGTCGCCACCAGGATGTTGAAGTTCGTGTGCTCGATGTGCGTCGTGTAGTGCGCGAAGATCCCGCCGCCGATCGCGGCGATCGCGCCGCCGACGGTCATCGCGCTCACCTTGACCGCGGTCAGGTTGATGCCGACCGACTGCGCCGCGAGCTCGTCCTCGCCGACCGCGCGCAGCACCGCCCCGTAGCGCGAGCGGTCGAACCACCAGAGGACCGCCATCACCACGACCACGATCGCCCAGATGAACAGCATCACCTCGAGCGTAGTCCAGCCGTTCTCCGGGAAGTAGCGGATCTGGCGGAAGCCCTCGCCGCCGAGCGGGCCGACCTTCACCTCGCCGCGCGCGATCTGGTAGTCGAAGTTGAAGAAGAAGAGTCGCACGCCCTCGCCGAAGGCGAGCGTCGCGACCACGAGGATCAGACCGCGCACGCGCAATGCCGGGAACCCGACCGCGCACGCGACGAGCGCGCCGAGCAGCGCGCCGACCGCGATCGCGGGGATGAGCGCCCAGCCCGCGAGCACGGTGAGCATCGCGGCGACATACGCGCCGATCGCGAAGAAGCCCGCCTGGGCGAGGGTCACCTGCCCGGTGAGGAGGACGATGTACGCGGAGAGCCCGAGAAGCGTGTGCACCCCGATGATCTGCGCGAGGCCGTAGTAGAAATCCACCGTCTAGTCCCGTCCACCCCGCGGCGAGAAGATTCCGCCCGGGCGGAACACCAGGAATACGAAGAGCAGCAGCATCACGTACAGGTCACGCTCGGTGACGCCACGGTACTGCTGGAACAGGTTCTCGAATCCGCCAACCAGGAGGCCGGCGACGATCGCGCCCGGGATCGAGCCGAGGCCGCCGATCACGGTCACGATCAGCCCCTTCACCGTGAGCGGCGTCGTGAGCAGCGGCGAGAGCGTGCCGACGGCAGCGCCGATCATGGCGCCGGCGATCCCGCCGAGGAGCCCGGTGATCACGAACGTCGCCGCGTTGACGCGCGTGACGCGGATGCCGCAGAGCTGCGCCGCGACCGGCTGCTGCGACACCGCGCGCGTCGCGAGCCCGAGCCGCGTCCGGTAGAGGAGCGCGAGGAGCCCGACCATGCAGACGACGCTCACGGTGAACACGAGGAGCAGGTCGCCGCGGAGCGTGAACTCGCCGATCTGCAGCATCTCCTCGTCGAACATCGCCGGGTAGGCCTTGGGCATGCCGTCGGTCGCATGGACGATGATCTCGTCGATCAGCAGCAGCATTCCGACGGTGGCCATCAGCGTCGCGAGCGGGCTCGCGAGCGGGATGAAGTGGAAGCAGGCGAGATAGACGAGGTACCCGAGGACGCCGCCGGCGAGGAACGCGGCAAGGAACACCGCCCACGCGGGCGCCGCGCCGGTCGCGTAGCCGATCACGAGCAGGCCGCAGTACGCGCCGCCGATCGACGCCGCGGCGTAGGCAAGGTTCAGCTTGTTCATCACGCCGAACACCAGCGTGAAGCCGATGCCGATCAGCGCGTAGGTCGCGCCGAACAGGAGACCGTCGAGAACGGCTTGGAAGAGGTCGAGCACGAAAAGGACGACCCTTTGCCCGACGCGACCGCGTCGCGCAAAGGGTCGGTGAGGCCGCGGAGCGGCCGGTCAGCTTCTACAATGGGTTGTGGTACACGGCCCACTGGCCGGCCTTGGCGCGCACGAAGACGTACGGCTTCTCCGCCTCCCGGTCCTCGCGCCTGGTCGTCCCGAGCAGTCCGTCGGTCGTCTTCAGCTTCGCCAGCCCGTCGCGGACCTTGCGCCGGTCGGCCTGGAGCGTGTCGGGCTTCGCCATCACGCCTTCGCTCTCCATCACGTCCTTGAGGATGAACACGTTCTCCCACGCGGCCATGCTGTGGAGATCGGCGCTGCCCTTGAACTTCGCCGTCGACTTGGCCGCCGCCACCGCCTTCGGGTTCACCGGCGCGAAGCTCGTCGGGATGATCATCCCTTCGGCCTGCTTGCCGCAGCCCTCGAGCGTCTCGAGGCTGGAGCTCGACGTGAGCCCGATCAGGAGCTTCGGCTTCACGCCCTGGCGCTGCATCTCCTTCAGCACGCCGCATGTCGTGAACGGGTGCGCCGAGATCGCGATCGCGTCCGGGTTCGCCTTCTTCATCTCGCGCACCTGGGTGGCGAAGTTGGTGTCGTTCAGCAGCCACTTCGACTCGCCGAGCACCTTGAAGCCGTTCGCGTTCGCGCGGTCCTTCATCACCGCGTACCAGGTCGCGCGCGAGTGCGCGAAATCCTCCTCCACGCCGCCGTATACCGTCTTCACGTCGGGGAACTCGGTGCGCACGTAGTTGAAGAGCGACGAGTACATCGTCGCCTCGCTCGGCACGTTGCGGAACGCCCACTCGGAGATCTTGGCGAGCCCGCCCTTGATCGCGACGTCGGTGAAGATCGGCATCTGCAGCCCGGAGTCGCTCGCGTCGCCCACCTTCTTCTGCAGGATGCCGAACTGCGGTTCGGCCACGTTCGAGCAGGTGGGGCCGACGATGACGAGAAAATCGGCGCTGGCGATCCGGCGGGTGACCGAGATGCCTTCCTCGGCGGTGCAGCGGTCGTCGAAGAACTCCATCATGATCTTGCCGCGCGTGCCGTCGCCGAGCTTGATCCCGCCGGCCTTGTTGATCTCGTCGGCCGCGGCGAGCATCGCGGCCTCGCTGTTGACGCCGAACGACCGGACGACGCCGGACTTCGCGCCCATCCCGGCGATCTTGATCGTGCGTTCCTGCGCCGCCGCTCCGGAGGAGAGGCCGAGCGCGAGGGAAGTGAGCGCGGCGGAGACCGCGAGAGCAAGGGTTTTCATGGCTTCCTCCTTCGTGGATCGGCTATATTCTGTTGACGGGCGGCGCCACCGAAACGCCGCTTCGAGGCAGTCTAGTGGCCCCCGACCGGGGGTGTCAACGAGCGCCCGAACGCCGCAAGGAGGAGGCCATGGCAACCAAGCCCCGACGCACCGCGGCATCGCGGTCGAAGCGCGCCCCGGCGGCGAAGCGCCGCGCCCTCGCGAAGCCCCCGGCCCGCGCGCGGCGGCGGCCGGCGGCGCGTCCGGCCGCGAGCATCTGGGCGGGCCTCAAGCCCGGCCCTGCCAATTTCGCGACGCTGACGCCGGTGTCGTTCCTGCCGCGGTCGGCCGAGATCCACCCCGACCGCGTCGCGGTGATCCACGGAGCTCCAGGGTTTACGACACGGCGGTACACGTACGCGCAACTCTACGAGCGCGCCCGCCGGCTCGCCTCCGCGCTCGCGCAGCGCGGCATCGGGAAGGGCGACACCGTCTCCGCGATGCTGCCGAACGTGCCGGCGATGATCGAGGCGCACTTCGGCGTGCCGATGTGCGGTGCGGTGCTGAACACGATCAACACCCGCCTCGACGCCGACACGGTGGCCTACATCCTCGAGCACGGCGAGGCGCGCGCGCTCATCACCGACCGCTCGTTCGCCGCCGTCGTCGGGCCGGCGCTGAAGAAACTGCAAGCGAAGCTCCTCGTGATCGACAACGACGATCCGCTCTACACCGGGCCTGGCGAGCGGCTCGGCGAGGTCGAGTACGAGGACTTCCTGAAGCGCGGCGATCCCGCGTTCGCCTGGTCGCCGCCGGCCGACGAGTCCGCACCGATCGCGCTCAACTACACCTCCGGCACCACCGGCCGGCCGAAGGGCGTCGTCTACCACCACCGCGGCACGTTCCTGGAGGCGGTCGGGAACATCATCGCGTGGCCGCTGCCGCCGCATCCGGTCTACCTGTGGACGCTGCCGCTCTTCCACTGCAACGGCTGGTGCTTTCCCTGGTCGGTCGTCGCGATGGGCGGGACGCAGATCTGCCTGCGCGCGGTCGACCCGGCGCAGATCTTCCCGCTGATCGTCGAGCACGGCGTCACCCACATGTGCGGGGCGCCGACGGTGCTCTCCATGCTGGCGAACGCGCCGGAGGAGCAGCAGCGGAGGTTCGAGCAGGTGGTCGACATCCAGACCGGGGGCTCGCCGCCGCCCGCGAAGGTGATCAAGGGCATGGAGGAGCTCGGCTTCCGCGTGACCCACATCTACGGCATGACCGAGCTGCAGGGACCGTCGACGCTCTGCGAGCCGCAGGAAGCGTGGCGGGCGATGCCGCTCGAAGAGCGCGCGGTGCAGATGGCGCGGCAGGGCGTGCGCTACCCGGTGGTCGACGGCCACATCGTCGCCGACCCGAAGACCTGCCGGCCGGTGCCGCAGGACGGAACGAGCGTCGGCGAGATCCTCGTCCAGGGCAACACGGTGATGCTCGGCTACCTCAAGGACCCGAAGGCCACCGCCGAGGCGTTCGGCGGCGGCTGGATGCACACCGGCGACCTCGCGGTCTGGTACCCGAGCCACTACGTGGAGATCAAGGACCGCAAGAAGGACATCATCATCTCCGGCGGCGAGAACATCTCCTCGGTCGAGGTCGAGATCGCGCTCTACCGGCACCCGGCGGTCGCGCTCGTCGCGGTGGTCGCGCGCCCCGACGAGAAGTGGGGCGAGTCACCGTGCGCGTTCGTGCAGCTCAAGCCCGGCGCGAGCGTCGGCGAGGAGGAGATGATCCGGCACTGCCGCGAGAGCCTCGCCGGGTTCAAGCTGCCGAAGAAGGTCGTCTTCGGCGCGCTGCCGACGACCGCTACGGGCAAGATCCAGAAGTTCGTGCTGCGGGAGCGGGCGAAGGCGCTGTAACAGACGGCGGGGAGGGCGGCGGGGAGGGCGCTACCAGTCGGGATTGAAGGCCTTCACGATGACCCCGCCCGACTTCTCGTCCTCCTCGATCTCGATCAGCCGCCGCGCCGCGGCCTCGTCGAGGAGCTTCCCGAACGAGCTGAAGCCGTAGTAGGCCTCGTTGAAGCTCGGCTTGCGGCGCTTCAGCGCCTGCTTGACCATCGAGCCCCACAGCTTCTCGCCGGCGCCGCGCGCGGCGAGCGCCTCGATCGTCTCCATCACGAGGTCGAGCGCCTCCTGCTTCTTGCCCTCGTCGGTCGGTGCCGCCGCCGGCTTCGCCTCCGGCGCCGGCCGCTCGGGCTTGCGCTTCGCCGTGGCCTTGCGCTGCTCGCGGACGAGGTCGTCGTAGAAGATGAACTCGTCGCAGTTGGCGATCAGGAGGTCGGAGGTCGAGTTCTTCACCCCGACCCCGATCACCGTCTTGTCGTTCTCGCGCAGCTTGGAGACGAGCGGCGAGAAGTCCGAGTCGCCGGTGATCAGCACGAAGGTGTCGACGTGGCTCTTGGTGTAGCAGAGGTCGAGCGCGTCGACCACCATGCGGATGTCGGCCGAGTTCTTGCCCGACTGGCGCACGTGCGGGATCTCGATCAGCTCGAACGCCGCCTCGTGCATCGCGCGCTTCCACTCCTTGTAGCGGTCCCAGTCGCAGTACGACTTCTTCACCACGATCTGGCCCTTGAGCAGCAGCCGCTCGAGCACGTGCTTGATGTCGAACTTCTCGTACTTCGCGTCGCGCACCCCGAGCGCGATGTTCTCGAAGTCGCAGAAGAGCGCCATGCTGCGCGTCTCGGCGGGAGCGGCCATCGGCGTGGCCGGCGCTAGCTCGCGAGCTTCCATGCGCCGCCGCTGCGGCACATCGCGTGCTTGCCGCCGCCGCGGAACCCGCCGGCGAAGTTGGTGAACTCGGTCTCGCGGCACTTCATGCCGCGCAGGGTGAACGTGTTGAGCGGCGTCGCGGTGCCCGAGGCGCCGGTCTTCGGATTGGACCAGGCGCTCGTGTGGCCGTCGGCGTTGCGGTCGAGCGCCTCGGAGTAGTTCTTCTCGAGGAGCGCGAGGTCCTCCTTCGTCATCTTCTGGATCGGCGCGTCCTCGAGGAATCGCAGGTTGCTCTGCGCGTGCACCGCGCCGCCGATCGCGGCGATCGCGATCAGGGCTGCGAGCGATAGCGGCTTCATCGTCGTTCGTGCTCCGTGGCTGGCGGTTGGCCCGAAGGATAACAGAGCCGCCGCGCGCGGCCGAGCCCATCCGCAGCCCCGCCCGCGGTTTCGCGTACTCGTCGTCCTCGACGAGGTGCAGGAAGCGGTACCCGACGTCGTTCATCGCCATGATCGCCGGCGCGGTGATCGATCCAACGGAGTTTTTCGGTTAAAGTGATCGGGTCCGTCGATCAGCGCCCATGGCCGCCCTCCCGTCGCTCCGCCAGCTCCGCTACCTGGTCGCGGTCGCCGACCGGCTGAACTTCCGCGCCGCGGCCGAGAGCTCGTTCGTCACCCAGTCGACGCTCTCCGCCGGCATCAAGGAGCTCGAGAGCGTGCTCGGCATCGAGCTCGTCGAGCGCGACAAGCGGCACGTGCGGCTGACCCGCGCCGGCGAGGAAGTGGTCGCGCAGGCGCGCGCGCTGATCGCCCGGGCGCAGGATCTCGTGGCGACGGCCCGGCGCGCCGCCGAGCCGCTCGCCGGGCCGTTCCGGCTCGGCGTCATCCCGACCATCGCGCCGTTCCTCCTGCCGCGCGTCGCGCCGCAGCTCCGCGCGGCCTACCCGCGGCTCAAGCTGTACCTGCGCGAGGACCTGACCGACCGGCTCCTCGACCGCCTGCGCTCGGCGGAGCTCGACGCCGCCCTGATCGCGCTGCCCTACGACACCGGCGACCTGGCGGTGCGCACGCTATTCCGCGACGAGTTCCGGTTCGTCGCGCGCGCGGGCGACCCGCTCGCGCGCGAGAAGGCGGTCGCGGTCGAGCGGCTCGCACCGCGCGAGATCGTCCTGCTCGAGGAGGGGCACTGCCTGCGCGACCACGCGATCGTCGCCTGCGGCGTGCGCCCCTCCGGCGAGGCCCCGGCGGTGGCAGCGACCAGCCTCGCCACGCTCGTGCAGATGGTCGAAGGCGGCCTCGGCGTGACCCTGCTGCCGGAGATGACGCTCAAGGCGGGCATCCTCAACGGCACCTCGCTCGTCGCACGGCCGTTCGCGCGGCAAGTGCCTGCGCGGGAGATCGCGCTCGCGTCCCGCCCGGGCGGGGCGCACGGGCGGGACGCCGATCTCCTCGCGGCGTTCGTCGCCCGGCACGCGGCGCCGAAGCAGCGTGCCGGCGCACCGAGCCTGCGGCGGCGGTCCTAGCGCGGCGGCCCGCGCGTCCCGGAAGGGCGCGGCCTGTGCTATACATGGCTCGCTCCGGATGCCGTCGCGCACGAGCCGGGGTGCGGGGAAAATGCGGGAGATCGGCGGCCGGGGGCGGGAGGCGCCCGGGCGCGCAACCGGCACAGGACGCTCGACGACACCCACGATGCAGAGCCTAAAGGCAGAACCGGCAGAACCGGCAGTCGCCTCCGGCGGCACCCCCGACCCGCGCGCGCTCTCCGCCGACGAGCTCGAGCTCGCCCGGCTGATCGTCGCCGCGCTCAACATCGAGGACGCGAAGCCCGAGACGCTCGACCCCGAGGCGCCGCTCTACGGCGAAGGGCTCGGGCTCGACTCGATCGACGTCCTCGAGATGTCGCTCGCGATCTCCAAGACCTACGGCGTCCAGCTCCGCTCCGACGATCCCGACAACGAGCGGATCTTCCGGTCGCTGCGGAGCCTCGCCGCGCACGTCCGGGCGCGGCGCGCGACGTAGCGCGGGCGCCGGGCGCGATGCCGCGGCCGGGCGCCCTCGTCGCGGCGGTCGCGCTCGTCGTCCCGCCGCTCGCGCTCCACTTCCTGACGCTCGCCGAATCGGTGCGGCCGCTCGCGCTCGCGCTCGGCTGGGCCGCCGCAGCCGCGCTCGCCGTCGCGCTCGCGCACGCCGCCGGCGTCGGCCTCGCCGAGGGCGTCACCGTCGCCGCGGCGCTCGGGCTCGCCGGCTACCTCGGCGCGGGCACGCCCTGGGCGGTGTTCCTGCCGTCGGCGGCGATGAACCTCCTCCTCGCCTGGTTCTTCGGGCGCACCCTCGCCGGCGGCCGCACGCCGCTCGTGACCGCGTTCGCCCGCATCGTCCGCGGCGTGAGCCCGCTCCCGCCGGCGCTCGAGCGCTACACGCGGCAGGTCACCTGGGCGTGGTGCCTCTTCTTCGTCGCGCTCGTCGCGGTCTCGGCCGCGCTCGCCGCGTTCGCGCCGCTCGCCGCCTGGTCGCTGTTCGCGAACGTGCTCGCCGCGCCGCTGATGGCGGCGATGTTCGCCGGCGAGTACGCCTACCGGCGCCGCCGGCTCTCCGGCTACGAGCACGTGCCGTTCGGCACGATCGTCGCCCGGCTCGCGGCCGCCGGGTTCGCCGTCGTGCGCCCGCCCGGGAAGTGACCGCGGTGCCCGCGTCCGTCCCGCTCATCTCGCCCCGGCCGGCCGGCGATGTGTTCGCCTGGCGCGGCGGCGCGCCGGTGAGCGCGCTCGAGTTCGCGGCGGACGTCGCGGCGCTCGCCGCGCTGCTCCCCGGGCGCGCGTACGTCGTGAGCCTCTGCGCCGACCGCTACCGCTTCGCCGTCGCCTTCGCCGCCGCGCTCGTGCGCGGCCAGGTGAGCCTGCTGCCGCCGAGCCGCGCGCCGGCGTTCCTCGCGCGGCTCGCCGCGAGCCACCCCGGCCTGTACGCCCTCGCCGACGGGCCGGCGGACGACTGCCCGCTCGAGGTCGTCCGCTACCCCGAGCGCCTCGCCGCGCCGCCCGGGGAGCGGACCGTGCCGGGCCTGCCGGCCGGGCAGGTCGCCGCGATCGCGTTCACCTCCGGCTCGACCGGCGAGCCGACCGCGCATCGCAAGCTCTGGGGTGCGCTCGCGCTCGGTGCGGCGGCCGAGGCGCAGGCGCTCGGCCTCGACCGGATGCCCGGCGCGACGCTCGTCGGCACCGTGCCGCCGCAGCACATGTACGGCTTCGAGTCGACCGTGCTGCTCGCGCTCCACTGCCGGCTCGCGCTGCACGCGGCCCGCCCGTTCTATCCCGGCGACGTCCGCGCGGTGCTCGCGGAAGTGCCCGCACCGCGCGTCCTCGTCACGACGCCAGTGCATCTGCGCGCCCTGGAGCAGGACGGCACCGTGCTGCCGCCGCTCGCGCTCGTCGTTTCCGCGACGGCGCCGCTCGCCGCGGCGGCGGCCGCCGGCGCCGAAGCGCGCTACGGCGCGCCGGTGCGCGAGATCTTCGGCTTCACCGAGGCGGGCATGGTGGCCGCGCGCCGCACGACCGAGGGCGAGGCCTGGCGGCTCCTGCCGGGCGTCGGGATGCGGGCCGAAGGCGACGCGTACTGGGCCGAAGGCGGGCACGTGCCGCAGCCGGCGCGCTTCAGCGACCTCGTCGAGCGGCTCGACGGCGAGCGCTTCATCGTCCGCGGCCGCGCTGCCGACGTCGTGAACGTCGCCGGGAAGCGCGCCTCGCTCGCCGCGCTGAACGCCGAGCTGATCGCGATCCCCGGCGTCGAGGACGGCGCGTTCTTCCTGCCCGAAGGCGAGGGCGAGGGCGACGGGGTCGTCCGCCTGGCCGCGTTCGTCGTGGCGCCGGGCCTCGGCTCGCGGCGCCTCCTCGCCGAGCTGCGCCGGCGGATCGATCCCGCGTTCCTGCCGCGGCCGCTGCGCTTCGTCGAGCGGCTGCCGCGCAACGCCACCGGCAAGCTCACGCTCGAGGCCTTGCGCGCGCTCGCGGCGGAGCGGCGATGAGCCGGGGCTCCGCGGCGGCCGCGCAGCCGCATGCGCCCGAGCGCGGGCTCTCGGCGCGGCTCCTCGGCCCGCTCCATCCGACCGGCATCTTCTGGTACCGGCTGAACCGCTGGCTCGTCACCGCGCTGCCCGACCGCCTGATGGCGCCGCTGATCGCGACGTCCGCGCCGCTCGCGTTCGTGCTCGTGCCCGGGGTGTGCCGGATCATCCGCGCCAACCACGCCGTGGCGCTCGGTCCGGCCGGCTTCGTCGAGCGCGAGCGCCGGGTCTTCCGGATGCTGCGGGCGTTCGGGATGTGCCTGATCGAGCGCTACGAGCGGTTCTCGACCGGCCGGCCGTTCGCGGTCGAAGTCGAGGAGATGACGAACTGGCGCACGGTGGCGGAGAGCGGCCGCGGGTTCGTCATGGTGACCGCGCACATCGGGCTCTACGAGGCGGGGTCGATGGTGCCCTCGGCGATGGAGGGGCGGCGCGTGCACCTCGTGCGCGAGCCCGAGCTCGATCCCCGCGCGCAGGCATTCATCGAAGAAACCGTCGCGGCGGTGCAGGGCACCGACTACAAGATGCACTTCCAGACCGGCGATCCGCTGCAGGCGATGGCGCTCGTCGAGGCGCTCGACCGCGGCGAGATCGTGGCGGTGCAGGCCGATCGCCCGCACGCGGGCGGGAAGACGGTGGACGCGACGCTGTTCGGGCGGCCGTTTCCGCTGCCGGCGGGGCCGGCGGTGCTCGCGCGCACCGCGCGCGTGCCGATCCTGCCGGTGTTCGCGCTGCGCGCGGGGCGGCGGCGCTTTCGCCTCGTCTTCCGCCCGCCGATCGAGGTGGCGCGGACGCTCGATCGCAACGCCGATCTCGCGGCCGCGATGGGCCGGGTCGCGGGCGACATCGAGTACGCGATCCGGCGGGCGCCGGAGCAGTGGTTCGTGTTCCGGGAGCTGTGGCCGGGGGGATGACGCGGTGCACGGGGCCGCCGGCCGGTTTGACCCGATTCCGCCGGTCTGGCAAAATGCCGTCAGGAGTTCGGCAAATGCCAGGCGACGACACGACCCTCCTCGCGCGCGAAGCAAGAGCGCTCTACGGCCGGCGCGTGAACTACTGGAAGCGGCTGTCGGCGCTCCTCGCGCTCAAAGAGCCGGTGCAGGAGCCGCTCGATCTCGTCCGGGCGCTCGACGAGGGGCTCGAGCTCGCTGCGCTCGATTCGCTCGTCGAGCAGGGCTACCTCACGGCAGCCGAGTCCGCGATGGTTGCGCCGGCGCGGACGCTGTCGCATCGGCGCGCGAGGCGCGAGCGCCTGCGCCGCGACGAGTCCGAGCGCCTGGCGCGAATCGGCAAGACGATCGTGCTCGCCGAGCAGGTGTTCGGGGACAAGGCGGCTGCGCTCGAGTGGCTGCACGCGGCGAAGCGCAGGTTCGGCGGCAGGACGCCGTTCGCGCTGCTCACCACCGCCGAAGGCGGACAGCTGGTGGAGGAGGCGCTGATCGCGATCGACGAAGGCTACGTTGCCTGAGCGGCGACGTTCCCTTTGGCGCATCAGCAACCATTCCGATCTCGCGGGTCAGGGCGGACTGCGGGCCTCGGCGCGCTGGCACACGAAGGGCCGCGAGATCGTCTACTGCGCCGAGACGCCCTCCGGCGCGCTGCTCGAGGCGCTCGTGCACCTCGAGGTCGACTCGGTCCTCGCGCTGCCGAAGCGCTACCAGTTGCTGCGCATCGCGTTTCCACCCGCCGTGCCGACGGACGAGGTGTCCCTCGCGTCGCTGCCGGGGGACTGGAAGCGGCGGATGGCGGTGACACGGAGCATCGGCGATCGCTGGCTCGCCCTCGCCCGGACGCCGGCGTTGCGGGTGCCGAGCGCGGTCGCCCCCCATGCCTGCAACGTGCTGCTGAATCCCCGCTTGCTCGAGGGAACGGGCGTGCGGCTGATCGAGGGAAACCGATATCCGTTCGATGCCCGGCTCTTCAAGGTCGTCGAGCGCGCTCGCGGTCGGGCTCCCCGGCGGTGATCGCGCGCGTGCAGACCGCAGCCGTCGACCCTCACGCCAGTACCGTCGCGATCGTCCCGCGCAGCACGCGGCGATCGCCCCGGTCCACCTCCACCGCGTAGTGGGTGAGCGGCGGCGCCGCCGCGGCGAGGCGCACCGTCGCGACGAGGTCGGTGTCCGCGGGCACGTCCGCGGCGAACAAGACGACGTCGCGCACCGCGACGAGATAGCCCATCCGCGGCGCCGCGCCGCCTCCTTCGCGCCAGCGCCGCAGCGCCTCCCACGCCGCGGCGGCCTGCGCCGCCGCCTCGATCGTCGCGAGCGCCGGGGCGCTTCCCCCGGCCGCGAGCGCGCACGCCGCGGGCACGCGGGCGATGCAGACCAGGCCGTCGGGCACCTCGCCGGCGATCGCAGTGAGGAAGCGCATCGGCGGCTGCTGCGGCAACAGTGCGCCCGGCCTCGGCGCATCCGCGGGCGGCAGCACGATCGTCGTCTGCACCCCCGAGGCCGCGACGGGCTGCAGCGTGCCGAGCTCGAACGCGCCGTTCGCGACCCGCGTCTCGCCGCGCATCAGGTCCACGCGCACCCGGCGCCCCGCCTCCTTGCGCGCGGCGACTTCGAGCCGGTCGCCGGGCACCACGACGTGCCGCAGCCGCGCGAACGGGATCGTGTGCACCGGCGCGTCCCGCGCCGAGACGTGCGTCGCGGCTTCCGCCATGAGCGCCAGCGCGACGACGCCGGGCAGGATCGGCCGGCCGGGAAAGTGCCCCGCGAAGTACGGGGCGTCGGGGCCGAGGGTGATGCCCGCTTTCACGCCAGCCTCGCGCCGATCGCCGCGACCACGAAGCGCGGAAAGGTCGCGCGGATCGCGGCGATGTCCGGATAGACCCGCGCGTCGCGGAACCCGTTGGCCGCGAGCGCCTGCGTCCACTGCTCCGGGGTCAGGAAACCGCCGTTCGGGCGCCACCCGGGCACGAGCACCGGGTCGCGGAACGCGCCGAGCAGGTTGAAGGCGAGCTCGACGTACAGCGGCTGCCCCGCGAACGGGCGCACGCACTCCGCGATCACCAGGGCGCCGCCGGGGGCGAGCGCGGCGCGGACCTCGGCGAGCGTCGCCGCGAGATCGCGCGCGACGTGCAGCACGTTCACGCCGTAGACGAGGGCGAAAGTTCCCGGCGCGACGCCGAACGGGCGGTCGATGTCGAGCGCGGCGAACTCGAACCTGCGATCGCGCAAGCGCGCGCCGAGCGTGCGCTCGGCGCGCCGCAGGAAGAGCGGCGAGATCTCGGTGAACCGGTATCCGGACACGGTCTGCGGCGCGGCCCGCTCGAGCAGCGCCTCGGCGCCGCTGCCGAGGCCGCCGCCGAGCTCGAGCACCGCCCCGGCGCGCTCGCCGAGCGCGCGTGCGGCGGCGACCGCCCCGACGACGTTGCTGACCGCGTAGAGCGGGTTCGCGTTCGAGAAATACTTCGACCACGCGACCATGCCCTCGGCGTCGAAGAGGGCCTGCTCGCCGGCGATCTCGCCGCGCAGCACCGCCGGATAGCGCTCGGCCGCCAGCGCGGCGATCCGGTACGACGGCAGGCAGCGCGGGTCGTTTGCCGACTGCGCGGCCGCGATCTCGTCGGGGTCGAGCGCCGGCAGGGTCGCCGGCGTGCGGTAGCGGGCAGCGTCGCCGGCGCGCTCGATCCAGCCGCGCGCCGCGAGGGTCGCCATCAGCCAGGCGACCGGCACGCGTGCGACGCCCGCGGCGAGGCCGGCGCGCGCGATCGCCTCGTCGACGGTCGCGGGCGCGGCGCAGGCCTCGGCGAGCCCGGTCGACCGGAACGTCGCGAGCGCGAGCCGCGCGACGTACTCCTCGACGAGCTCGCACGAGCGCACGAAGGCGTCGTCGAAGAACGGCAGGATCTCGGGCGGGATCAGCGCGGCCCTCGCATCGGCGGGCGCGCGGTCGGCTGCGATCGGCACGCGGCGAGTGTAACCCGGCGGTACCGCGCGCCTCGCGCGCGCGCCGAATTGCTATCCTCTGCCGCGATGCGCAACCCCGTGCTCGCGATCCTGCTTGCGATCCTGCTTGCAATCCTGGCTGCGGCGTGCGCGGCGCTCGGCGCCCACGGCGCCCGCGCCGCCGACCCGCCGCTCGCGCTCGAGCCGCTGATGGCGGCGCTCGCGCAGGGCGGCCCGGGTACGGTGCGCTTTCGCGAGACCAAGACGAGCGCGCTCCTCAAGGCGCCCGCCGAGTCGAGCGGCACGCTCACCTGGGCCGCGCCCGCGCGGCTCGAGAAGCGCACGCTCGCGCCGCGCGAGGAGCGCTTCGCGGTCGACGGCGAGAAGGTGCTGATCGAGAACCCGGCGCGCAAGTCGCGCATCGAGCTGAGCCTGGGCGAGCACCCGGCGATCCGGGCGTTCGTCGAGAGCATCCGCGGCACGCTCGCCGGCGACCTCGCGGCGCTCCGCCGCTACTACCGCGTCGAGCTCGACGGCGCGTGGTCCGACTGGCGGCTGCACCTCCTGCCGTCCGACCCGCAGATGGCGGAGCTGGTGCAGAAGGTGACGATCGGCGGCGCCGGCGGCGAGGTGCGCCGGATCGAGATTCTCGAGACGGGCGGCGACCGGTCGGTCATGACGATCTCCAAGGACCGGGGTTGAGCGCGCGGATCCCACGCCCGCTCCTCGTCTGGCTCGTCTTCGTCGCCGCGTGCGGCTGGCTCGCGGCGCACGCGCGCTTCACCGCCGACATGTCGGCGTTCCTGCCCGCAGCCGCTACGCCGGCGCAGCGCCTCCTCGTCGGCGAGCTGCGCGAGGGCGTCGCCTCGCGGCTCCTGCTCGTCGGCATCGAGGGCGCGGCGCCCGACCGGCTCGCCGCGCTGAGCCGCGCGCTCGCCGCGCGGCTGCAGGCCGCGCAGGAGTTCGTCTACGTCGCGAACGGCGATGCGGCCCTCGCGCGGGCCGACCGCGAGTTCCTGTTCGCGCACCGGTACGTCCTCAGCCCCGGCGTCGCGCCGGGAAGCTTCGGACGCGCCGCGCTCGCCGCCGCGCTCGAGCGCGGCTACGAGGCGCTCGCCTCGCCGGCGGGCGCGCTCGTGCGGCGCTACCTCCCGGCCGACCCGACCGGCGAAGCGCTCCGCGTGCTCGCCGGGCTCGAGGGGGAGGCGCGACCGCCGATGCACCTCGGCGTGTGGATGTCGGGCGAGCCGCGGACCGCGCTCCTCCTCGTCCAGACCGCCGCGCCCGGGTTCGATCTCGACGCGCAGGAGGCGAACCTCGCGCTGATCGACCGGACATTCGCGGCGGTGCGGGCCGAGGCCGGTGCGCCCGCCGCAGCGCTCGTCCGCTCGGGCCCCGCGGTGTTCGCGGTGCTCTCGCGGGAGGCGATCCGCGGCGACGTGCGCCGGCTGTCCGCGATCGCGACTGCGATCGTCGCCGCGATGCTGCTCCTCGCCTTCCGCTCGCTCCCGGTGCTCGCGCTCGCGTTCGTCCCGGTCGCGTCCGGTGCGCTCGCCGGCGTCGCCGCGGTCGCCGCGGCGTTCGGCGCCGTCCACGGCATCACGCTCGGCTTCGGCGTGGTGCTGATCGGCGAGGCGATCGACTACGCGATCTACTTCTACGCCCAGCGCTCGCGCGCGGAGCCGCCGGCGCGCTCGTTCGCGCGGATCTGGCCGACCCTGCGGCTCGGCCTCGCCGTCTCGGCCGCGAGCTTCTGCGCCATGCTCTTCGCCGGGTTTCCGGGGCTCGCGCAGCTCGGCCTCTTCGCCGTCGTCGGGCTCGCGGTCGCGGCCGCGGTGGCGCGCTGGGTCCTGCCCGCGATCCCCGTCGCCGCGGCGCCGCCGCGGGGTGCCGAGGCCGTCGCGCGGCTCCTGCCGCGCTGGCGCTCGCCGATCGGTGCGCGGCTCACCGTGCTCGGGGCGATCACCGCGATCTGCGCGGCCGTCGTCTGGCACGAGCGGCCGGTCTGGGATGACGATCTCGGGCGGCTGAACCCGGCCGGCGAAGCCGAGCAGGCGCTCGACCGGCGGCTGCGGGAGGCGCTGGGCGCGCCGGACGCGCGCTGGCTGGTCGCGGTGCCGGGCGCGACCGAGGACGCGGCGCTCGAAGCCGCGGAAGGGCTCGCCGGTCCGCTCGCCGCGCTCGTCGAGGCGAAGATCATCGGCGGGTTCGATTCGCCCGCGCTGGTCCTGCCGAGCCGTCGCACGCAGGACGCGCGCCGCGCGGCGCTGCCCGAGGAGGCGCGCCTGCGCGCCGACCTCGCCGCCGCGGTCGCCGCCTCGCCGTTCAAGCCGGATCTCTTCGAGCCGTTCGTGCGCGCCGTCGCCGCCGCACGCCTCGCGCCGCCGCTCGAGCGCGCGCAGCTCGCCGGCACCGCGTTCGGCCTCAAGGCCGATGCGCTGCTCGTGCGCCGCGGCGAGCACTGGTACGCGCTCGTGCCGCTGCGCGGCGTCGCCGACGGCGACGCGCTCGTCGCGCGGGCCGGCGCGCTCGGCGCCGGCGCCGGGCTGCTCGACATCCGCGCCGAATCGACGCGGCTCCTCGCCGGCTACCGCGAGCGCGCGCTCGGGCTCTGGGGCGTGGGCCTCGCGCTCATCGTGGCGCTGCTCGCGCTCCACCTGCGCTCCGCGCGGCGGGTGGCACAGGTGCTCGCGCCGATCGTCGCGGCGGTCGCCGCCGCAACCGCGATCCTCCTCGCCGCCGGGACGAAGCTCACGCTCTTCCACCTCGTCGCGCTGCTCCTCGTCGCCGGCGTGGGGTCGAACTACGCGCTCTTCTTCGAGCGCGCGCCGCCGGACGGGGACGAGCGGCGGCGCACGGTGTTCGCGGTCGCGTTCTGCGCCGCCACCACCGCGCTCGCCTTCGGCCTGCTCGCCTGGTCGCAGGTGCCGGTGCTGCAGATGATCGGCGCGACCGCGGCCATCGGCGCGATGGCGAGTCTCGTGTTCGCCGCGCTGATCGCGGGCGGCCGGGGCTGATAGAATCGGCGCATTGCGCGCGCGCGGGCCGCGCGCCCGCTCCACTTGTCCCCGACTCCTCCCTTCGAACAATTTGAGCTTTCCCGTCGTCACCCGGTACACCGGCGTCAGCTGTCTCGGCCACGGCGTCGAGCCGTGGTGGCGCGCGCTCCGCGCACGCGCGTCCGCGCTCGCGGCCTGCGACTTCGAGGACGTCGTGCTCGACACGTACATCGGGCGCGTCGCCGGCGTCGAGGACGTGGTCATTCCCGGGCGTCTCGCCGCCTACGACTGCCGCAACAACCGCCTCGTCCGGCTCGGGCTCGAGCAGGACGGCTTTCGCGACGCGGTGATCGCCGCGCGCGAGCGCTACGGGCCGCGCCGCGTCGCGGTCGTGCTCGGCACCAGCACCTCCGGCGTGCTCGCGACCGAGCGTGCGTACCAGCACCGTGACCCGGCCTCGGGTGCGCTGCCCGCGGACTTTCGCTACCTCGAGACGCAGAGCAGCTTCTCGCTCGCCGCGTTCGTGCGCGCCGATCTCGGGCTCGAGGGCCCGGCCGAGGTCGTGTCGACCGCCTGTTCGTCGAGCGCGAAGGTGTTCGCGAGCGCGGCGCGGCTGCTCGCGGCGGGGCTCGCCGACGCGGTCCTGGTCGGCGGCGCCGACAGCTTCTGCCTCACGACGCTGTACGGCTTCCGCTCGCTCGAGCTGCTCTCGAGCGCGCCCTGCCGCCCGTTCGACCCCGAGCGGAGCGGCATCTCGATCGGCGAAGGCGCGGGGTTCGCGCTGCTCGAGCGCGCAGGGCGCGGCCCGGTGCTCGCCGGGGTCGGCGAGTCGTGCGACGCCTACCACATGTCGACGCCGCACCCCGAGGGCCTGGGCGCGCGGCTCGCGATGGAGCGCGCACTCGCGCAGGCCGGGATCGACGCGGCGGCGGTCGGCTACGTCAACCTTCACGGCACGGCGACGAAGACGAACGACCTGGCCGAAGGGCGGGCGGTGCGCGACGTATTCGGTCCGCGGACACCGGCGAGCGCGACCAAGGGCGCGCACGGCCATCTCCTCGGCGCCGCCGGCATCATTGAAGCGATCGTCGCCCTGCTCGCGCTCGAGCGCGGCTACCTGCCGGGGACGGCGAACTCGCGGTCGCTCGATGCCGAGTGCGGCTGCAACGTGCTGCTCGAGGGCGAGGCGGCGGCGCCGGACTACGTCCTCTCGAACTCGTTCGGGTTCGGCGGCAACAACTGCAGCGTACTTTTCGGCCGCGCCCGATGATCGAAGCGTTCGTCGACGGCATCGGCATCCTCGCCCCCGGCCTCGCCGGCTGGGGTGCCGCGCGCGACGCGCTCGCCGGCAGGGCGCGCTACGAGCCGGGCGAGATGCCCCGGCCGGCGGCCGAGCTGCTGCCTCCGGCCGAGCGGCGGCGCTGCGGCGACCTCGTGAAGCTCGCGCTGCACGTGGGTGCCGAGGCGCTCGCGCCAAGCGACGCGCCGGCCGCGGAGCTCGCGACGGTCTTCACCTGCGCGACCGGGAACGGCGAAGTGCTGCACCAGACCTGCGAGACGCTCGCGGGCGCGGCGCGCGACGTCTCGCCGACGCGCTTCCACAACTCGGTGCACAACGCGGTGGCCGGCTACTGGAGCATCGCGACCGGCGCCCGCGCGCCCTCGACCAGCCTGTGCGCCGACGACGGCAGCTTCGCGGCGGGCCTGCTCGAGGCGGCCGTCCAGGTGCGGGCCGAGCGGCGGGCGGTGCTGCTCGTCGCCTACGAGCTCCCGCCGCCGCCGCCGCTCGCGGCGGTCGTGCCGTGCAGCGTGCCGTTCGGGCTCGCGCTGCTCCTCGCGCCGGCGCGCGGGCGCGCGAGCCTCGGCTCGATCGCGCTCGCGCCCGCGCACGACGGCGCGGAGCCGAAGCTCGCCGATCCTGGGCTCGAGCGGCTGCGCACCGGCAACGCCGCGGCGCGGGCGCTGCCGCTCGTCGCCGCGCTCGCGGCCGGGCGGGCCGAACGGATGACGCTCGGCTGGCTGCCCGGGCTGTGGCTCGGAGTCGCGGCCGCGCCGTGCGCGCCGGCCGGCGACGCCCCGGCGCGATGATGAAGCGCGCGCTGGTGACGGGCGCGACCGGCGCGATCGGGCCGGCGATCTGCCGGGAGCTCGCGCGCCACGGGCTCCACGTCGCCGTGCACGCGAACAAGCGCATCGAGGCGGCGGAGCGCCTCGCCGCGGAGATCGCCGCGGCGGGCGGCTCGGCCGAGACGGTCGCGTTCGACGTCACCGACGCGGACGCGACTGCACGGGCGCTCGAGCGGCTGCTCGGCCGCGGCGCGATCCAGGTACTGGTGAACAACGCCGGCAGCCACGCCGATGCGCCCCTCCCGGGCATGACGCGCGCGCAGTGGCACGGCGTGGTCGACGTCAACCTCAACGGCTTCTTCAACGTCACCCAGCCGCTTCTCCTGCCGATGCTTGCGACGCGCTGGGGCCGGATCGTGAGCGTGTCCTCGGTGGCGGCGCTCATCGGCAACCGCGGGCAGGCGAACTACGCGGCGGCGAAGGCGGCGCTCCACGGCGCGACCAGGGCGCTCGCGCTCGAGCTCGCCACGCGCGGCGTCACGGTGAACGTCGTCGCGCCCGGCGTGATCGAGTCGCCGGCGACCGCGAAGACCTTTCCGGCCGAGCGCGTGCGGACGCTGGTGCCGATGCAGCGCGCCGGGACGCCGGAGGAGGTCGCCGCGCTGGTCGGCTTCCTCGCCTCCGACGCGGCGAGCTACATCACTGCGCAGGTGATCGCGGTCGGGGGCGGGCTCGGATGAGCGCGACCGAGCGCGGTTACCCGGTGGTGATCCCCGCCCGGAACGAGTCGGCGAGCATCGCCGACATCGCCGCGCGGGCGCTGCGGGTCGCCGCGACGGTGATCGTCGTCGACGACGGCTCGACCGACGGCACGCACGAGCGGCTCGCGGGGCTGCCGGTGGTTCTGCTCCGGAACGATCGCAACCGCGGCAAGGGCGCGAGCCTGTGGCGCGGGATGCAGCACGCGCTCACGCTCGGGGCCGACGGCGTGGTGACCCTCGACGGCGACGGGCAGCACATGCCGGAGGACGTCCCGCGGCTCGTCCGCGTCGCGCGCGCGCATCCGGCGGACCTCGTCGTCGGCGCCCGCCTGGTCGGACGCGCGAGTGCGCCGCGCGCGCGCAGGGCCGCGAATCGCGTCGCCGACTTCTTCGTCGGCTGGGCGGCGGGCCAGCCGCTCGACGACAGCCAGTCGGGCTTTCGCGTCTACCCGGCCGCGCTCCTGCGGCGGCTCGCGCCGAAGCACGATGCCCGCCGCGGCTTCGTGTTCGAGAGCGAGGTGCTGATCGCCGCGGCGGGCCTCGGGGCGCAGGTGCGCAGCGTCGCGATCGCCTCGGTCTATCCCGCGAACGCGCGGCCGAGCCACTTCCGGCCGGTACGCGACATCGCGTACATCAGCCGGATGGTTGCCTGGCAGCTCCTGCGGCGGGGGCTGCATCCGGCGGGACTCTGGCGCAGCCTCGCCGGGCGGTCCGCCGACGACGCGGTCGCGGCCGAAGAGCCGGTCAATCCGGCGCGCTGAGCGGGGCCGGTCAATCCGGCGCGCTGAGCGGGGCCGGTCAATCCGGCGCGCTGAGCGGGGCCGGTCAATCCGGCGCGCTGAGCGGGGCCGGTC